>Ga0210406_10002105_pt1 | contig 23248 bp, 25 predicted proteins | sample IncBWC30MmetaG_FD_155454 | JGI IMG/M metagenome (GOLD analysis project Ga0210406, IMG submission 155454) | Forest soil microbial communities from Barre Woods Harvard Forest LTER site, Petersham, Massachusetts, United States - Inc-BW-C-30-M | ecosystem: Environmental > Terrestrial > Soil >...
CTGGGCGCTGTGATCGACATACCGAATCTCTCCGCAGTATTCGAAGAGACGGGCCAGGGAATGGAAAGTTAGCCCTTGGAGAGAGAGGAGCGGGATCGAAAACTATTGGTCGGACCGCGTCTGGGCAGACAGGCTTTCTTTCGAAATTTCTAGAGAGTTCTAGGTGCCGACTGTGTAGCCGCAGGCTTCGCGGCAAGCGCCGCAGTACCAAAGAGCGTCGGTGCAGAGCCGGACGTCCAATTGACTCTGACAGAATACGCAGTACTTTTCGCACTCGCAGCGTTCTTCGATCTGCTCGCACTGGCTGCAGCGGACTTTGACTTTGGTGGTGGCCATAGCGGAACTGTAGCTCCGGTTGCGGAGTTTGGGGAAGTTCCGTTGGTAACCATGGAAGCTGCTGTCCAAAGCCTTAAAACGCAGAGAACGCAGAGAAGAGCCGCAGAGGCGGCAGAGAAGAACTTCCCAGACGGTTCGAAGGCTGGATGCTCAGGTGGGTTGAGGTCTATACTTCCCACCCTTCGAAAACCGCGAAGGGTGGGGCAGCCTCGTCTTTCGTAGACCGGAGACCGAAGACCTGACACCTGTGACCTGTTGCCTGTCACCTGCCTTCCTCGTTTGACCCCACAAAAAACAGCGTGATAGGGTTATCAGTTCCACGACTCCGCAGCCCAGCCATCTGCGCATTTGATCGAGGAGTTTGCTTGCCTGCCGTTGAGGCGACCACGCCGACCATCCGCAAGACCGCGCTGAACGCCGTCCATCGTCAGATGGGCGCCAAGATGGTCGAATTCAACGGCTGGGACATGCCGGTTGAATACCCATCTGCTGGCGGCATCATGGCCGAGCACAACGCCGTGCGCACCGGGGTCGGCATCTTCGACGTCAGCCACATGGGCGACATCCGGTTGGCCGGGCCGCAGGCTTTGGCGGCCGTGCAGCATATCTCGATGAACGACGCCTCGCGTCTTGCCATCGGGCAGGCGCAGTATTCGGCGCTGCTTTATCCGGAAGGAACATTTGTGGACGACGTGATTGTCCACCGGTTGGGCGAGGACGAATACCTGCTCGTCATCAACGCCGGGACACGCGAGAAGGACTTCAATTGGGTGCGCGACAACACGCGCCAGTTCGATTGCAAGGTCGAACATCTTTCCGACGACTTCACGCAGATTGCGATCCAGGGGCCGAAGGGCGTCAACCTGCTGCAAAAGCTCACTGATGCGAATCTTTCCGCGGTGAAGTTCTACTGGGTGACGCGCGGCACGGTGTGCGGGCTGAAGAATATCCTGATCGCGCGCACGGGCTACACCGGCGAGGACGGCTTCGAGATTTACATTCCGTCGGACGAAGCGACCAGCGTGCGCGTCTGGAACGACATTCTTGCGGCGGGAAAAGAGTTCGGCGTGGTGCCGTGCGGCCTGGGATCGCGCAACACACTGCGGCTGGAAGCCAAGCTGCCCCTCTACGGCCACGAAATTTCCGACACCATTAACGTCTGGGAAGCGGGACTGGATCGCTTCATCAAGATGGAAAAGCCCGAGTTCATCGGGCGCACGGCGCTGGAGAAGGCGAAGGCCGCCGGACTCAAAAAGACGCTCGTAGGACTTGAGATGGTGGAGCGCGGCATTGCTCGCGACGGCTACAAAGTGCTGGACGATTCCGGGAAGGAAGTTGGCTACGTGACCAGCGGATCTCCAGCGCCGTTCCTGAAAAAGAATATTGCATTGGCCTATGTTCCGCGTGAGTTGGGGGAAGTTGGGACGAAGTTAAAAGTGGAGATTCGCAGGCAAGGTGTGGGCGCACAGGTGGTGCCGACTCCGTTTTACAAGCGGCCAAAGAAGGGTAGTTGCTGAGGCCAGATCATGTTTGAACGCGAAGCACGCACAGTCGTCAAAGCAACATCTGTGGCCCTTTCAGTTGCCTTCGCCGTCACGGGGCTGACCGGCTTGGGGGCATTGTCAATCGGTAACGCCCGACTCTGTTATGGGGACTTCATCCCACATTGCGATCCAATTGAAGCGCCCACGTTGACTCTGATAACACTTGCGAGCGCAGCCATGATTGCATTTTTGTTTTTCGCAAGAGTCAGCAATTCTTCCAGAAGGCTTCGTCAATCGATTGCCGAAAGCCAACAGCCAGGAGCCAGAAGCTAAATGTCCTATCCAGCCGACCTGAAATACACCAAAGAGCATGAGTGGATTAAAGTCGACGGTTCGAACGCCACCATTGGCATTACCGACTACGCGCAGGAATCGCTGGGCGACATTGTCTTCGTCGAACTGCCCAAGCCTGGGTCAGAAATCACAGCGGGCAAGACGTTTGGCACGGTAGAGTCGGTGAAGGCGGTGTCGGATCTGTACGCGCCGGCCTCGGGCACGGTAAACGAGGTGAATAGCGAACTGGCGACAGCGCCCGAGAAGATTAACAAGGAAGCCAACAGTACCTGGATGGTGAAGTTGACGCTGAAGAATCCGGAGGAGCTGAAGAGTCTGCTTTCGGCGGCCGACTACGAGAAGTTCGTGAACGAAGAAGGCGGGCACTAACCGAGAGCAGCGATGGCTGATGGCTGATAGCTGATGGCCGATAGCCTGCGGCGGGCTCTGTAGCAATCATTGGAGCGGTTCGCGTCATCTATATAACTCCCTATGCGTTATCTACCCAAGTCTCCTGCCGACCGCGAAGCGATGCTGAAAGCGATTGGGGCCCGCTCGATCGACGACCTGTTTGCACCCATTCCGGCCGAGTACCGGCTGAGCCGCGATCTCAAAGTTCCGCGCCAGATGGCGGAGTCGGAGATCGTGGACTGGTTCAAGCAGCGTTCGCAGGAAAATGGCATCGAGTACGCCAGCTTTCTCGGGGCCGGCGCCTACATGCACTACCGCCCCGTGATCATCGATTCGCTGATTTCGCGCGGCGAATTTCTCACGGCCTACACGCCTTACCAGGCGGAGATCTCGCAGGGAACGCTGCAGGCGATTTTCGAATTCCAGACCATGATCTGCGAGCTGACCGACATGGAAGTGGCGAATGCTTCCATGTACGACGGATCCACCGCAGCAGCCGAGGCCGCAATGATGGCGGTGCGCGTGACTGGGCGTAGTTCAGTGGTCGTTGCGAAGAGTTTGCATCCGGAGTATCGCGAAGTGCTGGCGACCTACGCGCATCACCAGGGCATGCCGCTTGCGAGCGCTGGATTTACGGACACCGGGCGGCTCGATTTGAAACAGCTCGAGAAAGCCATTGGCCCGGACACGGCGTGCGTGCTGATTCAGTCCCCGAACTTTTTCGGCACGATCGAAGATGTCGCGGCAATGGCGGAGATCGCGCACAAGAACGGTTCGCTGTTGGTGGTGTCGATTGCCGAGGCAGTATCGCTCGGCATTGTCGAGCCGCCGCGGGACGCCGACATTGTCGCCATGGAGGCGCAGTCGTTTGGTGTGCCGGTGGGCTTTGGCGGGCCGTACTGCGGTGTGATTGCGACGAAGGAAAAATTCGTTCGCCAGATGCCGGGACGTCTCGCGGGCCAGACCACCGACCGCAACGGGAAGCGCGGCTTCGTGCTGACGCTGGCCACGCGCGAGCAGCATATCCGGCGTGAGAAGGCGACCTCGAACATCTGCACCAACCAGGCGCTGGTGGCGCTGATGGTCAATATTTTCATGACCGTCTATGGAAAAGTCGGGTTGAAGGAACTCGCAAAGCAGAATCTCGCCAAGGCGGCTTACGCAACCGACCAGTTCGGCAAGCACGCGCGGGTGCTGTTCACCGGCGCGCCGAGGTTCAACGAGTTCGTGGTGCAGACCAGCGAAGATCCATATGTGATCAACAGCCGCCTGTTGGGTCACAAGATTGTCGGCGGCCTGCCACTGAAGAAGTTCTATCCGGAATTAGGCAATGCCGCACTCTGGTGCTGCACCGAGATGACGACGCGAACTTCGATTGATACCGCGGTCGGCATGCTGGCGGAAAGCGAAGCCGAGGAACCGCGCGGCGACCATGCGGTGGAGGAGGTGGTGCGATGAAGCATCCCACTCCCAAAGCCACACGCCATGTCAACCAGAATGAAGGCCTGATTTTCGAGAAGTCCTCCGCGGGCAAGGCTGCGTGGAAGTTGCCGCCGCTCGATGTCCCCGAAGTCGATACCGCGAAGCTGCTCGGGAACGCCGAGCGCAAAGACCTCGGCGTGATGCCGGAGGTCAGCGAGATCGAAATCATCCGGCACTTTACGCGGCTTTCGACCTGGAACTATGCGATCGATCTGGGCATGTATCCGCTGGGCTCCTGCACGATGAAGTACAACCCGCGCGTGAACGAAGTGGTCGCCCGGTTGGAAGGCATTGCCAACGGGCATCCGTACCAGCCGGAGAAAATTTCGCAGGGCGCGCTGCGCATCATCAAGACGCTGAGTGATTGCCTGATCGAGATCACCGGGATGGACGCTATCACCTTGCAGCCCGCAGCTGGGGCGCACGGAGAACTGACCGGACTGCTCATCGCACGGGCGTACCACGAGTCGAAGGGGAATCCACGAAAGAAAGTTCTGATCCCCGATTCGGCGCACGGCACGAATCCTGCGACGGCGGCGATGGTCGGGTATGCGGTGGAAAATTTGAAATCGAATTCTCGCGGCATGGTGGAAGTGTCGGCGCTCGAGGCGCAGATGAATGATGATGTCGCCGCGCTCATGCTGACGAATCCCAACACGCTGGGTGTGTTCGAGCAGGAGATCCACAAGATCGCCCAGATTCTCCACGCCAAGGGTGGTTTGCTCTACATGGATGGTGCCAACATGAACGCCTTGGTCGGCAAAGTGCGGCCGGGTGACTTCGGCGTCGATGTCATGCACCTCAACCTGCACAAGACCTTCTCGACGCCGCACGGCGGTGGTGGCCCCGGGTCGGGTCCGGTGGCCGTGAAATGCGCGCTTGAGCCATTTCTTCCCACGCCGGTCGTCATCACAAAAAACGACGGCACGCTCGGCTTCGACTACAACAGGCCGCAGTCGGTGGGGCGTGTGCGTTCGTTCTACGGGAATTTCGGAATGTTCGTGCGGGCGCTGGCTTACATTCTCGCGAACGGCCCCGACGGCCTGCGCCAGACGACCGAAGATGCCGTGCTCAACGCTAACTACATCCGCAAAGGGCTGGAGGATGTTTACGATCTGCCGTACTCCACGCCCAGCATGCACGAGGTCGTTTTCAGCGACAAGCTGCAGGCGAAAAAAGGCGTGCGCACGATGGATATCGCGAAGCGCCTGATCGACTACGGCTTCCATCCTTACACGACGGCGTTTCCGCTGATCGTGCCGGGCGCGCTGATGATTGAGCCGACGGAAAGCGAAGACAAAGCAGAGATGGATTTATTCGTCGACGCGATGAAGTCGATTGCCCAGGAAGTAGAAGAGGATCCGCAGACTGTGCTGGACGCACCGCTTACCACGCGAGTGTCGCGGTTGGATGAGACCGCAGCGGCGCGGAAGCCCATTCTTCGCTGGAAGCCGCAAACCTCTTAACCACAGAGAAGACGGAGAGCACGGAAGCGTCAGAGGGGGGCGTTCATTCGCCCTGGAAACCCTCTGTGATCCTCCGTGCCCTCTGTGGTGAATGCGGAGTTACTTCTTCTCTTTAAGCTCGACGGTTGCCCGGGTATTCTCCCAATCCATATACATGTGGCAGCCGTCGCCCATTTCGTGGAATGAGATCGTGAAGTTCTCAACCGCACTCGGCGTCTTCGAAACGCTCATGTCGTAACGACCCTGGTCTTCGCCCTGGGGATAGTCCGTTCCCCATTCACCCGTCTTCTTGCTGATCACCAGCGACCACTTGTCCTCGCCCGGAACCGTGAACATGGTGTACTTTCCGGCGGAAACATCTTTGCCGCCTATGGAAAGGTTCGCGTCGGTCACGAACGTGGTTGCTTCATTGGCTCCCGTGCGCCAGACCTGTCCATAGGGGACCAAGCCGCCGTAAATCTTGCGACCCTTGACGCGGGGGCTGGAGTAGTCAACTTTGACGGACTTGCCGTCGGCAAACTTGCATTGCGCGTTGGCAGCGGGGCTGGGACGCGGTTTGTCGCCGCCCATCTGCGCGGCTGAGAGGATCGATAGCGCAAGAACAGTACACATCAGGAATGCGATACGTTTCTGCATGAGATCTCCTTTGAGGTGTTAGCAGTTGGCACCTAGCATTTGGCCATGCGACGGTTGAGAAGCTTCGCGAATCCCCCACATTAGACGTTCGAGATGAAATTGTGTGATCGCGAGGCCGGCATTGCCCGTAAGGACAAAATGCCACGTGCCAAGTGCGGAGTGCTGATTTTTGCCCGCCAATTATCCACTATCCGACGCCCAAGCTACAATCGACCCATGCCGGTATTCGACGACAAACAGGAAGAACTCGAACATTACGAGACCATGATGGGCGTCCCGCGGGGCCGCCTGGCGGTGACCATGGACCTGGTCACCGATGCGATGGCGCTGGTGGGGCAGCATGGCGTGTACTGCCAGAGCCAGCGTTGGCCGGGAAAGCCGGTCATGGATATTCAGATGGTGATGAAGAGCTTAAGTGATGCGAAGGAACTGATTCAGAGTGTGATGGAGGAGTTGAAGAAGAAGTCCCTACGCGAGAGCGAATCCTGAGAGGAACAGACTAATATTTGTTCGCCTTGTCAGGAGTGTACACTTCGCCATACTTGTTCTTGTGCTCGTCATGAGCGGCCGAAGCATGAATCGTCATCGTGCCGAGTGCGTTGTCGCCGGCAGTAACCTCAATTTCCCGCGTCAAGGAATTCAGTTCTGCTTGTGCCGCAAGCTCATGCCAGATTTCAAGCCGGTACTTTCCCGGCGGTACGTTGGGAACGAGGAAGGTGCCATCGCGCCCCGTGAGTGCGAAATGCGGAGTCGATAACGCGACCACCTCCGCGCTCATATCCGGATGGATATTGCAGAAAATGTAAGAGACTCCCACCTGCGTGAACCGCACTTTTCGGACTGCACCACTCTCGTAAAGACCCAGGTCAAATGGTTTCCCATGGTAGATGGAGAAGACGTCGTGGAAAAAAGGATCCTGGTTAGGAAACTCGATCGCCGTACCCACTGTAACCGCGAGGACGTGGGGGTTGAAGCGTTTGTCCTTCTGGAGCAGGCGCACAGTTGGTCCGGGAGAAACTGTTTCCTTCGTATGAAGGTTGGTGAGCCAAACGACTGTGTCGGCATTGCTCGCGTCAGTCCTGGAGTGATACAGGATCTTCACTGTGCCTCGAACAGTGCCGTCTTGCGCGCTCAAGAGGCTGCTCAGCACAAGCAGCAAGGCGGCGAGGATCGTTCGATTCTTCAAAAGCGCACTCCCGCAGCGAGGTTCAGATGGCCCCCTGTGGCACTCCCTCCGAGAGCAGGAGTCGTCATCAAGCGCCGATACTCGACCGCGAATAGCAAGAACGAGTTTGGCTCATAAATGAAATTCAAGAAACTGGTGCGGTTTTTCTTGAGGGCAGGGAATCCGCCTGCGAAGGGAAGCGAAAAAACACGAAGGTCGCGGCCGAAATTCTCGTCTTGCCCGAACGCCGCGTTCATCTCGAAACGCGTGGCGGGTTTGATTTTCAGCTGCGCCCAGCCGCCGGCGGATCGCAGTGGCTGGACTGCCGTGTGCGGTGGAGCAGGCTCGGGGTAGACCACGCTCGACCAGATGCCGCCGCCCAGGCCTCCCACCGCTTGCCCGGTATACCCTTCGCCAGAAACTTCCACGTACTTTCCAAAGGGCACCTTGAGATCTGCATTCACAGTCCAGCTATCGATCTGGTTGAAGTTCTGGTAGCGCTGGCGTGCACGATACCCGGCGAATCCTATGCTGAATGGGTAATGGTCCGCGGACGAACGATCGATAGCGATGCGTCCGGCAAGCGCAGGGACTCGGGTGGCCTCACCCGCGGTGGCCACGTTGCCCTGAAAGGGTGGTACTTCCTCCGTGAGTGGATCGAGCAAGCCGCCTTGCAGAACGAGAAACGAGTGTGGCCTCAGAGCGATCCGATGTTCGACTTCAATCTGCGGAGTCCAAACCCAGAGATTGCCGGACCATGACATCGCAGGCTCGAGCATGGTCGCGTACGACGTCGGCGATAAAGGCGAAAAGAACGGTGCGTCCTGACCGATGCGAAGGGAAGTTGTTTGCCAGTCCAGATTGATCCCCCCCGTCCGCAAGCGAAGCAAACCGGCGGTGACCCCGTATGAGGTTGTCGGACTACCTCCCGCGAAGTCAACTTCTACGTTGGCAGAAGTACGCGCGCCGAACAATCTTGGCCCAGTAGCGGAAACCCCCAAAATCGTCTGGCGTAACGTGGCACCGATGTTGCCGCCCGCAAAACCAGGAGTCGTCGGGAAAGTGAGGTTCGGCAGGTCCTGGATGTCCATGGCCCCGTTGTTCCGGTAGGCATTGAACAAGACCAGGCCCGACAACTTTACTGGGTACTTGCTGGCGCTCTCGACCTTGTCCTGGTGAAGCTCCGCAACTTTTGCAGCGAGGAACCCAACATCCTGATCGGCAGCTTCCACGGTCGGTTCCGACGCAGCGGAAGCATTAACCTCGCCGGCATTCCCGGCGGTGGCATGGTTGGCTTGCAGCTGGTTGCGCACTTCCTGTAGCCCCTGGCGCAGCTCTTCAATCTGCCGGCGGGACTCAGCCAGCTCGGACCTTGTCTCCTGCAGCTCGCGCTTCAAGCGCGAGAGATCATCATTGCTGGCGGTGTCCTGGGCGCTGGCCGACAGCGCAAGACAGACCACGACAATGATCGATTGAAAAGAGATGCACATGGGCTTGTTGCGATTGTGGTTACCGTTCAAAATTTGTGCAAGTTACCAGCGTGTCAATCGGGGATGAGGGAGCTAACCAGGAAGGAGGGATCACGCCATCCCTTAGGACGTCCGGCGAGAGTTGGCCGGCTATGGCAGCCGACAACTACTTGCGCAGTTTACGGCCTGTCGATGACTTGTTCCCATCTGACGCTTTGCGCCAAAGGTAGAAGTTCTTTTCGTCGGAATACGTTTCCAGTGACAGACCACGCGTCTTGGCCGCGCGGGACACCGCCGAGCGCAAATTGGCCAGCGAAACTTTTCCGATGGTGTCGAGGGGTACAACCAGCGCCGAACCGGCGGGCAACTTTTCCAGGTTCGTAAGGATGCCCATGAGCAACTCGTGATGCTTACCGCGCCGCCCGACCCGAAGATCAGCCACGCGCACCGTTTCATACACTACATTCTGTTTGTCATTCAGTCGCATTTCCTTTTCCATTCGAGAACAACACCTTAGCATATTTTTACCGCCGTTGCGACGAAACGATTTTACGATACTTCACATATCGTTAGAAATAGATATTGACAGATTTTTATAACGTTTAGTAATGTTTTAGCGATTCGTTAACACTTTCGATATACGTGAGAACTTCCGTATGACTCTGGATGAAACCAATCTCGGATTGCCCGCGCCGGGCAGGAAGAACACGGAAACGTGGCGAGATCTGGCGCGGCGTATAGAAAAAGAACGCGATCCCGCCAAGGTGGTGAAGATGGCGCGGGAGTTGCTGGCCAAGTTGGACGAGGAAGGCTTCGGCAAAAGATTTGGGTAAAAAGACGCAGTGGCGCGCAGCGAGGTCGGGGCGCAGTGCCGATCTGCAAAAAGATCCTCAGGGAGCCAGCGTCACCATGACCACGCCATGCGGGGCGACCGATGCGGAGAACTCGCCGGTCGATTTCCCGAGATCTTTCTTTTGCCACAGGTCGCGCACGGAAGCCGACAGCGAGTCGGGATAGTCGAGGTCCGTCCACTTTGCCGCGATTTCTTTTTCCGATTCACCGCGGTTGAAGAGGATGACCGCGCGCCGCCCACCGGACAGCGCCTTCGACCACACTTCGAGATCGCCGTCTTTCCATACGCGCCGGCCCTGGCGTCCCAACGGGTCCTGATTCACAGCGATCACTTCTTTATTGGTCAGGATGTCGTGAATTTCGGGCTTCATGTCGCGCAGGTCATTGCCTGCGATTAACGGCGCCGCCAGCAGCGCCCAGAAACTGAAGTGGGAGCGGTATTCGATGGTGGTCATGCCGCCGTTGCCGACTTCGAGCATGTCGGGATCGTTCCAGTGTCCCGGTCCAGCGAACGAGTAGAGGCCGGATTGTTCATCGAGGATGTCGACAACCCCGTAGCTGCAGCAGTGGCCTGGCTCCCATTCTTTCTTACCCGACCAACGGTCCTTGATATCGTCGGTCGTGCGCCACAGGTTCCCGCCCACTTCCTTCCCCCAGAGCCACGGTTGATGTTTGCCCCATTCGCAGATGCTGAGCACGATGGGACGCCCGGCAGCATCGAGCGCGTTGCGGATGTTGGCGTAGGCGGAGCGGGCGTCCTGCGTGGTGGTGTTGCACCAGTCGTACTTCAGGTAGTCGACTCCCCAGGAAGCGTACTTGAGGGCATCCTGATATTCGTGGCCCAGTCCGCCGGGACGTCCGGCGCAGGTTTTCGATCCGGCGTCGGAATAGATTCCGAACTTCAGGCCGAGGGAATGCACGTAATCGGCGAGCGCCTTGATGCCGGAAGGAAAGCGCTGCGGATCGGCAACGATGTTGCCATCTTTGTCGCGCGAGACTTGCCAGCAGTCGTCAATCACGACGTACTGGTAGCCAGCGTCTTTCATGCCTGACTTCACCATGGCATCGGCAATGCTTTTGATCATGTCTTCGCTGACGTTGCAGCCGAATTTGTTCCAGCTGTTCCAGCCCATGGGAGGAGTGAGGGCGAGGTTGGCGAACGGAGAGGGTTGCTTGGGAGTGTCAGGCTGAGCAAAAAGATGGGGTGCAAAAGCAAGGAGGAAGATGGCGAGAATCTCAGACGCCGATTTCATGTGCGATCCCAAGTTAAGTTTTGTTAGTACGGGAAAGGCGGGACGATTCTACAGGCTGCGGGCGCAATCCTCTGGGTCAATTCCGGCTTGCTTGAGAATTCCGCGCAAGGTGCCGGTGGCGAGTTCGTTGTGTAATGGAACGACGCAACCCACAGCTTTCTGTCCAGCGATTTTCTTCACCCAAACGTTCCAATGCGCGAATCGCCTCGTCCCCAGAAACCCAGGGCAGTTTAGGCATAACGTGCCTCGAAAACTGTGACGATTGGGCGGCTTGGATTGTCTGGAGGAAACTCTTCCAGATAGAGCTCGGTAGCCTCGCGGAGATTGGCTACTGCTTCTTCAATATTCTTGCCTTGGCTGACCGTGCCGACCTCAGGACACTCCGCCACGTACAGGTCACGCTCTTTGTGCAGCACCGCATTGAAAGTTCCAACGTGCATGACGTCAGCTCCGGGTGATTCCAACTACACAACTCAACGTTAGCAATATTTTACGCCAGAGAATACTTCCCGACCTCGATTGCGCGCTTCGCAATCTGCTGCCGCAGTTCGATCGTGTTGAAGGGCTCGTATTTGGCCAGGCGGCGCAGGATCGCCAGTTGCGTGCGCAGCATGTCGCCTTCCGCCACGGCTGCGATGACCCGCTTGGCGGCCGATTCCACCTTTTCCATGGCTTGCGTCAGGTAAACGCGTGTCATGGCGATCGCGAGTTCAGCGTTCTTCTCGCCCTTCGCCTCGACGAGTTTCTGGGCGCGGAGCACGGCTGACTCCATCGCGTAAGTTTCGATCGTCATGTCGGCGATGGCGCCCATGACTTCCTGCTGATCCTGGATGGCCTGCATGTATTTCTGCGTGGCCGATCCAGCGACGAACAGGCCGAGCTTCTTGGCTTGCGCCACCAGTTTGCGCTCGTCGGCGAGCGGGCCCTCAATCTCGTCGCCCATGCTGGGTCCGGAAAGCACTTCGTCCATCAGCTTCTTGATGGCGGGCATCAGCGGAAGCTGCCCACTCATGGCGCGCTTCAGGAGGAAGCCTGTGATGATAAGCCGGTTGATTTCGTTGGTGCCTTCGAAGATGCGGTTGATGCGGGCATCGCGATAGGCGCGCTCGGCGGGATATTCTTCGACGAAGCCGTAGCCGGCATAGATCTGCATGGTCTCGTCGACCACGTAGTCGATCATCTCCGAGCCCCAGACCTTGATGATGGAGCACTCGACGGCATACTCCTCGATGGCCTTACGCGTGTCCTTTAGCGCGTCGGGGGAAGACTTGTCGACTTCATTGAGGGCGGCATCCATCATGCCCACGGTGCGATAGACTAGCGACTCGCCCACGTAAATCAGCGCGGCCATGTTGGCGATTTTTTCGCGGACCAGGCCGAAGTCGGCGATGACTTTGTTGAACGCCTTGCGTTGCTTGGCGTAGCCGATGGCGTTCTCGATCGAAACGCGGGCCCCGCCCACGCACATTGCGCCCAGCTTGAAGCGACCAATGTTCAGAATGTTGAAGGCGATGACATGGCCCTTGCCGATCTCGCCCAGAAGATTTTCGACCGGCACCTTGCAGTCGTTCAGGATGATGGGGCAGGTGGACGATCCGCGGATGCCCATCTTGTGTTCTTCCGCACCTACCGAGAAGCCGGGAGAGTTGCGTTCGACCAGAAAAGCCGAAAATTTCTCGCCATCAATCTTCGCGAAGACGGTGAACAGGTCGGCGAAGCCGGCATTCGTGATCCACATCTTCTCGCCGTTCAGGATGTAGTGCTTGCTGTCAGAGGAGAGCTCGGCCCGCGCGCGGCAATTCATCGCATCGGAGCCGGAGGTTGATTCTGACAGCGCATATGCCCCAACCGTTTCGCCCGAGGCGAGCTTGGGCAGATACTTCTTCTTCTGCTCTTCGGTCCCGAAGTAAACGATGGGCAGCGTGCCGATGCCCGAGTGTCCGCCCCAGGTGGTGGCGAAGCCCGCGTACTTGGCGATGTGATCGGCGATAACAGCCGCAGTGACCTTATCCATTTCGAGGCCGCCATAGGCCTCGGGAATCTCGACGCCCGACAGTCCCAGGTCGCCGGCCTTCTTCAGCAGATCGCGCGTAACCTGGAATTCCTTATGCTCGATGCGCTCGACGTTGGGCAGAATCTCGTTGACCGCGAATTCTTCCGTAGTCTGCCCGATGAGCTGATGCTGCTCGGTGAAATCTTCGGGCGTGAAAACTTCCGAAGTCTGTCGCTCTTCGAGCAGGAAGGACCCGCCGGAGATTTTGGACTTGGGCATTGCTGTGGTTGCCATGCAGAAAACCCCTTTTCTACGTCCCGCAGTCTCCACGATATACGCGTTCGCTTGCCAGCGGCGCAAGTACCGCTGGTGCTTCGATTTGGGATACTTTCGTTTCCCGCTGCGTTGTCGATCCGGAGAGAAAATGGTACTCACTTCTGTGGGATTGGGCCAGCGACTCGCGGGATGTCAGCCGCAGAAGGCACCGGAAGAAACAACTAAGAAATTCGTAGACCAGCATGAAACGCTTTCCCGGCGTGCCGCGTCTAACGGGTAAGGCCTTTATCACCTGCCACATATCTGCCCAGATACGCCAAACAGGTATAATTTAGCCGGTCTCGAGATTTCCGGAGGAAGTGAACACTATGGAACCGCGCGAAAGCGCTTTTTGGGTGGAATTGAAGGCCAAACGCTGGCTCTACACCCTGAGTATTCTGGCCACGCTCGCCGTCGGCATTCTGATTGGCTCAGTAGTTTCCTATGGAGTAAAGGGTAAGGAAGGGCAGCAATCTTCCGACGCCAAGCCGTTGAGCGTTCCTGCGCCGCAACAGCTTTCCAATACCTTTTCGCAGATCGCCAAGACGCTGGAACCAGCCGTCGTCAACATCAATACCGAGTCGACCATCAAGAATCCGCACCGGCAGCGTCGCGGCGCGCGACCGGGTCCGGGCGATGAAGACAACGATCCCAACGGCGGTGGAGGCGGCAGCCCTTTCGACGACTTCTTTGACCGCTTCTTCGGCGGCCCAGGTAGTCAGGGTGGACCGGGCGGAGGCGACATCAAGGAGCGCTCGCTGGGCTCCGGCGTTCTGGTCGATCCCAAGGGATACATCGTCACCAACCGCCACGTGATCGAGAAGGCGGATCGCATCCGCGTGCGGTTGCAGGATGATCCGCCGGGCGTGCAGCACGACGCGAAGGTGGTGGGTTCGGACCAGGAAACCGATCTGGCCGTGATCAAGATCGAGCCTGACAAGTCCGGCTATCCGACCGCCAAAATCGGCAACTCCGACAGCATGCAGGTGGGCGACTGGGTTCTGGCCATCGGCAGTCCATTTGGCCTGCAGGCCACGGTGACCGCCGGCATCGTTTCAGCGAAGGGACGCAACATCGTTCCCGGGCGGCAGTTCCAGTCGTTCGTGCAGACCGACGCGGCGATCAACCCCGGCAACTCCGGCGGACCGCTGGTAAACATGGCGGGCGAAGTCATCGGAATCAACACGGCGATTCTGACCGAGACGAATGCCTACGCGGGCGTTGGTTTTGCCATGCCTTCGAACACCGTCGTATCGGTCTACAACCAGATCATCGGGCCCGAGCATAAAGTCACGCGCGGTTCCATCGGCGTGGAATTTGCCGCGCAGCCCGTACCCGCGATTGCGCGCGTTTACGGCGTGCAATCGGGCGTCACGATTTCGAACGTCGTTGCTGGAAGCCCGGCGGACACCGCTGGCCTGAAGGTTGGCGACACCATCACTGCAGTGGACGGCAAGGAAGTCAAAAACGGCGACGAACTGGTTGCCGATATTGCCGCACGCAAGCCCGGTTCGAAGGCGAACCTGAGCTTCGTCCGCAACGGCAAGAAGGAGCAGACCTCGGTCACGATCGCGGACCGTTCCAAGCTCTTCGCCGCTCGTCTGGGTGAGGATCAGCAGGGCAACGAGGAACAACAGCCCAAGGAAAGCAAATTGGGCCTGAGCGTTCGTCCGCTGACTGCCGATCTTGCCGAGCGTCTGGATGTTCCTGCCGGTAAGGGCGTGATCGTCCAGGATGTCAAAGCCGGGTCCTTCGCCGATGACATCGGTCTGAATCGCGGCGACGTGATTCTCGAAATCAACAAGCAGCCCGTGAATTCAGCCGACGACTTCACCAAGATTGAAGGCACGCTGAAGAGCGGGCAGGACGTGGTGTTCCTGGTCCGGCCCAGAGGGGCAGGGAAGCAGGACGGCACGATCTTTATCGCGGGTACACTTCCGTAACCCGATCATTGTCCGACGGTCACTGGCACTGGCGTCCCGATTCAGGGATGATTTCCAGTGCCGGTACCGCCGGGCGCATTCCTTGACAACGCTTCGCGGGAAGAACTCATCCCACTGATATACAGGGTGAGAACTGCTCGCTGGGCGAAAACAGAGGCTGAACGCATGGGATTTTTGGGATCGTGGCTGAAGGGCAGAATGGCTGCTTGGGGTGCTACGGTCCTGGTGTGTTCCATGGGGTCCATGCAGGCGGTTGCATTGCCGGCCGCGTCTGCGACCAAGACGAGTACGAGTGCAAGTAAGCCGGCCGCCAAGGTGAAATCCACCAAGGCGAAGCGTTCGAAAGCTTCAACGTCGAGTAAAGGCAAGCGTTCGCGGAAAGGCTCCCATCACGGGCAGCAGAAAATTGACGCCGAGCGCACACACCAAATCCAGCAAGCCCTGGTCAAGCAGCACTACCTGACCGGCGAGCCTACGGGCAAGTGGGACGCATCCACCGAAGCCGCGTTGCGGAAGTTTCAAGCCGATAACGGCTGGCAGAACAAGACAGTGCCCGACTCCCGCGCGCTGATCAAGCTTGGTCTCGGCCCGAATCACGACCATCTTCTCAATCCGGAAAGCGCGATGACCACGGTCCCGGAAACTACGGCCACCTCCGAGGCTTCGACCCCCGCTGCCAAGGGGCCAACGGTGCCGGTCAGCCAACCCCAGCGCTAACAGCTTTCCTGCTGGTCGTGGCAGAACATGACCGGCAATATATCGCTGACCCGAAATTTACCCCTAAACAGTCGGCCCGGGGACTTTCACTCGTTCCTAACGACCTTCTTCTCCCGACGCTGTACGAGCAATTAGTAGCGTTAAGAATGCGGCCAGACCGCGAACGCCCGCCTCTCCGGGTTGAGTCTCCGGAATCCCTAAAACGTGAACTGGCACTTTTACCAGTGATTGTGGTGGTAGGGCGCTGAAACACTAAGCAGTGTTCATGTACACGTCCCTAGCAGAGGCAAGGACTTTGGCGCTACGAGAGAGGACATCGTCTGTGAAAACACACTCGCAACATTCGCGAGATCGAAAGTCATCATCGTTGCCTTGATATGTGCATTTACCTCGACGGCGCACGCAGCTGAAGACAAGAAGGTGAAGGAGCAGAAAGAAGTCCAGAAGGTTGCCCAGAAGACCCTGCAGCAACTTTACAAGGCCGAACCTGCGGCCAAGGCAGCGGTCGAACACGCCGCCGGATATGCGGTCTTCAATAACATGGGCGTGAAGATCTTGTTTGCAGGCTCCGGCAAAGGCAAAGGCATCGCCGTTGACAACAAGACGAAGAAAGAAACGTTCATGAAGATGATCGAACTGCAGGCGGGACTCGGAATCGGCGTGAAGAAGTTCAACGTAATCTTCGTCTTTGACAATGACAAGGTCTTGAACAGTTTCATCAACTCCGGCTGGGAGTTCGGTGGGCAAGCTACCGCCGCGGCCAAGACTTCGGACAAGGGTGGGGCTATGGCGGGAGCGGCGTCGGTCTCGGATGGGGTGTGGATGTATCAGATGACGGAAAAGGGGCTGGCCGCGGAGATCACAGCCAAGAGCACCAAGTACTACAAAGACGATGACCTGAACTGAAGCAAGGGGCCGCCCGGTGAAACTACGATGAGGACATGCGCCTGCTGCGGCCGCAGCCGCACGGGTGGCCCACACAAATTTCGGGTGCCCCATTCAATCGCGCACTTTCCCGCGCCGCCCTGATCAAACTGGGTCTGGGCCCGAATCACGACCATCTGCTCAATCCGGAAAGCGCGAGGACCTCGACGCCGGAGACTTCCGCCACGTCCGAGGCTTCGACTCCCGCGGCCAAGGGGCCAGCGGTGCCGGTTAGCCAGCCGCAGCGGTAACCACTCCCCATATGTGATTTAAGTCAGTTTCTTTTAAGATGATTGCCCGTTCAGAAGTTGGATAGCGATGCTTATTGCTCGTCTCGTCCGAGCAATTTGCGAATCAGCAGATATAGACTCCAAATCACTACAAGCCAGCACAACGCGTCGACGCCTTTTTCAATTCCGAACCCTATTCCGATATCCATCGGGCGACCAGTACCTCCTGTGTTGCCGAGGCGATTAAAGAGGAAACCTGAAACCCACATACCAGGTGTCCTGAGCGAGAAATTGTAGGCAATGTGGGAAGACTCGAAAGCTAAAGCCACGGACACGAATATGGAAAGAACTCCCAGTAATGCCTTGCAGAGGGCTTTGTTAGCCATCGCTGTTCCTGAACCCCCAATGTCAGTGTTTGAAATGGTTACTCGTTTTTGGCTCATTGAGCAGGTCGACCACGAAGGTTTGCAACTACCCTCCAGAAATTCCAAGATCTCTACCGGTGTGAAATCCCACCTTTGCGCAAAGTATGCGCAAAGATCGGACACCCGTCGTCGAGGCAGGCCTAGCAACAAGCTTCGTACATCCACGAAGACTACAACCGCAGGCGCATCTCGTTCGTTGGCGAGAATCCCAACGACTCGTAGAGAGTTCTGCCTGAGGGACTGGCGTGCAGGATGATCGTGTCGATGCCATTCTGCTTGCACCAGTCCACTGCCGCTTGCATCAGTGCGCGGGCCAGTCCGCGACGTCGGTAATGGCTGTTCGTGTAGACGTTCAGGATGTTGCCGCGGCGTGCGCCTTTGCCGATCATGTGCGGAGGCCAGTCCATCAGCCAGAGGCCCGTGCCGGCCGCAATTGTGCCGTCGGGTGCGATGGCTACCCACGCCAGATACTCTCCCGAGTTCATGTGCTCCAGCAGCCAGACATGAAATTTCTCAGACATGGAGCCCAGCGCCGCCTTGTCGCTGTATCCCATGTCTTCGAACATCGCCCTCCGATGACCGACTAGCGTTTCCAGGTCGACGGTCGAGGCGCGGCGAATCGTGAAGCCCTCGGGAGACATAAGATTCGTATTCTAGACGTTTGGGCGCGCTCCTGAGAGGTGGGGCGGAACCGCGCGCGGTGGGCTCCCCGTCACACCTTCCCGTGATGATGCACACTTCCGCGTGCGTGTGTTGTCGGTACCATAGAAGGGAAATACCTGAAAGGATTCCCATGCGATTTCTGAAGGCCACCGCGTTATTCTTTGCCATTATCCTTTGTGTTTCCGGAGTGCTATCGGCCAAGACGAGCAAGTATGGAGTGGCCGATGTGCGCAAGGTTACCCTCACTGCTCCCACCCGAGTCGGGGAAGTGTTGCTGCCGCCAGGCCAGTACGAAGTCCGCCACCTGATGGAAGGCGACAACCACATCATGGTCTTCAACAAGATTGGCGGCAAGGCCGCCGAAGCAAGGGTGAAGTGCAACCTAGTACCTCTCAAGCAGAAGGCTGACCGCGATGAGGTGGTCTACACGCTCAACGCAGCCAACGAGAGAGTGCTGCAGACCCTGCGGTTCAGCGGGGACGCCGCGGAACACGTGTTCTGAAGCATTGCCCGGATGTGTAGCTGAAGCTTGGAGTGGCGGACGCACTTGCGCGTCACTTGGACCTTACCCTTTGACGACGGGTTTGGGCGAGTAGGGCAGTGGCTGTCCTGAGAGAATCGCGCGCGGGTTTTCTTCGAGCAGAGCCTGCGCTACCTCCTCGCCCACGATCTCTGCGGCCGCGGCCTTTGCTTCTGAAAGAATCGGCGTCCGGTGCTTGATGTCGTGAGCATCGGACGCGATCACGTGCACCGCCTCGCGTTCCAGAAGCCAGGTGGCCACGCGCGCGACGCGCTGTCCCCAAAATCCGGTCAGGGCGTTGGCGGTAATCTGTACCGCGCAGCCCAACTCCACAAACTCGATCACCCGCTGCGGGGTTTGCCGCAGAATCGCGTTGCGCTCGGGATGCGTGATGATGGGAGTGAGTCCATGATCGCCCAGGCGCATGAACCAGTCTCCAGTCAACGCGGGAATGCTGTAGTCGCTCAACTCCACGAGCAGGTAGTTGGCTCCGCCGATGGTGTAGAGATGCGGCTGCGCGAGCAGGCTTTGCAGGTTGTCGTAGGAGAGATGAAAGTCGCACCCGAGGCTGAGCTGCGGGGCGCTGCCGACCATTCCCTGCAGGCGTTGGACGCAGGCGGTCAGGTACTCGTGATCGTAGTGGTAGCGATCGTTCGAGTGTGGAGTCGCCACCATGTGGGTGACGCCGTCGGCCGCCGCCATCCGGCACATCTCGACCGACACTTCCCAGGATTTCGGCCCGTCATCGACCTCGGGCAGGATATGGCTGTGGATGTCGATCACGCGGCTCGTCCCAACACTCTTACCGTCTGAGTTTAAACAGATTCGGCCGGAAAGACTACGGGTCGCCGAAACAGGCCAGAGCCATTTCTGGAAAATGAGCGTTCGCGTGGGCAGTGAGGAGTGACCCGGCTCGCAGATTCATTCGTGGGAATGTACCATGAAGGAGGCACTTCAAATTTTTGCGAGGTGGCTTATGAACGACAGCCTCTTCTTCGCAACCTTCGATCCCCTATACATCAACGCTCCGGAGACCTGCAATCTGTGTATTGCAGAGCCTCCGGCCTTCACTTACGAATACTGCATTGAACAGCACGATGGAAAAAGACACTACATCAAAGGCTACTGCTGCGCGAATTGCGCCGCCGGCTTGATGAAGAGACTGGCCGGCCGGGAAGCCGAGGAGTGGGCCGAGGAGGAAGCCGAACTCGAGGCAGAACACGTGGATGTCACCGATCTCCAGAAACGGAGGCTGGCGACATTCGGAAATGTTCCCACGCACTGAGGAATGAGCTTCCTGAGTGCTACCGGCGGAATTTCTGAATTTTGGTCGGTCGAATTTCCTCGGTGCGGGAAAATCTATTTGTACCGCGCCTTCATGAAGTCAGCGATGCCGGCGTAGGCGGTGGTCAGGGTCTGCTCATCAGGCAGGAACACGATGCGGAAATGCTTGGTGCCGGCCTTCTGGCCGAAGCCCGAGCCGTGCACCACCAGCACGTGCTTCTGCACCAGCAGTTCCTTCACGAATACATCGTCGCCTTCGGGGATATCGAGGCGCGGGAAGGCGTAGAAGGCGCCCTTGGGCGAAACGCAGCTGACACGCTTGGTCGAGCTGCACCATTTCATCGTGAGGTCGCGGCGCGAGCGCAATTTTGCAGTGACTTCTTTCAAATGATCCTGCGGCCCCTCCAACGCGGCCTTGATGGCGTACTGTTCGGGATGGTTCGCGCACAGACGCGAGCGCAGCAGGCGGCCGATGCCTTCGACGTACGGCTTCACGGCAGCCGCGTCGCCGGTGACCACGCCCCATCCGATGCGCCACCCCGGCGCCAGGTAGTTCTTCGAGAGCCCTCCGAACGTGACGATGGGCACGTCGGGCGCAACGGCGGCCAAGGAGATGTGCGTGTCGTCGTCGAGGATCAGCTTGTCGTAGATCTCGTCGGCGAAGATGACCAGGTTGTTCCGGCGCGCCAGTTCGGCGATCGCTTCCAGCATGCGGCGTGAGCACACGGCGCCGGTGGGATTGTTGGGATTGATGAGAACGATGCCGCGCGTGCGTGGGCCGATTTTCTTGTGCACGTCGATGAGGTCGGGCTGCCAGCCGTCGTCCTCATTGAGCGCGTATGTATTCAGCTCGATGCCAAGTTTCGCTAGCACCGCAGAGTAGAGCGGATAGTCCGGGCTCGGAGTGAGCAGATTGTCGCCCGGGTTCAGCAGCGCGCTCAGGCAGATGTCGACGGTTTCGCTTACGCCCGAAGTGACGAATACATCCTGAACAGTCGTCATCCCTTTGCGCTCGGCCTCGCCGCGGATCGCATCGAGCGCTTCCTTGATACCCGGAGACGGCGCGTAGCCGTTCTTGCCGTCCTTCATGGCTTTGTAGACGGCTTCGATCAGGTGGGCGGGCGTCTGGAAGTCGAAATTGATGGGGTCGCCGATATTCAGCGGCAGGATCTTGTGACCCTTTTTGGCGACTTCATCGGCCACGCAGGCCAGATCGCGGATGGCATAGCGGACATTGTCGAGTCGCTGGGCGGCAGAAACTTCGCGGACTTGGGTGGCTGGCATCTAGGCTCCGGCAGATCAATGCAACGAGTTCGGTGGCCACAAAAAGCTTAACCGCAAAGTTCGCAAAGGACCACCGCTAAGATCGCAAAGAAGAACGCCCTCTGCGATCTCTGAAGCGTTCTCTGCGACCTCTGCGGTTTAGGATTCTCCTGCCACGAACGCGAACGAAGACGACGGCCTAAGAAGCATTTGAACGCAGAGTACGCACAACGACGAACGACTACCGACCAAGCTAGCGACCAACGACTGACGACTAGCGACTGACGACTAGCGACTGACGACTAGCGACTGACGACTAGCGACCGCTCTAATCCACCCGATCGATCTGCGCCTTTTGCAGTTTGTCGGAGTAGTCGATGTACACCGACTTCCATTCAGTGTAGAAGTCGATCGCACCGATGCCGCCCTCGCGATGGCCGTTGCCGGTGGCCTTAGTTCCGCCGAATGGCAGATGCACTTCGGCTCCGATGGTTGGCGCATTGATGTAGGTGATCCCGGCGTACAGGTCGCGCATCGCCGTGAAGGCGCGGTTAACGTCTTTGGTGTAGAGCGACGACGACAAGCCGTATTCGACGCCGTTGGCGATCTCGATTGCGTTCTCCAATCCATCACACGGAATGATCGAAACCACCGGCCCGAAGATTTCTTCCTGTGCAATCCGCATCTTGGGATCGACGTCGATAAACACCGTTGGCTCCATGAAGTAGCCGTACTGGTAGGCGCCCTTGTCGAGGCGGTTGCCGCCGCAGACCAGCTTCGCGCCCTCATCCTTGCCGATGTCGACGTAGCTGAGGTCCGTCTTCAGTTGCGCTTCGTTCACGGCCGGGCCCATGTCGACCGACTCGTCCAATCCGTTGCCGACCTTCAGAGCCTTGGCGCGGCTCACGTAGCGATCCACGAACTCGCGGTACACGCCCTTCTGCACGATGATGCGGCTGGTGGCCGTGCAGCGCTGTCCGGTCGTGCCGAACGCGCCCCACAGCCCCCCTTCGATGGCGAGATCGAGATTCGCGTCGTCGAGCACAATCATCGGATTTTTGCCGCCCAGTTCGAGCGAGCAATGCTTGAAGCTCTTGGCAGCGGTGGTTCCGACGGTGCGGCCCACCGCGGTAGATCCGGTCAGCGAGATGGCCCGCACATCCGGATGCTCAGTCAGCGGTGCGCCGACGCTCGATCCGAACCCGGCTACCACATTGATGACGCCTTTTGGCACGCCGGCATCAACCAGCGTACGCACCAGATTGAAGGTGGAGAGCGGCGTATCCTGCGCGGGCTTAATGACGCAGGTATTCCCGCAGACGATCGCGGGCAGAAGCTTCCAGGAAGGAATCGCCATCGGGAAGTTCCAGGGCGTGATCATTCCGCAGACGCCGACCGGTTGCCGTATGGCCATAGCGAATTTGTTGGGAAGCTCGGACGGCGTGGTGGGTCCGAACAGCCGGCGGCCTTCCCCTGCCATGTAGTAGGCCGTATCGATGGCTTCCTGGGTATCGCCACGCGTCTCCTTGATGACCTTGCCCATCTCACGGGTCATGTCGCGCGAGTACTCTTCCTTGCGCTCGGCCAGCATTTCGGCGGCGCGGAAGACGATCTCCGCGCGGCGCGGGGCTGGAACCAGCCGCCAGCGCTCGAAAGCGCGCTTCGCGGCTTCGACCGCGGCATCGACGTCGCCTTTGCCGGACTTCTGGAAAATCGCGACTACTTCGCGCGTGTCGGCGGGATTACGGTCTTCGAATGTTTCTCCAGTCGAGGATGCCACCCACTCGCCGTCAATGAAGTTCTTCAAAACTTTGGTATTGCCGCTAGCCATCAATTCCGGGCTGGTTACAGTCTCGGTCGCCATAATTGCCTCCTGATCAACACCCCAAACCATCATGCTACAGGCCCGACTTGGGAGTGGGCAAGGGAGGGCGCGGGGGGGCGGCTTTAACAACGCGGGGCAGGTCGGAGGATGCTCGCTACTTGATGAGGCGCATGACGACGACCGTGGCGTAGCGTTCCAGCGCAGGGTAGCGCTACAGAATGCGGTAGTCGGCCCGGCACATCGAATCGTTTGCCGAGGG
>Ga0210406_10002107_pt1 | contig 23243 bp, 24 predicted proteins | sample IncBWC30MmetaG_FD_155454 | JGI IMG/M metagenome (GOLD analysis project Ga0210406, IMG submission 155454) | Forest soil microbial communities from Barre Woods Harvard Forest LTER site, Petersham, Massachusetts, United States - Inc-BW-C-30-M | ecosystem: Environmental > Terrestrial > Soil >...
GCACGGTCCGGCTGACCGAGGCCTAGCGCGCCGAGGTGGACGCGTTCGCCCGGCAGAGCAGGATGTCGCGGACGGCCTGATTTTCCGCATGGCGAGGCCGCCGGCAATGCCGTGCCGAGGTTGACAGCGTCGCGCGCCCGCGGAGCCATGCAATGGCGTCGCGAAAACCATTCCTGCTCTCGGCTAGTGTCGATCCTGCTACCGCGCCATCGACCGTCAGATAGAATTCGCGACGACTAAGGAGGGTGACGTGCTAGCTCTGATTTGTTTGGCAATATGGTTCTCAACCGGTGCGATCGCGGTTGCATTCGCTCAGAGTAGCCCCTCACGGATCGAGAATCCCAAGGTGCAGGGAGAAAATATCGATCGCTGCGCAGACATAGATGGGACGAACGATTGCTCGGCGCGCGGCCAGTCGAAAGCTGCCACTGAGATCTGCATTGAGTATGGTTACGCTGATCAAGTGGATTCACATTGGCATGCATCGTCAGGCGTGGCCACACATTACATTTCGCAATACGACATGCACGCTGGAGAGGTGAAGGGTCGCTGGGAATCGCGGCCCAGCGATGGCGTGTTTGACTGGGTTGTCTGCAAGAAATAGGAGCGGTCCACAGTCGCCGAAATTACCGATCACTGCCGCCGCCGGGGTCGGCGCACAGGATCGGGCATTGGACGCTCTGATCGGCACCCTGGACCGCGTGCTGCCGGTCCGCTGACCCGACCGCGAGGGCGTCAAGACAGCCACAGCGGGGCTGCGTGGTGCGTTTTCCGCGGGTGGGGGCACACAGCCCCCTAGCCCCAGCCGCCGAACCGCGCTGGCCGCCCGCCCCTCCAGGCGCCAGCCCCTATCCGTGGTAGGCTTGGCGCCCAAGCTCCAAGGGATTGGGGGTCACACGGTGTGGACCATGACAACGGCCGGTTCCTTGGCGTGGTGCATGGCCGTCGCCGTCATGGTGGCGGTGCTGTTCGCGGCCGGCCCTTGATGCACGATCAGGTCACCCGCAAACGGCAGCAGCAGAAGGCGCGGCGCAAGCGCTGGCGCCAGCGGCAACGCGAGGACAAGAGCGTGAGGCAGGTCGAAACCTCCATGCGGCTGCTGGTCTGCTTGTTGGAAGCCGGGATGATCAGCGAAGCCGAGGCCTTGGCCGATGACCGCAGCGCCGACGGTCCGATCTCGCGCGCGCTCGCGCGGCTTCACGAACAATGGGCGTCCGATTTTGAAGCGAAAACCGGCCGTATCACGACAGGGTAATGCGTGGCCTCCCGCGTGCGTGCGGTGCGCCGTAGGCGTCCCGGCATGGACGCACGACAGCAACGCATCATCGCATTGGCGCAATGGATCACGACGCGAGCCGAGGTGATCTTGCTGATGCGGCGTGCGGTCGAGCGCGCGAGCGAGGATCTCCCGGACGAGGGGTCTGCCGACGACCAGCCCGCGCCAAGGAATGCTTCGAAGGTGCGCGTGCATGAAGGGCGATAAGAAGATGTTCAGACAGAACCGCAGCATCCGCGATCTGCAGCGCAGGCAGCGCGACGCACACCTGATGCAATTGGACAGCGCACGACGCGAGCAGCGCCTGCAACACATTTCACAGCAGCAGCGGTGCGCGGGGACATTTCCAACGCGCGGCAAAAGGGCGGGGGGAGGGTCTCAAAGGAACCACCCCGAGGCGGTGGCGAGCGGCCCACAGCGTCAAAGAATCTAAAAAAGGTATGCGCATGACAAAACGCAGCAAACAAACTCGCGCAACCTCGACCTCACCGCGCACGACCTCGCCGCAACCTCGCGCGACCTCACCGCGTCCTCGCGCAACCGGCCGCGTATTCGCCGCCAACCCCTCGCGGTGCTTCATCTCAACGCCGAACGGCGATTTCACGCTTGAGCAATGGCTCGCGCTGTCGGAGTTCGATCAGTATTGGCTGCGCAAAGACAAGATTTTGTGGCCTGCGGACATGCGAAAGGATGCCTGATCATGCGCTTGCTCAACAGCATCACCGAGACGCGGCGGCTTGAGCTGCGCTCCTATCACCGCGCGCTGACCGCGAGCCTCTTTGAACAGGCCGGACGCGGCCGCGCCGATGAGGTACTCAAGACCTGGCGCGATGAACGCGCTAACCTGCTGTACCGCGCGGCGGTGTCGCCGACATCGCGCACAGATTTTCCGGTGCAGCGGATCGTTGACATCTATCGCTCGCTGGCGCCGAGCTCGGCGGCCATGGCGCTGTTCGAAAAGGCGATGGCGCTTGACCTCACCGGAATCAACCAGCTCGACATACCGATCGCGTCAAACCCGGCGAGCGCTCCGGCGATCTTCATCGCCGAGGGCCGGCCGGCGCCCGTGGTGCAGAGCATCCTCAGCAAGATGACCTTGGGTCCGGCGTGCAAGACCTTGATCATCGCGGCCGTCAGCAACGAGCTTGAGAGCGCGACGCCACAGACCGCATCGGCCGTGATCGCGCGCGTGCTCTCCGACCGCACCAATATCGGCATCGACAAGGCTGTGTTCTCTAGCGGCGCAGCGACCTCGGCGCAACCGGCCGGGCTATTGAACGGCGCGACCGGCGTCGCCGCCACCGCGCCAAGCGCAAGCATCATGACCTCGGAGGCCGCCGCTGCAGACGTCGGCAACCTGCTGGGCGCGATCGGCGCCGCCGGCATCGATCCGTCCGGTGCCGTCTTGGTCGGCGGCCCGGCAACCATCGGCCGGCTGATGGGCTTGCTCGGTGATCTCGACCTCGATGCGCTGATGACGCTCGGCCTTGGCGCGGGCGACAAGAGCCTCACGGCGATCGCGCCGGCCGCGGTGGCGAGCGGCTATGAAGGGGCGCCACAGATCGAGGTCGGCAAGGACGCGACCATCCACATGGAGGACACCACGCCGCTCGATTTGGTCGCATCGCCATCGACCGTCGCTGCTCCCCAGCGCACGATGTACCAGATCAACAGCTTGGCGGTGAAGGTGCGCGGCAACGCGGCGTGGTGCGTGGCGCCGGGCGGCGTCTCGGTCATCTCGGGAGGCGTGCAATGGTGATGACGAACGTAGAGCGAGACCGCATTTGCGCGAAGCCCACGCCACCATCAACCGCGGGCGGCGGTCCTCATACCCCGCCGCCGACGCGGATGGCTGGGAAACGCTTGCCCGCGTTCCTCAGCCGGGGCCGGCGGCTGCGATCAAGGATGGCGCGGCCGCCGTACCGTCACGCATGGAGCGCGAGATCAGGGACTTGGAGATTGCGGCCTTGGAGCAGCGCGTCGAGGAAAACCGGCGGCGCCAGGTCGAGCGCGAGCATGCCGCGAGATCGCGGGCGAGCGACGCCGAGATCGCAGCGCTGCGCGAGCACGTTGTTGAGTTGGCCAAAGCGGCAAACACGTTCGCGGACGCCACGGCCGATCGCGTCGAGGCGCAGGACGCCGAGATCGCGGCGCTGCGCACGCGCTGCGAGCAACTGGAGAGACGCAAGGCTGCGCGAGCTACGCGATCGAAAAATCCGACCGAGCTGCCGGCCTTGCCGCGGCTGGTGTCATGACCACCGACGACCTGTGGTCACGCGAAGCGGACCTGCTCGCCGACGAAGATGAGGCGATGGCCACGTTGCGCCAGATCGCCAAAGACCGCGTGCGGATGGAAAAGCAGGCCCGCGTGTACTTCGCCGCGTTGCGCTTTCGTCCAATGTGCAATTTCGAAAGGAGTTTACCGAGATCCTCGCGGATGGACTCAGGAAAGCCGGAGCCAAGGAGCAGTGAATGGCTCAATGCTTCTCAAGTAAGAGGTTGCTGAGAACCGCACGACATTCGACGATCAGCCGCAGTTCCTCGTCGTGGAAATGGGGTCAGGCACTACGGCAATCTATCATGTAAAATTGTCTATCAGCTATCACTGCGGTAACTGGTTCCATTTTTCCAACACCACCCATACTCACCGGTCTCGGGACTCTTGCAGGGCACCGCGGAAGCGCTCGGCCGCGATGGCCAACACCATTGCAGTCTTGCATGTACGACACAGAGGAATCGATACGGTTCTTCGGTGTGCCGCAAAAACCAACACTCCCCCTTCCACCAGTAGACATCATGTCCTCTCCAACGATCTACAAGGATTGGTTTGGGATAAGGACGCGGATACTCCCATTCGCCGAGCGCTTCAAAATGGTCGCGCGACTCGTCTGTGTATTGCGGAGAGACATACAGCCGTCCGCTCTGCGTGTTGGTCGCTGACACCTGCGGCACGTGAATTTGCGTCAACCAAGACATCACTGCATTGTCCGTGTGCATCTGCGAAAGCCAGGGCCAGGTTTCATACAAGAGGAGCACCAGAGCTAGGGACAACCCTATGTGCCAAAGCCACCTCCAGAATCCATACACGAGGAGTGCCAGGACCAGGATCATCGTCGCTGTCAACGCCATGCCCAACCCTTTCTTCGCGTTAGCGCTAGGCTTGTGCACACGAGCGAATTCTTACCAGGAGAAATGGGGGCAGGCACCACTTCGTTCCACCCTAAGAGACTCTATCGCCCGCGCTCACGCGGTAGTCGTTTTCGACAGGAACTAAAGGAGAACAAATGCCAAGAACGTGAGCCCAGTAGAACAGCTTTCATTTGAGCGTCGGAACGATTCCGGCAAGATTACTTTGAGTCCTAAGCTTCTGTTGCGTTAGGAGATTTTCACGGCACCCCGCGCCAATTGGAAGGGGTTCTTGCGCCTATCCCTCGTTACCTGTCCGGTCGCTTTGTATCCGGCCACGTCTGACGCTGAAAAAGTCAGCTTCAATCAGATCAATAAGAAAACCGGACACCGCATCCGCTATATGCGCGTCGACGCCGATACCGGCGAAGAGGTGGCGAACGAGGATATCGTCAAGGGCTACCCCGTCGATCGTGACACGTACATCGAGGTCACGAAGGAAGAGCTTGAGAACATAGCGCTGGAGTCCACGCGCACGATCGAGATCGACGAATTTGTTTCCAAAGATGACATCGATCCGCGGTACATCATTCGTCCTTATTACCTAGTCCCTGATGGAAAAGTCTCGACGTGCTGCGCGCCCGGCGCCGCGCGCTGCAATTGGAGCTGCCGGACCAGCGGGAGAAGGCCTGATGATGGCTGCGTCGCTGTGGGAATGGCGGCGAGCTTTTGCAGCCGCGAGCGCGAGGTGCGGAATTTCATGGCGGCATCTTTACCGGATTTATTTGTACCCCGCGGGGTACTAATTTTCGCGGGCCGGCCGGCCGGCTGGCGATCGGCGCTCCATGGACATGGCTGACCAGCGCCGACGCAGGCGTTCACATCTAATCAGCCGCCGCCGATGGCATCGGGGCGAGCGAGAGCTTACCCTTCCCAAGTAAGTCCGCTGTGGCCCGAAACGCCTCGACCGTTGTCTTCATACTTGGAATCATCAAGTCGATGGAAGGCTCAACGTCGAGCTGATGTTCATCGAAGCTGTCGAGCGTCAAACCCAACTCGTCAAGAGACGCATCGACCGACTGCAGCAGCTCGAAGTCGTCGTCGTCGATGGGTCTTTCATCGAGCAGCCGAAGCCTGATAAGCCTCTCCGCATCAGCAACTCTGGCTAAGGGTCCACTCATATTAGCGGCCAATTGCGCGAACAGATCGTGATGCTGCGCCACCCGCGCATGGTACATATGAAGCTCCTGCGTTAGCGGACCCTTGAGAGCTTGACAGCGAGCGACCGCCTTCTCCGTTTCGTCATTGTACTTGAGCCCCTGAAAAGCCTTCAACGACGCGTCTAACGTACTCATCATTCTAGAGCTGGTTCTCTCGCTTCTTTCCGCGAGCGCCCCGGACTTCCTCAGCAACAAATCGGCCCTGGTGTTCGCGCGCTCGACGAGTTCTTCAGATTTATCGGCAACCCTCGCGAACTTATCGCGAACCATGGTTTGCTGGATATCCCTAATAGGCAGCACGCAATCGCGCAAAACGAGAAAGACCTTGACCACCGAGTTCGGAACCGTCGCGAGATCGGCTTCGAACTGGCTTAGGAATTCCTCCTGACGATCTTCCGGCAGTTCTTGCGCCGCACGACGCAGGAGCCACATCGCAAGCGGATCGAGCCACGCATACACCTCCCTTAAGGCGACGCCGATGATGACTGATTTCAGAATTTCCATGCGGGACTCCCCACCTGCACATCCAGAGCCGCCAGAGCCTCGCGGGCCTTGTTGTAACCCAACGGGGTGAGCCTGTAGATCCGCTTGCGCGGTCGTCCAAGTTCCTCCGGCGATTCCTTCTCCCAACTTCCCTTGAGCCAACCCGCAGCCTCCAGCCGAAGCAAAATCGGGTACACGGTGCCGCTGAGCAGGCCGAGTTCTTTCCAGATGTCGGAGCCCGCCAATCCTTCGGGCGGTCCGTCGAGAAAGACCTTCGTCACGCGAAGCGTCTGATGTGATAGTCTTGGATCAGGTCTTTTTGCCATGAAATCTCCACGGGTACTCTTCATGTCAACATAGCCCTATGTAGACATTCTAGCGAGATCCGTCAACCCCACCTCGGCGGAGAGGCCCATGATGCCGGCCGACTGCGCGCTCGATCTCGGCCTGTCGATGGTTGGTGCCGCTGCGCCTGCCGCCATTGCTGCGATGCGCCGGGGCGGTCCCATTTCATCCGGCTCGTCATGGCCGTGCCTTCGCGCGCGTGTCGCTGACCGTCCTGCGCCGCAGCAGCCCGGCCCCTCTCTCAACACGGGCGGTGTCGGCTCCCCCGGCAGTCTTTCCGATCGAGCCTATCCGCACGATCGGCGCCGATGATGTGACGAGGACGAAACGACAGGCTCCGCGTTGGTGCAGCAAATCCGGTCGCGACGGCGGCGCTGCCGATGGAGTGACGGGTGCCGGATCAGCATGCCTTCGGTGAGCTCGCCGCTGCGTCTGCGGGGGTGGTGTCGGCGATAGATCCGGGGTGGAAGCGGCCGGCCTGGTCGTGGCGCCGCTCTTTCCGTGCCGCTGGGGCGCTGCCGATGGGTGGGCCGTGCCGCTCGCGGCACCTCCCGCCGCATGCAACGGCGGACCTGTAGATAAGAAGTGGGTCCGCCGTTTTTCGTGGCATCTATTTTAGTGTCACGGTTTCGGCTGTTATCATCCTGTGTTTGCTTGGGTTTTCCATTTGACCCAGCGGCGGCGGGCCGGTCGAATTTAGTGCCACGGCGGCGGGCTATTTTAGTGCCACGACGTTCGGTAGCGGGATGGTGGCGAAACCACGTCCGCTTGCTGACGCCCTCGGCCTTCCACGGCTCCCCGAGTGCCGGCCTGCCGCGCCGCCTGGCGGTGGCCTTCTTGCGCCGCTTCCGGCGCTTTTTTTTCGGGGCGGCGTCCTTCGGTGGTGCGGCGGGATCGGCCGCCCGCGCCATGCGCTCCTGCTCGCGCCTCCATCGCTTGTCGGCGGCATAGCGCTGCGCATTGATAGCTTTGCGTTCCGCCTTGTTCTTGTCGCAAGAGCCGATGGTCGTGATGTTCAGCTCGGTGCGGGTCTTGTAATCGAGGCCGATGCGCCGGGCGAGATCGTCGGCCGTCCGCTTTCGGCCGCTGCCGATGTGCTTGATCATCTCATCAAGGCTGTCGTCGTCATCGAGCTCGGGCAGCATGGTGAGGGCGCAGCGCAGCATGCTGTACGGCGAATGACCGTTCAGCGCCTGCTGGTTGAGCAGCTCGTATATGAGATCGCGGCCGTAATCGTCGTCAGGAAATCTCCGGCCAAAAACGTGGTCGATGAAGCGCCACAGGTCTCTCAGTTGGCCCTTGCCTTGGTCGAACGGCTCGCGGGCCTTATCATCTTGCGCGCGGCCGAGGTGCAGGCTATTTGTTGCGGTGCTGATCATCAGTCATCCCCTGATGGTTGGCGTGACATCGGCATTCCTTGGACTGGTTTGGTGGTGTCATCACATGATTTCCGCTCGACGAGGCTTAGGCGGCCTGCTTCGGTCGGATAGCGCACAGCGCCAGCCATCAATCAGTGGCTGGCGTTTTGCTGTCATCATTGAACATCATCGTCATGTTGGCGTCGAGGTAACGCGTCTCCCCCGGTTGCGGGGCTGCGCGCCGGGTCCTATTTTGCTCGGCGCATATGGATCGTTTCGCATCGATCAATGTGCCCCTACTTCGCGCCCCGCGGGATTGCGAGCGGGTGAAATCGTTGTGCTGGCTTGAGGCCGGCGCTGTCGTCGGTTCATTCGGCGGCCTAGATCTCTGGCACCTCATTGCCCCATGCATCCCAACCCTCGCGCCGCTTGCGCGCGAACAGCTCGATCTTTGGCAGGTTCGGGAAATAGCTCTCGATCAGCTCGTAGAAAATTTTCGGCTTCTCGCTGTGCTTGCCGCGCGGCGCCTCGATCACCGACGACCATTGCTTGCCCGGTGCAGGTGCAGGGATCTTGCCGCGCGTGAATAACCTAATCGTCTCGTGCTGATTCCAATTCCAGTAGCCGGTGCCAGTCTGGTCCTTCACCCACACCCATTCGGTTTTGTATCCTTCGATGGGCTCTGGATCGAAGCCCCATTCCTCCGCGACCTTGTAGACTCGCGGGTCCATCGGCACCGTGACCCAGATGAACAGCGCGCAGTCAGGCGCAGCTATCGACGCCACGTCGAGGGCCATGATCTCGGCCAGCGACATGCAGGGATAATGGTTGTCGGCGCTGGTGGTGGCTTTGCCCGCATCGCCCCACGTCTCGAATCGCCAAGGCGGGTCCGCGTAGATCACGCCATACCACTTGTCCGGCAATGCCCGCAGCTTTCCGGCCAGCGCCGCCTCGCGCGCATCACGCACGGCGCGCATTTTCGCGACTTTCTCGGCGCGGACCTCACGGATGAACGATCGCGCTTTCGGCGTCAGCTCGCCATGTTCGTCGCGCAAGAGGCTGTCGAGATCGATCTCGTCCGGGTCGTGGTCCCCGGAATCCGGATCGTCGGCGTTGCCCCACAGTTGGCGGCTGTAGGTGACGGCCCTGGCCTCGTCGAAATGGGACGTCAACGTCCCATTTGCCGCAAGAGACATGAGCCGGGCCGCTGTGCGTCGGGTCTCGAATCCCAGCACGTCGGCGTTGGCCGCCAGCCATGGCAACCACTGCCCATGTGTCAACGTCGCCTTTTTCGCGATGAGGCGCTCACCGCAGGTGTGGGCATAGCGCACGCTCTCGATCAGCGACAAGCGGGCCTTCCGGTACAGCTCGCCGATCGCGGCTGCATCCTTGTCCGGCTTGATGACGGTGAGGGTTTTGCGCGTCCTCATGCGCCCACCTTTCGGCGGACGCCGCGATGAAACGTTTGACAGCGCGGCAAATGCCGTTGGCGCATCAATGTGCGCACAAGCTCAGGTTTGACGGCGCAAGCTGCTGAAAATGCTCGATCGTCAGTCCTCAGCCCGGGGAGCCAGCGCTATGAATCCTTTGCTTTTTTGGCGGTGGTTGACCCACCGGCTCGCACCCCGCTGGAGGTGGGCGACATTCGTTCGTGCCCTGGTCCGTTTCCTCGCCGTGATCGGAAATGAGCAGCGACATGCCGCTGCCTGAACCGACCGGTAACTTCAACCGCCAGGGATAAGACCGATTTATGGACGCATGTCGCACGATTTCAGCCTTCAGCTTGCCCAGCCCGCGGGTCATTTTACCGCGAGTAGTGGGCAAGCTTTTCTATCGTTCTCCCCGGGCGAAACCATCTCTTCAGCGATATTGAGGGACCGCGACCATGTTTCGTATCGTCGTTGCGTTATTGACTATCGTGTTGTTTGCGGCGTCAAGCTTCACCGTCAAAGGAGCTCAATTTGGCACCCGCGACGAAGCTGTTGCATTAGTGAAGCGTGTGCAGGAGACCTTCAAGAAGGAAGGACCGGAAGCGACGTTCCGCGCCATCAACAGCGGTGCGTTCAACGATCGCGACCTGTATCCGTTCGTTCACACGATTGACGGGACCTTGCATGTCGCAAACGGTGCTTGGCCGGGGATCCGCGGCAAGAACCTGCACGATATGAGGGATCAGGACGGCAAGTTCACGACCCAGGATTTCATGAGGATCGCCACCACGGCGCCCTATCACGGCTGGAGCGATTTCCGCTGGCGAAATCCAAAAACCAACACGGTTGATGCAAAATCGGCGTGGATCGAGCGCATGGGCGAATATCTCATCGGCGTTGGCATCTACAAGAGCGAACAACCCAATCAGAATACGGTTTCAATCATCTCGGGCAGCCCCGGTTCAGATGCGACTTATCTACAGGTGGCGTATGATCTGGCAGCGGTCCTCAATGACGGAGAAAATCTCCGAGTCCTGCCAGTCGTCGGAATAGGTGGCCCGCAGAATATTCGCGACGTGCGTGTCCTCAAGGGTATTGATATCGGTCTCACACAAACAAGTATTCTCAACGATTTCCGCCGATCAAACGGGATCCTTGGCGTTCCGGACGATGACAAGATCGCCATTGTCTCCAAGCTGTTCAACCTGGAGGCCCACCTGGTTGTCCGATCTGGAATTACGTCGATCGAACAGTTGCGCGGACAGAAGGTCAATCTCGATGAAGTCGGCAGCGGCACCAACCATTCCATGCGCGACGTATTCCAGCGGCTGGACATCAAGATTGAGGAAGTCAACATGGTCCAATCCCAGGCGCTGCCGAAGGTGAAGAATGGAGAGATCGCGGCAACCGTGCTCGTTGCCGGCAAGCCGGCTCAGTCGATGTCGCGATTAACACTTGCCGACGGCCTCAAATTTCTGCCGATTCCTTACGATTCGGCGTTGTCGAACGACTTCCTGCCTGCGGAGCTGACCCACGAAGACTACCCGGAGATGATTCCGGAAGGTCAATCGATCAAGACCGTTGCAGACGGGGCCGTGCTGATCGCATACAATTGGCCGAAAAACACCGATCGGTATCGTCGAGTCGAGACGTTCGTCAACGCCTTCTTTTCGAAGATCGCCGAGTTTCAAAATCCGGCGCATCATCCGAAGTGGAGCGAGGTTAACCTCAATAGCAACCTCGACGGATGGAACCGGCTAGAGCCCGCGCAGAAGTGGCTCGACAACCATTTCAGCACCGCAACCGACGAGGAACGCGCGCGCTTTCAGGCGTATGTCAATTCTCATCGCGTTTCCGGCTCCGAGCGCGTGTCGGAATTGTCTCGGCCGAGCGAGGCCCTGTACCAGGAGTTCCTGCAATGGAAGCGGGCTCGTCCGGCTCACTGATCGCCAGTTCCTCGAGGACGGGTTTCCACTTGAGGTCTCGCAGCTAGTCGAGTCGCGTTCGCACAATCGCCTAAAGCCGCAATTGGTGCGCCCCCGCCGCGTTTCGAGCAACGGTGATGCTGCAACTCCTTACCTTTGAAACAGCTCCTCAGCCCGGGGAGCCAAAAATCTCGCAAAAGTCAGTAACTTAAGTAACCGGCCTCGCCGGCCTTTGCCCTGCCGTCGCTGGTTCGAACGTCCGCGCGGCCTGTGCCTGCCGCACCCGCGGGATTACCTCGAACGCAAAGCGCCGCATCTCTGCTTCGAACGGCTGGAATTGCAGCATGAACAGTTCGATGCCCGCCTCATGGAACGCGCGGATACGCGCCGCCACTTCGTCATAGTTGCCGACCAGCCCGGCCGCGGTGCCGCCATTGGTGCCGACACGCGGCGTCTTCTGCATCGTCTGCATCATCACGACCTTCGGATCGGTGTTTTGCCGCTGGATTGCCTTCATCGGCGCGTCCTTTGCCGCAAGCGCCAACAAACGCTCGTGCTCGGCATTCGCTTGCGCGTTGGTCTCGCGCGCCACGACGAAGGCGGAAAGCCCAAACCGCAGTGGTGGTGCGCCGAAGCGTGGGCGAGCCGCCGCATCTGCAATGAGCGCAGCCACATCATCCAGCGGCTGGCCGTTGATGAACCAGACGTCACCGTGGTGAGCGACCAATGCGCGGGCGGGTTCGGACTCGCCTCCGACATAGATCGTCGGCCGCTGCCGATAGAGGTTGGCCGGGCGAAGCACATAGTCGCGCACGTCAAAATGCTCTCCCTTGTAGGTGAGCCGTTCACCCTGCATCAGGCGCGACACCACCGAGATCCATTCGCGGCCATAAGCATAGCGTTCGTCATGCTCCGCAAAGCCGATCCCGGCCTTCTCGAGCTCGGGACGGTTCCAGGCGTTGACCAGATTGATCGCAAAGCGGCCACGGCTGATGCTTTCGATTCCAAGCGCCATCTTGGCCAGCACGACGGGATGATAGAGATAAGGCTTGATCGCCGCGATGATCTCGATCCGGCTCGTCAATGCTGCGATCGCGGCCGCGGCGCTCCAGGCTTCGAGCTGGTCGAAATCCTCGATATGCGGGTTGATGGTGTGCTGCGCGATCAATGTCGAATCGTAGCCAAGCTGTTCCGCGGCAAGCACGAGATCGCGATTGCGTTCCCAGGAAGCGTCGTAGGGCTCATCGGGATCCTGGTATGCGCCACGTGAACCGTGCACCACCGCCCAGATGCCAAAGCGAGGAGACGTTGCTGCCATGGAAGCTTCTCTTCGTAAGCGCTCGCGTCGTGTCGTGCGCGAAGCGGCTCGTTTTGACCAACGGATGCTCCGATTTCAAGCACATCCGCATCAAAAGATATTCTTTGCCGTCCGAACAGGCGCGGAGAAACCAGAAAACTCCGGAGCGAATGACAATTGAAAAACCACTCTATTTCTGTTCGCGCCAATTCATGGGACATTTTGCACGCGTGATGAATGTTGCTGTCAGCAACAGCGGAGCGGTCGCTCGTGCCTGTCTTGTGCAGCATCCTCCATCACACGCCACGGCGCAACAGGAAGTATCTTTGAGCAATATCGACCAGGCCGTAGCACCGGCCAATCTTGATCAGGTGCAGACCGCCAACGGACAAGCGTCCGCTGAACGCGGGTCTACACTGCTGTTGGGCAAACGCAGCCTTCTGCTGCTGCTGTCCTGGCTTGCGCCAGCGGCGCTCGTGATGAGCTGGGAAGTCCTGGCGCGAGCGGGGTGGATCTCGCCACAGGTGTTGCCCGCACCGAGCAAAGTCATCGCCACCGCCATCAGGCTAGCGACGACCGATAGCCTCCCGAACGATCTCTGGGTGAGCCTGTTGCGCGCTGCCTGCGGATTTGCGATCGGCGGCAGCATCGGGTTTGTGCTCGGCATCCTGGTCGGCTTCTCGCGTATCGCAGAGGCTGCGATCGACCGCAGCGTTCAGATGATCCGCGCCATTCCGTTCCTCGCGGTTCTCCCGCTCGTGATCGTCTGGCTCGGCGTGGGTGAAGCCGAGAAAATATTCCTGGTCGCGCTCGGCGTGACGTTTCCAATCTATATCAACACGACCCTCGGAATCCGGCAGGTTGATCCCAAGCTCATCGAGCTCGGACGAATCCAGGGGCTCGGCTCGCTCGAACTGATCCGGCGCATCGTTCTCCCTGGCGCCCTGCCCTCGATCCTCACCGGCGTGCGCTATGCGCTGGCGACCGCATGGCTGGCACTGGTCGTTGCCGAGACCATCGGCGCGCAATCAGGCATCGGATTCCTTGCCATGGATGCGCGGGAATTTCTGCGCACCGACGTGATCGTGCTGACGATCGTGATCTACGCCCTGATCGGCGTCGCGGCGGATGCGATAGCACGCCTGCTGGAGCGGCGTCTGCTGGCCTGGCACCCGAACTATGGAGGCGGACGATGACCGTCCGCGTCGCGCCGCCCTCCTCCTCCGCGGTCATCACTCCGGCCGTGGTGGTGAGCAACCTTCGCCGCGCCTACGGTGACCGGGTCGTGATCGACAGGCTCAACCTGCGCATCGAGCGCGGGGAGTTCGTCGCACTGCTCGGCGAAAGCGGCTGCGGCAAGACCACGCTGTTGCGGGCGCTGGCCGGCCTCGACCCGATTCAGGGCGGACGCATCGCTGCACCACGACGGCCGGCCGTCGTGTTCCAGGAACACCGGTTGCTGCCATGGGACAGCCTCTGGCGCAACGTCTCGCTCGGCCTTCAAGTGCCTGACGCGCGCGAACGCGCCGCCGCCGCGCTTGCCGAGGTTGGTCTCGGCGATCGGCTCGACGACTGGCCACGAAACCTTTCGGGCGGACAGGCCCAGCGCGTGGCGCTTGCCCGCGCATTGGTACAGCAGCCCGAACTTCTGCTGCTGGATGAGCCATTTGCCGCACTCGACGCGCTGACACGGATCCGCATGCACGAGCTCGTCCGCGCGCTCGTCGCCAACCATCGGCCCGGTGTGCTTCTCGTGACGCACGATGTCGACGAGGCGATCGCGCTGGCCGATCGCATCCTGATCATGCGCGACGGTGCGATCGCCTTTGAGCACCGCAAGCCTGACGACACGACATCGATAGGAAGAACCGCGCTGCTCGCCGAACTCGGCGTGCTCGTCTCTCATGCTGCCGCATAAGGTTTCCCGAAAGGATAGCCTCCATGTCCCGCTCTTCGTTCGTCAATCCGTCCCGGCGCCGCTTTCTCGGCACAGCCGCAGTTAGTATCGGCGCACTCGCCGGCCTTCGTCCCCAACCTGCTTGGCCGACGACTGGCCGCACCACCGATCTGGTGCGCCTGACCTGGGGGCTCAGCGGCCTCAACCTGATCGCCAAGGAGCGCGGCGAGTTCGAGAAGGTGCTGGCCAAGGACGGCATCAAGGTGGAATGGCTCGGGCCATTCCCGAACCACGCGCCGACCTTGCAGGCCGTCACCGGCGGCAGCGCCGATTTTTCCTTTGGCGGCAGCACGACGCCGGCGCTGGCCGCGATCATCGCGGGCTCGCCGCTCGTCTTCACCCAGTTCGTCGTCTACGAGCCGCGCACAACGGCGATCATCGCCAAGGATGATTCCGGCATCAACACGGTCGAGGACCTCGTCGGCAAATCGGTTGCGGTCAATCGCTCGGGACTTGGCGAATTCCTGCTGGTCGCGGCGCTGGAAAAGCACAAGGTCGATCGTTCGGCGGTGAAATTCATCTATCTCAATCCGCCCGACGCCGCGCCTGCGCTGGCGTCGGGAAAGGTCGACGCCTGGTCGATGTGGAGCCCTGGCGTCGATATCGCGCGACTTGAATACAAGGCGCACGACATTTTCCTCGAGGGCCGCGACCTCGAATTCCAGATCGATTACACGTCCTATCTGACCACCCGCAAATTCGCGATCGACAATCCCGCGCTGGTCCGCGCCGTCAACGATGCCTTCCGCGCCGAAGGCAAGTGGATCTCGGAGAACAGCAAGGAGGCGGAATACATCGCGCAGAAAGCGGGCAAATACAGTGATCAGGTTCGCGATCGATTCATCGCGATGAATCGGCAATACCGCTATTTCCCTGCCAATGACGAGAAATTCCTATCCGAATTGCAGCGCGCCGCGGATTGGCTGGTCGCGCGAAAAGTCCTGCCCGAGCCGATCAGAGTCACCGATCATCTGGCGCAGCTCTGATCGAAGCTGTCCTCAGCGATCACATCCGGATAAAAAAATGAACAGACCCGTATCCGCTATAAGCCTTTCCGCGACAAGCCTCGCCCCGTCCGGGCAAATCGGCCTTCGCTCCTCCGAGCTGGACAAATTGCTCGCGCAGATCGCTGAAGGCGAAAGCGAGCGCGAGCGACAACGCGTCCTACCGTTCGAGGCGATTGATCTCATCCGGCGCGCTAAGCTTGGCGCATTGCGCCTACCGGTTTCAGCCGGTGGCGCCGGCAGCACGATCCGCGAATTGTTCGAGGTCATCATTCGCCTTGCCGAGGCCGACGCCAATGTCGCGCACATCCTTCGCAACCATTTCAGCGTGCTCGAGCGGCTCGTGCGGCGGCCCAGGGACGAGCAGAGCCGGCAATGGCAGCAAGCGGTCGCCGACGGCGCCATTATCGGGCTTGCCACGACCGAGCTGGACACTCCAAAGGTCGGCGACATCATCCCCAACACGACGCTTACGCCCGATGGCAACGATTACCTGCTGAACGGCACGAAATATTACAGCACCGGCACGCTCTATTCCGACTATGTCCTGGTCCGTGCGGCCGCTTCCTCGGGCCGACCGGGTGCGACCATCATTCCGGTAAAACGGGAAGGCATCGAGCTGATTGACGACTGGGATGGCTTGGGACAGCGTTTGACTGCGACCGGCACGACGCATTTCCGCAATGTCCGCGTCAAGCGCGAGGAGATCGTGTTCGACGCGCCCGACGTTGGATATGGCGTGCCCTACTCGAACACGTTCGCCCAGCTCTTCCTGACTGCGATCGTCGCGGGCATCGCCCGGGCCGCCTTGCGCGATGCCGCGGCACTGATCCGCTCCAGGAAGCGCACGTTCTATTATGCGCCGAGCGAGGTGCCGACCGATGATCCCGTGCTGCAACAGACCATCGGCCAGATCGCCAGCGGCGCGTTTGCGGCCGAGACCGTGGTACTCGCCGCGGCCGACGTGCTGGATGTGGCGACCGACGCTTTCGATGCAGGAGCACAGGACGCGACCGAGGCCGCCCACAAGGCAGCGCTCGTGTCGGCCAAGGCGAAGATTGTCGCCGATGATTTTGCCATCCGCGCCGGGAGCCTGCTGTTTGATGTCGGCGGCGCATCCGCCACCAAGAAGGCGACCAATTTTGATCGGCATTGGCGCAACGCGCGCACGCTGTCGTCGCACAATCCGACCACCTACAAGGCGCGATCGATCGGGCAGCACGTGATCAACGGCACCCCGCTGCCGGCCAAGGGCTACTTCTGAAAGGAGCCTTCAGCCAGCGAGGCGTGAAGCGATACGAGGTGACAAATGGAGGAGACAGATGGCCAGATCGGACTTCCATCTCGTCGATGAGACCGACGAAATCGAACAGCAATTCCGTTCGGTCATGCGCCGCCTCGCTGGTGGCGTCAGCATCATCACCGCCGGTCGTGGCGGCGACATCACGGGCATGACCGTCACCTCGCTCACTTCTTTGAGTGCCACCCCTCCCCGGCTCTTGGTCAGTATCAACCGGCAGGCATCCTCCTTTGCATTGATTGAGCGCCACCGGTTGTTTGGCGTCAACATCCTGGGATCCGACCAGCACTGCGTCGCTGGCCGGTTCAGCAATGGCCGGCTGAAGGGCGGCGAACGCTTCGAGGGCATCGAGTGGGCTCCCGGCTCGTCCGGCGTGCCGCTGCTCGGCCATTCGCTTGCGACAATCGAATGCCAGGTCGAAGAAATCATTGAGCGCCATTCCCACGGCATCGTCGTGGGGAGCCTCTTGAGTTTCGAATTGTCCCCGCGCCTATCGGGCCTCGTCTATTGGAATGGCCAGTATATCGAGATCAATCCCGACAGTGACCTCGACCTCCTTGCCGAAGTCGGCATTCCCCTTGCCCATGCACGGTGATGCATGAAACGCGAAATCCCGCCGGACGAGAGAGCCATCGCAAACAGTCCTGACGGCTCGGCGTTCAAGCGATGGCAACTCGACCATATCGTCGCCGAGCTGCGAATATCGCGCGAGGAAACGCACAGTATCCGCCGCGACGGCGAGGCGCGCCGTGCCCCCTCTCGCGAGGCACTGGAAGATATCCTCAACAGGCTCACCGAAGCTCTGTTTCCGCGCCACTATGGGCGGTTCGATCTTGATGGGGAGAATATCGACTATTTTGTCGGCAACACGCTAAGCATCGCTCTCGACCACCTCTGTAAGCAGATTCATCGCGGCGCCCTTTTCGTAGGCGACGAGCTGTTGCCCGGCTTTCGTCGCCAAGACGCGATCGATCTTACCCGCCAGTTCGCGTCCGAGCTACCGGCCGTGCGCGGCCTCCTCATCAGCGACCTCCGAGCAGCCTTTGTCGGCGATCCCGCCGCACGGAACTTTCCGGAAATCCTGATCGGCTATCCCGGGATGACGGCGATCATCCACCATCGGCTGGCCCACATCCTGCACCGTCTCGATGCGCGGCTGGTGGCACGGCTGGTTGCAGAGATCGCCCATGCCAGGACCGGAATCGACATTCACCCGGGCGCCAGCATCGGATCGGGCTTCTTCATCGATCACGGCACCGGCGTCGTGATCGGCGAGACCGCGATCATCGGCGACAATGTGCGCATCTACCAGGCCGTCACCCTCGGCGCCCGCCATTTCCCCAGCGACGACGAAGGCAATCTGATCAAGGGCGATGCCCGCCATCCGATCGTCGAGGATGACGTCGTCATCTATGCCGGCGCCACGATCCTCGGACGGATCACGATCGGCCGCGGCTCGACGATCGGCGGCAATGTCTGGCTGACGCAAAGCGTTCCGCCAAATACCGTCGTGACCCAGGCAACCGCGCGCAACAAGCCGGGCGCTGGCTAGACCGCCGCCTTCGCTATGCTCTTAACAGCGGCGAAGCAAATTGGTCGGACCGCGCGGACTGGACGGCGGGAGCGGCAATCCGCGTGGCGAGCAGATTGCGATCGAAACCGTGCTCGGCGCGGATTTGTGGCGGTCAAGGCGGACCCGGGCAACTCGAAAACGCCATCCTCAACCTTCGGGTCGCGAACTTGCCGATCGCTTGCGGCAGCGCAATCCGGCGCCGAAGGTACTCTACACGACCGGCTACACGCGAAACGCCATCGTGCATAACGGAATCCTTGAGCCAGGCACCACTCTGCTGAGCAAACCATTCAGCATCGAGGAACTGGCAAGGTGCGCAACGCGTTTTCTTCACGCGAACCGCTGCCCACCCCGCTATCCAAGTGCGGGGCAGGCTTTCGCTCGAAAACGCTCTAGACATTCAGCCGCGAGCGCACACCTTCCTCTTTGGGCTGAACGACTCTTCAACCTAGCCGAGCCACGCGATGCCCACCGCCAAAGTGCGAGCGGCCACCATCCTGGCCGAATTCGATCAAGCTCAAACCGAGCTTGTCGGCAAAGCCGTGATCTTGACTGATGGCAAGGCCGGCACCGTGGAAAAAGTTTGGCTGGACGAACTCCACGGACTGCGCATTTCCATCCGGGGTCACGTGGGCAAATGGCCGGTGTCGACGATCAAGTTGGCGCAGACTTGATTGACACCTCAACCCACTCACCCATTTTCGCAATGCGCGCTAGGGGTACCCCCTCTGAGTGAGTTCCGTAGGAGGAACCATCTGCATGCGTCGCCGTTAACATCTGGGCCACACCCTTGCCCCAGCGCCGTGGCCCCAGCACGGCCCTGCCTCGCGCCTTCCGATGGAGGCAAGGGCCGTGCTCCCACTCCGCCGAGCAGAGCGCCCCGATCTCATGGGTGGGCGACACCCTTCAGCGGACGACAAGCGCGAGCTGCGCACAGGGCCGCCAGCTTGCGTTGACCCTATGAGTGCTGCAGGCTGGTGAGCGAGTTGGGGCAGCCATGACGGTATTCTCAGTCCACCACACCACGACCTATCGTTACAAAAACCCGATCAGGCCCGGTGTCCATAAGCTCATGTTTCGTCCCCGCGACAGTTTCGACCAAAGGCTGCTCGATTGTCGTTTGGAGATCATCCCGACGCCGGCCGAAATCAGGTGGATCCATGATGCCTTCGGCAATTGCATCACCTTGATCGATTTCTCGGAAACGACCACTTTGCTGCAGTTTGAGACGATCATTCGGCTCGACCATACGCCCGAGAATGCCCCTGATTTTCGTATCGAGGACTATGCACGAACTCATCCGTTTGCCTACGCGGATGAAGAGCTGGCGGATCTCGCACCCTATATCCGGCGTCATCACGCAGAGGATATCAATGTCGAGGAATGGCTCTTCAAGTTCGTGACTGCGGGAGTGAGCAGGCCGACCGGCCGGCTTCTCATGACGTTGAACGAAGCGATTGCGGAAAGCTTTTCCTACAAACGCCGAACCTCCCAAGGGACGCAAACTCCCGGCGAGACAATCGAACGTCAGGAGGGTGCATGCAGGGACTTTGCCTTGCTGATGATGGAGGCCGCGCGGTCGCTCGGCTTCGCCGCCCGCTTTGTGACGGGCTATGTCTACGTGCCCCATCGTGATGGATCGGTTCGCCTGGGGGGAGGCTCAACTCATGCCTGGTGTCAGATTTACGTTCCGGGATCAGGGTGGGTGGAATTTGATCCGACCAACGGAATCGTCGGCAATCGCGACCTGATCCGCGTCGGTGTTGCTCGTACGCCAGAGCAGGCCATTCCGTTGTCCGGTAGCTACTGGGGTGATCCGGAAGATGAACTGGGGATGGAAGTGACCGTGAACGTGAAGACCGAATGAAGGCGGCCGGCGAGGGTCCGGCGCGCGCCAATGACCGCGCGCCGGATGGGTCCACTCACTCGAATTGAGCGCGCTTGTAGTAGCCGCTGTCAATCAGAACCTTCTCCCAGTTGCCCTTGTCGACCACGACAGGCTTAAGCAGATAGGATGGCACCACCTTGACGCCGTTGTTGTAGGTCTTGGTATCGTTGACCGTGACCTGCTTGCCGCTGAGCGCCGCATCGACCATGTCCGCCGTCACCCGCGCGAGGTCGCGGGTATCCTTGAAGATGGTGGAATATTGCTCGCCGCGCAGCATCGCCTTGATCGACGGCACTTCCGCATCCTGTCCGCTGATGATCGGCATCTTCTGATCGCCGCTGCCATAGCCGACGCCTCTCAGTGAGGAGATGATGCCGATGGAGAGGCCATCATAGGGAGACAGCACCGCGTCGACGCGCTTCTTGCCGTAGAACGCGCTGAGCAGATTATCCATGCGCGCCTGCGCGGTCGCGCCGTCCCAGCGCAAGGTCGCGACCTTGTCCATGCCCATCTGCCCGCTGCCGACGACGAGCTTACCGCTGTCGATATAGGGCTGCAGCACCGACATCGCGCCGTTGTAGAAGAAGTAGGCGTTGTTGTCGTCGGGCGAGCCGCCGAACAGCTCGATATTGAACGGCCCCTTGCCCTCCTTCAGGCCAAGCCCCTGCTCGATCGACTGCGCCTGCAGCACGCCGACCTGGTAATTGTCGAAGGTCGCGTAGTAATCGACGTTGGGCGTGTCGCGGATCAGGCGGTCATAGGCGATCACGGTGATGCCCGACGCCTTGGCCTGCTTGAGCACGTCGGAGAGCGTGGTGCCGTCGATCGCGGCGATCACCAGCACCTTGACGCCCTTGGTCACCATGTTCTCGACTTGCGAGAGCTGGTTTGGAATATCGTCCTCGGCATATTGCAAATCGGCCCCGTAGCCGCGCTCCTTCAGCACCTTGACGATGTTGTTGCCATCATCGATCCAGCGCGCGGAGGACTTGGTCGGCATCGCGATCCCGATGGTCGGCTTGCCCTGCGCGAGCGCGCCGCTGCCCGATGCCACGGCGGTAAAGGCCGCCAGCACCCCCGCGAGCAGCGAGGTCTTCAGATTCAGCATGTTTCACTCCCCTTTGTTTTTGACCTGTACGTAGAACGAACGAATGTCTCGACGCCTCGTCAGCGTCCCCAGCGCAAGACGACCGGATCGAGCCTGCGTGCGATCTCGATCAGCCCGGCGCGCGTCGCCGGATGCATGGCCAGCTGCGGGCTGCGCAGCGTCTCATGGGCAATGACGCCGCCTTCCTTCATCAGCACCTTGCAGGCGGCTAGCCCGCATTGCCGGTTCTCGTAATTGATCAGCGGCAGCCAGCGCTGATAGGCATCCAGCGCCGTGGCGCGGTCGCCTGCGAAATAGGCGTCGATGATCTGGCGAATGCCATCCGGATAGCCGCCACCGGTCATGGCCCCGGTGGCGCCTGCGTCGAGATCGGCGAGCAGCGTGATCGCCTCCTCCCCGTCCCACGGGCCTTCGATGGCTTCGCCGCCCGCCTCGATCAGCGCCCGCAGCTTGGCTGCGGCCTGCGGCACCTCGATCTTGAAATAGCTGAGATTGCCAATCTCCTTCGCCATGCGGGCAAGGAAGGGCACCGACAGCGGCGTGCCGGCGACCGGTGCGTCCTGCACCATGATCGGAATGGAGATGGCGTCGGAGACGCCGCGATAGAACTCGTAGATTGCCGCCTCAGGCACACGGAAGGTCGCGCCGTGATAGGGCGGCATCACCATCACCATCGCAGCCCCGTGCTGCTGCGCGCGGCGCGACCTTTCCGCGCAGACGAAGGTCGAGAAATGGGTGGTGGTCACGATGACCGGCACGCGGCCGGCGACGTGATCGAGCACCGCGGTCATGACGGTGTCGCGCTCCTCGTCGGTCAGCACAAACTGCTCGGAGAAGTTTGCGAGGATACAAAGGCCTTGGGAGCCGGCGTCGATCATGAAGTCGATGGCCCGCTTTTGGCCAGCAAGGTCGAGGCGACCATCGGCATCGAACACGGTCGGAGCGACGGGGAAGACGCCCTTATAGGGCTGCTTGGCTGGAGTGGTCATTCGAACGCTCCCTTTGTGATCGTCACGCGGCGCAAGCCATCCGCTGCGACCGACCAGGAATCTGAAATCTTGTCGCTCATAACGGATCCGTCGGTTCGATCCACTGCGCGTGGCGCCGCTTGCCGTTTTGAATCACTTCGATCATGGCCGCGGACGCCGCCTCGGCGTCGCCGGAAGCAATCGCATCGACGATGCGCTGATGCCAAAGCAGGACGGTCTCGCGGTCGTCAGGCTCGACCGGCGCGCTGAGCACGAAGGAGGCGCGCAGCGCCGCCTCGATCACCGCGCCAATCGAGCGCATGAACGGGTTGCCCGACGCGTTGGCAATGGCGAGATGCAGGCTGAGATCGGCATCGGCGAAGGCCGCAGAGGAACCCGGTTCGCGCGTCATCCGCTCCATGGCCTTTCGCATGGCCGCAAGATCATCATCAGGCCGTCGCTCGGCCGCCAACGCCGCCGCGCGCGGTTCGACCGCAAGGCGAATCTCGGCGAGATCGCTGAGGAAGCGTTTGTCGATACCGGCGTCGAGATGCCAGGCTAGAACGTCGGCGTCGAACATGTTCCAGGCGCCGCGCTCGCGCACCACGGTGCCGACCCGGGCCTTGGTCGAGAGCAGCCCCTTGGCAACCAGCGTCTTGACACTTTCACGCAGCACCGGCCGTGACACGCCAAACATCGCGATCAACTCGGCGTCTCCAGGCAGGCGCGCTCCCTCGGGATAGCGGCCTGCAATAATGTCGATGCCGGTGCTGCGCGCGACCTCTGCATGGTTTGAATGCGCGCGTCGTGTTGGGATGACGACAATCCGCGATGTCATAGCCTTGCTCTCGGTCCTGTCCTTGGTCTTGTCCTTGGCCCTGTTATCGCCCGCCGGGCGGCGAGCTATCGCGACTCGCTCTTGCTGCAATGCGATGAAGACGAACAGCACAAAGCCGGTTGCGACGTTAGAGCATTATTTATTGTT
>Ga0210406_10002108_pt1 | contig 23222 bp, 19 predicted proteins | sample IncBWC30MmetaG_FD_155454 | JGI IMG/M metagenome (GOLD analysis project Ga0210406, IMG submission 155454) | Forest soil microbial communities from Barre Woods Harvard Forest LTER site, Petersham, Massachusetts, United States - Inc-BW-C-30-M | ecosystem: Environmental > Terrestrial > Soil >...
CGCAACCGACCAATACGATTGTGCGGGCGCACCGACCGTAGTCCTGGGCGATATCCTTCAGCAGGCGTACCAGCGTTGGATCGTGCAGATAGGGGTGAAAATCCAGCAGGGCGTATGCGCCCGCAAGGGGCGTGGCGCGTACGTGTCTGAGAACTTCTATTGGCTCGGCGACGGTACGTTGGGGTGGACCTACGTCGATGTCGAGGCGTTTGAGACCGTCCGTTACCGTCCATTGAAACAGGGGCAGCCCCGCAATCGGACCGAGGCCGGGTGTCGCCTTGGCCGACGAGTCGCCGGCGGGCACGCGCGCGCAGGCCCGGGTCAACGCCTTCAGCACCTCGGATTCATCTCGTGATTCAACGGCGATGAGAGGTACCCGCGAACGCAGCAAAACCTCGAGATCATCATGTTGCATGGGGTGTCAGCCTAGGTTCCCGCGGACCGGTGGTATTATAAGGCCCTAACCCACCTTCGACTTGAGATACGCCGTCATCCTTCTGACTTCCGCGGCAAGGGTTTCTGCGAGTGCCGGAATCTGAGCGCTCTTTCCCAAGCGAGCGGCCGACTCGAGCTGCGCGGCGGCGGAGGCGGCCGCCGAGGCGCGCAAGTTCGCGCTCGCGCCCTTGAGTGCGTGCGCGGATTCGCGCAACGCGACGGCATCGCCCGTGCCCAGAGCCGCCGCGATTGCCGCGAGCTCCCGATCTCCGGTCCCGATGAATGCGTCCGCGAGATCGCGCGCAAATTCTCGATCGCCATCGATCGAATCGAGCAGGGCCTCCCAGTCGATCGGGTGAGGCAGATGCACCGGGCCCGGCTGCGGCGTGCTCTCGACAGCGGCCGGCGCCTCCTTGATCGCGGACATCAACCCCGTCGAGCCGGTGCTCGGAAGGAGATGTTCCAAGCAGTTCTCCAGTTTGGCGCGATCGATCGGTTTGGAGAGGTAAGCATCCATACCGGCGGCGCGGCACTTCTCCTCATCGCCCTTCATGGCATGCGCAGTGAGGGCCACGATGGGGACGTGGCCCTTACCCGCTTCGAGCCTGCGGATTTCGCGCGTTGCCTCGTAGCCGTCCATCTGCGGCATCTGGCAGTCCATTATGATGAGATCGAATTTTCCGGCCTGCCATGCCGCGACGGCCGCCAGACCATCCGCCACGACGACCACGCGATAGTTCAGTTTTTCCAGGAGTTTCAGGGCGACCTTCTGGTTCACGAGATTGTCCTCGGCCAGCAGGATTCGACTGCGGCTTTGGGCTCGCTGCGCACGCAGCGCATGACGTGTGATCATCGGTTGGCTTTGTAGATGCCAGGACTGCGCCGTGTTGGCCAGGACCAGTACCAGACACTCCGTCAGATCGCGCTGCGTGACCGGTTTCAACAGATAGCCGGCAAAGCCGATGTCGGCGAACAATTGACCGTCGCCCCGCTGACCGGAGGACGTCAATAGAATCAGCCGCGTGGATTTCAATGTCTCATCCTGGACGATGATCCGTCCCAGATCCGCGCCGTCGCGATCAGGCATCAGATGATCGAGCAGCGCCGCATCGAAGGGGCGATCCGCGGCGCGGGCCTGACGCATGATTGCCAGCGCCTCGTCCGCGGAGCTTGCAGATACGGGTTCGACGCCGCACAGAAGGAGCTGTCCCATGATGACTTTGCGATTGGTGGCGTTGTCATCCACGACGAGCACACGCTGTCCTTTGATCGACGGCGGCGCCGGATACACCGGCTGCAGACTGTGGACGACAGGTGCGAAATGCGCGGTAAACCAGAAAAGTGAGCCCACGCCTACGACACTTTCAACGCCGGTTTCCCCGCCCATCAGCTCGACGAGGCGCCGCACGATCGACAAGCCCAATCCTGTGCCCCCGAATCGGCGCGTCGTCGATGTGTCCACCTGCATGAAGGGTGCAAACAAGGACTCCAGTCGATCCGCTGGAATTCCGATGCCTGTGTCGCGCACTTCGCAGCGCACCGTGGTGCCGTTCTCGCCGGCGCTCAGGACCTTGATCTCGAGCGACACCTCGCCCTGGGCTGTGAACTTGATGGCGTTGCCGGCCAGATTCAGGAGAATCTGGCGGATTCGCCCGGCGTCGCCCTTGACGAGATCGGGGAGCTTGACATCGATCTGGGCGGTGAGCTCCAGCCCCTTCGCATGGGCTTGAATCGAGAGGAGCCGCGCAACGTCTTCGAACGTATCGCGCAAGTCCACGTCCAGGATCTCGAGCTCGAGCTTGCCGGCTTCCACTTTCGAGAAGTCCAGAATGTCGTTGATGACGGTAAGGAGCGAGGTGCCGCTGTCGCGGATGGTTTCTGCGTAGTCACGTTGCAGGGCGTCGAGCCGAGTATCGAGCAGGAGCTCCGTCATCCCGAGCACGCCGTTCATGGGCGTGCGAATCTCGTGGCTCATGTTGGCGAGAAAGTCGCTCTTCGCACGGTTGGCGGACTCTGCAATCTCTTTCGCCCGCAGCGTCTCGAGCGCGGCCGCCCGAAGATCGGTGAGGTCGAGCACGATTCCTTGTATTTCTACCGGCTGACCGCGGGCATCGCAGCGCGCGGCAACTGCGGCACGCACATGCTTGACGGCGCCGTCGATGATGAAACGGTGATCGAGCGTACGCGATCCGCCGCCGGATCCCAGATCCGCGAGCATCGCCTCGACCTGCGACCGGTCTTCAGGATGCGTGACCGCGAGATACGCGGCGAGCGGTCGGTCGCTGTCCCCGGGATTGCCCAGCAGTTGCCGAAGTTGGTCGGACATCGATCCGGCACCGGTCGGCAGGTTCGCATACCACGTTCCAAGATTGGCGAATGCCTGGGCGCGCTTCAGTTGGTCTTCAGTGTGCGCCTGGGCGGTGATGGCCCGCCGGCGGGCGATCTGGACCCGCCAGATGGCCACGCCGTTGAGGAACGCGAGGGCGCCGGCGATCAAAACGCCGAGCGCGGCCGACACATCGACTCGCCGGACCAGCTGTCGGTACCGGTCGGCCCGAACCGTAATGCCCACGTAACCGACCATCTCTCCGTTTCGTGCGAACACCGGTGCATGGGCGCGGATCCCCATTCCCCAGGCAGTGGCGGTGGGTTCCTTCTCCACTGTCAGTCGATGGGTGTTGGAGACCTCTCGTTCCCCAGGGGTCGGCTCGTCCACTTCCATGGGCGGTGAATGGTTGGGCCGGCCCGCTTCATCGAAGGTGCCTTGCCGGGTTCCGTCGAGCACGAAATGCATGACGTCTCCTTGCATGGCACCGACGTAGGCGAATCGGATGTCGGGATTCGTCTCGAGCAGCACCCTAAGAGGACGGGAAGCACGGTTGTACTCCGGGGAACCATCCTGATCGGCGCTGTTGAAGGTTCGGAGTTCATCCCCGTCGATGAGCGCGGCGGTGCCGGCCGCCGTTCGTGCAAGATTGGTCCGAAGATCCTCCAAGAGCACCTGGCGGACGATGACATCGACCACGGCGATTCCCGCAATCGCGGTTCCCCACGCGATCAGGCCGCCGGCGATTGCGGACAACAGCGGGCGTGCTTCTTGGCCCCTCCGGCGCCCAAATCCGGGCAGGCGCAGGAGCAGTCGCTTCCATACGGGCGTCGGGTTGGTCATAGGCAATTATCGGTCAATGGCGCGAACTCTTGAGGTGGTCCGTCGGCAGGCGCTCCTTAGTCAAGGACCTCAGAATAATCGGTTCTCGTGGCCTATGACCATCACCATTCGCGTGAACCGGGATACGCATCTCGAAGCGGCACGCGGAGCCCAAAAGAGCTCGCGAATCAGAGCTCGCGAACCGACGTTCGTCTATCCGGCCTTGAAGATCTCGATGATCTTCAGACTGGCCGGGTCGAACACCGCGAGCAGAGGGTGCCCTCGACCGGTCAGAGGCATTGCATTGAGCTGATCCGGGGACAAGCCTGCCGCCCGTAGGCGCTCCTTGAGCACCTTTTTTTCGCCGGGCGAGAAGTATCCCACCGCGTCCACTTTCTTCAGTTGGGTTCGGAGCGCCGGCAGGCCCTGCTCCCAGGGTTTGAAGTATCGCGGCATCGATATCACATCGTCACCGCCGCTGATTGCCGCCGACACGATCTTCTGGCGCTCGTCCGCATCCTGCGGCAGCGGCGCCCAGATCCAGCGCGGCAAGCTGTACCAATGCGGCGCGAGTTCTGCCTTCTGCCGGCGGGCGAGAGCCAATTCTTGGTCGTCAATATCATAGGCTTGCACGAGTTGCAGGACGCTCTCGGAGAACGCGTAGTACAGCGGCCGTCCATTCCAGAGCGATACCGTACCGTAGACCAGGGCGACGAGTTGGACGGTAACGATCATCGCGATGTCGCGCGTGAGCTCGCGCCGGGACTTGGTCGAGCGAGCGATCACGAGGGTCAGCAGGGGGCCGAGTACGACGTCGACTCCGACCATCACGATGACCACATGCACGACGTCGGCCAGCTGCCAGCCGGGCCAGTGATACCATCCAAGGTAGAGCGAGCCGAGTATGCTCGATAGCACGACGGTGCTCCCGAGCAAATGCAGGCCGAACGCCTTCAGTCTAAATTTCATACTAATATTTTCCACAAACTGAAGGCCGATTGAAGCCCGCAGAGTCGGTACAGCGGAAATTTGCAAACGCCGTCACAGTGCCCGACACGATGCCCCGTGGATGGGTTCTCGGGGCAGGGCGTGGGCGGGCGCTTGGCAGCGGGTATCCGATCAAGGCACCGTGATGCTGCGCCTGTGCGCCTTTGCGGTACCCGGGGTCGTGGCCGCGTGATGCCACACGCGAAATCCCCCAAGGAACGCAAAGTCATTGCTGCCGAGGCGCGCGTTTTTCGGGAGCCGCTTCAGCTTGCGCGCATTGCCCCCGCCGATGACCACATAGTCGGCTTCCAGCAGGGTACTCAGTTGGGTCACGACCTCGTTGACGGTGCGGGACCATTTCTTGGCGCCCATCCGTTTCAAACCTCGCAGCCCGACGTACTCTTCGTAGGTTCGTCCCTTCTTGTACGGTAGATGCGCAAGCTCCATCGGCGCGACCACGCCGTCGACGATCATCGCCGAACCCAGTCCGGTTCCGAGGCCGAGAAACAGCATGCGGCCGCCTTCGTAACTGCCGACCGCCTGCATTGCCGCGTCATTCAAGACATGGGTCGGCCGCCCAAAGGCTTTGCGAAAATCAAATCCAACCCAGCCTTTCCCAAGATTGTGCGGCTCGGCAACCACTTTGCCGTGCAGCACCACTCCTGGATATCCGATGGAAACCGCGTCGTAAATCCAGTCCCCGGTCAGCTCATGCACCTGTGCGACCATTTGACGGGGAGTAAGATCCGGACCCGATTCGAACTGCCGCATCTCGCGGCGGCCGAAAACGCGCATCTTCACATGACTTCCGCCGATGTCGATGGCGAGTATCCGCCTGTAACGCTTTGGCTTCATGGTGACGAAACGATACCATGACGCCCATCGAGGCCGAGGTGATATATGTTCAAAGCAGTTTTAATCGAGCGCGATGATCGCCCGTATCGCGCCACCCTCACGTCGCTCGAGGAAGGCCGGCTGCCTGCGGGTGATGTGACCGTGCGCGTCGACTATTCGACGCTCAACTACAAGGACGCCCTCGCCATCACGGGCAAAGCACCGGTGGTGCGGCAGTTTCCGATGGTGCCGGGAATCGATTTCGCCGGTACGGTCCATGCATCCGAGAACTCCTCATACGCGATCGGAGACCGGATTTTGCTCAATGGCTGGGGCGTCGGAGAACAACATTGGGGCGGGCTCGCGCAGCTGGCTCGAGTGAAGGGCGAGTGGCTTCTGCCGGTCCCCGCCGCATTTACGGCACGACAGTGCATGGCCATCGGCACTGCCGGATATACGGCGATGTTGTGCGTCATCGCGCTCGAACGGCATGGTCTGACGCCGGAGAGCGGAGAGATTCTGGTCACAGGGGCAGCGGGTGGAGTAGGCAGCGTTGCAGTTGCCGTGCTGGCCAAGCTGGGGTTTCGGGTAGCGGCCGTGACCGGCCGTCCGGCGGAGGCCGATTTCCTGAAGCGCCTGGGCGCTGCAGAAGTCCTGGATCGAGCGCTATTCGCGAGCCCGGGTAAACCCCTGGCCAAGGAGCGCTGGGCGGGAGCCATCGATGTGGTCGGAAGCCACACGCTGGCCAATGTCTGTGCCTCCATGCGTTATCGGGGAATCGTTGCCGCGTGCGGTCTCGCCGGAGGTCTCGATTTTCCGGCGACAGTGGCGCCGTTCATTTTGCGCGGCGTCACGCTCGCGGGAGTGGATAGCGTGATGTGCCCGCGGGCGGATCGCTTGGACGCGTGGAGCCGGCTGGCTCAAGATCTCGACGTCGGCAAGCTTGAGTTCCTCACCGAGGAAATCGGTCTTTCGCAAGTCATTGAACGTGCCGCCGCGCTCCTTGAAGGCCGAATTCGCGGCCGCGTCGTGGTTGATACCAGCCGTTAGCGAGTGCCACCGATCAGCCTGTAGCGCGGATCAGCGTGCAGTGACAATCAGCGTGTAGCGCCGATCAGCGTGATCCAGCTCCATACCAGCAGGGCCAGGAATAGGGTCTCTGCAGCGATGAGGGCAATCGCGGTCGTGCCGATGGCCATTATTTCGCGCAGGCTCGTCTTCATGCCGAGGGCTGCCACCGAAACGACCAACAGCCATTTCGACGCTTCGGTCAGGACCGAGGCAACCGGCTTTGCCACGAGAGCGAATCCGTTCAGTGCGGCCAACACGACGAAGGCAATGAGAAAGCCGGGCAATAGCGCGACCTTCTTCTTGGTCGGCTCGTTCTTTTCCGATCCTCGCGCGGCGGCCACCGTGATGATCAAGACAATCGGCAACAGCATGGCGACTCGCATGAGTTTGACGATGGTCGCCGAGTCGCCGGCCTGGGGCGAGGAGGCGTAGCCCGCGGCAACCACCTGCGCGACATCGTGGATCGACCCGCCGAGGAACCTTCCGGTTTGCAAGGGATCCAAATGCAGATGCTCGAGAAGGGCGGGATACAGGACCATGGCAATCGTGCTGTAAGTCGTAATACAGGCGATCACCACCACCGTGTCGCGTTCGGAGTCTTTGCGGGGCCAGGCGACGGCGATGGCCATTGCCGCAGACGCGCCGCAAATTCCGACGGCGCCGCCGGAAAGCACGCCATATCGGCCGTCGAGCTTCATGATCCTGGCGAGCACCCAGCCAAAGCCTATGGTCAGTGGAACCGTCACGATGACCATGACCGCGGTCGACCAACCCAGTTCGCCGATCTGGCCGAAGGTGATGCGCAATCCGAGCAACGCCACACTGATCCGCAGCAGCGTGCGTGCGGAAACGTTGATGCCGGGCGCATAGCGCGCCTCGGCCGACAATTGATTCAAGGCCATGCCGAGCAGCAGCGCGAAGATGACCGGCGGCGCGTGGTAGTGATCCGAGAGGTAGGTTGCGGCCAAGGCGACGATCAGGGTGGACGCGACGCCTGGGGCGATGGTGCCGGCGGCGGCACGAAGGGCGCCGGGACGCCAGCGGTCGATGAACCCGGAAAGCTCCATCAGGTAGATCTTACCCGCCGCAGTGCATCGCGCCAGCCGATGATTTGAGTCTGCCGCTCCGCCGCGTCCAATGCAGGTTCGAAACGAGTCTCGGACCGATGCAGCGCGGCGATGTCCTCGAGCGATCGGTAGATGCCGCAGCCGAGCCCCGCCAAGCACGCGGCGCCGAAGGCCGTGGACTCGGGGTTTGCGGGCCGCCGCACCGCCATCCCCAAGACGTCCGCCAAACGCTGCAAGAATAAATTGTTTTGCGACATCCCTCCATCGACCTTCAGAGTCTCGGGCCGCAGGCCGTCCGCCGCCATCGCGTCGAGCAGGTCGTAAGTTTGGTAGGCGACACTGTCGAGGGTTGCGCGGGCGATCTCGTTGCGCGTCGACGCGCGCGTCAGCCCGATGATGCCGGCGCGTGCATCGGGATCCCAGTAGGGCGCCCCCAGTCCGGTGAACGCCGGCACCAGATAGACTCCGCCGCTGTGCGGCGCCGACGCTGCCAGCGCCTCGATGTCCGAGGCCTGCGAGATGAGTCCCAGGCCATCTCGAAGCCACTGGATGGCGGCGCCCGCGGACAGAATGGAACCTTCCAGCGCATAGGTGACCACGCCGTTCAGCTGATAGGCGACGGTGCTGAGCAGGCGGTTCTTCGAGGGCACGAGTTGGCGCGCGGTATTGAGCACCAAGAACGCGCCGGTGCCATAAGTGCTCTTGACATCGCCCGCTGCAAAGCAGGCTTGTCCGACGAGAGCGGCTTGCTGGTCGCCGGCGACTCCGCAGATGCGCAATGATTGGCCCAGTACCGCGTTGTCAGTGACGCCAAAATCTCCCGCGCTGTCGCGTACTTCCGGCAGAACGCTCATGGGCACGTTGAAAATACCGCACAGATCCTCGTCCCAGCGGCTCTTGCCGATATCGTACAGGGCCGTGCGGCTCGCGTTGGTGGCGTCCGTGACGTGCAGCCGGCCGCCGGTCAGCCGCCATATGAGAAAGCTGTCGACGGTGCCGAATGCCAGGTGCCCCGCCTTCGCGGCCTCGCGCGCACCGGGCACGCGATCCAGAATCCAGGCGATTTTAGTCGCCGAAAAATAAGGATCGAAGCGCAGCCCGGTTTTGCGGCTGATTTCCGTCTCGCCATGATCGCGAGCCAATTCTCGGCACCGGTCGGCGGTGCGGCGATCCTGCCAGACGATGGCGTTATAGATGGGCGCGCCGCTGCGCCGATCCCAGAGAATCGTCGTTTCCCGCTGATTGGTAATGCCGATGGCGGCCGCGATCCGCTGCGCTTCGCCGAGGCGCTGCAGTACCCGGCGGCTGGTGGACATGACCGTTGCCCAGATCACTTCGGCGTCGTGTTCCACCCAGCCCGGGCCCGGGTAGATTTGTTCGAAGCTCTGCTGTTCCACCGCCACGACATCGCCGGCGGCAGCGAAACCGATCGCACGCGTGGAACTCGTTCCTTGATCGATCGCAAGTAAAACGTCGTCTGCCACGTAGTTCATCTTTTGAATGGACGAGGGGTGTACCGGGCCTGCGAGGATAGCTGCTGGCCAGCCCGGCGCAAACCGGTCCTGCTGTCCGACATCGTCCGCGGACACTGTCCGCGGACACTCCACGATTTAGCCACAAAATTACTGCAGTAAAAACAATGACTTATGAGACAAAGAACCTGGCATGCCGCTTGCTCTGCTCTTTCACAGGGAAACATTCACAGGGCCACGGCGGAAGATGTTGCGTTACTCACTGACGTTGATCGCGATGGTTCTGGCAGCGACGCTCGCCAACGCCAACGATCTGAAAGAGCTGTACGAGCTCGCGCTGACGCGTGATGCCTCGCTGCAGGCCGCGGGCTTCCAGCGCGACGCCGCGATCGAGGCTCGGCCGCAGGCGCTGGCGCAATGGTTGCCGCAGGTGTCGGCCGCCGCGTCGGCCACGCGTGAGCGCGCGGGCTTCGACAGCGGCCGGTCGGCGGGCAGTCAGGCGGCAGACTGCGCCCTCGGTACGGCCGGCGGTGTGCAGCATTGCTACGGTACCGTGCACGGCTTGGGTCTCAACTTGTCGCAGACGTTATGGAGCTTTCAGGCCTTCAGCCAACTCAAGGAGGCGAATCTTCAGGCCGCCGCAGCCGAGGCCGGTTTTCGCAGCGCGCAGCAGAATCTCCTGCTGCGAGTTGCGCAAGCCTATTTCGCCATCCTGTCCGCCGCCGATCAGCTCGCCGCCAATCGCGGTGAGCGTGATGCATTCGGCGCACTGCTCAACCAGGCGAGAACGCGCGAGCAAACCGGCGTCGGTCCGCGCAGCGATGTCGAGCAGGCGCAGGCGTTCCACGATGCGACCGAACAAAGCGTCATCGATGCGCAGAATGCTCTCGACGATGCGAACCTGGCGCTCACCGAAATCGTGGGGCCGCATTCTGCGGCCATCGCTCCGCTGCGCCAGGACATTCCCCTGGCATCTCCCGAGCCCGCATCCGCCGATGAGTGGGTGACGTCCGCGCGGCGGGATAATTTCGATTTGAGGACCGCCGAACTCAAAATGGAGGCGGCGGCGCGCGACGTGTCGGCGCAGCGCGGCCGGGGATTGCCCACGTTTTCACTGACAGGCTCGAGCTCCAAAATCACGCAAGACGAGGTGCTGGGCGGCAATCAAACCCTGGATACGGTCGGCGTCTCCTTCAGCTGGCCGCTGTTTCAGGGAGGCGCGGTTGCCTCGGCGGTGCGCCAGTCGCGTGCGCTGTACCGACAGGCCCAAGCGGCTTACGACTCGCTGCAACGTGATACCGAGCGGCAAACGCGCGCCGCGTTTCGCGGCATCGTGAGCGGCATTCAACGAATCGGCGCCGCGCGCCGCGCGGTCGATTCGGGGCACGGCGCCGTCGAGGCGAGCCGGCGCAACGTGGAATTCGGCACCGGTACCGAATTCGATTTGCTGAACGCCCAGAACAATTACTACACGGCGGTGCGCGCCTACAGTCAGTCGCGCTATGACTATTTGACGAGTGTGCTGACGCTAAAACAACAAGCCGGCCGCTTGAGCGAGCGCGATCTCGCCGCCGTCGATGACATGCTCATCGAAACCGGTTCATGAACATGCGGCTATTACCCAAGGAACCCGTCATGCTGCGCGACACGACAGGCCAGGATCGTGTGATCGAACCCGCCGGCGCCTGGAAGCGTCATCGCGCGCTACTCATCGGCATTCTCGCCGCGGTCCTCGGACTCGGTGTGCTGCTCGCCTACTTGCTGCGCTACTCCGGAGCGGGTGTATCGGTCGATCGTTCGCGGCTGTCGATCGCCGCAGTAGAGCGCGGCAGCTTCGTCCGCGACATCGCCGCCGACGGTCAGGTCGTGGCCGCGGTCAGCCCCACCCTGTATGCCAACGCTCTCGGAACGGTCGCGCTCAAGGTGCACGCCGGCGACACGGTGTCCAAGGGACAGGTGCTGGCCGTCATCGACAGCCCTGATTTGACCGCCAAGCTGTCGCAGGAGGAGGCGTCATCGGTGAGTCTGCGCATCGATTGGCAGCGTGCGACACTGGACGCCGAACGGAAGCTGTTGCAGCTCCGGGACGCGTTCAACCAAGCGCAGGTCGATCAAAAGACCGCGCTGCGTGAATTGGATCGCAGCCGCAAAGCGTACGAACTGGGCTCCTATACTGAATTGCAGGCGCTCAAGGCGGAGGACTCGCTGGAGAAGGCCCGCTTCGCGTTCGACCAGGCGAAAATGAATTACGAGTCGCAGCCCAAACAGAATCGATTCGACATCGACAGCAAGAAGGCGCTGTACGACAGGCAGGAATACCTGGTGGCGGACCTCAAACGTCAGGTGGACGGCTTGAACGTGAAATCCCCCGTGGACGGGCAAGTTGGACAGGTGCAAGTGGCCGATCGCGCCAGCGTCGCCAAGGATGCGCCGCTGCTCACGGTCGTCGACCTCTCGGCGCTGGAAGTCGAGATCAAAGTGACGGAAAGCCTCGCCCGCGATCTCCGCCCCGGCATGGACGCGGATCTGGAGGGCGGGGGCCGTCGCTGGCGGGGCAGCGTGAGCGGTGTGTCGCCTGAAGTCGTCGCCGGCCAGGTCACCGCCCGGCTGCGTTTCGGCAATGAAAAGCCGGCGGGTCTCCGGCAGAGCCAGCGGCTGTCGGTTCGAATTCTGATCGATCGGCGCGACAATGTATTGATGGTCGATCGCGGCGCTTTCGTGGATCAGGAAGGCGGCGGCTTTGCCTACCTCGTTCGCGGCAACGTGGCCGAACGGCATCCGGTGCGTCTCGGCGCCGCCAGCATCGCCAAAGTCGAAATCCTCGACGGACTGGCGGTGGGCGACCAAATCGTCATCTCGGGAACCGACGAATTCAAGTCGGCTCAACGAGTCATTTTGAGCCGCTGACGGAGGGTTACATGATCTACAACTGTTCTGACCAATCATCATACGAGGCCACACCATGCTCAAGATGACCCATCTGTCGAAGGCGTATCGAACCGAGGTCGTCGAGACATATGCCTTGCGGGACTTTTCCATCCACGTACGGGAAGGGGAGTTCGTCGCCGTGACCGGCCCATCGGGGTCCGGCAAAACGACGTTTCTAACCATCGCCGGACTGCTCGAAGAATTCAGCGGCGGCGAGTATCAGCTGGACGGCGCCGATGTGCGCGGTCTGGACGACAACCAGCGTTCGCGGCTGCGCAACCAGAAAATAGGCTTCATCTTTCAAGCCTTCAACCTGATATCCGATCTCAACGTGCAGGACAATATCGACGTGCCGCTGCGGTATCGCGGACTCAACGGCGCCGAAAGGCGGCGCCGCATTCAGGACTCGTTGGCGCGGGTGGGCCTGTCGGCGCGGGCGCGGCACTATCCGGCGGAACTGTCGGGAGGCCAGCAGCAGCGCGTGGCGATCGCCCGGGCGCTCGCGGGATCCCCGCGGCTGCTGCTGGCGGACGAACCCACGGGCAATCTCGATACGCAGATGGCGCGCGGGGTCATGGATTTGCTCGAGGAACTTCATCGGGACGGCGCGACCATCGTCATGGTGACCCACGACCCGGAACTCGCGATTCGCGCCCAGCGCGAAGTGCATATCGTCGACGGTCAGGTGGTCGACCTGGCCGCGCATCCGCGGCTGGTCGTCGGCGCGCAGACGCACGCCTAGGAGCGCGATCATGTTCAACTACTATTTCCGGTTGGCCTTGCGCAGTCTCAAGCGCAACGTGGTGCTGACGGCGCTCATGATCGCGGCCATCGGGGTCGGTATCGGCGCCTCGATGACCACGCTGACGCTGTTCCGCGCCATGGCGAGCGATCCCATACCGCAGAAGTCCGCGCAATTGTTCGAACCGCAAATCGACAATTGGGGGCCGCTGAAGCACGGTGAGGTTACGGGGGAGAGCGGCAGTCTGCCTGAGCAAGTCAGCTATACGGACGCCATGGCCTGGATGAATGCGCACGCCGCGCGCCGCCAGACCGCCATGTACGCCACCAGCCTGGCGCTGACCCCGTCGAATCCGGATGTCAGGCCGTTTCAAATTCCGGCGCGCGCGACCTTCAGCGACTTTTTCCCGATGTTCGATGTGCCGTTTCTGTTCGGCGGGCCGTGGAACTCCGCCGACGATGCGGACCACGCCGATGTGGTGGTCATCACCCGCGATCTGAATGACAAGGTGTTCGGAGGCGCAAACAGCGTGGGCAAGACCGTGAATCTCGACAATCATGACTATCGCGTGGTGGGTGTCGTGGACCGGTGGGAGCCGATTCCCAGATTCTACGACCTCAACAACGATAAGTACGGCAAGCCGGAGGAGTTGTTCCTGCCGTTCAATCGCGCCATCGACGGCCACATGATGATGTGGGGCAACAACAATTGTTCGGGCGATGTGGGGGTCGGTTGGGAAGGCCACTTGCATTCCGAATGCGTATGGCTGCAGTTCTGGGCCGAGCTACCGACCCCCGCGGACGCCGCGCGCTACCGGTCCTTCTTGAACAATTACGCGGCGGAACAGCAGCGCACGGGCCGTTTTCACTGGCCGCCCCACACGGAGCTGCGCGATGTTCGGGAATGGCTGGTCTATCAGCACGCCGTGACGTCCGAAGTGCGCATTCTCGTCCTGGTATCGTTCAGCTTTCTATTCGTATGCCTGCTGAACGCCATGGGGTTGATGCTCGCGAAACTTCTGGGGCGTGCCGGCGACATCGGCGTACGCCGCGCCCTCGGCGCGAGCCACGCCGCGATTTTTGCCCAATGCCTGATCGAAGCCGCGGTGATCGGACTCGCGGGTGGATTGCTGGGACTCGCGCTCACGGCGCTGGGTCTTCTGGGCCTGCGCTCGCTGCTGTCGGAGGAAGTGAATGGTCTGGCCCATCTGAGTCCCGTCGACATCGGCATCGCGGTTCTTCTCGCCATCGTCGCGACCATGATCGCGGGACTGTATCCGACCTGGCGCGCCGCGCACGTTCAGCCGGCTTGGCAACTCAAAGCTCAGTAGAGGGATTACACCATGGAACTTCGCCCCATACTCTCGGCACTACGCCGAAACAAAGTCGGCGCCATATTGATCTCGGTGCAAATGGCGATCACGCTCGCGATCCTGTGCAACAGCCTGTTCATCATCGAACAGAGAATTACATTGAGCAAACGTCCGACGGGCACGGACGAGGCCAATATTTTCGCAATGACCAACCAATGGATAGGAGACCCGGCGGATCTGCCCGCGCGGCTCCAGGCGGATCTAGCGGCCCTTCGCTCGCTTCCCGGCGTCGTGGATGCCTATGCAACCAATGCGTATCCGCTGACGAATGCCGGTTGGAGCGAGGGAGTCAAACTGCATCCCGACCAGACGGCCTCGACCGCGCCGAGCGCCCTGTACTTTGCGGACGAGCACGGTCTTCCCACGCTGGGGCTCAAGCTGATCTCGGGGCGCAATTTCAACGCGGCGGAGGTCGCCGACCGCAGGCTCAACGACCTGACGCCGCCGCCGGCGGTCATCATCACGCGCCAGCTCGCCGACAAGCTGTTTCCCGGCGGGGATGCGCTGGGTCAGGCCATCTATGTCCAGTTCCAGAAGACCCGGGTCCCAATCATCGGTATCGTCGATAAATTGCAGGTCCCGTGGGTTTCCGCCAGCGGTTGGGGCAGCAAATTCAGCGACAATGCGATGATCGAACCATTCCGGTTCGTTGCCCAATACTCTCACTACATCGTTCGAGCCCAGCCCGGCCAAATGACGGCGGTCATGCGCGCGGCGGAAAAGACGCTCATCGACGTCAACCGGGCACGCGTATTGAAGAAGGTCCAGTCATTGACCGACGCGCGAGCCGAGGTCTACCGCGACGACCGGGGTCTCGTGGTCATCCTCGGGGTAGTCTGCGCCGCGCTGCTGGCGGTCACCGCGTTCGGCATCGTGGGCCTCACGAGCTACTGGGTGGCGCAGCGGCGGCGCCAAATCGGCATCCGCCGCGCACTAGGGGCGACGCGAAAGGCCATCATTCGCTATTTTCAAACCGAAAACTTCTTGATCGCGGCGGCCGGTGCCGCGATGGGCGTCGCCATGGCGGTTTCCCTCAATCTCTGGATGGTGAGCAGCTTGGAAATGGAGCGGCTGCACACCGGCTACGCCTTCGTGGGTGCCATCGTCGTGCTGTTGCTGGGTCAGGCGGCGGCGTTCTGGCCGGCGCTGCGGGCCGCCTCCGTCCCTCCTGCACTCGCAACTCGCGGCGCGTAGTGTGAATCGACTCCAAGCCCGTTAACATCCGCTCATGCGCACCATATTGGTCATCGATGACAACCCTGCAGTGGCACAGGCTCTTTCGCTGCTGTTCGGTTTGCACGACATACGAACCTTCGCTGCGGCGAGTCCAGAACAAGGTCTGGCGATGCTGGCGCGCGAGCGCGTCGATCTGGTCATCGCCGATATGAACTTCAGCGCCGACACGACGTCGGGCGAAGAGGGGACGGCGCTGTTTCGCGCACTGCGCGCCAATCAAGCCGATTTGCCGGTGATTCTGCTGACGGCTTGGACGCATTTAGAATCCGCGGTGCAGCTCGTGAAGGCCGGCGCAGCGGATTACATCGGCAAACCTTGGGACAATGACAAGCTGCTGGCCTCGGTCGAGAACCTGCTGGAATTGGCGGAGGCGACCCGCGAACGGGACAGGCTGCAAAACGAGCAGCGCCGCCGCCGCGAACGTCTGGCGGAGCAATATGACCTGTGCGGCATCATCTTCGCCTCCGACGCGATGGAGCGTGTCATCGAGCTTGCCTGCCGCGTGGCGAAGGCGGACGTGCGGGTGCTGATCACCGGACCCAACGGCGCCGGCAAGGAGCGGATCGCGCAGATCGTGCATGCGAATTCCTCCATTCGCAGCGGCCCCTTCGTCGCGATCAACTGCGGCGCGATCCCGTCCGAACTCATCGAGGCGGAGTTATTCGGTGTGGAGGCGGGCGCCTTCACCGGAGCCAACCGTGCGCGCACCGGCCGCTTCGAGCTGGCGAACGGCGGGACTCTGTTCCTGGACGAGATCGGCGATCTGCCGCTCGCCGGCCAGGTGAAGCTGCTGCGCGTCCTCGAAACGGGCCAGTTCGAGATGCTGGGATCCAGCCGTACCCATAGCACGCGTGTACGGATTCTAAGCGCCACCAATGCCGATCTCCCCGCACTGATCCGCCAAGGCCGCTTTCGCGAAGACCTGTACTACCGGCTCAATGTCATCGAGATTCCGGTGCCATCGATGGCGGAGCGTCCTGCCGACATCCTGCCGCTCGCCCGGCATTTTCTGGGGCACGACCTGCAGCTGAGCGACGACGCGGCGGCGGCTCTGCTCGCCCACGATTGGCCCGGCAATGTGCGTGAGCTGCGCAATTCGATCGAACGCGCCAAACTCCTGGCGCGCGAGCGAATCGTGACGGCGGCGGATCTGAATCTGCCGCCGCCGCACCGTCCATCGGTGGACGGCGAGTCCATGCGCCGGGGAGCGGATTCGCCGCCGATCCGCGGGGGCGAGCCATCGCCCGGCCGCGGGGATCGAGACGCCGAACACCCGAGCCGCGAGGTGATCGAAGCCAGCCTGCACGAGGCGGGCGGCAATATCAGCCGCGCGGCGCAAAGCCTCGGTCTGTCGCGCCAGGCGCTGTACCGGCGCATGGAACGATTCAACCTGCGGCCCATCGGTGGCGGCTGAAGCGCGGATGAGGCGGTGGCGGCTGAAGCGCGAATGAACATGAGTCGTCATCTGAAGCTAGGCCTGAAGGCCAGACTGGCGCTATTGCTGTTTGTGATCATTGCGCTGACCGCGGCTGCCGGTGCCTGGGCCGCCCACGTCCTCAACAGCGTGATACTGGCATGGGCGCTGGTCGTCGGCGCCGCGGTAATTCCCATCCTGTGGTTGGCTGCGCGCGTGATACGGCCGATTGGGCAGTTGCTGCGCGCCTTGGCGAGCACCGTGGCGAGCTATCGGGAAGGCGATTTCAGTTTGTCGCTGGTCGCCGATCGCGACGACGAATTGGGCGAGCTGATGACGGCTCACAACGAACTGGCTGCGGCGCTGCGCGCGCAACGCGCGCATCTGGTGCAACGCGAGCTGCTGCTGGATACGGTGATGCAGAACTCGCCGGTGGCGCTGGTGCTGGTCGATGCGCACGAGCGTATCGGCTATGCCAACATCGCGGCGCGCCATTTGTTGAGCGAGGGGCGAAGTCTCAACGGGGTGCACTTTGGCGATGCGCTGAGCGGCGCGCCGGCGGCATTGCGCGGCGCGGCCGCGGCGCAGGGCGACAGCCTGTTCTCGACCGAGATCGAGGGGGTCGAGGAGACATTCCATCTGTCGCAGCGTACTTTCATCCTGCAAGGGCAAACATTTCGTCTGTATCTCTTGAAGCGGTTGACGCGGGAGCTGTCCCGCCAGGAGGTCTCGACGTGGAAGAAGCTGATTCGCGTGCTGAGTCACGAGCTCAACAATTCACTGGGACCGCTGTCCTCGCTTGCGCATTCCGGCGCCGAAATTGCGCGGCGGGGAGACTATTCGACGCTGCCGACCGTATTTGCGGCCATCGCTGAACGCGCCGAGCACCTGCACCACTTCGTCAGCGGCTATGCCGCCTTTGCGAAGTTGCCTGCGCCCCGCCCGGAACGCGTCGAATGGGCGGCATTCGTGGCCGATCTCGCCCGACAGCAGCCGTTTGCGGCGGCCGAAGCGCCCCCGGATTTGCCCGGCTGGTTCGACCGGGCGCAAGTCGAACAGGCACTGATCAACCTGCTCAAGAACGCGCACGAGGCCGGGGGCCCCGCGGACCAGGTGGAACTCCTGATCAGGTGTGCGGGCATGCACCAGCGCATCGAGGTGCGCGATCGAGGCGCGGGAATGAGCCAAACGGTGCTCGCGCAGGCGCTGCTTCCGTTCTATTCGACCAAACGCAGCGGTACGGGGCTGGGTTTAGCGCTCGCGCGTGAGATCGCCGAGGCGCACGGCGGTCGAATTCAGCTCGCCAATCGCGACGGCGGGGGCTTGAGCGTCACGCTGGACTTGCCCTATGTCCGTCAGGAGGCAGCGACGTAGGACGCGCAGGCGTAGGAAGTGCTGGCGGCCACTATTCGAAGTCGGCGGGCAGGTCCGGGCGTTCCGCATGCTGAAACATTCTGTCGATCTGCGCGGCCGTAGTTCGCCCCAGCGACAGCGGCGGCAGCTCGTCGCGCGGGAAGAAAGCCACCTCGCTGGTCTCGTCACTGGTGCGGGCGGCGCCTCCCGTGATTTCGCAGACGAAGAACAGTTTGTAGATCGAGTCGATGTGACGAACCGGCCGATTGCTCCGTTGATAGTCGTGCACTGCCGCGAGCTTGAGGATCCGAGCCTCGAATCCCGACTCTTCTCTGATCTCTCTCACCACGCATTCGCCGGCGGTTTGATTGACATCCGCCCAACCGCCGGGCAGCGTCCATTTGCCGTCGCTGATCTCCCGCACCAGGAGCACACGGCCATCGACGAATGCGGCGCCCCGCACATCGACTTTGGGTGTCGCGTAGCCCCTATCCTCGCGCAGGATGCCGAGGATGTCGCCGTAATCCGCACCTGCTCCCAGCGCCAGAATCGACGCCGCCAGTTCGCGCACGCGCTCATAACGCTGCCGGTCGAAGCGATCGGCGGTGAAGGTCAGGCCGGTCTGGGCGATGGCGCGCAATTCACGCGCAATATTCAGCCATTGCGGATCGCCGGCGGACATCAGCTCAGCGAGGCGCGAAAAACTCGGTGTAGTTCAAGATGCGATCTTCGCTCAGCTCCACGAGATCGACGAGCTCCGTAGGGACGGTGACGCCGGTGACCTTGGAGTAGATGTCGGCGCGCCAGTGCGCGGTGGCCCGCGGCCACTCGACCACCAGCGACAATAGGGTGTAATCGCTGAGCCGAAACACTTTGACCATCATGGCGAGCCAGGGACGAAATTCCGCAATGCCGCTCGTCCGTATCGCGATGGGCTTGTCGGCGCTGGCGCCGACGATTTCAAACCGGCCTTGGTCCGCAAACAGCCGGCACATGCCGGCGAGATCGCCGCCGACACGCGCCGCATGCAGCCCCCGAATCATGCGTTCCGCAACGACGCGCTCCGCCACTGTAATCTCCTTCGATCAGGCCAACGCAGCCCGGATTTCACCGCCGATCTGTTCGAACGCGGTCCGGGCATACGGAATCACGGCCCCCAGGCCGTAGAAAAGATGAATCATACCTGGGTGGCAGGTGTAGGACACCTCAGTATGCGCGCTGGCCAGGCGGTCGAAATAGTCGCGGCCCTCATCGCGCAGCGGATCGAATTCCGCGGTGTGTATGAGGGTGCGGGGGAGGCCGGCAACATCCTCGGCGCGCAGCGGCGATATCCGAGGATTGGCCGGGTCCGTCCCCGGCGGCGCGTAGTGCAAGAGGTCGTGGTCGAGCGTGGCCTGATCGACCAGATAGCCGCTTGCGAGGTCCCGTTTGGAATCCGTCGAGCGGCTGTAATCGAGAATCGGGCAAATCAGCAATTGCAGTGCCAGCCGCGGGCTGCCGATTCGAGCAACCGTCTGGACCGTCGCCGCCGCAAGCGTGCCGCCCGCCGAGTCGCCGCATATGCCGAGGCGCATGCCGTCGATACCGTACTCGGCGGCATGAGCGCCGATATGCCTGACTGCCGCCAAGGCGTCGTCGAGCGCGGCGGGAAATGGGTGTTCGGGAGCCAGACGATAGTCGACAGAGACGACCCGGCAGGCGCCCGAATTCGCGAGCGCCCGCCCAATGGGGTCATGCGTCGCGACGGTGCCCGCCACCAAGCCGCCGCCGTGAAAGTAGATGAGTCCCGGCAGCAGCCCCGGTCCCGCGTCGAGCGGGGTATAGATCCTGATCCCTAGCGCCCCGGCTGGGCCGGGCAATGTTCGGTCCTCGACGCGGCCCACCGCCGCTTGGGGGCCCGCCAGCTTCATCAGTTCGGCGAGGCCCAGGCGCCGCTCGTCCACCGTGGTTTCGAGGGCACTGGGCGGCTTGCCTGCCGCCAGCGCATCCAAGAACCGTTTAACGCGCGGGTCGAGCGGCACGGTGGCGTCCAGCTCGGTTAGAGCGCCAAGGCAGCCCGTGTCACCGCCGGCCAGTTCCGAAGATCCAAGCCGTGATTGGCGAATAGCGCAACCGTCAGGCGGTCGATTCCAAAGGCGACGCAGCTCGTGTGCGCCAAATCGCCCTTGTCGTCATGGATGCCCCACACCTGGCCGAAGTGCTCGCGGTGATAGTTGAAGCTCATGCATGCGGTGGGCGAAGCTCCCGGGTAGTACGGTATCAACAGCTCGAACTTCAGTGCTTGCTGCCGCTGACTGACCGCCATGACTTGGCCGACGCGGCCAAAAAACGGATCGTTCGCGACGTCTATCGTGAAGGGCAGGCTGAGATCGGCCGCGAGCCGCGGAGCCCTGCCCATCCAGCTCTCGCGGAACTCCAGGATTTCCTGCGGCGAACCGATTCTCACGAACTCGCGCATCCGAAAGGACTGCAGGCGATCCAGGCTGCGCGACGGCTCATGTCTGAACACGTCGGCTTCGATGTCGAATTGCAAACCGCCTGCCGGCAGCTGGCCGCGGGTTGCCACGATGGGATACACGGGATAGCACGCCGCGGGCGAGAGTACGAGGTCCGACGAGGTTACCGACGTGGTCCAGTCGCCGCCGTTGTCCGCCCTTTCGACCGCCGCCCGGATCGAGGCCTCGGAGCCATGCAAGGCGCACACGCAACCCAGCAGATTGGGGAAGCTCTTGAGGTAGCCGGATTTCTCCAATTGCCTGCGGCTCATCACCGGCGGGAAGCGCATGATTTCCGCCGAGGGGTCCCGTTGCCGCGTAATGTAGGTCTCGAGGCGCTCGAGGACCTGCGTGTACAGCGCGGTGCGCGCGTAGACGCCATCGACGCCCATGGATCGAAACAGGCCTTCCGCGATATGAGCCAAAGGATCGGCCGCGGCATCGACCGCGGCGGCGGAGCCCGCACTGGCGACAGTAGTCATAGGAGTATCAGCCACTGATTGAGGTAGGCAACGGCGTCATCAGCGACGTCGCGGCGAGATTGGTGAGAATGCGATCATTGTTGATCATGAGCGGCGCCGAGAGCACATCCCGCAGCAGCCGGCCGATGGTGAACTCGGTGTCATTGCGGTAGCCGGACAAGCCGCAGGCGCGCAGCGAGCTCAGCACGGTCGTCACTGCGAGTTCCGACACCTGCACCTTGGTCAAAGTGATCATGGCCTGAAATTCCAGAGACGAGATCGCCTTTTCATCCGACATGATCCCTTCGTAGCTGCGAAGATTCGCTGCCAGCACGCCTCGCAAAGTCCGCAGCGAGGACACCGCCTGAGTGAAGTGAGGGGCGCCCGGCGGCATTTGGCCATTCGAGCCGCGGACCGCATGACGGATGAAGGCCTGTGCTTTGCCGGCGGCGGCCGCAGCGATCCCCGCCCATACCGAACCCCACAGCAAGTGGGCGAAGGGCACCATGGTTTGCGCGTGAATTCTCTCGTAGGGCTCGGGCATGATTTGCTCGGCCGCGGCGCGCGCCCGCAGCGTGAATCCCTCGCTATGCGTGCCGCGCATGCCGAGGGTATCCCACATCTGCAGGCGCTCCAGAGTGTAATCGGCCTTCAGCAGGACCAACAGCACCTGGTCGGAGCCCGCGGCATCGGCCGCGCGGCGCGCCGTGGTGACGACGCCGTCCGCCTCCACCGCATAGGAAATGACTGTGGCCTTGCGCTCCAGGGTGACTTGCGCGCCGTCATGCTCGACCGCGGCCTCGCTGGAGCGTACGTTGCCGCCGGCCTGGCCTTCGGTCGTCGACGACGCCATGAGCAGCTGCTCGGCCGCTATGCGGCCCAGAATGCGCTCGAGCACGGCATTGCCCTTGGAGTGGCGCGTGATGCACGCCATCTTGATCTGGTGCATGGCGTAGATCAGGGCGGTCGACGAGCAGGCTTGGCCGAGGATGTAGCACACGTCGGCGATTTCCGCGATGCTCGCGCCTTCACCGCCCAAGGCTGGAGGCACCTGGATGCCGAGAAGCCGCTGCCTGCGAATCTCGGCGAAGGCCTCGCTGGGAAAACGAGCGTCCGTGTCGACCGCTGCTGCGTTCACTTTGGCCACATCGGCCGCCGCGCGTGCGCGGGCCGTCAGATCGTTCTGGCGAACACTGATTACCCGGGCGGTGCCCGGCATTCGTTGAGGTTCCATGAAATATCTCTGATTACCCGTAAATGTGCGGCATTCTTAAGGCCATTATGCGGAGAGTCCCCCGGGCGGACAACCGATAATTACGCACTGAATCGGGACTTGGTGACGCCCGGCTCAAGTTCCATAATCATATGTAAAACTTTGGGTTTATTGTGTGACAGGCTGAGCAAAGTATCCCGGTGCTGGGCAAGTTATCCTGATCCTAAGGCAAAGTATCCTTGTCGATCTTGTCAATCTCATGTCAACACCGTGCCGCGCCGCACGGTATGATCGACCGGGTTTTTCGAGGAGTGGTATCGAGTGGATCCGAAGACGCTTGAGGGGGTGGGCGAGCAGCTCATCGCTCTCGTGAAACAGACGCTTGGGGCCAATGCGGCCATCCCTCACCCGTTTCCGGCAGAACAGCAGTTGAGCGACTTAGGGATAAGCTCGCTGAAAATGGTGAATCTGATGCTGGCGGTCGAGCTTGAGTTCGATATCGCCATTCCGCAGTCGGATATCACGCCGGAGAACTTCCATTCCGTAGCGGCGATCGAATCTTTGGTCGTTCGGACACTCTCACAGCGCAAGTCGTAGATTCCCAGCGCAAGTCCTAGATTCGCTCGTTGAGCGCGGCGATCAGGGCATTCACGTCCTCGATGGTCGTTTCGCCATTGGTGGCGCAGATCCGGACCACGTCGCGGCCCTCGAACATGGTGGGTGCGACCCACGCGCGGCCGCCGGCCACGACGCGGCGCACCAATTCCCGCACATCCCCTAGTTCGGCGGGCGGCACCACATCGAGCACCGCCAGCTCGGAATCGTTGGCGACCGTCCACCCCAGCGCGACCAGCCGTTCCTTGACTCTTGCCACCACCTCGACGCTGCGCTCCACGTGTGCGCCAAGGCCTTCCCAGCCGGCGGAAGCCAGCGCGAGAAACAAGCGTAATCCCAGGAATCGGCGCGACCACTGGACGCTGTTGAGATAGGGATC
>Ga0210406_10002109_pt1 | contig 23217 bp, 18 predicted proteins | sample IncBWC30MmetaG_FD_155454 | JGI IMG/M metagenome (GOLD analysis project Ga0210406, IMG submission 155454) | Forest soil microbial communities from Barre Woods Harvard Forest LTER site, Petersham, Massachusetts, United States - Inc-BW-C-30-M | ecosystem: Environmental > Terrestrial > Soil >...
GCCGAATCCCGCTGACCCGCTGTTGCCTCCGCTTGCATAGCCGCCCGAGCCGCTGCCGCCCTTGCCGCCATTGCCGCCCTGAGCTGAGCCGCCGCTGCCGCCGTAGCCGCCCCACGCGTGGTGGGCGTTGCCGCCATCGCCGCTGTTGCCAGCCGTGGCACTGCCGTTCGTGGCGCTGCCGTTGGTGGTGTTGCCATTGGTGACCGAGCCGCCGGCCGCACCCGTGGCACCGACAGCGCCGGCCCCACCGGTGGTCGTCATAGTGTCGCTGGTGCTGCCGCTGTTGCCGCCGTAGCCGGCGCCGCCTTTGCCGCCCTTGGCACCCGCGCCGCCGTTGGCATTGCCGGTATTCCAAGCGTTGTTGCCGATGTTCTGCACCGAGTTGCCGGACACGGTGCCGCTCAGCGTCGACGTCGCTGTGACCGTCGTGTTCCATGTCGAGTTCGTGGTCGTCACCGCGTTGTTGTCGTGGCTGTCGTTCGTGCTGTGATCGTCCTTAAACCAAGCCGTCGAATTTTCGTTCGCTTGCGGACTGCCCGCACCGCTTTGCGTGGAGGTGGCAGTCGCCGTCTGCGTTGCAGTTCCTTTTTTGCCGTTGTTATCGTTGGTGTTGGTCGGGTTCGCCAACGCGGACCCCGACGCCAATATGAATGCTATCGCCGTGGCTAAAGTTCTATTACTCATCGAAATCTCTCCATTTATGTTGTTGCGAGAAAAAAATTTAGAACCCAGTTGGCCTAGGATCATCTTGTCGCGTGGTCCGCCGACTAACTATTCATCAGCAATTAGCGTGCCGCCCGCACCGAGCGCTCAAGGCGCTGATATTGCTGGTGTTGCATCGCGCCGAGAGACGCCGATAGCGTTAAGAGAATGAAACATGTAACAACCTTGCTCCCAGAGAACCTTCGTTGACCGGGCACGGTCGTGAGTGTGGCGGGTGCATGCACCGGGCTGCCGGAGGTGAGCGGATCTGCCTAACGCAGCGTGCAGATCACCAGCTCCGGATCGGCGTTCATTCTGATCGGCAGGTTGCTGCAACCGATGCCGCGGCTCACGATCAGGGGGCCGTTTCCCCCGACTTCGAATCTGCCGTGCGAATACGTGCGGCTCAGGGGCCCCTGCGCGGCAAAGATCGGAGTTCCATCGCGAAGAGCGATTTGACCGCCATGCGTGTGGCCGGCAAATCCGACGTCGAACGTTTCACCTTCCAGCAACAGCAGTCCGTCCGGCGAATGCGTCAGGAAAATACGAATCCGATTTGCGTCCTTGAATGCCTGCGCCGCATCGGCGTTCCCAATCCACGGATCGTCGATCCCACAGATCGAAACGGAGTCGAAGGGGGAGGGGAGCGTGATATTCCTGTTGACGAGCATCTCCACTCCCGCCGCCGCCAACCGCCGTGTTAGCTGCCGTACGTCGGCCCATAAATCATGATTGCCCAATACCGCATATTTTCCGTAGGGCGGATGGCAACCGGACAGGCCGCCGGCGAGCGCGTCGGCATAGATCGCCTTGCACGACACGAAATCTCCGCCGAGCAGGAGGACATCCGGCCGAATATCAGCCAACTTGTCGAAGAGCTCGGAAAAAATCGCGGGATGCGTGGTGGGCCCGGCGTGAAAGTCCGATGCGAATGCAATGGTCAACGGCACACGCAGCGATTTTTCCTTTGCAACAGCTACTTCGTGCAGGGAAACGCGGAGCTTGCCGTGCAACCCGCAGCGATAACTCCATGCGGCAATCAATCCATTGAGAAGAGCGGAATCCAGTAGGCGTTCAGCGAGCCGCCGGAAACTATGATTGCGTTTACCGCGATTCTCTACTTGCGAGTTCATACGCCGTGCTGCGGCCTCCGCCGGACGCCTGCGCAGCAGCATACTCCGCCGCGCCCGTCAGGCCACGAGGGCGCTATGCAGCGACTTTATCTGCCGTGCCGTGGTGCTGAGCAAGCGTTTGCAGGCGGCGGCGTCCAGTTCGAGGCGTTGGAACGCCGCGACCGAGGTCACGGTCTCGTCGAGCAACCCGCGGAAGAACACGCACGGCACGAGCGAAATCGCGGCGATGAGCACGTCCGTGAGCGGGCCTGCCCCAATCGCCGGCAGAGTGGCCGCGTTTTGGTTGCTTACCGCGGATACGATTGACGGCGCGAATTTCCAGTGACCCAAAATGGCGCCCGCAATTCGCGGGTGCCCGTTGTTGAGCACTTGAGTGGCCGCATCGTCGACTCCCAGTGCCGCCGCGTGCTGCTGAGCCCGTACGGCGATGTAGAGGCTGCCAATGTTATGCATGAGCCCGGCCACGAGTGCCTCATCGGGATTCGCCGCCCGCGTCTCGCGGGCGAGCACGTAGGCAATCGATGCGACCAGTGTTCCCTTGCGCCACAGTTCCTTCAGCTGCGGCCGCAGCATCGCGACGCTCTCGCCCGTGTTCATCTGCTGCAAGGCAAACGACACGGCGCTGCAGCGCACCAGCTGGTGGCCGAGGCGTTTCACCGCCTGCTGCAGCTCAGTGATGGGCTTGGCGGACGGATTCAGAAATGCGGAGTTCGCGAGCCGCAGGATTCGCACTGCCAGAGCCGCGTCGATTCCGATCACCCGTGCTACCTGGGCGGGGGTGGCGCGGGGGTCCTCGAGCGCCTGCTGCACCCTCTGCGCAATATCGGGAAACGACGGCAGGCGTATATCGCCGCTCGCCAGTTCCGCGGACAGCTCCTTGAGGAATTCAGAAGGGGCCAACGCGCGGGCGGGCTCTTTTTGCCTCCGGGATACCGGAATTGCCATCGGTGCTAGCCTCCTGATTCCGCAATGCGTCCGTGAGTGCTATCGGCCCGGCAACGTCGCCCTTTAGGGGTTTCCCGCCGGTTTTGTGGCCGGTTGGCGCCAAAACTGATAGGCTAGCCGCCCGGTTTCGTAGGGCTGGTAGACAAGGGCGGTTAGCGTGCGCGACGGTCTCGGTTCGACGCTGAGCGATTCGGCAGGCGCACCGCTGCTATCGTTAGACATAACCAATTGATTTTTAAAGCTTTTTATCAAGGTTTCCGATATTATTTTGCCCCGGTTTTGGTAACCCGAAGAAAGGAGAGGGTGTATGGCACGGCCAAAGAGCGTCAGGACCGATAGAGTGTGGCTCCGTGACGATTTCAACGACAAGTTGGATAAATTCGATGAGGAGCTGAAATTAGGTGAGTTTCTGCATTCGACACCTAACGGATCGGCCATCGGACAATATCTCAGGCACGAACGGAAGGGTCGTCAAGAGAGCAAGAGCCACGAACCGGAATACCGCTTTTTCTACGATGCCAGCTCACAAAAGGCTGACTATTTGGCCGTTTGGGTACGAATGGAAAAGTATCCCACGGTGATACGCCACACGGTCGAGAACGTCACCCCCGACGAGGCGAAAACGATCGATGCACGCACCGCGTCCACTCTACGATGGAGCCCGGCGCAGTTTGGGTGGGCCGTTGCCGAATTGGAGATAGAAAAGCAATCAAAGGTCGATACGGCGGAATAAGAACCAACGCTACTCGAATCCGGACAGAGGGGCGTTCGCCCTTCTGCCGGGTTCTTCTCATCCATCCGTGGGCTCGCCCATCACTGCGTTTCACAAAACACCATTCTTTCGCTCGTTTTGTCTGGCTCTTGCACTGACTGCTGTCGCCCCGTATTCCGGCGGGCAGGCCGCACCGGGCTATGACGCTTTGATAACTGAAGGCAACGCGCTCCTGCAGGCTGGCAGCGCCGATCAGGCGCTCAAATCGGGTGAAGCGGCCATTAAGGCCAGAGCGGATCGATGGGAGGGCTACTCGCTTGCGGGCGGCGCGCTGCTGAATCTGAAACGCTACGAAGACGCCGCTGATGCGTTGAGCAAAGCGATTGAGCGGGCGCCAGAGTCGAAACAGCCTGCACTGCGCGCGCTGCGTCGAGAGTGCCTGCTTGCCGAATCTGGATATCCGCCGTCAACCAATACGAGTCCGACAGCCAATACAAGTGCGCCGGCTGCCGGCGGCGTGCCCGCTGCGGGCAGCGTTCCGGCTACCGGCCGCATGCCGGCGACGACCGGTGAAGTCGAGATCGTGCTCTGGAAGTCTATCGAAAACAGCAATAACGCCGCCGATTTCCAGAACTATTTGAATCGGTACCCACACGGAGCGTTCGTTGATCTAGCTCGCAGCCACCTTGCCGATGCAGAAGCGCGGCTTGAGAGCGAGAAGAACCGTCTTGCTGCCAAATTGACATGGACAGATCCTGCAAGCGGCCTCATGTGGGCAAGATATAGCCGTCCTTCCGAGTATTCCCACGCCAGCTTCAGGCGGGCGACCGATTATTGCGCCGCTCTGCGCTCATTGGGGTACGCAGATTGGCGCCTGCCGACTCTGGTTGAATTCACGCGCGTCTATCATTTCGCGGCGGACTCGGCGACAGTCCGGCTCGACGGTGAATTGTCGACCAACAAGGAAATTTTGCCCTATCTGGGATTCTGGACCTCCACACCCGGCAGCAAGGATGGGGAACATGTTTTGGTATTTGAGGGGAAGTCAGTCAGCAGCCGCGACGATGAGGGTGAAGGTCGCGTCGGAGGATGGGCTGCCGGTCATCGCTGGAATGGAGCCATAGTCTGCGTCAGAGATCAAAAAGACGCCGAGCACCGGTGAGTACTCCGATGGCTCAGACTCGGACGTCAGCACCCGCCCGCGTACCGCGCCGCCGTCCGACCAAATAGCCCGCGGCGAAGGGCAGGCCGAGCATCACCACCGCCAGGAGAATCGTCAGCATCAGTGCTTCGCGGACTAACTTGCGGAGCTCGCGCCAGGAGGTATCGACCGCTTGGGCCGCGATTTGTGCGGCGTCCGCGGAGAGTCGGGTGCGCTCGGTGTCGAACGCCGCGGTGAGGCCCTCTCGTTCAGCTGCGATGTTTGCGGCAAGCGCTTCGCGCTCGACCCGGAGAGTGCGGAGCATCTGCGTCCAGGACGCGTCGAGCCGGTCTGACGAAGCGCGAAGGCCGTCGCGGAGTTCGGCGATCGCCTCGTGCGCCAACTCGGGGCTCGTGTCCGCGAGCTTGGAGATTCGCGCCAGTTGGGCGTCTATGTTCCGCAGCGCGGTTCGGTACGAAGCGTCATCGAACCCGGCACGGTCAAGCGCCAGCTCGGCCTGCCATAGGCTCATGGCCGGCACCCGCTCGCTATAGATGCGCATGCGGTCTGACACATCGCTGAGCGCCTGGGCCACGGTGCCGACAGCACGCAGTGGACCCTTGTCGTGTTCCTCGATGATCCACGCTGACAGCACGGACGGCCGCACCAGGTCCGCGTTCTCGAGCGGATTGTGCTCGGCGTAGGCTGACACGAAGGTGTGATACCGGGCGTAGTCGTTGTCCCACACCTTTCGGGCAAGCGCATCGGCTTCAGCGGCGAGGAGCGTGGCGCCGCGGCTCACGTCGGGCTGGCCGTTGCCCAAGAGATGGGCGCCCGCGCCGGTGGTGAGGAAATCGTTAAACTGCAGCGAAAACGCCCAGGTATCAAGCAGGCTTGCGGTCGGCGACAGTCCCGTCGATGCGCGGGTGATTTCCGTGACGGCGCCCAGCTTGAGGCGCAGCGCCTGCGATCGGACTGCGGTGCCGGCTTCCGCACGCGACGCGTCATCGATTAGATGGGCGATGGTCGCCGCAAAATGCGCGGCGTAATCGCGAGTCAGCAGCCGAGCCTCCTGTTCACGTGCGGTCAGCGGGATTTCGGGTGATTTGATCGTCAATAAAGAGCAGCCCGTCAACGCGAAACCCATCAGCAACGGGGCTACGCGCGCCAGCGCCGCGACGAGATGCGGCTTAGGCGGGGACATGGCATTTATCGCCGCTGGGCCACGGCGCGGCCGCCCGCCGTACCATGCCCGGTACCGCGTCGATCACGTTGTCGACGGAACGGAACTGCTCCGGATGCGTCAACAACGCATGCGCCATGGCCAGAGCGCCGGCTTCGCAATCGGCGCGCAGAGCGGCATCTTGGATGGATTCAAAATCGATGACATGGGCGAAACCAAGAATGCGTCGGATCATCTTGCAGGCGCCGAAGCCGAGCATGTCGGCAAACATCGAATCCAGGAAGGCGTTGCGCGCCGACTGAAGCGCCGCGGTGTCCCCCGGAGTGGAAAACATCGCGGCCGGGAATGCGTCACCCTTCGCGTCCTCGTTCCACAGCGCGAGGAAGCTCTTGCGGAACGTGTCCCAGAAGATCTTCGTTTGCACAAGAATCCATTCCTGATAGGCAGTGCGGTCGTCGTCGGCCGTAGAGTGCCCGGGCTGGGAGTACCAATTCAGCAGGAGATTGCCGAAAAATGCGCCCAGGTCGAATCCGATCGGGCCGTAGAAGGCAAATTCCGGATCAATGACGCGGGTGTCATTTTCCGTAACCATTACCGAGCCGGAATGGAGATCACCGTGAACCAGCGCTTGGGCTTCAGTGAGAAATTTCTGCCCGAAGCGAGCCGCGGCGACTTTGAGCGCCCCATCGGATCGAAGGTTCGAGACGATCTCATCGAGTTGCGGGGAGGTGTGGCGATTGCGCGCGCTTCTGAAGTAGGGATCCGTAAAAATAAGATCCACGGTGATGCGCACCAGAGGCTTGTTGCCGGTGAACAGCGCAATTCCGTCCATCTTACGTTCGAACGGCCGCGCAAAGTCGGACGTGAAGAAGCAAGCTCGGGCGATATACTCGCCGATATCGCGCGCCAGATTGTTGTAGCGGCGCCCTGCGATCAATCCCTGTCTCAGGATGACATGGGGTGACAGCCGCTCCATGACCGTGCAGTAAAGCTCGGGGTCGTAATGCAAGATCTTGGGTATCGACGCTCCCACATGAGGAGCTACCGCGACGTAGTAGGAATTCTCGAAGTATGCCCGTTCGGGCGACATCGGCCACGAGGGCCCGGCGGCTCGGACATAGGGTAGAGCCTGCTTGACGCAGACCGACCCGTCCGGTCCCTCCACGATGAACACGAGATTGAGATTCCCATCGCCCACTTCGCGGACTTGCCAATTCTCCGTCCGCCCGCCGAGAAGCGCGCGAACGTCCTCGAGGTCTTCGACCAGCGCAACCAGGCTCTTCGGATCGAGTATCCGATACGTCGAGACCACCTTGTCATTCGCCACAATCATCTTCCCTTGACGACCGGTATGGGAATATCTCCGCCGCCAAAGGCGAGACCAGAGTCCGCCGCGTCAGGTTTGCCGTAGGTGCGGAACTTCTCGACGACTCGGCGCATCTCGATCTCATCGAGAATACGCACCTCCCCAAGCGCCAGCGCCGTGCAGTATTGCGCGGCCAGGTTTTCGACCTCGCCGGCGAGCGCGACAGCCGCGGGAAGGTCCGCACCGACTGCGATGACGCCGTGATTGGCAAGCAGGCACGCTTTGCGGCCTTCCAAGGCCGCAACCGCGGCGTCGGAAAGCTCCTGGGTGCCGAAGGTGTAGTACGGCGCACAACGGATGTCGGGGCCTCCCGCAACCGCGACCATATAGTGAAATGCGGGAATTCCTCGGCCCGTACAGGCGAGACTCGTTGCGCTCGAGGAGTGGGTATGAACGATGGCGGCGACTTCATCCCGGGACGTGAATATGTCGCGATGAAACCGCCATTCGCTCGACGGACGGCGGCGTCCGAACCAGCGGCCGCCAAGGTCAATGAGGGGAATGTCGTCGGGGTCGAGGGCGTCATATGGAATTCCGGTCGGACTCACGAAAAAACACCGTTCATCTCGGCGCACGCTGACATTGCCGGATGTTCCATGGGTCAGGCCGCGCTGTGTGAGTGCGCGACAGGCGGCAATTACCGCCTCGCGCAGCCGTTCGTCCGTCATCGCCCCGCCGGGATTGGTCATGGTAGCGCTCATCGGTTGGGATACAGGCTTTGCAGCCCGGCGCGGCTCGCGGAGCAGAGACCGCACTCGGTAATCAATCCGGTCACCAGTCTCGCGGGCGTCACATCGAACGCCAGGTTCAGGGCCGGGCTCCCCTCCGGCACCACTCTTACGGTCTCCATCGAGCCGGAGGAGGTCCGGCCGGTGATATGCGTGAGCTCCGTTGGCGATCGCTCCTCGATCGGGATATCGCGGCCTGATCCCAAGGACCAGTCGATGGTGCTGAGCGGCAGCGCGGCGTAGAAGGGCACGCCGTTATCCCGGGCGGCAAGCGCCTTGAGGTAGGTGCCAACCTTGTTGCAGACATCCCCCGTCGCCGTAGTCCGGTCGCTGCCGACGATGACCATATCGACCCGGCCCTGCTGCATGAGATGGCCGCCGAGATTGTCGGCGATCACCGTGTGCGGCACTCCGTGCGCCGCAAGCTCGAACGCCGTCAGCGCGGCGCCCTGGTTCCGCGGCCGGGTTTCGTCAACCCACACATGGACCCGAATTCCAGCGTCATGAGCGGTGTAAATCGGCGAAAGGGCGGTACCCCAATCGACACAGGCGAGCCAACCAGCGTTGCAGTGAGTCAGGATGTTGACCACGCGGCCGGGGGTATTCGCCAACTTGCGTATGATCTCGAAGCCATGAAGGCCGATGGCGCGGCATTGTTCGACATCGGCCTCACAGATCAGCGCAGCTTCTCGAAACGCCGCATCGGCGCGCTCACTCGGAGCGACTTCCATGAGCGCGCCTCGCATTCTCGTCAATGCCCAGGCTAAGTTGTGGGCTGTCGGACGCGTAGCCCGCAGAGTTCGCTCTGCTGCGTCGAAGTGCTCGTCCGACGCGCTCGACCGCAGAGCGAGTGCCATGCCGTAGGCGGCAGTCGCTCCTATCAGGGGTGCGCCGCGCACCACCATGGTCCGGATCGCCTGGGCGGCGTCATCGAGAGTATCGAGATCGATGGTCGAGAATTCGAACGGGAGGCGAGACTGATCGATGACCCGGACGGAACCGGCGGCGGTGGGCCAGATTGTGCGGTAGTGCCTGCCCGAGATTTTCACTGATCAACTCGCAATCGATCTGCCCGGCATAGCCATGAGTCCGGACAAAGGTAACTCCACCTCAATGTCCTGTCCATGGCGAATCCGTGGAATAGCTGCGTTCGGGTCGATTTTCCGGATCGTGATGCTTTTTTGCCCGATACCGAGTATACAAAAATGCGGCGGCATCCAATAATCCCGTCTGATCGGAGTTATGTGCGATCGCCCTTGTGAGTCCGATTCCGTATGGATTGCTCAGCCCTGGCGAGGAGTTAGCGCATGAAACAGAACTACTACCAAGGTCAGACCTTTAGGAACGAGAGAATTGAACTGAGCGGCAACCGATTTCACGGCTGCACGTTCGAAAAATGCAAGTTGATATATCGCGGCGACATTTCGCCGACCTTCAAGGACAATCATTTCATCGACTCGGTTTTCGAGTTCGCCGACGCGGCGATGCGCACGATTTATTTTTTGTCAGGAATGTATCACGCGGGCAATGGCGGTCGCGAAATCGTGGAAGACGCCTTTGAGCGCATTCGGCAAAACACGATTCACGGGTCGGTGACCACTACGATCACGCCGCAGACGCCCAGCCACAGTCTGGAGTGACGTTGATAGTGCTCTCGTGCGTTTTTTGTCGATGACGATTGTCGATGACGATCATTTTTTGTCGATGACGATTTCGATGACGATTGTTTTGCGCGGATAACCTCGCGCGCCGGCGAGAGTTGTAATTTTTACCGCATCTTCGACGAGCGTGCGGTTGTCAATGGCTTGCTATCCGCCTACCGGGGCAAGGTATAGTCACGCCATGAACCGTTATCCACGCTGCACCCATACACGATAGCAAGATGGGTGGGATCTTCCTTGGAACCGCGATAATCTCGCGACGGCTTACTTGTCTCGCCTTCATGCTCTGGGCTTGCTCGCCCTCGACTGCGTTGTCTCAAACCCCGTCGCCGCTGCAGGAATGGCAATATTCGAGCGGAATCGTGCTGGAAAGAATGTTCGAGCCGAATTTGCCGGATTGGCGCGTAGTGCTCGGCGCCGGCGCAGAGGCGAAGCCGCTATATGACGGCGCACAGCTGTCCCGGGTGCAAGGCGGTCCCGTGATAAATATTCGATACAACGACATCGCTTTCGTCTCCGTCGGGGAGGGCATCGGCGTCAACGTGCTGCGCGGCGAGAACTACCGCGCGGGAGTGGTCCTTGGTTATGACCTCGGCCGCCGCGTCGAGGACGATATTGGGCATCTGCACGGTCTCGGGGACATTGGGCGTGCGCCCGCCGTCAAGCTGTTCGTCTCCTATGCGATCTCGAAGGAATTTCCCCTGGTCTTGCGCGGAGACGTTCGTCAGATCATCGGCGGAGCCGACGGGATGGTGGCTGATGTCGGCGTGTATATGCCGCTTCCCGGAAGCTCGAAGACATTCATCATGTTCGCCGGCCCCTCCATCACGTATGCGGACCACCGATATCTGCAGAAAGAATTCGGGGTGACCCCAGCCCAATCGTTGGCCTCCGGATATCCGGTCTTCGATCCCCATGCCGGCACGAACGCCGTGGGATTCGGCTTCAGTGCGACGTGGTTCATGACGGATCACTGGCTGGTCAATATGGATACCGCCGCGGACTGGCTGCTGGGAAGCGCGAGGGAAAGTCCGATCACGCAGAAAACCGTGCAGCGCGCACTGGCATTATCGGTCGCCTATACCTGGTAGTTGCGAAATGCTCAGTCGCGGAGTCCATGCGGCCGAGTCGGCGTAGATCATGATCGGTTGCGTCCCGTTTGCAAAATAGCGGGTTCACCGTGCAAGCTTCCTCCATGCCTGAACTTCCCGACATCAATGCCTATCTGTGCGCGCTCGATGCGCGAATCGTCGGCAAGACGCTCGATAGCGTCCGTGTGGCGAGCGCCTTCGTGCTGCGTACCGCGCAGCCGCCGATCGCCGACGTTCAAGGGCAGGGAGTGCGCGAACTTAGGCGTATCGGTAAGCGTGTCGCCATTGGAATGAGCAACGATCTGTGGATCGTCGTTCATCTGATGATTGCCGGAAGGCTCCATTGGCGTGCGCCCGGAGTGAAGCTCTCGGGACGCAATAGCCTTGCGGCATTCGATTTTGCCGACGGGTCTCTGGTGCTCACTGAGGCAGGCACAAAGCGGCGGGCCTCGCTGCACGTCGTCGTCGGCGAAGCGGGACTGCGCGCGATCGATCCAGGCGGCTTGGAAGTATCGTCGAGCACCCTCGATGATTTCCGTGCAGCCCTGACCGCGGAAAACCGAACATTGAAGCGCGCGCTGACTGACCCGCGAATCGTCAGCGGCATCGGCAACGCGTATTCGGATGAAATTCTGCACGCCGCCCAACTGTCGCCGATTGCGCTTACGCACAAATTGCACCCGGAAGAATGGAAGAGGCTATATTCGGCAACACGGGCAACACTCGACATGTGGACTCAGCGTCTGCGCATCGAGGCGGAACGCGGATTTCCCGACAAAGTCACCGCGTTTCGACCCGACATGGCGGTGCACGGACGCTTCGGTCAAGCATGTCCGCGATGCGGTGATGCGATTCAGCGCATCCGCTATGCCGACAGTGAAACGAACTACTGCGTTCACTGCCAAACCGGAGGTAAGCTGCTGGCGGACCGCGCGCTATCGCGTCTGCTGGGAGCCGATTGGCCGCGGACGTTGGACGAGCTCGAGGCCCTCAGGAGATCATGACTCCGGGCGGCACGGCGGTTTTGCCCCGGCGGCGGGCAGGGGGATAATGTTTGCGGGATCACAGTTTGTTCAACTTTGCCATGACGCGATTGCGTCGATATGCCAAAATTTTCCCACAGTCCGGCGAGGCGACCATTGCCGGGTTGTCTTTTTTGGACTAAAGCCCGTCAGGAGGGACTCTGAAAAAGCCTTACACACCGCCGCCGATGGCCTCCCTCGGATTTGGCATGAGTCGCAGGGCAAAGGACCCCGCAAGCCCGAGCGACGACGCCGAGCCGGCAGGGGTCCGTCTAGCCAAGATTCTGGTGGTAGACGAAGATCCGGGATTGCGCCGCCTCATGGTCAGCCGCCTGGGCAGGGAGAACTATGCGGTTGAAACCGCAGACCGTGCGCAAGCGGCATTGGATGCCTGTGTACGCTCTCGCCCCAATCTAGTGATTACGGATTTGCGGATGAAGGACATGGACGGGCTTGGGTTCCTGAAGGAACTCAAGAGCCGATGGCCGCAGTTGACCGTGATCATTCTTACCTCGCACGGGACGATTTCCGAGGCGGTGCAGGCCACCCAATGCGGTGCATTCGGGTACCTGGTCAAGCCGGTTGGCAGGGAGGAGCTCTTAGGACAGGTGCAGAGGGCGACGGCGGCCTCAACTTTTGCGCTGACCGACGGTGACTGGCGCGCGACCTTCGTATCGCGCAGTCAACTCATGGAAGACCGGTTGGCCATTGCCAATCAGGCCGCAGGCAGCGACGAGCCCGTGCTGATAACGGGTGAAAACGGCACCGGAAAAGAACTTCTTGCGCGCGCGATCCATGCGGCGAGTGCGCGCCGCGCAAAACACTTTGTCGCTGTTTCTTGCCGGGGCACGGTCCCTGATACATTGGAGTCGGCACTCTTCGGCGAGCGGCCGGACGAAACGGTCCCACAGGAGACGCCGCGGGAGGGGGCGCTCCAGCGAGCGGAGGGCGGCACGTTGTTGCTGGATGAAATCGGCGATTTGCCCATCCACCTGCAGATTGCGCTCGCCAAAGCGCTGGACAAGAATCCTATTCCCTCGAGAGCGGGCATTGATGTGAAGCGCTCCGACGTGCGGTTGATCTGCACCACATCTCGTGACCTCAAACCGCTGATGGATAGCGGCGCGTTTGTCAAAGAGCTGTACTACCAAATCGGCATTCTGCCCATTGAGATACCTCCCCTGGGACGTCGCCGCGAGGATATTCCCCTGCTGGTGTCGCATTTTCTGGAGCAGGCGACCGAGCCGGGGGGTCAAAAGAAGATATATTCTCCCAAGGCCATCGAACTGCTGGCGACCACGGACTGGCCGGGAAACGTCCGGCAGCTCTTCGACCTAGTGAAGCAGAACGTTGCCCTCTCGCACGGCAATATCATGACCAAGGAATTTGTCGAAAAGTCTTTGGGCGCGGACCCGACGAAAATACCGAGTTACGACGAAGCACGGGAGAAGTTCTCGCGCGACTACCTGGCCGAGAACCTGCAGCGCACCGCCGGCAACGTGACTCAGGCCGCTCGTCTCGCCAAGCGCACTCGGACCGATTTCTACAAGCTTCTGGCTCGATACCGGGTGCATCCGGATGATTTCAAGAATCCGGTCCGGGCGAGCCGCAAACACACGGACGCTGACGAGGACGAATAGCCTTGCACAGAGACGGTCCGCGCGGCTCGGATCCTTTTTCTCGACACCGAAGCGTAAAAGAGTTTACCGTCGCGTTTGCGGCCCGGGAACAAGCCCGCGCAGAAGCGCATCGACGAAGGGGAGCGCGATGGTGTTGGGACATGAGGTGATCCTCGAGACGCACGCACTGGTCAAGGCGTTCAAGGGATTCGTTGCGGTCGACGGCGTGTCGCTGCGAGTGCGGCGGGGGGAGGTGCACGCCCTTATCGGTCCGAACGGCGCCGGCAAGACGACTTTTTTCAATTTGCTCACCAAGTTTCTGCAGCCCACTTCGGGCGATATTTTCTATCAGGGCAAGAACATTACGCGGGAAAATCCCGCTGACGTTGCACGCCGCGGCATCGTCCGGTCGTTTCAGATTTGCGCGGTCTTTCCGCATATGACGGTTCTCGAGAACGTGCGCGTGGCGCTTCAGCGCAGTCTCGGTACATCGTTCTATTTCTGGCGTTCAGAACAGAGCCTGGCGCAGTTCGATGATCGCGCGATGCAGCTGTTGGCCGAAGTCCGCCTTGAACAGTGGGCCCGCACACCGGCGGCGGACCTGCCATACGGGCGCAAGCGCGCTCTGGAGCTTGCCACTACACTGGCGCTCGAACCGGAGTTGATGCTGTTGGACGAACCGACGCAGGGCATGGGGCACGAGGACGTGTCGCGGGTCACGCAGCTGATCAAGCAAGTCTCGGCCAACCGTACCGTGCTCATGGTCGAACACAACATGAGTGTGGTCGCGTCCATCGCCGATACCATCTCGGTGTTGCAGCGGGGCAGGGTGATCGCCGCGGGTTCCTATACGGAGGTTTCGAAAAATCCGCAGGTCGTCGAGGCCTATATGGGGACTTCGAGTACCGAGCTCACGGGCACCGGCTGATGGCGCGGGAGGTGTTGAAAATTGCCAACCTCGAGGCGTGGTACGGGGAATCGCATATCCTGCACGGTGTGGAGTTCGGAGTGCAGGAAGGCGAAGTCGTCACGCTTCTGGGTCGCAACGGGGCGGGACGCACGACCACTTTGCGAGCGATCATGGGGTTGGTCGGCGCCCGCACCGGCTCAGTGCGGATCGACGGGACGGAGACGGTACGGCTTGCGCCGCATCGGATCGCCCGCATCGGAGTGGGCTATTGCCCCGAGGAGCGCGGCATTTTCGCGTCGCTGTCGACGGAGGAGAATCTGCTGCTGCCGAGGCGGCTCAAGGGCGCGGAGGCTATGCAGCTCGAAGAGATTTACGCTATTTTTCCGCAGCTGCGCGAGCGCGCCGCCAGTCCCGGCGCGCGTCTATCGGGCGGAGAACAGCAAATGCTGGCGGTGGCGCGCATCCTGCGCACCGGCGCACGGCTGCTGCTGTTGGACGAGATTTCAGAGGGTCTTGCGCCGGTGATCGTGCAAAAGCTCGGCGAAGTAATCCGCACCCTCAGGGCGAAGGGCTTCACCGTGGTGCTGGTCGAGCAGAATTTCCGGTTCGCGGCTCCTCTGGCAGATCGATTCTATGTCATGGAGAGTGGTCGGATAGTCAAACAGTTCGACCAATCGGACCTCGGCTCACAGATGGGGTTGCTTCACGAATATCTGGGCGTCTGAATCAGCATTCTAATAAGGAAGACAACATGATGCGTAAATCAACGGCCGGCGCGCTCGGCGCGCTTCTCGGCCTGTATGCATACTCGCAGGCCGCCGCTGCCGGCGACCAGATCGTCATCGGCGATATCGATGATCTATCGGGCGTCTACGCGGATGTCCAAGGTCAGGGCGGCGTCGAGGCCGTCAACATGGCCATCGCCGACATGGGAGGCACGGTCCTCGGCAAGAAGATAATCGTGCTCAGCGTCGATCACCAGAACAAGCCGGATATCGGCGCCTCGAAATTTCGCGAATGGGCCGATCAGAACGGCCTGAATATGCTCCTCGGTGGGTCCAATACCGGCGTGAGCATCGCCATGGCCAAGGTTGCCGCTGCGAAGAAGGTGCCGTTTTTCGCCGTCGGCGCGGGCGGCGCATCGTTGACCGGCGCGGATTGCACGCCCTATTCGATACACTACGCGTATGACACGACCGCGCTCGGCAACGGCACCGCGAGTGCGATCGTCAAGCAGGGCGGCAAGACCTGGTTCTTCGTGACCGCCGACTACGCCTTCGGCACGCAGCTGCAGGAGGCAGCCGCGCGTGTCGTGATCGCCAACGGCGGCAAGGTTCTGGGAGCGGTACGCGCCCCGCTGGGCACGACCGATTACTCGTCCTTTCTTCTGCAGGCGCAGGCCTCGGGTGCGCAGGTATTGGGACTTGCGAACGCCGGAACCGACTTTTCCAACTCACTCAAGGGCGCGAACGAATTTGGCATCACCAAGACCATGAAACCGGCGGCGTTGCTGGCCTTCATCAGCGACATCCACAGCCTGACGCTGCAAACCGCGCAGGGTCTGTACCTCACGACGGCGTGGTACTGGGACCTGAACGAGGAGACGCGCGCATTTGCCCAGCGCTTTTTCGCGAAGATGCACAGGGAACCGACCATGACCCAGGCTGCCTACTATTCAGCCGCGCTGCAATACTTGAAGGCGGTCAAGACGGTGGGATCGACTGATCCGGACATGATCATGGCGGAACTGAAGAAGGCGAAGATCAACGACATGTTCGCCAAGAATGGCTACATTCGCGCCGACGGATTGATGGTTCACGCCATGTACGTCATGCAGGTGAAGACTCCGGCGGAGTCCAAATATCCGTGGGACTACTACAAGGTGATCAAAGTCATGTCGGGCGAGGAAGCCTACGGGTCGCAACCTGACCCGGCCTGCTCTCTGAGCAAGAAGTAGCGCGCCGTCCCCCCGGCCGCCGATCCGCACCACCCTGTATGGCCTGTGAACCGATGATAGGCGACCCGTGACTGCCGTGTTCGGTGTGCCGCTTCCGGCGATTCTCGGGCAGCTCATGCTGGGACTGGTCAATGGATCCTTCTACGCGCTTCTGAGTCTGGGTCTCGCGGTGATCTTTGGGCTCCTCGGGGTCGTCAATTTCGCCCATGGGGCCTTCTACATGCTCGGGGCGTTCGCGGCGTACATCGGCCTACAATTTCTCGGGGTGAACTACTGGTGCGCGCTCGTCCTCGCGCCACTCGCCGTGGGATTCTTGGGGGTGGCGATCGAGCGCCTGTTTCTGCGCCACTTGTATCAGCTCGACCCGCTGTACGGACTGCTCTTGACGTTCGGCATCGCGTTGATCGCAGAGGGGATCATGCGCGGCCTTTTCGGCTCTTCCGGCAGATCTTATCCGGTGCCGGATCTATTGCGGGGCGGGTTCAACCTTGGCTTCATGGTGCTGCCGATCTATCGAGCCTGGGTGGTGCTCGCGTCCCTGACCGTGTGTGGCTTGACCTGGTTTCTCATCGAACGGACCCGCTTGGGGGCGATGCTGCGCGCGGCGACCGAGAATGCGCGGCTGGTGCAGGCCTTTGGCATCAATGTACCGCTCTTGGTCATGAGTACGTACGGTGCGGGCGTGGCGCTCGCTGCGCTGGCGGGAGTGCTCGCTGCGCCCGTGATTCAGGTGAGTCCGCTGATGGGCTCATCGCTCGTGATCGTGGTCTTTGCGGTGGTGGTCATCGGCGGCATGGGTTCTATCGTCGGTGCCATCGTCAGCGGGCTGGTGCTCGGACTGATCGAAGGGTTGACCAAGGTCATCTATCCCGAAGCATCGAATATCGTGGTTTTCGCCATCATGGCAGTGGTTCTGATTTGGCGGCCCACCGGGTTATTCGGCAGGGAGTAGGGTATGCGTGCCTACACCGTGATGTATGTAGTCCTTTCGATCATGGCCCTGGCTGCGCCCTTCCTCGGCCTGTATCCGGTATTTCTGATGAAGCTGCTGTGCTTTGCCATGTTCGCCTGCGCGTTCAATCTGCTGCTCGGCTACACCAAGATGCTGTCCTTCGGTCACGCCGCGTATTTCGGGTCGTCGGCCTATGTCACGGGATGGCTGGTGACGACACACGGTTGGGGCACCATCGAGGGGATCGCCGCCGGAGTCGCCGTCGCGATGGTTCTCGGCCTCGTGATCGGCGCCATCGCGGTACGTCGTGAGGGTATATATTTCGCGATGATCACGCTGGCCTTGTCCCAGCTCGTGTTCTTCGTCTGCCTGCAGGCGGAGTTCACCGGCGGGGAGAATGGGCTGCAGGGTATTCCGCGGGGCAGTATCTTCGGAATCATCGGTCTCGGCCGAGACCGGACGATGTACTACTTCGTGCTGGCGGCCTTCGTCGCGGTATACGTCCTCATTCGCCGCATCGTGCATTCACCGTTCGGTCAGATTCTCAAGGCGATTCGCGCAAACGAACTGCGCGCCATCTCGCTTGGATACAAGGTCGACCGCTACAAGCTCGTGGCCTTCGTCTTGTCGGCGAGTCTTGCCGGTTTGGCAGGCTCCCTCAAGGCGTTGGTTCTGGGGTTCGTCACGCTCTCGGATGTGAGCCAGGGAACTTCCGGAGAGGTGATTCTAATGACCCTGCTCGGCGGCAGCGGGACCTTTCTCGGGCCGGTGGTCGGTGCGAACCTCGTGGTCACGCTGCAGGAGTACCTCTCCGACCTCGTGGGTGCCTGGGTTTCGGTGATCATCGGCGGCATCTTTGTAGTATGCGTGATGATCTTTCGCCGCGGCTTGGTGGGCGAAATCCAACGGCGCTTCGCGAGCCGCATCGGCGAATTCGCCAAGAGGGCGGGCTAACCGAACTCCGGCGGGTGCCTCGACGCCAGTCAATTGCGTGGGGAGCGGAATGGCACAGGGAATTGCGACATTGGTGTACGACGGCGACTGCGCCGTCTGCCGCTACTGGGTGGTCTATTGGCAAGGCCTGACCAATGGACGCGTCGTCTTCCGCCCATATCAAGAGGCCGCCACAGATTTTCCAACCATCCCGGTGGAGGCTTTTCAGCGCGCCATCCAATTGATCGAACCCGACGGACGCGTGTATTCGGGCGCGGCCGCAACGTTTCGCGTTCTGCGTCATGCCCCGGGACGCGGGGCGTGGTGGTGGTCCTATGCGCACCTCCCCGGCGTCGCGGCGGTGAGCGAATGGGCGTATGCATTCCTCGCCCGACGCCGAGGCCTGCTCAGCCGGCTGACGAAAATCCTGTGGGGACCCGCGCTCCGGGCGGAACGCTATGCACTGGTGAGCTGGCTTTTCCTGCGGCTGTTGGGCGCGATCTACATCGCCGCGTTCGCGTCGCTCGGCGTGCAGATCGTGGGACTGATCGGCCGGAAAGGGATTCTTCCGGTGGGAGACTATCTTTCGGCAGCACACCGCGCTTTCGGCAACTCAGCGTATCGGACACTGCCCACGCTTTTCTGGGTGAACTCGGGCGATAGGGCGTTGGTTGCAGGCACCGTCGTCGGCGCATTGCTGGGATTGCTGGTGTTCGCGGACAGGTGGACACGAACCGCGCTCGCCGGTCTGTTCGCGCTCTACCTCTCCTACGTCTACGCAGGGCAGGATTTCATGAGCTTCCAGTGGGACACGCTACTGCTCGAGGCAGGATTTCTGGCCATATTCCTTCCGGGCGGATCGAGGATAATCGTGTGGCTTTTCCGCTGGCTGGTCTTTCGCTACCTGTTTCTGGCGGGAGTCGTGAAGCTGCTGTCCGGCGACCCGACATGGCACACCTTGACGGCGCTCGAGTACCACTTCTGGACGCAGCCGCTGCCGACCCCCCTCGCGTGGTATGCCTCGCAATTGCCGCCCTGGCTGCTCATCGGAGGAACAGCCGCCACTCTGGTCATCGAGCTGGGCAGTGTGTTTCTGATCTTCCTGCCTCGACGCCTTCGAGCTGCTGCCGCCTGCTCTGTGCTGCTGCTGCAATCATTGATCGTTCTGACCGGAAACTACAACTTCTTCAATCTGCTCACCATGCTGATGTGCGTCTTTCTATTCGACGACGCAGCGCTGCACCGCTTGGTCCCACGGTGGCTGGAGTCGCGCGCGCTGAGTCACGCGCCGCTTCCGAGCCGTACGGCAACCGCCGTCGCCGCTGCGGTCGCACTCATCGTGGTGCCTGTGGGGCTGAACCGGATCTGGCAGACGGTGGCGCGCGCGGATCTACCCGTGCTCGGCGCCGTGACGCGGGCGGTCTCGCCGTATTTCATCGTCAATCCGTACGGCCTATTCGCCGTGATGACGACCACTCGGCCCGAGATTGTGATCGAAGGATCGGCTGATGGGCGAGTCTGGCGCGAATATGTATTCCGCTACAAACCGGGACCATTGTCGCGTCCGGCAACGTGGAACATCCCGCACCAACCACGGCTGGATTGGCAGATGTGGTTCGCCGCGCTCGGCAGCCCGAGAGAGAATCTTTGGATCGTGGGCCTGATGCGGCGGCTGCTCGAAGCAAGTCCGCCCGTGTTGGCGCTGCTCGATTTCAATCCCTTTAACGATGGTCCCCCCAAATATGTGCGAGCGCAACTCTACGACTATCGCTTCGCGGATCGAGGCACACACGCCATGACAGGCCAGTGGTGGGTGCGTCGGCTGGAGGGTCAGTACTTTCCAGAGATCAGCTTGGCGGACTTTACACAGTTTGTGCGGCCGCCGGATTGAGCAAAGGCCGTTAGGCAGCTACACCGGCGGCGTCCTTGGGAACAAAACGCCGCAGCACCTGCGCGAGTTCGGCCGGCTGTACGGGTTTGCCGATGATGTCGTCCATGCCGGCGGACATGCAGCGATCGCGATCCTCCTGGAGAACGCTTGCCGTCAGTGCGACGATCGGCATGGCCATCAGGCCAAGTTCCCTCTCGCGGCGCCGGATTTCCAAGGTCGCTTCGAAGCCGTCCATCTCGGGCATGTGGCAGTCCATGAATATGAGGCTGTAGGGCAGCCGGGTAGCCATCTGCACCGCCTCTGCGCCGTTACCGGCCACGTCCACGCGGCACCCGAGGCGCTCGAGCAAACGCACAGCGACCAACTGATTCACCGAGTTGTCCTCTGCCACCAGCACGCGCCTCACGTTGGCCGCGGCGGCCTCAGCGGGCTCCTGCGATGCGTCGGCGAGTTTCGGCGGCGGCGCTGTCCAGGGCAGCAGGGCGCGCCCCATGGCTTCGCGCAACAGGCGTGAGCGCACGACCGGTTTGGTGAGGTAGGCGGAAAACCCGCGTTCCAGCAGCTCCCTGGCGCTGCCGAGCTGCTCGCTCAGGGTGAGCAGTATGAGCCTCAATTCGCCAAACCGCGGATCCGCGTGGAGCATTTGGCCGAGCTCTGCGCCATCAACATCGGGAATCAAGTGGTCGATCAGGGCGACATGGAATGGCCGTCCGGCCGCGAAGGCCTGCTCCAAGGCGGCGAGCGCCTGCCGACCGCCTTCCACGCTCGAGCACTCGGCGCCCCAGCTCTTCAGCGCGGACTCGAGCGCACGCCGGTTCATCTCGAGATCATCGACGATGAGAACGCGCCGCCCGGCGATCTCATGGGGCGCCGCGGAAGGTCCCGTCGCGTCGATCGCCTTGACGGGTATCGTGAACCAAAACGTCGAGCCGGTGCCGGGTGCGCTGTCGATTCCGATTTTGCCGCCCATGAGGTCGATGAGTTGGCGACAAATGGCCAGACCGAGGCCGGTACCCCCATAGCGGCGGGTGGTGGATGCGTCTGCCTGAGTGAATTTTTGAAACAGCGCCGCCTGAGCTGCCTTCGGGATACCAATGCCGGTGTCGCGCACGCTGACCCGCAACTCGTGATATTCATCCCGACCGATCGCCGTTACCTCGACATGCACGCATCCCAAGCTCGTGAATTTGATCGCGTTGCCGATCAGGTTCACCAGAATCTGCTTGAGGCGTCCCGGGTCCGCGACGATCCGTTCCGGTACGGCGGGTGCGACCGACAGTCCCAGCTCCAAGCGTTTCTGCTCCGCCTTGCCTGCCATCAGCACCACGACTTCCTCGATGGCGTCCGAGAGATCGAACGGGATGTTCTCCAGGGTCATTGCGCCGGCCTCGATCTTCGAAAAGTCGAGGATGTCATTGATGATCGCGAGCAGATTCTGGCCCGACGTCTCGATCGTGCGCACGAAGTCGCGCTGCTCGTCGTCGAGCGGCGTGTCGCGCAACAGGTTTGCGAAACCGAGCACGCCGTTCATCGGTGTGCGGATTTCGTGGCTCATGGTCGCGAGGAACTCGCTTTTCGCTCGATTGGCCCGCTCGGCCGCCTCCTTTGCGGCCACCAGAGTCTCCCGCGCCCGGCGCCGCTCCGTGACGTCGGTGGCAACGCTGAGATAACCGTTGATCTCCCCGGCGGCGTTGCGAATCGCGGTGACGGTGAGGCTCACGGTGAGTCTCGAACGGTCTTTACGTATATAGGTGCATTCGCGGATCGAGAATCCGCCCTGCTGGGCGGCGTAGGTGAGCGTCTCCAGGCCTTTGATCGGACGACCGCACAGCGCGGTGAGTTCACGGGAACGCTCGATCACCTCGCTCTCGAGGTGTAGGGCCAGCGGGTCGGCGCATCCGACCATTTCAGCAGCCTTGTATTGCAGCATCCGTTCGGCGCCGGAATTGAATACGGTGATGAGGCCCCATACGTCGGTTGCAATGATTGCGGCCTCCGTGGCTGCATCGAGCACGCTCTGCAGCAGAGTTCGGGCATCCGCGATCGCCTGCATCGCGTTGCGCCGTTCGGTCACATCCGTGATGAATCCGTGCCAAAGCACGCTGCCGTCCGGCTCCCGCTCCGGTACCGCGTTACCGAGTACCCAGCGTTCGCGGCCATCCGCCAGGCGCACGCGATACTCGTCGCGCCACTGCGTGAGCTGCGCGGCTGAGCTGACGATTGCCGCGTGCACCCTCGGCACATCGTCGGGATGAAGGACCGCGAACACGCCGCCGGAATCTTCGCGCACCGATTCGGGCGAAACGCCATAGATTTGCCGAATGCCTTCGCTCGAGTACGGAAAATGCGACGTGCCGTCGGGCCGCAACCGAAACTGGTACACCATACCGGGCAGTTGCGACCCCATCTTCTGCAGTCGGCCGAGCAGTTCGTGGCGAACGTCCTGTGCGCGCTTTCGTTCCGTAACGTCGGTACAAATCGCCATAAAGGAGGTGAGGGCGCCGCTCGTCGAACGAATCGGCTGAAAGTCGATGTGCGCCCAGTACTCGCCCCCGTCGCGCGTATGGTTCAGGAGTTCGACCTGACAGCCGCTTCCCGTGTCGATCGCCGCGCGGAGCGCCTCGCGTGTTGCCGGATCGGTTCGATCGCCGCACAGAACCTCATCCTGCCGTCGGCCGGCGACCGCGGCGATCGGATACCCCGTCAGACGCTCGAATCCTTGATTGACCCACTCTATGAGGCCTTTCGGATCGGAAATGATGACTGCGCTACCGGTTCGTTCGACGATGGCGGCGAGCCGGGTTTGCCGCTCGGCGGCCCGGTCGACGTGGGATCGCTCGCGCTGCAGGCGTCGGATGACGGGCTCCACGATGACCGCCACTATCAGGCAGGTGGCGAGCACCTGGGCGAGGGCCCACAGAAGCAGCGTGTGCCACTGCGTCTTGGTTTCCGCGCTGAAGCGTGCCACCAACTCGTCGACCCACGCATCGGCCGCTGCGAGGTAGGTGCCCTGTACTGCCGCGAGTCGGCCGAGCGCCGCCGTGCGGTCGGCGGGCGGCGCTTGAGCGGCAGCGCGGGCGCTCGCGGCGACGGCAAGCATCTCCCCATAGAGCGCGTGAAAGTGAGCGCATAGCGCATCGCCGCCGGTACAGACTTGCGCCAGGAGCCGCGCCACCTCCGCATGCTGCGCGAGCCAATCCTCGATCGAACGATCGACTAAGTCGGCCGTCCGGCCGACTTGAACGCCCGAAGGGGGTGCGACGCATGCGTC
>Ga0210406_10002110_pt1 | contig 23207 bp, 20 predicted proteins | sample IncBWC30MmetaG_FD_155454 | JGI IMG/M metagenome (GOLD analysis project Ga0210406, IMG submission 155454) | Forest soil microbial communities from Barre Woods Harvard Forest LTER site, Petersham, Massachusetts, United States - Inc-BW-C-30-M | ecosystem: Environmental > Terrestrial > Soil >...
GAAGGCGGAAAATTTTCCGGCAATCGGAACTGCAGCTGGAGCTGACGCGGCTGGTGATTGACGGAAAAGATTATCCGCTGGTGAGCAGCGACTATAATCTGCAAGGGAAAGGCCGTGGAGGGGATACCGCGAAGAAGGTTGGCGGTGGAGCAGTTTTGGGAGCGATCATCGGCGGAATTGCTGCAGGCGGCAAAGGCGCGGCAATCGGAGCCGCGGCGGGCGGCGGCGCCGGAGCCGGCGTGCAGATTCTGACCAAAGGGCAGCAGGTAAAGGTACCGAGCGAAACGCTGCTGGAGTTCCGGCTGCAACAGCCGGCCACCGTGACACCGACGGGGCAATAAGGAAATCTGACCGAAGACCCAGCCGTAGACCCAACACCCGGGGCACCTGGCCATGCGAAATGTGTGTGCGAAGCACATGTTGTTTCTTAGGAAGCACATTCGTGACATTTCATGGAATTCCTCCTTGCCACTTCTACTGTTAGTGACTAAGCTACCCCCAAGCGCAAAGAGCCTGGTTGGGCTCAGGCTTGCGAGCCCTGGGCGGGTTCAAGTGGGGGAAAGATGCCGAAAGAAAAACCGCAAGTAAACATTGGGGAAGTCATCAAGACCTATCGCGGGCAGCGCGGGCTCTCGCAGGGCGATATCGAGCGGCGCACGGGATTGCTGCGTTGCTACTTGTCGCGAGTGGAGAACGGTCACACCGTGCCTTCTCTTGAAACACTGGCGAAGATTGCCGAAGCCATGGATATTTCGCTGGCGGATTTTTTCCCGGGAACGGAAACGCCGCGCGACAAGGAAACCCAGAAAATGCTGGGCGAGCTTTCGCAGGACGAGATTCGCTTCCTGGTGGAAATCAAGCGGTACAGCTCGACGCTGTCGGATGGCGATAAGCGGCTGGTGCTGGCGATGATCCGCAAGATGGCGACGATGATTCCGCCGCCGGTGCGGAAGCCGCTGATACGGCGATCCGCGGTCTAACATAGAGCCGTACAAGAGTATAAGAGCTCAAGAGTTGAAGTCGCCTTCGAAATCAGCGTAGAGTCTCGAGAATCCGCCACCCCGTGCCGGGTATTTTGCGGCCCCGTATATTCCAGCCTGAAACTTGGTCCTATCCATCAACTGAAGTCGCTCGCGGAGCTTCGTCTATCAGGAGCGGAGGACAAGACAGCTGGCGATCATGTCGTGGAGCGCCTGCTTTTTTTCGGTGATGCCGGCGAGGATGAAGCCGATGCCGAGAGGGATGAGCTTGGTGATGAACCTGGCAAAGTAGCGGCCCGAGGCGCGCCCGAAAGTAAGGCGATTGCCTTCGAGATCGGTTACCACGAGATTCATTACTTTCTTTCCGACAGTACCTTGCCATTCGGAGCTTTCAAAGTACGCGTAATAAAGCCAGCCGGCCAGGACGCTCGCGCCGGCGAATAATGCGAGCGAGGATGCAAAAGCGAAAATGGCGGCTGGGTCCGGTTGATGATCGCGCCTGGCCATGGATTGCAGGGCGGCGCCGACACCCCCAAGCAAAAACATCGGTATGAAAATAGCGCCCAAGACGGCACCGAGCAGAACGCCGTCGATCAAACAGGCAACCACCCTCAGCCAGAATCCAGCGAAGGCGCGAGTAGCGGGTGGAAGCCAGTGCGGGGAGACCGCTGCCGCGGCTACTGGCGTTGCTGTGGGCGAGCCGGCTGGCGGGATAGCGGGCATGGCCGCTGAAGTGGGAGCGGCGGTGCCGCAAACCTGGCAGAAAGCGGAACCAGGGGCAAGGTTGGTGCCGCACTTTGAGCAGAACATGGTGACCCCGTTGTTGGAGAAGGATGGATTTCAGGGGGAGATGTTACAGGAAGCGGTGAGGTGAAGGAAGGGATTAGCGGCAAGAGAGTAGCGATCCGGAGTAGGGTAGTTGTAAAGTCTTGCCGCGAATTTGCGAACTGGTCACAAAATTGGAGCGGCGACGAGCTTGCGGAGCGTGCGGGCTTTGCGGCCGAAATAGAGGGCGTTGAGCGTCTTCCAGGGAATCAGCAAGAGATAGAGAACGGCTGAGTAGAGCGCCCATGTGGACGGCAGAACCAGAGCGGCAAGGCAAGCGATTAGACCGATGGCGGCGAGGCCGAGAGCGTCCACGATGGAGGAAACCGTGAGCAGGCGCTCGATGCCATTAAGGCCCAACGTTTCTCTGCGGCGCCATGCGTTCCAATAAAGTGCGGCGATCAGAAAAAAAAGGGTGGTGAATCCCAAAGCGTAGACAGCGAGCATCCCCATAACTTGCACGGCGACGGCGAAGCGGGCCGAGAAATCGTTGCGGATCAAATATCCGAAGATGGTTGCATAGAGAAACTTCAAAGGATAGACGCAGAAGAGAATCAAGAATAGCAGACCAGAGTTTAAGACAATTGTGACTCGATCATGAAGTCCGTAGCGGCGAAAAAAGACGTAATGGGAAAACCATCCTCCCAGAATCATGGCAAAGCAAATGGCGAAGGTGACAAAACCGAGGGCGTGATCGTGGATGGCCTGAAAATTCTTGGGAACCGTCAGTGAGATGGCAAGAAGGACGAAGGAAAAGGCGAAAACAACGTCGCTGAAAACATCAACGCGCGACACGCCAGCGCCGCGCATGCGAAAGCCGTGTTCCACGGGAAATTGCTCTTGGGAGTCCACACAAATCTCCGGAAACAGATGAGTTCAATCTCTTGGGGGTTGCAAGTACAAACCCTGAAATCTGTTCAGCGCGCGGTGATGCTCTCTGGACGCGGCTTGGCGACGGCGGGCGCATCCACATTTAGAACGGAAGTTACAAAATCGCTTAGCGTCATACCGAGGTGGCCTACGACGCGTTGTTTGAGCGTGGTGTAGTCCTGTGTGCCGCTGAAAATATCGGCCATAATTTGGCGGAAGATGGTGCTGCGGCGAAGGAACTGCACCATGCGAGTGGTGACCGCGGTGCCGAGGAAAGTGCCGCGATAGAAGCGGCGCACGATGCGCGCGGCGAATTCGAGTTCACCAGAGAAAGCAGCGCGGACCCAGTCAGTGTACATCTGGGGATTGCCTTCGGCGATGGCCTTGCCGAGAAGTTCTCCGGAGCGCATGGCGTAAAACAGACCTTCTCCGGTGAGAGGATCAACGAACGCGGCGGCGTCGCCTACCAAAGCCCAATTCCTGCCGACCACGGTGCGCTGAGAGAGTGTTGGAACCTGCGGCGAGGGAAGGACGTGGCTGTAGAAGCGCGCGGCTTCCAGGGAAAGCTTTTGCTTGCCGATGAAAGTTTGCAAGTGTGCGCGCAGTTCGGTTTGATTGTGCGAAGCCATACTGCCACAGATGCCGACCGACAAATGATCGCAGCGCGGGAAGGACCAGATGTAGCCGTCGAAGCGCGGGAGAAACTTGATGATGATGGAATCGGCGGCTTGCGGAATAAAGTAGCCTTGCGTGATTTCCAGCTCCTCTTTTTGCAGCGGGCGGGTTTCAGGGAGAAGCTGATTGCGTGCGCCAGCGGCCAGCACCAGAAAATCAGCGGTATGCCATTCGCCCTCGATAGAGTAGCGCGGCTTTTCACCTGAAGCGTCCACGGCGACCACACGCGAGCGCTGCACCTGGCAGCCGGCGTTCTGGGCGCGTTCAAGAAGCATGCCGTTCAAGACCCTGCGTGAGTAGATGACGATGGGATTGCGCATTTCGAGCCTGGCGCGCTGTTCGTTGCTGGCGATGAGCTCGATGGAGTGAATCAGCTTTTTGGGATAAGGATTGTCGAGCAGAAAAGGGAAGCGCTGGATGGCTTTATGAGTGAGGCCGCCGCCGCAGGGTTTCTCCCACGCCAGATGCTCGTCAAAAATATTGACGGTGTTGCCGGAGCGGGCGAGTTGTTCGCCGCACATGGCGCCGGACGGACCGCCTCCTATGATTACGATTTCAGCCATCAGGTTTCTCTCGCTAAGGTGAGTCCGTGTTCGAGACCAAGTCCTTAATCGATGGGGAGAATCGCCAGGACAAAACCAGCCAGGAGTATAGCACCGAAAATCGCGGCGGCTGCGATGGAGCGTGTCTGGACGCGTATTACATCGGTTGCCAGCCGTTGCAAAATTGAAAACAAAGCGAAATAGAGGATCAGAAGAACGAAAGCGAATTGCGCGGAGTGCAGATAGAAGATGGCACCGACAAGAATGAGCCAGAGAATTCCGCGGAAGGTGAAAAATTGAACGAAGCGACGGAAACGTGACGATGCCGCGGGGCCGCCGAGGGACAGTTCTTCGGCGAGATGCCATGGGAGGAAAGCGAGAAAGAGAATCGGGAAGCGCAGCCAGCGCGCGGGAGTAAGCCAGGCTTCGTAGAAAGTAAGTTCGAACCATGCGCCGAAGAGCAGAATAAGCAGGATCGCGCCCGCCGCGCCAGAGGCGGCGGTTCTTGTGAAAAATGAATTCAGGTGAGGAAAGGATTGCCGATGTCGTGCCAGCGCGGCAACGCCCACGATGAATAAAAACGAGGCGAGGTAGTCGCCCTGGAAGATGTGGAGGAAACGGAAAGGGACAAAGAAACGGAGCAGAATCGCCGCTATTACGGAAAAGATTGCGAGCCACGATGCGGTCGGAAGAAATGGCAATGGCGCGCTGGAATCTTGAGCAGATTGGTTCGAACTTGACCCCGCCATTTCGCGAAGAAAAGGCGGGGTCAGAATTGCGAGACCGAGCAGTCCGAAGACCCAACCGAGTTGCGGCATATTTTTCGGAAGAGGCGCTTCTGGATCGGTACCGAGAATTTGCGACGTCCAGGAACGAATTGTGTCGAAAGTTGCGGGGGCGAACAGAATGCTGACGTGAGTGGTGTGCGGGATGACGCCGTACTTGACCGGCGAATTGGTTGACTTGGTGACCAGATCTTGGGCGATTTGGCGAATCGAAGCAGGTTCCCATGCCGCGCTGAGGACCAGAGAGTGCGCAGCCAGGACGGGCGGCGTTGGAAATAGAAGGAGTTCGGCAGCGAGGTCGGGAGCGGGATGCATGGGCGCGGGCGAAATAGCGATGACGCCAGCGACGGAAAAGTCTGCGGCCACGCGAGTGGCTATGGCCCCGCCCATCGAGTGGCCAGCGAGAATAGTGCGCTCGGGAATAATGGCTTTGCGCGCTGCTAGATCGCGAACCAGAGCGTCGGCACAAGTCTCGACGCGCATCGGAGAAAAAGGTCCGGGAGATTTTCCGTGGCCGGGAAGATCTGGGACGAAGACGCGCAACTCCTGATTGGCGAACTCCTGTGCGGTGAAAGCCATTACTTTCTTGTTGGCGGAGAGTCCGTGAAAGAGAATGACTGAACCTACGGGAGTGCCCGAACGGGCTTCGTAAATATCGCTGGGCATGTTACAGCCGCCTGCGGTGGCGAGGACGGTGTGGACTTCATAAGGCTCTCGATGCGCCAGGAAAAATCCCAGCGCACTCAACAGCAGGCCTACTGCGGCGTGAAGCAGCGAGTGGCGATTTGGCTTTGGAGTGACGGGAGGGGCGTTCACGAATGCACTCGAGCCGGAAGGATCGCTGAAAACGGGTCCCTCGCGAGCGCGTGATAAACTGTAGCGTAGCGTGCGGATGGCCGGTCGCCGACAAAAAGGGTGTGGAATTGGGCGCAGAGATTTTGAGTTTGCACGAAGCGATTTTGCAATTTGGCCCAGGGAAACGCAATGGGCGGCGTGTGGTGTTTACGAACGGATGCTTTGACCTGCTTCATCCGGGACATATTGAGACCCTCGAAAAGGCGCGAAATCTGGGCGATGCGCTGGTGGTTGGCGTCAACAGCGATCGCAGCGTGCGCGAAAGCAAAGGCGCGGGACGACCCATTCTGCCGGAACGGGAGCGTGCGGAAATTCTTGCGGCGCTCGAATGTGTGGACGGTGTGGTGATTTTCGATGAGCCGACTCCGCAAGAAATTATCTCTGCGCTGTTGCCCGACGTGCTGGTCAAGGGCGGCGATTGGGCGAGCGACCAAATTGTAGGCCGTGAAGATGTAGAAGCCGCGGGCGGCAAAGTGGTATCGATCCCGGTGCTGGCGGGCTATTCGACCACGGCAATTCTTGAAAAGATCCGAATGCTGGATGTGTCGGGCGGAACGGATCGTCAGTAAGCATTCATGATCCTGCCTGTTGTTCGTGAACGATTCGAAGCGTTGTTGCGGCAGCCTGCGCTGGAGGGCGTGGTGTCCGCATTGCAGGGCGGCGGCAAGGCGGTAGGATGCGTCGGGCTTACGGAATTGGCGAAAGCGATGGCGGTTGCGTATATCACTTCGCAGTTGCGACGACCCGCGTTTTTGATCGTCGACTCGAACAAAAAAGCAGAAGCCATCGCGGAGACAGTGCGATTTTGTTTCTCAGTTTTTCCGGGAGCCACCGGCGGTGTCGCGGTGCTTCCGGCGTTCGATACCTTTCCGTGGGAGTCGCGCAGTCCGCATGCGGACATTCTGGAGCGGCGCGCGGCGACGCTGTATCGGCTGGCGACGGCAGAGACTTCGCTGGTGATTGCGCCGGCGGCATCGGTGCTGTGGCGCTATCGCGATGGAACAGACTACGCGGAGCTGGCGCGAATTTTGGAAAAAGACAAGGAAGTGCCGCTGCAGGATTTTCTGGCCCACCTTGGCGCTACCGGGTATGCGCGCACGGAAATGGTGGAACTGCCCGGGCAATTTGCAGTGCGCGGCGGAATCGTGGATATTTTTTCCCCGGAGGCGGCGCGGCCGGTCCGTGTGGAGTTGCTAGGCGACACTGTCGAATCCGTGCGGGAATTTGATCCACGGACGCAGCGATCGATTGCGCCGGTGAATTGGACGACGGTGTTGCCGTTGACGGAGTGGGCGGTCGCGCCGGGTGAGGGTGTTGAGGCCTGGGCGCTGCCGACTTATTGGGGGCCGGCGGGCGTGGTGTCCACGCGGAGTCTATTTGAGTTAACGCCAAGTTCGCTGGAGCCGGTCGTTTTCCTCGATGAACCTGCGACGCTGCGCCCTGTTGCAGAAGCACTGCTTGCAGAAGCAACCGAAGCCTACGAAAAGGTGGGCATGGCGAATGCCCCCGACGCGGAGAATTTTTACTGGCAAGCGGAAGAATTCGAGCTGGCGCTACAACTGGCGACGCGCGTTGAGCTGGAACAACTTGGCATGAGCCTGAGCGAGGTGACGCGATTCCATTTGTCGTCGCGGCCCAGCCCTCGCTTTCACGGGGATGTGGTGGCCTGCGTTGGCGATATGAAATCGCAATTGGCGTCAGGCGGAACAGTATTTCTGACAGCGGCAAGCACCGGTGAACTGGAACGCTATGCCGATATTTGCCGCGAATATGAAGTGCCGTACGTGCTTGGCGAATCGGAAAGCGCGGCGGCGGGATTTACCGCGGAAGGAGCGTCGGAATCAGCGGGATTGGTGCTCATGCGCGCGCCATTCGGTGAAGGAACGGCGTTTCCTGAGGCCAAGGTCACGATTTTCGGGAACGCGGATTTGTTCGACGTGGCGCCTTCGGTGGAGCGCCCGACGCGGAAGATTCGCACCTCGGGATTTTTCAGCGATTTTGCAGACCTCAAGCCCGGAGATTTTGTAGTGCACGTGGATCATGGCATCGGGCAGTTCGAAGGACTGCGACAGATTGAATCGGATGGGCGGCGCGGCGAATTCATGCTGCTTCACTATGCGGAAGACTCGCGGTTGTACGTTCCGCTGGAACGCATGGACCTGGTGCAAAGCTATCGCGTGGTGGAGGGAGCGCCGCCGCCGCTGGACAAGCTGGGCGGGACGGGTTGGACCACGCGCAAAGCGAAAGTCCGCAAATCGCTGGAGGATATGGCGGAGAAGTTGCTGGAGTTGTACGCCGCGAGAAAGACAGCGACGGGATTCGCGTTTTCGGCGGACGGAAACTGGCAGCGCGAGTTTGAAGACGCGTTCGAATTCGAAGAGACGCAGGATCAGAACCTGGCGATTGCGGACATCAAGCGCGACATGGAGAAAGCCGTGCCGATGGACCGGCTGCTGTGCGGCGACGTCGGTTACGGAAAGACAGAAGTGGCGATGCGGGCGGCGTTTAAAGTGATTGCAGATAACAAACAGGTAGCGGTGCTTTCGCCAACTACGGTGCTGGCGTTTCAGCATTATGAAACCTTCAAGAAAAGATTTGCGGCATTCCCAACAAAGATCGAGATGTTGAGCAGGTTCCGAACCGCGGCCGAGCAGAAGAAAATTCTAGCCGACCTCGAAGCCGGGAAGGTGGACGTGGTCATCGGCACGCACCGGCTGCTTTCAAAGGACGTGCAATTCCAGGATTTGGGATTGCTGGTGATTGACGAAGAGCAACGGTTTGGCGTGGCGCACAAAGAGCGGCTGAAGGAAATGCGCAAGGACGTAGACGCGCTGTCATTGTCGGCGACGCCGATCCCGCGGACCTTGCACATGTCGCTGGTCGGCTTGCGCGATATGTCGATTATCGAGACGCCTCCACGCGATCGGCTGGCGATTCAGACCGTGGTTGCGCCGTTCCAGGAAGAGTTGATTCGAAAGGCGGTGGAAACGGAGCTGCAGCGCGACGGACAGGCGTACTTCATCCACAATCGCGTCGAATCCATTTATTCGCTGGCTACGCTGGTTAGCAAGCTGGTGCCGCGTGCTCGCGTTGTTGTGGCGCACGGGCAGATGGGCGAAAAACAGCTAGAAAAGGTAATGTTGCAGTTTATCCGCGACGAAGCGGACGTGCTGGTGGCCACCACCATCGTGGAAAACGGGCTGGACATTCCGAAAGCCAACACGATTTTGATTAATCGCGCCGACCGGCTGGGACTTTCCGAGTTGTACCAATTGCGCGGGAGAGTGGGCCGTTCGAACCAGAGAGCCTACGCCTATTTGCTGGTGCCGCCGGAAACGGTTTTGTCTGAAGTAGCGCGCAAACGCCTTTCGGCGATGAGAGAGTTCAGCGAATTGGGCGCCGGATTCCGCATTGCGGCGCTCGATCTGGAATTGCGCGGAGCGGGAAATATGCTGGGCCGGCAGCAGCACGGCCACATCGAAGCTGTGGGCTTCGACATTTACACCCAGATGTTGGAGCGGGCGGTCTCGAAGCTGAAGGGCGAAGAAGCCGCGCCGGAATTGCGCACCACGCTGAGTCTGGGGCTCGATGTACGCATCCCGCAGGACTACATTCCCAGCGAGAATTTGCGATTGCGCACGTACAAGCGAATTTCGTCCATCAAGACCGACGAGGAAAAAAGCGATGTGGCGAGAGAATTGGCCGATCGATTTGGGCCGCTGCCGGCTTCGGTAGCTAACCTTTTGGAGTATGCCGCCCTCAAGTCCATCTGCGAGCGATTGCGCATTTCGATGGTGGAGCGGCAAGGGAATCGCGTGGCCATAAGGTTCCATCCGGAAACGCCGCTTGATCCGGCGATGCTGGTGCAAGTGGTGCGCTCGCGAGACGGGATCCGGCTGGACCCTTCTGGCGTGCTGTGGATGGAGACATCGCGCGGGGAGCCGGTCGTGGAGTCGCTGAGAAACGTATTGCTCGGCCTGCAAGGGCAGGGATAAACTGAAGTGACGAGGTAATGGATGAAAAACATCGTACTCGGCGCGGCGCTATGGATAGCCATACCTTTAATGGCGCAAGAACCGGCGCCAGCGCCTACGCAGCAACCAACGCTGGAAAAGCCAGGGATGGCTCCGGCCGAAGAGCAGAAACCCGCCGCCAAGCCAAAGCCGCCCGCGGCACCGGCCAAGGCCGATAGCGAAAGCGGGAAAGTAGTCGAAGAGATTATCGCGCGCGTGAACAACGAGATTATTACCCGCTCGGAGTATGACAAGGCCCTGGCCACCGCGGATGAAGAGGTCCGGCAGGATTGCGGGGCCAAGTGTACGCCGGAGCAGCTGCAAGCAGCGCTGGAAGACCGCAAGAAAAATACATTGCGAGATTTGATTGATCAAAGCTTGCTGGCGCAGCGCGGCAAGGACATGGGCATCAGCGTCGAGACCGATGTTGTGAAGCAACTAGACCAAGTCCGACAGGGAAATAAATTGGAAAGCCTGGATGCGCTGGAAAAGGCAGTCACCAGCCAGGGATTGAACTGGGAAGACTTCAAAAACAATATTCGCAACCACATTTTGACGCAAAAGGTGATCAGCCAGGAAGTCGGGTCGCACATCTCGATAGGCGAAAGCGATGCGCGTAAGTACTACGACGACCATAAAGAAAGCTTCGTTCGCCCGGAACAGGTAGCTTTGCGCGAAATCATCGTCAGCACCGAAGGGAAGAAGGACGCCGAGCTGCCGGATTTGAAGAAAAAGGCGGAGACAGCGCTTAAGCGCGTCAAGGACGGAGAGGACTTCTCCGAAATTGCGAAACGCATGTCCGACGGCAGCACCAAAGACCAGGGCGGCTATATCGGCACGTTTAAACGCGGAGAACTTGCCAAGCAGCTCGAAGACACCGTTTTCAAGATGAAGCGGAACGACCTGACCGACGTGCTCGAAACCAAGCAGGGCTACCTGGTGATGCAGGTACTCGAGCACTACGATGAAGGTGAACAGTCGTTCGAAAAGGTCAAGAACGAGATTATGGACCATTTGTACAATGAAAAACTGGAGCCGGCGGCGCGCGAATATCTGAAGACCTTACGCGAGCAGAGCTACGTGGTGATCAAGCCGGGATTCGCGGAATTAGCGGGCGGAGGCAACTCCGAGATTCAGGAAGTCAGCGCCACCCCGGAGGCTACCAAGAAGAAAAAGGCGCATAAGAAATACATCCTCTTCGGCAAGAAGACCTCAGCCTGATGAAAAAGCTGTTCGTTTCAGACATGACCTCCGAGCAACTGGTCACCGATTTCTTTCTGGTGCACGCGAAAGAAATTCGCAATACGAAAGAAGGCAAGCAGTATCTCCGCATGGAATTAGGAGACCGCAGCGGCACCATCGAAGCGCGCATGTGGACCAAGTTCGAAGTGATGGTCCAGGACGTGGCGCGCGACGACTTTGTGAAAGTGGAAGGCCGCGTCGAGTTATATCGCGACAAACCGCAATTAGCCTTGCTGCAATTCCGCAAAGCCCGACCCGAAGAAATTGAATTGGCCGACTTTCTCCCGCATAGCAAAGAAGACGTCGAGAAGATGTACGCGCAGCTGCTCGATGACGCGAAAGCCATTCGCAATACATGGCTGCAGCAGTTGGTGCTGAGTATTGTGAACGATCCGGCGATTGCCGCGCGTTACAAGAAAGCGCCCGCAGCGAAGACCATGCATCACGCCTACCTGGGCGGATTGCTGGAGCACGTAGTGGGGCTGTGCGGGCTTGCGAAGCAGGTGGCCGAGCACTATCCGGAGCTCGATCTGGATTTGCTGCTTACAGTAGCGATTTTGCACGACGTCGGGAAATTGGATGAGCTTTGCTACGCGCGCGCGATCGGCTACACGACCGAGGGGCAGCTTTTGGGACATATTGTGATGGAACTGGAAACGGTGTTGCACGCTGTCGACAAAATCCCTGGCTTCCCCAGCGAATTAAAAACCGTAGTGCAGCATCTTTTGATCAGTCATCACGGACAATATGAATTTGGCTCGCCTAAGCTGCCAATGATTCGCGAAGCCATGGTTTTTCACTACCTGGACGACATGGATTCAAAAATGGCGGCGGTGCGCGCCGCGTTGGCCATCGAATCCGGCGATGAAGAATGGTCGGCGTATAGCGGCGCATTGCAGCGGAAATTCTTGCGGCTCGATCGCTACTTGAAAGGCGCCGGCAGCAACCCGCCAACCGAAAACAACCAGCCGGCCACGCAAACCGCGCTAGAGTTGAAGTGATGATTCCCGAGCAATTCCAAATCCGGAACCTGACGATCCGTCCGGCGGCGGTGCTTGCGCCCATGGCGGGCGTGACCGACACGCTGTTCCGGCGCGTGATCCGCAGCCTCGGCGGGTGCGGGCTGTTGATGACGGAATTCACCAGCTCTGATGGGATTACCCGCAACGCGAAAAAGACATTACGCTATTTGTATTTCCAGCCGGATGAGCGTCCGATTACCGCACAGCTTTTTGGGGCCAGCCCCAGGGTGATGGCAGAAGCCGCAAAGATGGTGGAAGATCATGGCTTCGACGCGGTGGATATCAACCTGGGATGCCCGGCGAAGAAAGTAGTGAAATGCGGCGGTTCAGGACTACTGCGCGACCTGGAACTGCTGGGAGAGATTTTTCGCGCAGTTCGCGCGGCGGTGCGGATTCCTTTGACCATCAAATTGCGCGCCGGATGGGATGAAAACTCCATCGTCGCGGTTGAGGTTGGCAAGATGGCTGAGTCGCTCGGCGTCGAGGCGGTTGCCGTACACCCGCGAACCCGGTTGCAGGGCTACAGCGGCCAGGCGGACTGGAAAATTATCGCCGCCGTGAAACAGGCGGTGAAGATTCCGGTAATCGGAAACGGCGACGTCCAGAAGCCAGAAGACGCGGTTCGCATGGTCGAGGAAACCAAGTGCGATGCAGTGATGATCGGCCGCGCGGCGGCGACCAACCCCTGGATTTTCTCCCAGATGGCAGAATTTCGCGACAGCGGGGTCTATAAGCGGCCAACGGACGAAGACCGCCACCAGTTACTTTCTCGCTACTACAAAGAAATCAAGCTGGCCGACCAGCCTGATGCTGTGGGAAAAATGAAGCAGTTCGCTTGTTGGTTTACGCACGGAATCGGGAACGGAAGCGAACTCAGACGAAAGGTTCACGAAGCACGGACACCGGGCGAAGTGCTCGATGCGGTGGAACGTTTCTTTGAGTGCCAGGCGTTCGCAGCTCATGAGCCGGAACCGGTTTTGCAAAACGAGGAGCCGTCCGACGATGCCAACGAGCATGCAAGTCTCGAGACAGCGGGCTGAACGCAGAATTTCCGTGCGCTTGCCGATGCAGGTTACTGGTCGCGACTCGCGCGGCGTAGTATTCACGGAAGAAACTTCCAGTGAAAATTTGTGTCGGAGTGGCGCGGCGTTTGTAACGCGCTTTGCAGTGCCGGTTGGCGCGGATCTGGATATACGGATTCCGACTTCTCATCAGGCGTGGCGCCGCGACGCGGACTTCGCAACGCGCGGCCAGGTAGTGCACGTAGCCGCCGCCAGTGGGCCGGGCGAACATCTGGTCGGGGTACGGTTCACGGGACCGAGATTTCAGAAGGTGTTTCGGTCGGAGTCGGCTGCTTAAGAAAGCCTGCTCTCCGCTTCAAGCAGACATGTCATTCGGGCGAGTCGCCTGAATCTTCCGCTTCGAGATGCAGTTCGTGGTATGCGGCGCGTTTGGTCATGCCTCGCTCCTTCGCCGCTAATTTCAGGGCTTCCTTGCGATCCAGTTTTGCTTGCCGCATCAATTCTTCCACTCGGTCGGCGAGGCTCTGCGAAGTATCGCGGTGCGCGGATTTTCCGTTCGCGGGGAGGGGACCTATGAGTAGGGTAATCTCGCCGCGAGCCGGTTTGTCCGCCAGGGACGCAGCCAGTTCAGAGAGCGAGCCGCGGCGAAACTCTTCGTGGATTTTCGTGACCTCGCGCGCCAGGCAAGCGGGGCGATCGCCGAGGATTTCATGAGCGTCGATGAGAGTTTCTTCAATGCGATGCGGCGCTTCGTAAAAAATGATGGTGCGATCTTCGATTCGAAGCCGCTCCAGCGCGCGCCGCCGCTCTCCGCTGCGTGCCGGCAAAAAACCCGCGAAGAGGAATTCCTCATTCGGCAAACCCGAAGCGGAAAGCGCCGCGAGCAGAGCGGACGGCCCGGGAATCGGAATGACCGGAATGTGATGACGCAAACAGAGTGTGACCAGCCGGTAGCCGGGATCGCTGACCAGCGGCACTCCGGCATCGCTCACCAGCGCGATCTGCGCGCCCTGCTCCATCGATACCACCAATTCGGGCGCGCGCGTCAGTTCGTTGTGCTCGTGATAGCTGACCAGCGGCTTCTGAATGTTGTAGTGCTGCAAAAGTTTCTGCGTGTGACGCGTGTCCTCGCAGGCAATCTGGTCTACTTCTTTCAGGATGCGCAGGGCGCGCAGCGTGATGTCTTCCAAATTTCCAATCGGCGTAGCCACCAGGTACAGGCACGCTTCATGCGCGCTCGATTGCTGCTCCATGTAAGGAGTTTAGCATGCAGGCTGGCGAATGGAGCGCATGCTATACTGCGGTCTTCAAGACACATTCGGAGGAAACGGCGTTGCCACTGTACGAGTATCAATGCGTGAAGTGCGGGAAAAAGACGGAAAAAATCGAAAGTGTCTCGGGGCCGCACCTGAAAAAGTGCCCGCACTGCGGGGGGAAGGTCGAGCGGCTGCAGTCCGCTCCTGCGATTCAGTTCAAAGGGTCCGGTTGGTATGTGACAGACTATGCGGGAAAATCAAGCGCGCGGGAAAGTGGATCGTCGGATTCGTCTTCGAGCGAGAAGTCAGACAAATCCGACAAGCAGGATAAAAAGGATTCGCCGGCGAAAGAGTCGAGCGCTAAAGAAAGTACTACAAAGGAAACCAAACAGCCGGCAAAGAAAAAATAGTTATCCGGAAGTCCAGCGAACGATTAAAGCTTCAAGTTCTTCAGATAATTTCTGAATGGCTCACCCAGCTTTTTGTTTTGCAGCGCCAGCTCGACGGTAGCGATCAGGAAGCCCAGTTTGTCTCCAGCGTCATAGGAAATTCCCTCATAGATGTATGCCCACAAACCCTGTTCCCTCGCAAGGATCTTCATCGCGTCGGTAAGTTGTATTTCGCCGCCAGCGCCAGGTTTGGTGCGTTCCAGGCAATCGAAAATTGCCGAGGGAAGAACGTAGCGTCCAGTGATGGAAAGATTTGAGGGCGCTTCCTCCGGTTTCGGTTTCTCGACCAGCTCGCGAATGCGTAGCAAGCGCTCGCCAAACGGCCCTTGTGGAGCGACTTCGCCGCCGATGATGCCGTACAAATGCGTCTTTTCGCGGGGAACTTCCTCAACGGCGATAGCGCCGATACCGGTGGCTTCATAAACCGCCACCAGTTGCTTGGTGGCGGGATTCATTCCGGGAATCAAGACATCGCCTAATAGCACGGCGAACGGCTCATCGCCGACCAGATCTTTCGCAACCAGCACCGCGTGCCCGAGTCCCAGCGGCTCTTTCTGGCGCGTGTAGCTGACCTGAACCATGTCGCTGATGTGGCGAACCATCTCAGCCTGGTCCGGCCTGCCTTTTTCTTCCAGATAGCGCTCAAGCATCGGGTTGTAATCGAAATGATCTTCTATGGAATTTTTGCCCTTGCCGGTGACGATGATGATGTGTTCGATGCCGCTGGCGACGCACTCTTCCACCACATATTGGATCTGCGGCTTGTCCACCACATTCAACATCTCTTTCGGTTGCGCCTTGGTCGCGGGCAAAAAACGCGTTCCCAGCCCGGCCGCGGGAATAACTGCTTTGCGAACTTTCTTGATGCGTGAGGGACTCGCGCTCGAACCGGTCGTTGCAGTCATAACCTTCAGGTTAAAGAAGACTCGCGAATTTACAATCGGATTCTTAGTGTAGAGTGCGCGGCCGGAAAGCCGCGATTCCAGTCGCGTGTTAGCATAATCAGAGCGGAGCAAAAAAGCGAATGAGCGTTCGCATTCTCGGAATCGAATCGTCTTGTGATGAGACGGCAGCCGCGGTTGTTGCCGACGGCCGCGAAATTCTGTCCAGCGTCGTCGCTTCGCAGATCGACATCCATCGCAAGTATGGCGGCGTGGTGCCGGAGCTCGCTTCACGTGAACACTTGCGCAGAATCGTGCCGGTGGTGCGCGAAGCGATGGACCAGGCAAGAATGCGCTTTGAAGACTTGGACGCCATCGCAGTGACGCAAGGACCGGGACTGGTCGGCTCGCTGCTGGTTGGCATCACCTATGGGAAAACGCTTGCCGAAACACTGAGTAAGCCCTTGGTGCCGGTCAATCATCTGGAAGGGCACATCCACGCGGTTTTTCTGGAAGCCTACAAATCGGGACTGTCGCCCGCATTGCCCGCCGTGTGCTTGATCGTTTCGGGCGGACACACCGTGCTTTACCAAGTGCAGCCAAAGGATTCTTCCCGCTCCGATGCCGGCGGCTTGTGGTCCTATCGAAAAATCGGCCAGACTCGCGACGACGCGGCCGGCGAAGCGTACGACAAAGTTTCGAAGTTGCTGGGGCTTGGGTATCCCGGTGGTCCAATTCTGGATCGTCTCGCAGCCGCCGCTGGCGACGTTCCCGCACCGGTAAAGTTTGGCCCGACGAAGATGCGCGGCAACTCATTTGACTTCAGTTTCAGCGGAGTGAAAACCGCGGTGCTGTACCACGTGCGCGAAAACCCGGGCTATTTGCCGGAAATCAAGGAGCGCGAAGCCGCGATCGCTCGCGGCGAACGCAACTTTGACCAATTGTTGCCATTGTGCGGCCCGAAAACGTTAGGTCTGGTTAGAGAATTTCAGAGTGCGGTGGTGCGCGACTTGGTCGAGCGCACGATGAGAGCCGCCGCAGAGTTAAAGGTGCCGACCGTGCTGGTTTCTGGCGGAGTGGCGGCAAATCGCCAGCTGCGCGCCACCTTCGCAGATCGCGCGCGCGATGCCGGATTCAAGGTGTATTTTCCCAGTCACGCTCTCTCGACCGACAATGCGGCGATGATTGCTGCTGCGGCGTATCCGCGCTTTCAAAATCACATCTTGGCGGATATTTCGTTGAATGCCTCGGCATCGCTGCCGATTGCTTAGATTTGCCTTCACGCGCGTTCCGCGTGATTCTTCCTTCGACGTGAATCTTTTCGCTCGCTCAAGGTAAAATGCCGCCTCATGCGCATCGCCATCGACACCGGAGGTACGTTTACCGACTGCGTATTTCTGCGCGACGGAAAGCTCGAAATCCTGAAGTCACCTTCGCAGCCGAAAAATCCTGCCGCAGCGATTGGCGCCGCACTCTCAGAAATGCGAGCAAACCTTGGCGCCCAAGCTGCCGACGGGTTGGACCTGATCTGCGGAACCACTGTCGGTACCAATACACTGCTGGAGCGTCGCGGCGGACGAGTCCTACTGATCACCACGGAGGGGTTCGAGGATGTGCTCGAAATCGGAAGACAGGCGCGCGCAAAACTGTACAATTTGCAATTTCACAAAGCGCCGCCAATAGTGCCGCGTGAACGCCGTATCGGCGCGCGCGAACGTCTCGCCGCGGATGGCTCGATCATTCTGGCCTTGAGTCCGGCGGGCATTCATTCGCTGGTGCAAAGGGTCCGCCGTGCTCGTCCCGACGCCGTAGCCATCTGCCTGTTGTTTTCCTTTCGAAATTCGAAACACGAAGCATCGATCGCAAGAGCGTTGCGGCGGGCCGGCTTTCTCGTCAGTGTCTCGCACGAAATCTTACCGGAGTTCCGCGAGTTCGAACGCACCTCGACCACGGTCATTAACGCATACCTGGCTCCGGTGATGAGCTCGTACCTGAGCGAAACGCAAACGCACGCAAACCAAGCCTGGAACCGCGGGTCGGATTCTAAGTTGGCCCGCTCAGCACAAGTTCGTGTGATGCAGTCGAATGGCGGAATCATTTCCTCGGAAAATGCTGCGGCTCACCCGGTTCGAACGGTTCTTTCCGGTCCGGCGGGTGGCGTGCTGGGCGCGGCATACGCGGCATCCCTTGCCGGCCTAAAAAAAGTAATCACATTCGACATGGGCGGAACTTCCACCGATGTCGGGTTGCTTTCCGGAGAAACGCAGATCACAACCGAGGCGTGCGTCGCGGGATTTCCGGTCTCGGTTCCGATGCTCGAAATTCATACCGTGGGCGCCGGTGGCGGTTCGATTGCGCGTTTCGATCGGGGAGCTGCGCTTCGAGTCGGACCGGAAAGCGCCGGAGCGGTCCCGGGGCCAATTTGCTACGGCGGTGGCGAACTGCCGACCGTAACGGATGCCCACGCAGTGCTCGGTCACTTCGGCGGTCGAGGTTTGTTGAACGGAGGATTTGCTTTGCAGCTGCAGCGAACCCGCCGCGCACTGCAAGAGCGCAAAGGAAGCTTCCGCTCAGTCGAAGAATTCGCACAGGGAATTCTTGCCGTGTCGAACGCGGTCATTGAAAGAGCTGTGCGGAAGATTTCTATCGAACGCGGCCACGACCCTCGGGACTACACGCTCGTGGCTTTTGGAGGAGCTGGCGGATTGCATGCCTGCGACTTAGCCGCCGCTCTCGAAATGCGCGGCGTACTCTTACCGGTATTTCCCGGAGCTCTGTCCGCTCTCGGTATCCTCAGAGCCGATGTCGTGCGCGATTTCTCTTGCACGGTTTTGCTCCCGGTTCGGAATGAATCGGATACGAGGCGCAGAGCCAGCAACGTGCTGCGCCAGTTACAGCGCGACGCGGATCATTTTCTGTGGCGCGAGGGATTTCCGAAAGGCCGGCGGCGCTTCGAACATCGCTACGACGTACGTTATGTTGGCCAGGCATACGATTTGAGCGTTTCTGCCAGGGCCGGTTTCCTCGCCGCATTCCACCGCGCCCATGAACGCGCGTATGGCCACGCAGATCCGAGTAGGCCGGTCGAAATCGTGAACGTTCGTTGCCGCGCGACCGGGTTATCGCCTCGAATCGAACTTCCACGCATCGGCCGCGTAGCGGAGGGTATGCAGCCGCCAGCCCAGGGAAAAATTAAATGTGACTTCGGCGGTCGCGCGCTGCAAGCTGCTTTATACGAACGAGAAAAGCTGCGCGCCGGGCACCAGTTCCGAGGACCCGCGATTGTTGTCGAATACAGCGCCACTTCGCTTGTTCAGGCCGGGTGGGTGGCTCGCGTTGATGCCTACGGCCAGCTTCGCTTGTCAGCTTCCACGGGAACCATGAGGCGCCATGCCCGGTAAAAACGTCAAAAAGACTTCGGTCCCTGATGCGATGCGGCTTGAAATATTCAAGAATATTTTTCACTCCATTTCCGAGGAAATGGGAGCCGCGCTTCGCCGCTCGGCGTTTTCATCCAACATCAAGGAGCGGCGCGATTACTCATGTGCAGTCTATGACGGCGCCGGCCAGGTTCTGGCGATGGGCGATCACATGCCGGTGCACCTTGGTTCGATGCCCGCATCGGTAGCGGCAGCGCGCGCAGCTTTGAGGTTCGAACCAGGCGACATCGCCCTGCTCAACGATCCGTTCGCGGGAGGCACGCATCTCCCGGATCTGACTCTGGTCATGCCGGTTTTTGTTGACGCAAGACGCGCTCCGCAGTTCTTTGTCGCCAGCCGCGCGCACCATGCCGACATTGGCGGAGCGCTGGCCGGTTCGATGGGACCGGCGCGCGAGATTTTTCAGGAAGGGCTGCGCATTCCGCCTGTAAAAATATTCCAACAGGGACAAGTGAACGGCAATGTGTTGAGCCTAGTGCTCTCGAACGTTCGAACACCGTCCGAGCGCGCAGGCGACCTCGCCGCGCAAATCGCGTCATGCCGTTTGGGCGAACGCCGCCTGCGTGAAGTGGCCGGAAAGTACGGAACCAGCGAAGTCTTGCGATACGCCTGCCACTTGCTCAACTATTCCGAAAAGATGCTGCGCGTCGTGCTTCATTCGCTGAAACCCGGTATTTACCGCGCGGAAGATTTTCTTGATGGTGACGGCGTCAGCGCCGATCGCTTGCGAATTCGGGCCAGCGTCCGAATCAAGGCAGGTTCCGTAGTGGTGGACTTTACGGGTTCCGCGCCGCAATGCGCAGGCAATGTGAATGCCGTCGAGGCCATCGCAGTCTCGGTCGTCTATTACGTGTTTCGTTGCCTGGTACGCGAAGACGTTCCCGCGACTTCCGGACTGTTGCGTCCAATCAAAGTGATTGCACCCAGGGGAACCATCATCAATGCATCGCCACCTGCCGCTGTGGCCGGAGGCAACGTCGAAACGTCGCAACGCATGGTGGATACGTTGCTTCGGGCACTGTCGAAAGCAGCCCCGAAACGAATTCCGGCAGCCAGCCAGGGCACTATGAATAATTTTACGTTTGGAGGAAAACATCCTGCCGCGAATGAATCATCGTTCACCTATTACGAAACAATTGCCGGCGGTTGTGGCGCTTCGAGCGCTGCTGACGGACCATCCGCCAGCCATTCGCATATGACCAACTCCTGGAACACCCCCACAGAAGTGCTTGAAGCGACGTATCCGGTTCGTGTGAAGTGCTATTCGATCCGCAGGAATTCCGGCGGAGCTGGCAAGCATCGCGGCGGCGACGGCATCGTCCGCGAAATCGAGTTCCTGTCACCGGTTGAAGCGGGTTTGTTAACCGACCGTAGAGAAACCGCGCCGTACGGCTTATTGGGAGGTCGTAGCGGTAGACGGGGCAAGAACACACTGATTCGAGGAGCTGAGCGCAAAGTATTGGCCGGTAAAACTTCTTTTCTTGCCAACCCTGGCGATATTTTGCGGATTGAAACTCCGGGGGGCGGAGGTTGGGGAAAACCGGCCAAATAAATTCTCACGCTGGCCGGCGACCAATTCAAATAAAACGCGCTGAAAACGTTTCATAAAGAAACAGTGTCGCAATGTCTGCGTACATCAATCGCCTTAGCACCAAATAAAAAAGGGACAGGTCGAAGACCTGCCCCTCCAGGAATGCGCGTTCAACAAATTCTATTGTTCGAAGCCTTCCTGCATGATCGGGAATTGCAGTTTGGCTTTCGCCAGCGATTTCAAAACCATGGCCTCGGCCGATTCAGAGGTAGTGCTCCTCGCGGTCGCCATCTCGCTCACCAGCAAGTACTTGGCGCGTTCCAGCATCTTTTTTTCCCGGAAGGAAAGCGGTTTACTGCGACTGAGCGAGCAGAGACTCTTGAGGACCACTGCAACTTCTAGAAGGGAACCGGTGCGCATACGCTCGGAATTCTCTTTGAAGCGATGCTTCCAATCGTGGTGGCAATTCAATTTGCCGCGTTCCAAGAAGCCAAGTACTTTTGTCGTATCGTTTGAACGCATCACCGACCGCAGCCCGACACTTTCTGCGTTCGTTTGGGGCACCATTACTCGCAAGTCACTCGAAACAATACGAATCATGAAGTATCGTTCAGTTTTTCCGTTCAACACTCCGTAATTAATCTGCTCAATGACACCAACGCCGTGGTTCGGGTACACAACCTTATCGCCGATTTTGTAATCCATGGTTTCGGATGCCCCCTGAGGTACAGCAAGGAGTGTAGAACCTTGTGTTCAGAGAGTCAAGATATATCGTTTGAAATGAGAAGGTTAGAGAATTCCGCGGTTTAATTTGGCCCTAAAATTGCCCTTAGGGTCGGTAACAGTACTGAACTCTGGCCGGTACAACGTCTCAGTCGCTTCTTCTTACCCCTTCCCTAGTTCGCCTATACTGATCCTATGCGATTCATCGTGGTGGACACAGCGGACGCGCGTGGTAGCGTGGCGCTGTTTGAAGGCATCGAACTTCGATTTATCGAAGTACATTCCACCGCAGAGGACTATTCGAGCTGGCTGCTTCCCGCCGTTAATCGCGCGCTCGCAAACTCTTCACTAAGTCTTTCTGAACTCGATGGTTATGCGGTTTGCGCCGGTCCGGGTTCGTTTACCGGACTCCGCGTTGGACTGACCACAGTCAAGGCCTGGGCGGAAATATACGGCAAGCCGATCGCCGCGGTTTCCCGGCTTGAGGCGCTGGCTGACAACGATTCCTGGACTGACCAGCTTTTGGTTGCGTCCTACCTTGACGCCAGACGAGAGCAGGCATTCGCCGCTTTGTATGTGCCTGTCGGCGACAGTTTTGCGCGACTCGGTGAAGAGTTGGTCACCTCCTTGCCAGAATTTGTGGCCCAGGTAAAGGACGAGGCAAAGGGCAGGTCAGTACGTTGGGTTACGCCAGATGCCAAAATGCTCGAATCTCTTCTAGAATGGCCGTCACTTGCGGCAAGCGGGCATATCCTTGAGCCGGTATCACCACCTTTTGCGCAGCGCCTGGCGTTCCTGGCGTATCGTAAGTTTCTTCAGGGAGATACGACCGATGGCCTCTCGCTCGATGCGAATTACGTTCGCCGCTCCGATGCCGAAGTATTTTGGAAAGGGCACAAGTCCGCGGTAAGGGCGTAATGGCGACCGAATCACGATAGCGAAATCGATGCCCGATCAACTCAAGAACCCCGCGAGCGATCAAGACTGCAAGGAGCGTTGCCTCCTTCGGGAGAGTAATCCGGCGGACCAAAGCTCAGTCCGCGAAATCCTTCGCGAAGCAAATCTCGCTTTCCACGATTCGAATGACATTGCAAACGACCCTTCGAATGAATCGCGCGGTCCCGCTTCACCGCTTGTGGGTTCCACGTTCACCTGGCTTTGCGAAGTCGACAGCGAAATTGTGGCGGTGCTCCAATGGAGGCATCTCGGCGAAGAGGCAGAAATCCTGGACGTCGCAGTTCCCGCCAAGCATCGTCGCAAGGGTTATGCTCGTTTCCTTCTAAACAACTTCCTGGATCTTGCGCGAGAACGACGGATCCACGAACTCTTTCTCGAAGTTCGCGAATCAAACGAAGCTGCGCTAGCTCTTTACCGTGAATTTCGATTCGAGGCTACCGGTCGCCGCCCCAATTACTATCGCGATCCGGCAGAGGCGGCTGTACTCCTGCATTTGAAACTCACAGACTAGTGGCTTGCAGGCACGGCTTGTAAAGCATTGTAAAGCACATGATGGCGTATGCCATCGACTCGATTCGCGTTCACTGCCGGAGCAACGAGCGGAGCTCGAGCGCCTTGATCGGTCGCGCCGCTGGCATGCGGACGCGCGGCGGTCCCGGGTGATCCTGTGGCCTGACTATCGCCAGCGGGTCCGGTGACGGTCGTTGAGCAGGTTTCACCACATTCGGTCCCGCTCGTGCTTCGAATCTTTGTCCACGAAACTCATCAGCGGTGGCATCCCGTTCCATAGAGCCCCAGCGGTCGCTGATGCGATACATCAAGCAGTACAACAAGACCGCCGTTCCCACGAATTGCATCGATTGTGGAAGTCGTTCCAACCGTGCACTAGTACCAAAATACTTGGCGTACCCTATTGACTCAGCGTTCACACGGCGTTAACTTCGCCTCAAGTCGAGCGGGTTACCTGTCCACGCGCGGCGAATAAATGCAGTCCACAATTCAATCTGCAGTGTGGAGGAGGAACGCATGGCAGCCATGCAGCGGAACCCTCGGGACATACTCCTCGTAACTGACGCCGATTATCAGCGTCTGTTCGAGCAGCATGAAAAGTACGAGTCAGAGTTGCAAAGAATCCTCAA
>Ga0210406_10002114_pt1 | contig 23185 bp, 39 predicted proteins | sample IncBWC30MmetaG_FD_155454 | JGI IMG/M metagenome (GOLD analysis project Ga0210406, IMG submission 155454) | Forest soil microbial communities from Barre Woods Harvard Forest LTER site, Petersham, Massachusetts, United States - Inc-BW-C-30-M | ecosystem: Environmental > Terrestrial > Soil >...
CCTGCGAGGCAGGGAACGCTCGCAAGATGCAGAACTTCTCGGTGCGGCTGAATGGCAGCATCAACCCGGTCAACGTAAGCGGTCAGCCACAGATTCAGCTAGTACATATCAAGGCGCTGTTCGATCTCCGCACCGGAAGGGCGAGAACGGGTCAGTGAGCAGGCGCGGGAACGTAGCCAGATTGCCTTTGCCGCCGACTGTGAAGGGAACCATTCAGGGTGCGGGTGAGGATGCCAAGCTTTTGCGTGACCATATCGCGCAGATGACTACGATCCTAAATCAGGGCTTGCAGCAATTACAGAATCGAGTCAATACCATCCAGCAGACAGGAGCCAAGACGCCACCGACTGTTACGGGTCTTACCGTAACGGGGAAGCAGGGGCTTTTTCATCTGACGTGGAACCGCATTGCGCATGTGGATGGCTACGTAATTACGCAGGCTTCCGATTCAGCAATGAGTAATCTTGTCGGGAGGCATCCCGTACCGGATGGGGATGCCTGCACATTCCAGATTCCAGTTGGCAACGTCGCGGTACAAAACTGGTTTCAGGTCTACGCGTACCAGGGTCCAAAGTACAGAGACCCATCAAACATCGTGACAGCTACGACTGTGGTTTACACATCTAGCGAATCTGCGCCGCCTAACCCGCCTTTAGCACCACGGCAACCCAAAATCGCTCCAGTGAGGTCTGGCCCTAACCTTTGAGTAGCGTACCGCTGATAAGTGCACTGCCGCAGTTTGGTTCACAGACACCACCGGACGACCTTGCTGCTGCGAATCCGATCTTCCAGGCGCTTCTATCCAGTACAGGTGGCAATCTTAAAAACGTGGATTCGCTTGCTGCGTCACAGCAGGGATACGGGCAGGCGCTTAGCCTGATGTCTCCTGGTGGGGGATTGAGCCCTCAGCAAGGCGCACAGTTCGGGCCGTTATTCGGGCTAATCATGTCGTTGATGGGCGGGCAACAGACGCCGGGAACCGGAGGGCAGCAATGAGTTTTCTAGCGCCATTACTAGGCGGCTTGTTTTCAGGATTGCTTGGCGGGGCGGCGGGATCAGCCAATACCCGACCGCCAGCACTCAATCCAACACAGACCAATGCGCTCAATGGTCTCATTCCCAGCCTCATGCCCACGGCTACGGGCACTCCGAAGATTGACCCAATCCAGCAAGCTTTGATGTACGGGCAGATAGCGCAATCTAGAACGGGCGCAGATACGGGCATTACTCATTCTCTTGTCTCACGTGGGTTGGGACGATCCGGGATATTGGGTGACGCCTTAATCCAGAATCAGAACAAAGCTCAGCAATCCCAGAACGAAGCCAATCTAACACTCCAGCAGCAAGCTGTTCAGCAAAAGCAACTGAGTATTCAGGATCTTCTAGGACTACTGAATGTTAACGCTACGCCGGGACAAAGCAAGGGCGGAGGATTCTTGAACGGACTGGCTCCGGTCTTGGCCTACTCCATTCAGAATATGGTGAACTCGCGAAATTCAGGCAATGGCAGTTCTTTCCCCGGTGGAGTTATTCCCATGTATAACCCCACCCTAGAAAACACACCACCTAATAACTTTAATGGCCTTCCAGCGGTATGAGGAGTGAGGAACCATGCCCGTTGACACGCGCATAAACATCCCGTTTAACCCGCAAGAGGGAATTACAGGCCAGATCCTACAGGCCATCCAGCTCGCCAATGAGCAGCACCACCAACAGCAGCAAACCGGAATCCAGCAACAGCAAGTCAATCAGCAAGGCGCATTAATCCCGAGCGACATAGCGCAAAAGGAAGCCGCCACCGCTCTCGATAACGCAAATACCGCGACGGCAGAATTCAACCTTAAAGCTCGCAAGGATATGTTCCGCAATCTCACGGGAACGGATCTTGATGCGCCTCCAGGGACAGCGCCAGCCGCAACTGGTGGAACGATAGCCGATACAGTCGATAGCTTAATCCAAGATCCATCACTCTCTGGCACCGAGAAGCAGGCTCTAGGCGTTGCTGGCCGTCAGGCCATGTTGAAGGCTTACCAAGACCCCGCGAATGCAATGGACAGCGTTGTTTCGACGTACAACGATATTCTGAAGCAGCACGGAGACAACACTAGAGCTATCAAGACCGACACGCGGCAAGACAGCGGAAGCGCTACCGGCTATTCCATCATCGGCACTCGCCCCGATGGGTCCGAAGCGTTCCGGCATCCCTCCCAACCGCCTACACCCAAGACGCTCGATGAAGCCACGTCACTACTCGGCTCTGCGTCGTTGGCCTATCAGCGAGACGCTACTCCCGGCAACAAGGCAGCCCTCGATCTTTACCAGGCTCAGCACGACGCGATGTACAAAGACCATTTGGCCGAAGTAGAAAAGCAAGCTCGGGCCACAGCGCAGACTCACGGCGCAGACGTAGAAGCGATGTACAGAATCGGAAAGAATCCCGTAACAGGAGAGACCCTCAACCTAAGCAACGCTCCCCCTAGCGCATTAGTCAATCCGGCTACCGGGGAAGTCGTACCGCAAAACATGATCGCGCTTTATAAGCCTACCATGAACGAACGACAGACAGCAGACACGGCTAGGCAGGTACTGGCAATCTCACAAGACCTAAAGAACGAAGTGGCTAAGAATCCTGACCTGATCGGGCCGCTCGCCGGCAGAAGCAAGGAAGGCTTACAGAAGCTCGGTCTAAACTCTGCGGACTCTTCCAAGCTGTTAGATGATCTTAGCTTCCTTCAATCCGCAGCTACCAAGATGCACACCGGAAGATTCTCGGCTGAGATCATGCAGAAGATGGGAAGCCTCATCAAGCCGGGAATGAATGCAGATGAGTTCAGGGGCGGTCTCGAATCCATCAACGACGTAGCGCAACGCTATGCCAATGAAGATAAATTGACGACCGTCTATGAGTTCCAACAGCGGCAGAACTTTGAGAATCAAGGACAAGCGCCAGTACGACCGAAGGGTGTTCCCGATAACGCCACTTGGGATCAATCCACAAGGACGTGGAACGCTCCGTAGATGCCTACCACTTGGGACGAACACGGCAACGTAGTAACGGCCCCAGCGACTAACAATCCTGGCTTACCGTTCCATCCTGAAGCTGGAGCAAAGCAAAGCTGGGATGAAAACGGCAATCCGATAATCTCTCCACAGCAAGCGGCCACCTCTCAGAGCCAGGGTTTAGCTCCTACCGGGAAAGCTCCAGTTGGCGTTCAGATGAAGCAATCTCTCCTGGCTCCTGCTGGTGGAACATTCAACCCCCTAGCCGCTAGCGATCCGGACAATCCAATAACCAAATTCTTGAGTCTTCCACAAGTGCAAGCCGCAATGAACATGATTGGGCCAACATCTGGCGCGACGGCGACAACGGAAACCGCTGTCAACTTAATCAACAAGCTCCCCAGCGCAAAAATCGCCAGCGCTTCTAAGGCATTTCAAGAGCTAGAAAATGCGATTGGTGAGCATCCCGTAGCCATGACGGACGAGTTAAAAACAGCCCTAGATAATTTGAAGGAGTTCACTGACGTTACTGGCCGTAATCCTCCCTCGGTGGTTAATAAGCTAGTCTCGCGGTTCGCTGACATTGAGCAGGGGAAACTTACCTACAAAGAAGCGCGAATGGCGTACTCCGATCTAAGCGATCTTTCTGCCACTGACAAGATGGCTACAAATGCGAAGATGAATCGCCTTCTTATCCCTGTAAAGCAAGCGCTTGGGGATTCGATACAGAACACCCTTAATGCAGTTGGAGGCTTACAGAAATATCAGACGGCGATGGGCAACTTTGCAAGCGCGAAGGGTATGACTGAATTCGGAGAGAAATTATTTAAGGCACTGAAGATTGCTGGCGTTTCGGCGGGGGCTGCTGGTGGGGTCTATGCAGGTTACAAGGAACTCACTAAGTGACCTCAGTAACAATCGGTCGTAGTGTTATCTCCCAACTTCCAACTAAAACAGTGCAACGAAGGTGAGATTGTCGGTGGTGGCATGGTTACGATAGGGCTAACCAAAGAAGTGGCTGGCTGTTGTGGAATTACCGAAAGCAGGACTGCCGAAAGTCGCTGCTGGAGGCCTTCGGCAAAACCAGCAAGAGATACTGCGGCGAGCCTCCAAGCAACATTCATGTCGTGTATGGCTGCATGGCATTCCTCTACGGTGCCACAGACAGAGGCTTTTTCACTGGCCTCATTCGCTGCCTTAACGTGGAATGGATCGGTTGAGTCTTCCGAATGTGATGGCGACACAGTTGTAGCCGTTTGCGGAAGCGCTTGGGATTGGGCGTGAGCTGAAATGGCTAATGAAATAGCAAATACAAGCATGGCTGGCCGCATAGTGCCTAAATCGTATTCCCATGCAGGGCTTTTGCAAGTCGAAGAGAAGGCGAAACATCCGTAAATCTCAACGATTCGTGAGGTCAGATGACGAACTGGCTAAAGCGGCAGAGTTAGCCCAAATCATCTCGCAACTGCAAAGCGAGGGCTATGAAGTCGCATTGCAATTCGGCAACCAAGTCTGTTTTCGCAAGGTCCGTGTAACCCTGGAGGATAAATGTCCATCTTCGTAGCCATCGTAATCAGCTTAATCGCAGGAGCGGTGCTGGACCACTTGTTTTTCGTGGATGAGGAGCACTTGATAAATCAGGGCAAAGAGATCGCGTATCGAGAGATTGTAGACGCCAAAAAGCTCGCTTCCAAACTGTAAGGAGCCACACCGTGAACTTCCCAAGCTTCGAGCATGGTCCGGCTACGGACGTAGTTGGAGTGCTGGTAGCAGCGCTAATAGGTTGGAGTGCCAAGCGCGCTTGTTGGATGCGCTCGGTGGACATCAAGTTAGCTGAATTTGGAACCAAGATGGACCTCGTACTGAAACACTTGGGACTCCTCTGACACAGCCTGATTGGGATTGCGCAATCCTAGCCTTGACCCTCTGGCGCGAAGCCCGCGGAGAATCTAACGAGGCCATGCGAGCCGTGGCATGGTCAATCAGGAATCGCGTCAATAAGGGCGGCTGGTTTGGTAGTGGTTGGGCTGCCGTGCTATCCAAGGCATTTCAGTATTCCTCGATGACGGCACCAGGCGATCCTAATCTGATTAAGTGGCCTGAAGCTTACGAGGCTGCGTGGCAGCTCTGCATGGCGATTGCAACGGAAGTCTTTGAAGGTATCGGGACAGACCCCACAGAAGGCGCTACGCACTACTTCTCACAGAACAATCCACCGCTATGGGCGATGAAGATGCGCCATACGGTGGACGTTGGGCAATTCCACTTTTATGAGCAGATTTGAGGGCTATCTAAATCTCAGCAATCGGCCTTCGTCATCAACCAGAACGGTAGTCGGTTTCCCTGTCTGGAATACGAGAATTGCTTCGTCTGGCAAATCCTTCCATTGGTCAAGTTCCCCCTCATATTTTATTGGGGTGCCAGTTAGAACGTCTACGCATGCGGCCCTTAGAGAGCCTAACGAGACTTGCGCATATGAAGGGCCGTTGCCGCTAGCTTTTCGTAATTCAGCTACCGCCTTGCGGATATCTGCAACCGCCAATTCCATGAAAGGAATATAGCATGGCTTTCGATCTAGGCTCAATCATCGGCTCCAATGTGGGCGATGCGATTGCTAAGGTTATTGGTTTATTCAAGGTCGATCCGACCGTTGCGCTGGAGAACTCCGAGAAGGTAGAGGAGCTGAAGGCTAATCTTCAAGGCAAGCTGGTTGACCAAATCTCAGCGCAGATCGAGGTGGACAAGGCTGAAGCCGCGAACGCGAATATGTTCGTTGCTGGATGGAGGCCATTCATCGGTTGGGTTTGCGGGATAGGCTTGCTGACCCAATTTCTGATTAACCCCTTCGCTACTTTTATTGCTGCTCTACTCAAGCACCCCATCGCCTTTCCAGCACTCGACCTCGGGACTCTTTTGACCCTGCTATTCGGGATGTTAGGACTAGGCGGGATGCGTACGTACGAAAAGGTGCAGGGCGCACCGGGAGCTGACAAGCTTCAGTGACGCCGAACTATTGGACTATCCCCCTCGCGGAGTTGCGGGGCCTGCTTACTGGACTGCGACATGCCGGCGTCCATGAAGTCACCACGGATTCAGACGGCCAAATAATTAGCGAGAAAGACCATCACTACCTCGGTTGTAAGCGGTGCTTGATTGAAGACATCATCCAAGATAGAGAAAAGGCGTCTATGGCAACGCGCAGCACAGCGGCGCTACGAACAAACGGAAAAGGGCAGGGAAACTCGGAGGCGCTATGAACGGACCACGAAGGGGAAGAGAAAGCATAGGCGCTATCGTCATCGACCAGAAGTCAGAGAGCATGAAAATTGGGTAGCTCGCTCACGCAAACGGTTGCGGGCTATTCGGGCGACAGCGCTTTAACCCCGCGCACCACAGACTATCTCCGCTCCCTTGAGCGGCAGATGGCTCCTGATTGCATCAAAATCCAAACTGGAATGCACTACGGCGAACAGGCCAAGTATGTCACTGCGCGCATCGAGGAAAAGGATGCGCGCAAATGGGGAACACTCGAACTCATTCAGCTTACAGATTTGCAATTCGGCCATTCGCTCTGCAAGGTGCAGCGGATCATCGAATACCGAGACTGGATACTTTCAGCCCCAAATCGGTTTATAATTATGACGGGGGATAATATCGATGCCGCCACCATCTTTAGCCCTGGCACTCCTTGGGATAATCTATTTGGCCCTCAATCGCAAGCGTATCGCTTTGCAGAAATCTTTGCCCCAGCGAGACACCGCATCCTTGGGTATGTTGGTGGGAATCACGAACGCCGCGCAATGCCAGCTTTTGGAGACATTGGAACCCTCATCGCAACTCTGCTACGTGTACCATATTCAGCGGGACAGCAATTCATTGATGTCCATTTTGGGGAACATCGGCCTTTCAAGGTGCACACGTGGCACGGGGTGGGTGGAGCGCGCACGAAAGGCGCTGTGGCCCAGAACCTCGACCGCATGATGCAGCGGGGCGACTCCCAGCTCTACCTCTGCGGCCATTACCACCAAGGAATCGTGTTACCGGGATGGCGCACAGAACGCGACATTCGAGGCCGAATCAAGCTGGTAAAGATCATGGGAGCGGTAGGAACGAGCTTCCTTGAGTTTTACGGCGGCTACGCAGAAGTCATGGGCCTAAACCCTTCAGATACTCTCATGGCAAGAGCCATCCTCGAACCGAATGGCAAGTGGGAACTAACCCTCCGCTAGCTGTGGAAATACGGCTAATCCCCTAAGCATTTCCCTGTAAGTAGTTCAGCCTACAACACATAAAATAGTTGCAAATAGTGCTTGCATTCCTACCTGTAAGGCCGTATATTCCCCTTCGTGAAACGCAACGTAACAGAATATATACACTTATCAACACCTGGGCGCAAAGCGGTACCAGTTAGTACACGCAAGCGTCCACGGCTTCTTAGCGAGGAAACTCGCAGCACTCTTGAAAACCTCAGATTAGATCGCGGTCTCAGCTATAAGGGTCTCGCTGCCTTAATCGGCGTTCACTACTCGACGCTTTGGCGGGGACTCAACGGCCACGGGCTCTATGACACGGTAATCTTCAAAATTGAGCGTTTTCTGGAGAGATTGCGTGCGCCCAAATTCTAATAGCTCCTTCCGGTGCTCGATAAACCAATGCGCTCGCATCGCTTCTGATTCGAGGCGGATGATTTCTTTGTGCAATGCCGCTTCCTCCCTTCGTAACTTGTTGGCTAGGTTCCAGCGATTTAGTGCCAGTTCTTCCAGCGTCACGTCACTGCATTCCATAAGCAAATCAATAGGCGCTTCAGGTGGCAAACGAAACGTCATGGTTTGGGTCTCCACCCCCGGTGCGGCGTATTTATTACCTGTGCATTACATTTGTCAACAGTACCGGCAGTACTAGCTGAGGAAATCGTGGGCATCGAGAAGATTAGCGCAACTACCAAGCTCGACCCTGTGAATCTCCAGTTCTGCCAGGACATTGCGCGCAGCTTTGAGCCTTTCGAGGTTTCCTTGTCGTCGTTGCTGAATACGTTTGTGACCATTCTTCGCCTCAAGGTTGCCGTGGGAGAGATTGATATGTCTCCGATAGCTTTGCAACGTTTCTCGCGTCATTTAGGTAACGAAGGGTTCTCCCGTAACTTAGGTAACGAGGGGAAACGGGCATGAAGCGCGACTGGACAGAGCTAGCGCTGTTCTTTATCTGCGGCTTCGCCTTAGGTATCGCGTTCGCGCTTGAGCTTGTGCAGAGATTCGGCCAGTAAAAAGGAGAGAACGATGGCAACCGAAACGGAAAGAGACTTCGCGCAAGAGGCATTCGATAACGCCATATCGCGTAAGCCTTGGCTACTCGAACACCGAAGCGATCCGTGGTACGGAAACCAGATCACAGTAACGGATAGCAATCACTGCGCACTGTGCAGAGTTCCCCCATCCGGCCCGGAGCAATTCAAGCTAGCTCGCCTAATCGCCGAATCCCCTAAGTTGCTGAGTATTGCAAGGCGATGGGTCGCCCTTGATGCCGGGGCATGGCATCCCGAGCGTTATGCGGCAGAGAAAAAGGAACTCATTGCAGACACGGAAGCGGTAATCGCAAAAGCAGAGGGCCAATGAGAAACCTTACTGCAGCGGATTTGGGATTAGACACGTTGAGTCTGTCGAAACTAATTCTCGGCATTCCGCCAGTTTCGGGAAGCGCCCTAGTCGAAAGGGCCATAGATGAACCCACCTATAGGGGCCACGTGTCGAACGCTAGCGGCTTACCGGGCTCGGGATCATCGCGGCGCACCGAAGGGGCTGCAATATCCACGGATGTGCAGCCCCAACAAATCCGCCATCACGAGTTCAACGAGGAACAGCAATCAGACGGCCCCGACCCTTACGACGCACAAATAGAGAGCGAGATGGAAAAGGAGGGCACATGACGCCCACAAAACCGGCCCCGGCCCAGGAATCGTTAGTGCCACTGAACGGCGATGCCGCGGTGATTGTCCGGCCCACTCCCATAAGCGTGCTTCAGCAAGCGGTTGAACGTGGCGCCAGCGTAGAAACGCTGGCGAAACTTTTGGAGTTGCAAGAACGTTGGGAAGCGAATGAGGCCAAGAAGGCATTCGAGGTAGCTTTCGCAGCGTTCAAGGCCGAAGCTCCAAAGCTGGAAAAGACCAGAGAGGTTGGCTATGAAGGCCGAAACGGAGGAAGCCGAACCTCCTACAAGTTCACGCCGCTAGATGCCATCGCAAACACTTTGGGCCCCATCTTGGCGAAGCATGGACTGTCCTATAACTGGAGGCAGGAGTGCTCCAAGGACGGAATCAGCGTCACGTGCGTCCTGCGGCACACACAGGGGCACTCCATAGAGAATGGGCTAGGACCAGCCGGCGCGGACACTAGCGGATCTAAAAACTCAATACAGGCTATCGGCTCCACTGTGAGTTACCTGCGTCGCTACACCCTGCTCGGTGTGTTGGGTATGGCCACCAGCGATGAAGATTCAGATGGCATGACGATGGGGAACGCCGCGGATTGCCTCGAAAACATCAACCTCGCCTCCAACAAGGACGAACTGGAGCACGCCTACAAGGAAGCCATCAAGCAAGGCTTGCGCGAATCCGATCCCAAAGCTATCGGCATATTTATGAAGGCACGCGAGAAGCGCGAGAAGGAGTTGAGCGCGTGAAAAGAGCCGAGGCAGCAGCGATTGCGCGAGCAGTAAAGAAGTCAGGCGTTAAATTACACCGGAATATAGGGCTATACCGTATTTGGTGCCAGATGCGCAGACGTTGTGATGAACCAACACATCGGCAATTCCCAGATTACGGCGGGCGCGGCATCACGGTGTGCGAACGATGGCGCAACTTCCATAATTTCGTTGCTGATGTTGGCCCGAGACCGCCCGGTGGATTGCTGGACCGCACGGACAACAATCGCGGATATGGACCTGACAACTGCCGTTGGGCGACTAGGACCGAGCAGAACAGTAATCGCCGCAACTGCATCTTCGTAATCCTTGGCGGTGAGCGCGTCACTCTCAAAGAGGCGTGCCGCCGAAAGGGACTGTCTTACCGCCCCATCCATAAGAGGGTATATCGCGGATGGTCTATTGATCGGGCATTGGCTGTGCCGGTAGGTGAAGCATGAACATTGTGGATTGTGGAGGCCAGCGAACTCAGGAATGGTTCGACGCCCACCTTGGGATGCTCACAAGTTCACGGATTGCAGACGCCATTTCCAAGCGTAAGCGTGATCCCCACCAACCCTTGCAGGCATACCTTGATCTGCGCTTGGAACTCGCTGTCGAAAGGATCACAAAGAAGCCGAGCGCTCACTTCGTCTCTTATTGGATGGAGCGGGGAATTGAACTAGAGCCACTAGCCCGCGCCGCATATGAACTTCGCTCCGATATTAACGTAAAGCTAGTCGATTTTGTCCTTCATCCCAACAGAGACAGTTTAGCTTGGGCTGGATGCTCACCAGACGGACTCGCTGGAGATGAACTCATCGAGATAAAGGTTCCAAAGCCGGAAACCCATGCCGAGTACCTACTTGCTGAAGTTGTGCCGGCAGAATACCTGCCTCAAATGCACTGGCAAATGGCGTGTACCGGATGCGTCGCTAATACGTTCGTCAGTTACTGCCCAGACTTTCCCGAACCTCTTGACCTGTTCATCTGCCGCCTGCCACGCGACGACAAACGGATCGCGGAAATGGAGGCGGAGGCAGTCAAGTTCCTTGCGGAAGTTGAGACGGTAGTGGTGCAACTGAAAAGCGGACTGGAAGGCGTGCTGCGTAAGAGCCTAGATGCAGTCGAGCATATTCCCTACTAAGGAGGTGCGCCGTGGAACCTGAGAAGCCACTACGAGCCGTGGATGTTTCCCACGCCATTACTGAGATCGTTGCAGGTGTATGCGACCAACAGGCCGTATGGAGTGGAGATGCGATCACGCTTGAACAGGTATGGGAGATTTATGACCACGTGGATCTTTATCTACGGGCCTTGGATTGCAAACTTGTTGGTGCGGTGAAAGCGTGACTCTCTGCACCTACTGTCTGGAAAGGGACCACCGCGAGGTTGAAGCGCACCGCATCGTGGCTGGAACGCCTATGTGTCGGGAATGTTGGTCAGGAAATAGCAGGTTCGACAAGGAAGCCCTCTCGGAGTCACGGCGTGAGGGTTGGAGCCATAGTGACTATACCCACCGTGGCGCCAAGGTGCTGAAGTGAACTACGAGCGCCCCTTTTGCCTGGATTGCCTGATCTATGTGGACCTGACCAAGCACGGGCGCTGCTCGCATTGCGATGGGGATGGCATCGCCCCACCTACGGTTCGCACCAAGACCGAGGCTGATTGTGAGATAGAGCTACTTGAGCGCCTTTATCAGAGGTCCGAGGAATGATCTGCTGGCATAAGTGGGAAAGGTGGAAAGTGACTAAAGAGGGCTCTGTGCAAGAGACGGGAGACCGCCTTACGGGAACGATGCTGCCTCCAGAACAGCGCTACACCATAGGCTCTTTCATAGAACAGCGGCGTGAATGCGGGAAGTGTGGCCTACTTCAAGTGCGGCGGGACAGAGTATGAGGATCTGCTCAAGATGTGGAATGCACCTGCACAAGCCAGATGGCTCGGTGGACTACAAGCGCCGCTTCTGTGGGTCAGAGTGCAAGAAAGAGGATTTGCGGGAGAAGATGCGAGCTAAGCGACTACAGGCCAAGGGCGCTGCGCAGGGTAGTGTTGTTTCGCGTAACAAAGCGCATAGCGCGCCGTACCAGGCAGTCGAAGGGGATTGGTAGCCAAGGGTGCCTAGGCCCGAGTTTCTAGCGATTTCGTCCCGTAATGAAAGTAGGGTTTTTGTCTGTGGGCCAGAAGTGCAGTGTCAGTGGTACAGGATGCGCTTGCTTATGAGTGAATCGGTAAGGTACGGCTACTTGTGCGGAACCTCCGGGACTGCTCTGACCGACTCCATGGCTGCACGCGGATGCGGCTTTGAAGAGGCGGCCTACAGACTTGGCCTCTGTCAACTAGACGAAGCTGGAATCATTCACAGAAATAAGCAGGGCGTAATCTACGATCCAGAGATGGTTGCCTTTGAGCGCTGCTGGAATGAGCAAGCATCAGAACTGCAAACCATCCAGAAACACAGAGATAAAGACCGCCTTCGAAAACAAAATGAGCGCATGTCCGTGGACAAATCGCGGACAAATGAGGCAAACCACGTATTTGTATTAACTCCTAATTCTTTAAGTTCTAAAGAATTTAATACCAGTGAAGTCTTACTTCCAGACTGGCTCCCTCTCGAAGCTTGGGAGGAGTACACGAAAAAGGTGCGCCCGAAGTTGAAGGCGCCCAACACACCACTTGCCCATAAGCGGCTAATAAATCAACTCAACGAGTTTCGCTTAAAAGGGCTCGACCCGAAACTAATCATCGAAAACGCGATTCTGTATGGCTGGAAAGGATTCTGGGAGCCGAAGGAAATCGGAGGGCAAGATGATCCGCTCGGAAGAGGAGAACGAGAAGCTGCCGCCACTCGTGCAGAAGCTGTTCGCAGGCTGGGCCAAAAAAGCAACAGTCGATGAGGTTGTGGCCTATGCGACCAGTTGGCGGGAGTTGACCTTACCGCAAATTGAAGCGGCGGTAGACCGAGCCTTAACGGAGTGGCATGGAGACTTCCCTCCATGCGCCTCGCACGTGAAAGGACTAGCTCCCACAGTAGCGGCTCTGGGCGAAGAGTCTAAGCGGACTAGGGACTGCAGGGAATGCTCAGGAACAGGCTACCGCATCGTCCAGCAAGGAACCATTCGCAAGGCTACGCTCTGTGAATGCGTGAGCGCGGAAGGGCAAGCCAAGTATCAGGAGTGGCTAGGAAAGAAGGCATCGTGAATAGCGAAGATTACCACTTCTACATCGCTCACGGACTATGTGGTAGTTGCGGTAAGCGGCCATTAGTGCCCGGATCCAAGGCGAGTTGTGCCCAATGCCTGCTGGCTAGGCGCAAGGCGATGCGTAGGATTACAGGCTACAAGAGCTGGACCCCCGGCAGTGCAGGGGCATATCCCGCTGAGGTTCGCGTGGAAGCGGAGAAGCGCTAATTGGCGACCTCCCTGCACTCCCGCGAAGAGGCGCTTGAACTACTCCGCAGCGTGTCGGCGGATCAATGGCGCGAAGGGATTCTTATCTGGAGCCCGACGCGCGAGCGGGCGGTTCGCAAGGAAAAGGGCAAGCGGATCATTTTTCGGGAATGGCCACCGGATCTAGCGGAGCGATTCGTAAATGTCACAACGTACCTGAAAAAGAGGTTCGGCACTCCGATGGGCTTCGATGTTGCTTGCTATCGGTTGGAGAACGCGGCACCGCATCCAGAAGAGAAAGAACAGGAGGAAGCATGAGCTTAAATGCCAATGCAAAGGAATGGGTACAAGCGCTTAGAAGCGGTAAATATGCACAAGGTTGGTATCAGCTCAAGAGAGACGATGACCGCTTTTGTTGCCTCGGAGTTGCGTGTGAACTAGCCATGAAAGCCGGAGTAATTAAACGCTACGAGCCTTCAAATGGCGCACTACCTAGATCGGTACGCCTGTGGCTTGGGCTTAAACATGAGAATGGTGACTACGGCACCGCGTCCCTTGCTAATGACAACGACCATGGGAAATCATTCGGTGATATAGCGGACATCATCGAGTCAGAGCCAGATGGATTGTTTCGCAGACGCCCACGGAAGAGAAAATGACTCTCGGCGGACGCCGCATCCAGAAGAGGGGGAGATGGAATGAGCAGACGTTACATCGTGCAGTATCAAACTCCGTGGAAGAGACATTGGCCCTTGAATGCTGGCTTTCGGCTAGATGTTCTCAGCGCTGGGTTTTATCGCTATGCGGGCGGAGGTATCGGCCTCTCGCTGGCAATTCTCAGCTTCGAGATTGCCATACAGATTTGGCCCGCGCATTTAGACTTGTCGCAACCCATAGCGATGAGCAAGACAAGGTAGCCATGCGCGGCGGAGGCCACAAAGACCCGGCAGCAACCGCAGCGGCTAAGTTCACCGACCCTCGCAGCTACGTGCGGCTCGACGGTAAGCGGTTCTTGTTCGGGCGAGACATCGAGATATTGCGCGCGCAGGTTTTCTTGCGCGATGGCTCTCGCTGTACTGGTGAAGGTGAGGATGGCGAAAGGTGCGATCGGCAAGTGGACTGGTACACCGGGCATTTACACCATGTCATCCCGAGAGGCCGCGGAGGGTCGGACGAAATGAGCAATACCGTAACTTTGTGTGGCGCCTGTCACGCGAAACTGCATCCGCGGGTACGACTGCGGTGGATGGGGGCAGCATGAGCGACAAGCGGCGGCCTATAGATACAACGTGGCGCACGCTCGATGTGTGGCGAAATGGCATTTATCACATTGGGCGATGGTATGGCGAATGGTGTAGGTATTGCTGTTGTTACCACTACTTGCGGGGCAAGCCATGACCGCCGACGAGATTTACGAACTACTCCACCAAGTCCTAGAGCCCTTCAATCGTGGCCTCGACCTAGACCGCAAGACCGCCCTGGATGGCTTACTTGATATTGCCAGCCGGAAGATTGCGGCCAACGTGGAAGTGGCGATGGTTCGTTGTCAATGGTGTGACACGGTACAGCCGTGTATTTCGGGGCGTTCTTGCGATTGCGGCAGTAATGCATTCAGGTCTCTGGCATGAGTTATTCCTACGAAAAAGAGAAGCCCTACATCTTCACCGAAGAGGGGCAACGCGATTTCCTCAAGGTGCGCGACCATGCCAACAAACTCGCACGAATAGCCGGAGCCTTTACGGTAGAGCACGCAATGGAAGCCATCAGTGGCGATTCTTGGGCGATGCTGGCCTGTGTAGATCGACTCGTTGAACTGAAAGAATTTCGCTACGTCTACACCGACACGGCAACTCAATTTCACGTTCTTGTGAAGTGTGGCGCATGACAGCCACGATTCTCTGTTTCGATGTGCTTGGCAAGCCGCAGCACCAGGGCTCGATGCGAGGCTTCACTCCGAAAGGTTGGAAGCGTCCAGTTCTCACGAGCGATAATGCGAATCTGAAGCCTTGGCGTCAGGAAGTGGCAGCAAATGCCCACGCAGCCATGGTGGAGTCTTTCATAGAGGGCTGCATTGAAGGTCCCGTTCGAGTTGAGGCAGGGTTCTACTTCACGCGACCTAAAAGAGGCAAAAAGAGGGATATACACAAGACCACGCGACCGGATCTGGACAAGCTCGCACGAGCCCTGCTAGACGCAATGACCGGAACCGTGTTCGCAGACGATTCGCAGGTATCTCAATTGTGGGTCAGTAAGTTCTTTGATGGAAGCGCGCGGACGTGGGTTCGAGTAACCATGTTGGAAGAGTCCGTGATCCCCCGCGATCGGAGGACGGCGTGAAGCGTCTTTTGGACCGACCTATTACGTTTTATCCAAACCCGCGCGCAGCAAACGCTGTGGTGCGGATCAAAAGGAGCGTTGAACATGCGATTAAGTGAAGCTATTTTATTGGGGAGCTCGATAATCAAGGCAAAAGGCGGGGCAATCTTCTATCCCGATGGCTCTGGTTGTGCTCTCGGTATGGGGCTCGCGGCCAATGGCTACACGTGCAATCCGTTTGCTGGCGATGGTGATGCACTTCACCTGTGGCCCTGGCTGAAACAGGCAACGGTCCTTCCTTGCTGTCCGACGTTACTTTCAGAGGACGGCACAACAGACGTAATGTCCGCCATCGTTCACCTGTTCGACTTTCATGTTTCCGAAGAAAGAGACTGGACGATTGAAGAATTATGCCAATGGTTGGCCTCAATCGAACCACCAGAACCGGAGTTGCAACGCTCCCAACCATCCCCGGCACAGATGCCTGACCGAAGTGTTTTGCATGAGCTAAAAGTTACATGAGACTTCTAGAGCAACGCGCTTTGGTAATCGGGAAGGAAGGATGAGATGACGCCCAAGCCTAAATTGTCGCTCAAGTTTCTGAAGGAGAAGTATCCGCGACCACTGCGAGCCATAGATGGATGCAGCATTGACGACCACTATTGCGTGGGCGGGGCGCTCTGCCGCGAAGCAGGGATGCAGGACAAGTCATTCCCGAACGATACAGAGATCATGGACGCCCTTTATCGAGTCAACCCACACATTGAGCGCTACGAACTTAACGACAGAGACTACGTAAACCTGATGGGCCAAATTAAAAGCCTCACGAAGGCCAATGATGCAGGAGACTTCGATTTAGCTTGGCACATCCTCGGAGACTTACTTAAGTGGCGGTCAGGTGGAAGCGCTAGCTGATGCCGATCACCGAGAACTCGGTTTGGGAAAATGGGCTACGGACGATCTGAAACGCCTTGCTACCAGTTTAAGGTTTGGCCCGCGAATCCAGGACTATGCGGCAGGTGTGCATGGCCTGAGCGCGAGCATAAGGAGAGAGCGATGCAACCACATCAGGAACGGGTAGTAGCTGAGTTGAAAGACCTCACCTCAAAGCGCGAAAGGCTCGGAACCTTTATCAGTAATCCAACGAACTCAACCTATGCTGCATTGCCCGATGCCGAGAAAACTAGACTGCGCAGGCAGTTCGACATCATGGTTCAGTACGAAGGCGTGCTTCAAGAGCGAATCGACAACTTCGCGGCGTAGGTCGGGGAAGGATAGGAACGTGAAGCCATGACACCTAACCCAGACGGGGCAAGCAAGCTGCGGGAAGAGCTGTGGGCTATGCGTAAGCGTTTGGGACACAATGGAATCGTGCTGGACATTGATGAACTTATTGTGTTCATCGAATCCTCACGCCACGACGCCATCGCGGCGACCAAAGAGGCGTGCGCACAGGCCCTTGATGGCTTAGGAGTCACGGAGAACGAGATTACGTTACGCCAGTGGTGCCAAGAAACCATCCGCGCACTACCCGGCCCCGACCTCTCGGCTGCGAATTGCGGTCAAGGCGGTCACGAATATGGCGATGGCTGCGCGGATTGTAGGGATGCCAAAGCGGCACTCGCGCTGTTCGCGGGGCAGGTGGCTGGGCACATGTTCGTCGGCTGTCGCGATCCATTCCACGATGGCCGCGTACTATGTGCCTGCAACGCTGTCCTCAAAGAGGATTACCGCACGAGTAACACTACAGATCAGCAAGCATGGCAGCAACACATCCTCGCCCTCGTTCCGAACCCAAACGCACTCGCGGAGCATGATGCGGCGCTGGTGGCTCCGTTGCGTGAATTACTGGAGCACGACCGCAGCCAAGTTGCCTTGCACATAACCGCAATTATAAAGGCTGTAAAGTCACGCGATTGGCTGACGGAAGGCCGCGGACCCTACGAGTGGAACGACGACAACTGGCACAAAGAGTTTGCTGCCGCCGCGACGGAAATATTGGAAGCCGCTGAACCTCTTGAAAGAATTGCCGCCGACTGGACGGAGTGCTCGCGAAAGAATGAAGATGTAGTTCAAGCGCGCATCAACCTGAAAGCCGACAACGCCGCACTCCGCTTAGAACTTGAGCGAGAGCGTAATCCAGCCAAGGTGCAAGCCGTACTAGATTTGCTAGCCGAGCGAGACAAACTCAAGGCGCAGATCGCCAGCGCGGAAGCGAAGGCGGCACGCGATGGATTTAGCGCTGGTGTTATGCTGGCGCAACTTTATGAGTGCCCCACTTTCGAGTTGGCCTTGAAGGAAACAACGCTAGGCGAAAAGCCGTGGGCCAAAGCGGAGCAGCAGGCCGAAGCCAAGGAGGGTGCGAAGTGATTCCAGTTGACCCAGCAATCGAAGAATTGGAGCTTGTCACCTATGCAAAGGATCAGCCCGAGTATATTCCTCTTCCAGTTAGGCGCGATGTGCACGGGGCGGTAGTGACTTGCTGGAAACTTTCATCCATCGAGCGAGTGCGGATGCTATTGCAGGGACGCTTCTATCTAACGATCCTGACGTTCAATAGTCCGCTGCAACCCATTCGTATCGAAATGGACAAGCCAGAGGCAAGCGCAAGCGGAGGCGGGGATACCGAAAGGAGTTAGCGAATGGCGGAGCGCTGTCCTTGGCACACATTGCATGAACGCTGTAGTCAGCAAAAAGATCATGACGGTCCATGTACGATGGTTGCTAGAGAAGTGAAGAAGTACATCGAATTGCCTTTCAGTCCTGAGGACGTGAAGAGGGGAGTTAACGAAGTGAGAGAGCTTTGCGGATTCGTAATTGGTCAAGGTTGCGGCTCTGAGACTCTGCGCTGTAATGCCGCCAAAGGTCACGATGGCTTCCATAGCTATACTTGGGTACAGACCTACGGCGATACTCGCGGTACTTACGCCGAGAAAAACTACACCCAGCGCGACCTGGACCTCGCGGTACTGGAGGCGAGGAGTGAGGAAGCGAAACATGCGCGCCAACGTAAGGAGTGGCTAGAACGCGGTTATGGCGTAGCCTCAGACGAGGAATACATCGCCAACTTGGAGGCCGACCTCCAGAAGCAGAAAGCGGCGATGGGGAAGGCATAGCGTGCGCTGCCCTCACTGTAAGTCGCCTAAGAGCAAGATCGTAATGAGTTCTTACGTCGATTGGGTCATTCTGAGGCTGCGCAGGTGCTTGGACTGTTGCAAAGAATATGAGACACAGGAGAAACTAGTACCAAAAGCGGACAAAGTACACCGCATACCTTGACTAACCTACATCGAATACCGTATAGCTAAGATCAGTTAGGCGCTCACCGTCAGAGCTGATGTGACGAGGCCACCGAGCTATTAGTCAGATACCCGCTTCCCAAGTCCCACTTAGCAAAAGACAGCAACGCAAAGCCAACTTTGACCGTATTCGTGTGCGCGGATTTGAGAGATGGGAATGGCGTGCAATGAGTTCGCCGGCCAGCCGCAAGAAAGAACCTGCACACATGATGGTGATGCAGTTAACATGACCTTGCAAAGACTAATCAGACCATCCTATCACTTAGGAGAGCAAGGCGAGATCCTCGAGGTAATCTGGGCCGGTGGACCGCTATTGCCGAATTACTTGAGGAAGGACGCATTGGCCGGCGATAACATTGGCTCAAACCATTTCGGTGGCAGTCAGCTCTTGAACCCAGGCAAGCACAAACGGTGCAGAGCAAAGCGCAAGCGATTGGAAGCAGCGCAGACTGAGGGCGAGTGCGAGACCTCACTAAGCTATCCGATGAAGTACTCGAACAGACCCATGCCACGGCTGGCGTGACCGATATATTGCTCTATGTCGAGACTGGCAAAGAGATTGAACGAAGGGCGCAGTTGAGGGCAGCAAGAGCTTAATGCCTGGAGTGAGCAATAAGGCAAGAGATCGCAGGCTCATCAAGCGTAAGGTTAATGGTGAAACCCTGCCTGAGATAGCAGCTCAAGAAGGCATGACCAAGAATGGCGTGTTCTTAGCCCTTAAGCGATTGGAGCCGCAACTACTTACAGCACTCAAGCGAGCAGATTACGGATTGGATAAGGCTGTGATGAAGATGGTCGAGCTTGCCGATGCGGAGAAAACAGAATTCTTCGCCAAGGATGGAGTTGTAACGCAACAGGTAAATGTAAGGGATAATGGCACATGCTTCAAGGCTCGCGAGACCTTATTGAGACTGCATAGAGGTTACGGAGACGATAAGGCAGCTCCAACCAACGTATTCGGGAATGGCCCAGTAATGGTGATCGTTGGCGCATCGAACGACAGAATTAAGAGACTTAGGACTGGAAATATGCTTTCTGCTACGTTAACGCAAGCAGACGAAACAAGTCAGGAAGATACGCAATCAGGCGAAACAAATGAGAGCGCCTCGTAGCCAACGAGGAGGCCTGTGGTGTCAAGTCTCATCTTTTGTTGATTATATGTATGGCGACCGAACGCTAGGGGTAACAATAGGGGTAACGCAGCGTTTAGGATGGTCAGAAACAACCGGGATAACCCCTCGGAGGGACTCCCGCGGCTTGAACCGGGTTCTCGTTGGTTGAAGCGCACGCACTACCGGGGTGTTTTTAATGTTGGAGTCCCACATTCATACATCACATACTCCAGTATCTACGGTAGAAACAGAGGCGCCCGTATTAACTACAGCACAAAAGGGTAGACCTAGAAAATTCGACAAGCGCAAGGCGGTCACGATTTACGTCTCAGAGGCCGATTGGAAGTGGATTCGATTGCAGTCTGGTGAGCTTTCAGTGTCTGAGTGGTGTGGTGAAGTCCTATTGAGCAAGGTTCGCGGACAGCAAGGCACAGAGGCGATTCTCGCGGAGTACGAAAAGAACCACCCAGAGCACGCAGAGATTGACCGTGCCGCTTTATCTATGACTAAGGGTGTCGCTGAGCAACTTCATGCGATTATCAAAGAAGCCGTGAAGCCTGTAAAGAAAGTAAAAACCTGCGCCCACGGCAAAGAGAAGGGCTATCACTGCTGGCAATGCCGGGGATTGGCGAACGTCGAATGAGCCACAAGTACCCGCTTTCCAAGGCTGGCTTCCTGAATTCCATCTCCAAGCTCAATTTGCAGCAAGGCGACGTAATCGTGTGTAAGGACTTCGAGACGCTAAATTACCTCTCGAAGGTCCATATGCCGCTGCCTTTCACGGTTCCACTGGTTTTCTCGCCGCAAGGGGTCAATAAGCTCAGCCGGCAGGATTTGATGAATCTCATCGAACAGTTAGACCAGACGACCGAAACGCCTGCTTCTGTGGAGATGCCCTCAGCTCCGCTATGAAAGATACCTTGAAGTCAGTGCTCTCCCTTTCGCAGCAAGACAAGGATGAAGTGATGTACCGGCTCATGTTTGGTAAGGGTTGGAAGTTTTGTCCCAGATGTGGGGAGGGACTTCCAAGATTGCCAAAGATTCACAAATGCCACGAAGTTGACTAAAGCCGCTGCTCAACAAATCGTATTTGAGCCATCCTCTCCAGTAGCCGATTCCTACATCTGGAACACCAAGCGCGAGTCGATGTTCGATGGCGGGGTGGGAAATGGCAAAACCACTTCCGGCATCCAAAGACTGCTTATCCTGGCAAAAGAGTTCCCCGGCTCCCGCTGGGCTGTAGCGCGTCAAACCTACAAGAGCCTGGTTAACACGACTCGCAAGACCTTTGACAAGCTTTGCCCTCCACACTGGATCAAGCGCGACGTTAAAGAAGAAATGACGCTCCAGAACGGCGCTCAGATCCTCTGGATGCACCTCGACGACATGAGCGAAGGCGATCTCCGGTCACTTGAAATTAACGGAGCATTCGTTTCACAGGCAGAAGAAATCGCTCCCGAGATGTGGGAATACATGGACTCCCGCATCGGACGATGGTCGAGGCCGGAATGGAAGCAGCCCTGCCCTCCGTATCTTTGGGGGGAGTGCAACGTCAACGGGCACGATTGGGTGTACTTCCGGTTCCATCCCGAAGTGTTTGGGAATAACGACGTGAAGCACTACGCGGATGGCGGGCTCACCTGGGAGGGCCACCCAGACCGCTTTTACTGTTTCGGCTCGAGCGCAATCAATAAGCCCATGCTCGATAAGTACGCTCCTGGCTATTACGACATGCTGATGCGTAAGCCGGAAGCCTGGAAGCGCAGATGGGTTTACGGGTCAAGGGACATATTCGAGGGAGCTATCCACCCCGACTTCAGGAGAGAGATACACGTTTATGACGCTGATAAGTTCGATCCCTTTGAGTGTATGGACGTTAAGTCTTGTTGGGGATGGTTTGATTACGGCTTATCTGCTCCGACGTGTCTTTTGCTCTCGGCGTCCACGAGCGATAACTACCATTTCATCACTCATGAATACTACAAACGATCCACTCCCGGACGAACGATCACGATTAGAGAGCATGCAAGCGCAATACTTAAACTCATGCGCGACAACCGGTATTCAGTCAGGGGAGTTTACGCCGACCCAAGCGTTTTTTTCGAGTCTACTCGGGACCGCAGGACTCAAGTAACCTCCACCGCTCAGGAGTACCGCGAGTGCGGGCTCTACCTTATCAAGGCCGATAACAATGAAATCGCTTCTATCTCCAACCTGCAAGAACTTATGCATGTCAACCCTGTACTGCGGAATCCTCTTACTAAGGCTAGCGGTTCGCCGCGCCTATTTATCTCTTCCCGCTGCGAGAACCTGATCGACCAGATCCAACTCCAGCGCCATGCGGAAACACGTAACCCCTTAACCGGAGAGAAAGAATTCACAGAAGAACGGGCTGCAGGTATTCCCGACCACGCTTACGATCCGCTGCGATACTTCGCCAACTCGTCGGTATGGCAAGCAATTCGAGTCAGGGAGCAGCCCCCGGCTCCGCAGTACCGCACCACGCCTGTAAACACGCAGCCTGTAAAGGGCTATGCAACTCCCAGTCAAATGCCACGAACGAGAACAACCGAATGGCGACAGCTACAGAAGCCTCCCATGCCCAACAGGGTAGAGCAGAAACAGGCATGGTGGAGCGGAGAGTGAGAAGCTCTTACTGCATGAAGGCTAAGCCGGATGAAGGGAATTGCGATCTCTGCCGACTCTGCGGACGATGCTTCACCCACGACATGCGGAATGGTTCAGCGCATTGCCCCTGCTTGAGGATTAGGCCATAGCTACTAACTTCGTTTCATCTTTCGGGATGCCTCCAGGTCCTCCGACCTCCGTTTCTCCTGACACCGGACCGGCTGAACGTGACTCCGATCAGGGAACAACGCACAGCGATGATTCTAATCAAGCTAAGACACGAGTCGCGGGTCTCTCGGATGCTGAGATTGTTTCTCAGATCGAACGCTACCGCAACGAAGCGTTCATGCGCGAATACATCATCCGAAATACCTGGCTCGACTGCTATGGCCAGTACCGTAACAAGCAGGATTTCGATGATAAGGCTCCCTGGCAATCCCGGCTCACTTATGCCAAGGCTCACTCCGCTGTTAAGAACTTTGCCGCAAATATCATTAGGCTATTACTACAGTCCGAACAATGGGTAACTGTCGATCCGGGATCGTCCTATAACCCGACTATCGACATCAAGCACATCTCCCCACTGGTTGAAAAGGTCGTACTAAAGCTAGCCAACAACGCGCATTTCAGAAGCCAGTTCCGAGACGCTTTGGAGTTCGGGGCGGCTTGCGGGTTGGGAGTATTGAAGGTTGGCTGGGGCTATCGCAACGTATTCGACTTGTCGGTTAAGGGCGACGATACCGGACCGCTACTCATCCAGAAGAAG
>Ga0210406_10002115_pt1 | contig 23179 bp, 19 predicted proteins | sample IncBWC30MmetaG_FD_155454 | JGI IMG/M metagenome (GOLD analysis project Ga0210406, IMG submission 155454) | Forest soil microbial communities from Barre Woods Harvard Forest LTER site, Petersham, Massachusetts, United States - Inc-BW-C-30-M | ecosystem: Environmental > Terrestrial > Soil >...
GTTGGTATTTTAAACATGAGTCTCCTTCTCAAAAGCTCAAGTCGAAGTATCAGCGTTTCCGGGCCGCAATACTGTGCGATAGTGCACAGAAGGAAAAAATAAGGGGTTTTGAGAAGGTGGCGCGCGGTGCAGAAGTTGTGGTTTGGCGCGACAACCCGAGTACGAATTGCCGGTGAGTGGCTAGTCGGCCAGCTGAAACCAAAGGATGGGGAAAGACAACAAACCCAGAGGCAAAAGCAATCGCGGCAATTTAAAAGAGATTCCGTTTCATTTTTGTTCGTCCTTTTAAAATGCGTCACTTAGGAAGTCGCTAGGCACAAGACGAATCTCTCGATTGGCCCCTGTGTCCATGCAATTTCCTCGGAGTCGGCGGGCTGGACATCACGCGGCGCGCTACTTGAGTTAGGTTGTCGCCTGTCTCTCTTTTCCCTCAGCGCCTAAACGCTCGTGGTGCTGCGTTTCACGAAATGCCAATCTCTCACCGAACGCGTGAACTACACGCCACACTGCGTGCGTTCCGCCAAACTCGCAAGGCGCCACGCCTGCGTCCCGTCCGAAATGCTTCGAACGGGATGTATTTCTTGCTGGCCTGGATTTCCGCGACCGATCTGGAGAGTTGTTAGTCCTTATCCGGATGGCTGTGGCGCGAATTCCAGTATTCGGACTGCTCCTTCTTGTTCGACTTCGCGTATTCGTGGGATTCCCTGTGGTTTTCTGTCAGGAACTGCTCCTCAGGCGCGATTTTCCTTGCCATCCCAGTTGTGATAATCCTTGTGATCGTTATCGTAAACGCGTTTGCGTTCATGGTCCTCTTGAGCTGCGGCGGCCAGAATAGTTACTGGCGCTGCGAGCGCGGCGACCAGAAATAGCGAACCCAGATATTTGCTTGCACCATGCATGTTGTAATCCTCCAAATTTCAGAGTGTCCGCTTTCGCAATCGCGGCAATCGCTAGTCTGGCATCTGGAACCAGTCGACGGATGTTCCATACCGCACATGCGCATCGGATAGGGCGGGAAGCGCCCTGCCTCAGAACTGATGCTGGCTTTCTGCACAAAAGAATCTTCCGATTATCCTTGACACTCCTGCTCGATAAGAACAAGCTCGTGTTGTGGTTTCGCCGTTTGAGGCGAGACTCCCGCTTCGCAGTTCAAAAGCAGTTTCTTAAAAGGCCAAGCTCCGCATCAGGCGCTAAGAGGGCAGAACCTCCTCGGTTCCTTTTTGTTCCCTCGCGCGGAGCCCGACTTCCTGTCCGACGTACAGGTCAACACACCCCAGACGTCAGCGGTTCACAGTCACACCACTCAAGCCCGGCTCGCTTCGCGCGAGCAGGAATCCGTATTTTCTAAAAAGGGAGATTTACTTATGTCAGACACAAACAAAAATATCGTTCGTCGTTTATTCGATGAAGTTTGGAACAAGGGCTATCTGCCGGTGGCAGACCAGCTCTTTGCACAGAACTACTCTCACCATGATTCTTCGACGCCCGAATTTGGGCGAGGGCCCGAAAGCGAAAAGAAGCGTGCGACTCTCTACCGCACTGCGTTCCCCGATGTCCGATTGATGATCGAGGACATCATTTCCGAAGGTGAAACAGTCACGGCACGCTGGTCCTGCAAGGGTACCCATAAGGGCGATCTCAATGGAATCGCTCCAACGGGAAAGCAATTCGCCATTTCCGGAATCAGCGTTGCCCGTTTTACCGACGGCAAGATGATCGAAGGTTGGGTCAACTGGGACGCTCTAGGCTTGATGCAGCAGCTCGGTGTCGTCCATGACCTCGGCAAAGCCAAAGCCGCAACAAGATAACCGACTCCATTCAGCCAAACGAAGCAGAAGGCCCGATTTTTCAAGAATCGGGCTTTCTGTTCTTCTCCTTCAGCGTCAGGGAATACAGCTGAATGACGCCATAGCATCCAAATTACTCAGCAGGCGTGATGCGCAACGTAGATTTCCTCATCGGTCCGGCAGCCGATCTTCAAGGTCGCTTGCCAACTTACCCACATCGGTTGCGTCGCTGAAGCCCTTCAGTTCGTGTTTTGCGGATTCGACGTCGATGCCCAAGCGTTGGCAGATCTTGTGCTGCATCTGGAGCATAGCCGTTAGTTCCTGTTCCGCGAGCATGCCAACTTGGAGGTCGAGGTGAGAGCGCTTTTCTGCTTGACGGGCCATGCGATTTTGACTGATGAGAACAAAGATGGTGAGCACAACACTTTCCGAGGAGATGATCAATGCCAAAATTCCAAAAGGAAATGGATCGAAGGCTTTCACGCCCGGAATTAGGCTGAGATTGATCGCGCTCCAAGTGAGCACAAGAAGGACCTGTAACAGCAAGAACGCAGTACTACCGATCATTTTAGTGATCGCATCGCTCGCTCGTTCGGTAGGAGTGCGGCGCAGCAGCGCCTCGTGCTCCAGCTTGGCGATCGCTTCGATATTGGGATTTGTGGGATTGGCAGGCTCGTGGCTAGTTGGACTCATCATTGTCATTCCTAGAATAGGCTTGCCCTGGGTTGGTTGCGGGACACCGGGGCATCAGCTGAACTCTGCGCGAAGTTATGCGAATTTCTTGTGAATGCGACCACCAAACTTGCTCGATGTACTAGTAATCGAATCACCGGATACCGGGCAGGGAACGGGTTTGCGTTTGTTTCAGGTTTGACCGAGGTATTCATCTGCTGGCAATTCAATCGTCGAGACTTGGTCTATTGGTCCTTCGTCAAAATTCCGAGGCGGTGCAAGGACCTGACAACCTCACTCACCGGAATCTTCGTATTGAGCCTGCTAACCCTTGCAACGAGACCTCGAAGAGGGGAAAAGAAACCAACAACGCTTCGACGAACTTCTGCCAGCGCTTCTGCGTCATGGATGCCCCAGAAATCTACCAGTCGCCTGCTCTTGTAGTTGTAAGCGAATTTTTGACCGCAGTCCAAACAAGTGATGTAGGTTTCTCGGCCATGAACAGATCGGTATCCCGGTAGGTTGGACGGGATTGATTCGCGCAGAGTTATCGGAGGACCTTTATGCCAGTGGGGGCAGAGAAAAACAAGACGAAGCAATGCCCGTACAAACAGCGGGGCGCCGAAGACCATACTCCACCACGGCTCGGAAGGGAGGAGCGATCGTTCCTCTTTGAACAAATTTCTCGCTCCTTTCCGATACAGAACTATAGACCCGTCGATTCTATACGCTTGAGCCAGTTTTTTCTGAGGATGAGGTTGCACGTGAGCACCAGAACAGGATGTTAGACACGGCGAAGGTTCGTGTCTGTTCCGTTGTGAACACTGAAGTAGCAGGCTCTCTGCTTGTCGCAGTACTGCCTTGCCGCTCAGGCTGGCTCCCGAAGAAAAACTATTAGGGTGTAAACACAGCTCACTATTTGAGCGCCCCTCCCCCGGAGTTCTGAAATCAAAAATAAAGTTGCGGCGATATCTGGGAAATAGATCGAAGCGAGAAGACCGATCGCTGCATAACCATACGTGCGTAAAGCGCTCGCCCGATCTTCAAAAAGAGTCCACGCCGGAGGGCCCTGCTTAGTGCTTCCGGATGTATTCCAGACCGATACAGATCTCTCGCCGGCAATAGAGTCCTTTTCTCGACAATCGAAACCAAACTCCTCATCGACACCCGCGACACAGTTGCTCCCGAACAAGACGCTTCTTGCCCGAACACCGGGTTTCCATCCGCCGTAAATTATTGATTCCGAGCGACAGGGCCTGGAACGCTACAGCTTGCTAAACCGTTTTAGGGACTAAACACCCTAACGGGGGTTCGAATCCCCCCGCTCTCCGCCAGAATTCCCCACATCTTCATAAAGATGCGTCACTCAAAAAGTGCGGGCTACTGTCCAGGCTATATTTTCAGCGTGCGTGGTTTGCTCGTTCTGTCCAAGGAACAGGCATCCTCCTCAATTCTTTGGGGTTAGTGCGATACGGTTCATTTTCATAAATTTCTCATTCATCCATCATGACAGCATCGCTGCGGCGGGATAGATTCCCTGATACGGGAGCACCAATCGGCCGAGATTACTAACCCGTATTCGCCTGCGGAGGAGAACCAAATGCCATTGATACAGGTCAAACTCGTTGAGAAAGTCTTCACGAGCCAGCAAAAGCAGGAAATGATTAAGAAACTGACTGACGCAATGGTTTCTATCGAAGGCGAAAATATGCGTCAGGTAACTTGGGTGATTATTGAGGATGTGAATAGCGGGGAATGGGGCATCGGGGGACAGCCATTGTCCACCGAAGCGGTTAAGGCGTTGGCTGCTGGCAAATCGTGACCACCTGAGACTCGGTATCGAAGGCACACAAAATCGAAGGAGGTGCGCTATGACATTTCGACCCGATCCTACCTTTTATCCATCCCCCCGTTTGGCCATGCAAGCGCCGGCGGAACGGCACGCTTACGTAACAGCTCTGAATCCCAACGGAAGTCGCCGCCCCGACAAAATTGCAGTGGTGGACCTAGACCCTTCCTCAAAAACCTACAGTCAGATTGTTGGCGGCGTTGAAATGTCGCAACCGGGTGACGAACTGCATCATTTCGGCTGGAATGCCTGTAGCTCGGCATTGTGTCCGTACGCACCGCATCCGCATGTCGAGCGCCGTTATCTGATCGTGCCGGGACTGCGATCGTCTCGGCTCCATATCATTGACACTAAACCCGACCCACGAAAACCCCAGATCGTGAAGGTAATCGAAGCCGACGAGATCGCGAAGCGAACTGGCTATTCGCGACTCCACACGGTGCACTGCGGACCTGACGGCATCTACGTGAATGCAATCGGCTCTTCGACCGGCGATGGCCCAGGCGGCATCCTGATTCTCGATCACGATTCGTTCGAGATCGTAGGGCGCTGGGAAGTTGATCGCGGACCACAGTACTTATCATATGATTTCTGGTGGCATCTGGCGCAGGACACCATGCTGACCAGCGAATGGGGAACACCCAACATGGTCGAAGACGGGCTCAATCCTGAGTTGCTACTGGGTGCTAAGTATGGCCGGCGCCTCCATGTATGGGATCTTCGCAAGCGACGCCACAAGCAAGTGCTCGACTTGGGTGACGAATACCAGTTGCCGCTCGAACTTCGTCCTGCTCACGATCCGACAAAGACCCATGGATTTGTCGGCGTTGTCATCTCTCTGAAAGACCTTTCGTCATCCATATGGATGTGGAGCGCTCACAACGGCGCTTGGAAAATCCAAAAGATAATAGACATACCAGCGGAACCGGCCAATCCCGATTTGCTTCCACCAATGTTGAAGGACTTCAGGGCCGTGCCGCCGCTTCTAACCGATATCGATCTGTCGCTCGACGACAGATTTCTGTACGCCGCGTGCTGGGGAACAGGCGAATTGCGCCAGTATGATGTCTCCGATCCCCTCAACGCAAAACTCACCGGCACTATTCGATTGGGTGGAATCGTAAGCCGCGCTGCTCATCCTAAATTCTCGCAACAACCATTGAACGGCGCTCCTCAGATGGTTGAAGTCAGTCGAGATGGCCGTCGGGTGTATTTCACCAACTCCCTTTACCGCACTTGGGACGATCAATTCTATCCAGATGGGATCAGCGGCTGGATGGCGAAGGCCGATGTATCCTCGGCGGGACAGCTCGAATTGGACCCAAACTTTTTCGTTGATTTCGGCGACCTCCGCGCGCACCAAGTGCGACTGGAGGGCGGCGACGCCTCTTCAGATTCGTATTGCTTTGCGTGATTGCTATGTGGGCTTGGCTTGTGCTGTTTTTGCTCGGCGCATACCACGGGCTGAATCCCGCGATGGGGTGGTTGTTCGCCGTTGCCCTTGGCCTCCAGGAGAAAACCTCCAAGGCTGTTATTAATTCGCTGATGCCCCTGGGGCTCGGGCACTTACTTTCCGTTGCAGTTGTGGTGGGGTTAGCGCAGGCGGCCCGGTTCGCGCTGCCGCTTGGCACGGTCCGGATATTGGCCGCGGTAGCCTTGGTCACTTTTGGCATCTACAGACTCGTCCGCAGACGCCATCCGCGATGGGTGGGTATGCGCGTGAATGCGCGAGATCTGACGTTCTGGTCATTTCTGATGGCATCAGCACATGGGGCAGGCCTTATGCTGCTACCGTTTGTACTATCAAACTCCATACAGGCAATGCCCGTCGTCCACGATCATCACATGATGCTTGCCGGTGCCATGCCCTCTCAAACAGGTATGACAATGCGGTGGTGGTTTCCGATTGGGCTCCATACGCTGGGATATCTGTCGGCAACCGCTGCTCTCGCGCTGGTCGTCTATCACAAACTCGGGGTAGCCGTGCTTCGTCGCGCATGGTTCAACCTTGACCTGCTCTGGATCGGAGCGCTCTTGGCCATGGGCATTTTGACGCTAGTAATCTGACTCGGTGGCACGCTTTTGAGCCTTCGCCGGTTGGGAATCACGCTACAATTCTTGGAACTGGCTCAGGTCGTGGTACATGATTGGCGAAACAGTCAAACATTACCGGATACTGGAAAGACTTGGCGGCGGCGGAATGGGTGTCGTCTACAAGGCAGAGGATACTCGCCTGCAACGATTCGTCGCCCTGAAGTTCCTACCTGACGATGTGGCTCATGACTCGCAGATGCTAGCCCGCTTTAACAGAGAAGCGCGCTCTGCGTCAGCGCTCAGCCATCCCAATATCTGCACAATTTACGACATTGGAGAACATGCTGGGCGTGCATTCATAGCATTGGAGTACCTCGAAGGCGCGACTGTAAAAGACGTAATCGCCGGCGGTCCCCTTGATGTCGAACAGATCGTCGATCTCTCAGTCCAGATCGCCGACGCCCTCGATGCTGCGCACAGCAGCGGAATTGTGCATCGCGACGTAAAGCCTGCAAATATTTTTGTCACTCGGCGTGGACAGGCGAAGGTGTTGGATTTTGGCTTGGCCAAAGTCGTCTATACCCGGGCGGCTTCCGCATGCAGTACTGTCACGTCGATGCCGAACGATCGGCTCACTTTGCCAGGATCACTTCTCGGAACCGTCGCCTACATGTCACCTGAACAGGTACGCGGAAGAGAATTGGATGCGCGCAGCGACTTGTTTAGCTTGGGAGTTGTGTTGTACGAGATGGCTACTGGCGTGGCGCCGTTCCGAGGAGAATCGACAGGCGTTCTTTTGTCGGCGATCCTGAATGCCAACCCAACTTCGCCACTGCGTCTGAACCGCGACCTCCCCCCAAAATTGGAGGAGATCATCCTCAAGACGCTGGAGAAAGACCGGGAGCTACGCTACCAGCACGCGTCTGAGTTACGTGCTGATTTGAAGCGGTTGAGGCGAGAGAATGACTCCGTCCTCCAGGCCGTTGATAGCTCGCCACCGCGTGTTGAAGAACTTATTGCGGAGCAGGCTAGCCGCACCTTTGTCGGAAGGAAACAAGAGCTTTCCCTCTTGCTCGAAGTCCTCGGTGATTCGGGGCCCGCTGTCATTTACCTATATGGAATCGCCGGAATTGGAAAATCTCGGCTGCTCTCCGCATTCGCAGAACGGGCCCGAAAGCAAAATGCGACTGTCTTAGTTCTCGATTGCCGGGCCGTTGAACCCACGGAATACGGCTTTCTGCGAGCTCTCGGAAGCCGGTTCGGAAGAAATTTCGCTTCAACGGAAGACGCTGCTAAGAGTTTGGGAAGTATCGGCTCTCGTGTAGTGCTGGCTCTCGATCACTATGAAGTTTTGAAATTGCTGGATGCCTGGCTGCGCCAGAATTTCATTCCTCGGCTCTCTAGCACGGTGCGACTGATCCTGGCAGACCGCGAGGCGCCTGTGCCCGCGTGGGCTGCGGCGCCAGGCTGGCAGGGATTATTCCAGACGATCGAACTGAATGCACTTTCAGCGCAAGATTCAGTGTCACTGTTAAGCTGCCTTGGACTTCCCCAATCGCGCGCCAACCGTATCAATCAGGTGGCCCAGGGCCATCCCCTAGCTTTAACCTTGGCTGCGTCCTCTCTCGCGAACCGTGAAGATCCTGTCTTCGAGGACCTCGCCGTTCATCGCGTGATCCAAGAGCTTACTCAGCTTTATCTCTCGGAAATTACTGATCCGCTCACTCGCCGGGCGCTCGAAGCTGCTTGCGTGCTCCGCAGGGTAACGGTTTCTCTCTTGCGCGCGATGCTCCCGGACACCCCACCTCAGGATGCCTTCGCCCGCTTGCGTTCGCTTCCTTTTGTCCATATCAGTTTGGATGGATTGCATATCAACGATTCCGTGAAGCAAGTGATGGCAACGACTCTTCGCGCAATCGACCCTAGCAAATATCGCGACTACCGACGAGCAGCATGGTCGCAGTTGCGGACCGAGCTGGCCGCAGCCCCGGCCGCGGATCTGTGGCGATACACGCCCGACATGCTCTACCTGCTCGAAAATCCTGTCATTCGGGAGGCGTTCTTCCCCTCTGGCGCAAAGGCTTACGCGGTAGAACCCGCGTGCCCACAGTACGGTGACGCGATTCGCGCGATCTGTGAGCGTCATGAAGGAGCCGAATCCGTCAGTTATCTGTGGGAATGGTGGAAGACCTCCCCGGACACATTCAATGTGGCTCGTGATCGATCGGGCAAAACTGTGGGCTTTTATTGCCTCTGTGAGTCCGACACGGTTGGCGAATCCGTCGCACGCCGGGATCCCGTGGTGCGGGGCTGGCTGAAGCACCTCCGCAATGACCCGCTACCCAAAAATGAGACTGCACTATTTCTTCGACGCTGGTTAAGCGAGGAAGAGGGAGAGCAGCCATCGGGGATTCAAGCGGCTTGCTGGCTTGATATTAAGAGGACCTATCTTGCGCTGCGGCCAAGGCTCCGGCGTGTCTACCTGGCTCTCCAGGACCTTGCTCCCTATGGCCCTGTGGCGCAATCACTTGGTTTCGTGCCCGTTCCGGAAGCCAATATCAACTTGGATGGGCGAACTTACTACAGTGCCGTGCTCGATTTTGGTCCGGCTTCGGTCGATGGATGGCTTGCTCGCCTGGTCGCCGTTGAATTGGGTGTAACCGCCAGCGAGATGCTCGATGTGGAAGCGCGTGAACTGGTGATTGATGATTGCCGGGTGCAGCTCACTCGGCTCGAGTTCGCGGTGTTCCGGTATCTTCGCGAACGTTCAGGCAAAGCAGTTGCGCGGGAAGCCCTGATCCGTGATGTGTGGGGCCACAAATATGATGTGGGAAGCAATGTGGTTGACGCGGTGATCAAAAACCTGCGTAAGAAACTTGGGAAACAGGCTGAGTCAATCGAGACCATTGCAGGCTTTGGCTACAAGATCAGATGCACGTCCTAAGTTCGGCTCTTCCGATTATTCAGAAGCGGTGATGCCATCGGGAACTACAGCCTTCGGCTTCTTCCTCCCAAGCGCGTGAGGAACTGGCTAGCGATTTGGCCGTGACGGCCGATAAACATCAGTGACCGAGCCCGAAGGCAAGTTGAAACAGGATTAGCACGACGGGCGTAGATGCCAACTTGATGTAAATTTGTCAAACTTAGAGATACCCGGCGAGTGGGCAACAGTTTCAAGTCGGGCTACTACGGGCTACTGTTTTTCGCCACCTTTTAGGCTTCTTAGCGCTTCGCAGGACTTCGCGGCACTTCACGCATGAAGTTTGAAAGCCCGCGACAGGAAAGGGGATCGCGGCAATTTCCCTTGTAAAGCAAGGATTCCCGAAGGTCTGGGGGTCTAAGCCTCCCCCTCCGCCATATCTTAAGTACCTGTAACATCAAAGACTTGCAGACTATTCTGTCCAATATTATCCTCTAGAGTATAGATAAACGAATAGTACATAATGCAACGGTCTTGGAAACCGTTGTGCGTCCGTTGGAAACGGTCGGAAACCGCCGCCAAGAATCAAAGGTTTCGAGGGTAGGAAAGCAACACACAGTAAAGCGCAAGGAGGAAATGCGATAATCAGTTGGGAGCGCGTTAAGTTCAGCGGATTCCGATGCACGCAAGCGCCAGTATCGTAAGTCTCATAGATACAGTTAGATACATAAATTGGCCACGAAGGCTGGTCCTTAATATATAGGCTTTGTGGGCGGTTCCCCGGGGAATCGTCTGGCGCCTGCCACGGTCACGTAAACCCTTGGCCGGATCTTGGCCCTCCGGGCGGCGACGCGCAACAGCAGGAAGTTCGCGCCGGTACCGCACGCTATGTCCACAGCGGTGTCTTTCCTGGGGCCTTGAAAGTCTCCAGGATTTCTTGGGGAATTTCCTGGCCGTGGTCCCTTATCTCTAGGCTGACTTCTTCTCCGTCGATACCTGCACGAATCTTTGTGCGGCTGCTGCCTGAGTGTCGATGAATGTTCGTCAGGGATTCTTGAAGCACGCGGAACAAGCGTATTTCAGTGCCGGCTTGAAGTCGATTAGGACAAGTCCACTGAAATGTCGATCTCAATTTCGTTACGCCGCGCAAATTCTTGAACGTAGCTTATAGCTGCAGACGCAAAACCAACCTCATCGAGCAATGGCGGATGCAATAGATGCGATAGCGTGCGAGTCTCGCGAGGACTACCGGAGGCAGACTAGCGAAGCCTCTCCTAGCATGATTCACCCGAAAACATAGGCGGCCCGGACGCTCAAAAGAGTATCCGGGTCGTCTCACTTCGTGCCGGTCTGGCCTGAAGCTCAAAAAGAAAACTTGTGGGCCGCTCGGCAAGATAACTCGCCAACGTGGTAGTGGCAGCCAGTCCAATATTTCGAGTGTTAGCGACTCTCACCCATTGTTGGCCGCGTTGAATGCGGCATCGCCGGCCTGCACCGCTTCATCAACGCGCTCTTTCGCATCGATGACGAAGCCCTGCGCTTTGCGCTTTACATGTTTGCCCGCCGCTTTCAATTCATTGACGCCATCGGTAACTTTTCCGGAAATATCCTCGCGGAGTTCTTCACCGGTCCTAGGCGCCAGCAGAAGTGCAACCACGGCGCCAACTCCAACCCCAAGAACAAATGTTAAAATCGATCCGGACATATTGCTGGTGTTCATCTTGTGCTTCCTTTCTGAATACTGCAGCTCGATAATGCAGTGCTCGGTGACGAAAGAGGAAGAAGTCGCGAATGGGCTTCTTCCTCTCTAGCTTTCCTATCTCTTATCGCCCGCCGCCTTGCTCGAAACGTTGCGGTTTGTCTTGCTGCTATCCGAGGACGCTTCGCCGGTGGAGGAAATGTCTTCTCCACCGGTCCGTTCCATAACTTCCTTGGCACGCTTGATTTCGTCCGACGTGTCGCAATGTACGGAAAGAAGAATCCCGCCTTTTTGCAGACGTCCTTGGTATCGTTTGGCTTCGAACTCCGGAATGCCCATTCCGATAAGCGCTCCGGTTACTCCCCCCACTGCCCCGCCGACGCCGAGCCCCGCAAGGCCGGCCATGATCGGACCGGCAGCAATGAAAGGTCCGAGACCAGGAATCGCCAACAGCCCAACGCCCGCCAGCAGACCGAGCGTGCCTCCGATAATGCCTCCGGTGGTCACACCAGCTGCCGCTCCTTCGGGCGCTTTCGTCGCCTTTTCCGTTCCCATTTCCTTCGGCCCGCCAAGACTCTCCGGCAAAAGCACAGAAATGTCTGACGTCGGAAAACCCGCTTTCAGAAGTGAATCCGTGGCGTTTTCGACGGCAGCGCGAGTTGAATAGATTCCAAACACTGCTACTTTTTTACCTGACATTCGTATTTCTCCTTTAATTTAAAATCCCAAGCTCGATCTGCGTTATTTCGGTGGTGCAATTTCCAGTTGATTGGTGACGTTGTCCTGGCCGGCTACTTCGGCCGCCTTTGCATGCAAATTGCTCTTCTCGTCTTCGGACCGTACTGGCCCTCGGAGTGTCACTTTGCCATCTTGCGTGATGATCTTGATATTGTGCGCGTATGTGGAGAGGCTCTTGTCTTCGTGTATCGCCTTTCGAATCTTCTGCGTGATGGCACGGTCGGCAGAATTCATTTTCTGTTGATCCGCGCTAGGGTCCGTCTGGTCCTTATTTCGTTTCGTGTTATCCGGCGCCGGCTGCTGCGGGTCCTGCCGGCGAACCGCGGGCGCCGCCATCAGCGATGCTCCGAGAGCGAGCGCTCCCAAAGGCAAAAGCAAGCGGTATAACTTTCCTGAGTTTTCCTTCATTTTCAGTTCTCTCCTTCTCTCCTTTTGGAATTTTGGATTATGCGAGAATTAAGCTCGGGCCGCCCTGGCCTTCGCTGCCATTTTCTTGCTGTCGCCCCTGTCTTCCTCGGACTCCTCGGAGTCCGCGGCCTCCACGTTGATGCGGCCGGACAACTGAGTCAGCTTCTTGTCTGTTTCTTTTTCTTCGTCGAGGGTCTGCTTTAAGAGCGACAGTGCCCGGTCTTCTCCTAGAAGCTTTGCGTAGGCGCTGACACATCCGTAACCCGCGATTTCGTAGTGCTCAACGCGTTGCGCAGCGGAGATAAGTCCGGCATCCAATTCTTCCGGATCAGGATCTTCTGCGATCATCTCTGCGCCCTCCTCGATAAGTCCTGCCATGCCCTTGCATTTTTTACCGCCCGGGGTCTCTCCAAGAGCCTTAAAAATCTTTTCGAGGCGAGCTACGTGCTCCTTGGTCTGCTCCAGATGCTCTTCAAACCCAGTGCGCAGATCTTCTGAGGTCGAAGCCTTCGCCAACTTGGGTAAGGCTTTGAGGAGTTGATTCTCCGCGCTGAAGAGGTCTTTCAGCTCCTCAACATAGAGATGTTTCAAGCGATTTTCTTTCATGTAAGTCTCCTATGACATTCAATCTCGTTGAATCCCCACGCGTATCCGGACCGCCGGGCTGGATATGCCAACGTCGGGGTAGTGCTATTCGAGGGGATGCTCCATTACTAAGAAACAACCTCTGCGCTCGCCCCGCCATCCCGTGGAACGGGTAGAGGACCACATGCATTTGTGTAGAGCCTGCATCGCTTGAATAAATCTGACCTATCACGGCTCAAATAAGGGCTCGTTTCAACGAGGACCTGATCGGCCAGCTTTTAGACTCCAGAGAGAAACGGTTAGCGCGAATCCTGCTTATGCTTTCGCGCCATCCGGTTGAAGGGCCCATACGGCTGGGTTCTCGAGAGTTCGGCACATATCTCGGGAAACGGAATCGCATTGCAATTGCAAGCGGCGGAAGAAAGTGGGCTCACCCTCACCCGTTCTCACAGGGCAAACTGAAGAAGAGTCACGAGAAATTGAGACAACGAAATGCTACTCGCTTGGAGCGATGCAGCGGTCCGCGGCGAAGCGTTTTTTTTAATGTCGCGAACAAACCAATCGAAGCCAAGAGCATCATCAATGTTGCTACCCACCCAACAATTCTGAGCATCCACGGAATTCTGAATTGCCTCATGACGTTCTTGCTGGTCGATAAAAGCATGGTGACAATCATCACCGGAACTGCCACGACGCCGTTGATGATGGCTGCCCAAAAGAGCGCCCGAATTGGATCGATCTTAATGAAATTGAGTCCCAGCCCGACGAGCGTGGCCGCTGCAAGGACGCCGTAAGACTTCCGCGCCTGATGGGGTTTGCTTTGCAAACTGCCACGCCACTTAAGAGCTTCTGCCACACCGTACGCAGCCGACCCGGCATCGCGAGCAATCCTGTTCCAACAATCCCGGCCACAAGGTTGACCGAGACTCTGGGATCTAGGAGCGGGTCGCCCGATGTCTCGATGCCATCCACTCGGGGAATCGGGTCGATAATGATCTGGCGCTGGGCGTCATCTCGACGCGGACGCATGACAGATCAAAGAGATCCGAAGAATCAGCTCGCCCACAAAGACACAGCCCCAGACAGTGGTGATCAGCCGATGCGAAAAACGCACCTCAGGCAATTGCCACGCGGCGTTGAAACGAGCCTGCCGCTGCAGGTCACCGATTATCAGAACATCCGTATGAGCCTTCAAGAACATTCTGATAGCGTTTCGGATACCATCCGAATCGTCGGCAACTAATGTGTTTACGGCCATGTGTCCCTATAGCACGGCGAGGCGATGGTACGCTAGCGTCGCGGTCCTGCGGCTAGTGGAACTGACAGGAGTCTCCTTACGCACCGAGGTCCGCTTGCAAGATCACTCCCGACTCAAGTCGGGCCGCATTATTCTTGCACCATACCTTCAATTCTTTTTCGGAATCGGCACTTTTATGGCTAGCAAAAATGCAAACAAGCGAAGGCAACTCGACCCCATCTGTTTTCACACGGTAATAAATGCGATGGTGCTCTCGGTTTGTCTCCAAAACTACAAATTGTTTTTCGTCCACCATGTTCCTCCGCCAAAGGTTAAATAATCTTAGCCTTTTGCGATGTGTATGCCTGTACCGTGTCTTACCGATTTTTGAACTGCAGATTCAGCGTTCTATGCGTTACGAAGATTTGGATGGTTTGTCATCACATTTGACAAGCTGAGAGCCAGAGCGAAGTCGCTTTGGCCGGAAGGACACACGTCACAGCTTACGGAGAAGGCGAAAGTTAATCAAGCAACGCTATGTCGTTGAGTCGTACTCTCTTCGTTCGCTGGAAGCGTCTTCGCCGGAAAGGTAACGGAAATCTTCGTGCCATGGTTATTTGACTCGATACTCAAATCACCATGGAGCTGGCGCACTCGCTCGCGCATGCCTCTAAGCCCAACGCCGGTACCATGAGACTGAACCTCAGCAAATCGTTCCCGTGACATCCCCTTGCCGTGATCCTGAACCTCTACATAGACGTTTTCCCCTTTGCGGGCGACAACTATCCGCGCGGTCTTGCTTCCCGAGTGGCGATGGGTGTTTGTTAAACACTCCTGCACGATCCGAAATATGACGACTTCGATCTCAGGGGAAAGCCTTTCGAAGTGTTCGGGTATGTCCAGGTCAATATCCAGTCCGCTGCGATCCGCCAGACCTTGTACGTACCATTGAAGTGCAGAGGACAGTCCGCTCTCGTCCAATAGCGGCGGGTGCAGAAGATATGAGGTCGTCCGTATCTCTTGGGTCAGATGTCTAACCAAATCTTGGACACTTTCGATGTCTTTAGCAAGTTGGTCAGGATCATTATTTGCATCTTCGGCGAGACGAGCAATATTCATGCCCAATACAGCCAGGGTCTGACCAGCACTGTCGTGTAGCTCACGGGCGATGTGCCGACGCTCCGCGTCCTGAGTTTGCATCATTTGCCCCGTAAGGTCGCGAAGCTGCTCCGCCTGCTGGAGAATCTCTGCGTTTCTTCGCTGTAATTCTTGAGTCCGAAACTGCACTTGGATGTCGAGCGCATCGGCAAGAACGCGGAACCGTTCTTCGCTCTCACGCAACGCCCGATCAACTTGCTTACGCTGGGTGATGTCCCTTGCTATTTTCGAAGCACCCACGATTTTCCCTGTGGAATCAATGACGGGAGAAATTGTAAGTGAAATATCAATTGTAGTGCCGTCCTTGCGCACACGGACCGTTTCGAAATGCTCGATCCGTTGGCCTCGCCTTAGTCGCTCAAGGATGGTTGCTTCCTCATCTCGGCGGTCGAGCGGAATGATAAATGAGATGCGCTGACCTACGGCTTCTTGAGCGGTGTATCCGAATAGTCTCTCCGCACCTGTGTTCCAACTGGTGACGACGCCATCCAGAGTCTTACTGACGATGGCATCGTCTGAGGAATCCACAATCGCAGCAAGCAATCCAATCGCCTTATCGGCTTTTAAGCGCAGCGCGGGCAGTTCGTCTAAAAGTGTTTGGCTGACGTTGTCAGAACTGGCCTCTGGATCGCTAAGGATACAGGCCGCCAGTGCTTCATGTGTCTTAAGAAGCTGCTTGATGTCCTCCTCAACTTCGAGTTCCGGATGGACTTTGGTCCAGTAGTGCGCTGCCCGAACGAATGCCAAGAATATGAGCAGGTACTGAAGTCGCACCTCGCCCAACAATCGTTCGAGTGCATCCAGGCAGGCCGAGGCTTGAGGCGTCTGCAAGAAGACATGAGTCGCGACCGCAAAGATAGCCTCTTCCATTTGCGTGGCGGCACTTGGCATTTCCACAAGAGGCGCTGGACAGCTCGCACAAAGCGAAAGGCACAACTCTAGTGCGTGCCCTCGTGGAACTGGACGTTGCAGTAGCCTCACAACGTCTTCAACGCCCTGAATGGGCGCATTTGCATCGCCCGCGGGACGACCCAGCCCCACCAGGAAGCCCACGTGGCGGGTAACGCAGTACCGGACTGCGCAAAAGCGCGAGAGATGGACGAAGAGCCGCTCCTTAAACACAGATGGCAGTGGGTTATCGAGGTATGCCGCTTGGGCAAATCCCCACATCTTCTCGGTGATCTCTGGAATCTCGGACGCGAGGCGGAAAAAATTCGGAAGTACACCAAACCGCTCTGCTACGCGCTCCTTTAATTCTGAGGCGGCGCTGTCCGTCAGCGCCGGTTCAGTAGCCTTGGACGCCATAAATGAAGACCCCTCGGTTGTTCATACGCCCATTTCGTGGCAACGGTGTTTACGGACCCACGTTATAGCACGGCGAGACGACAGATGGTACGCCAGCGTACTTATGATCGGTATCTGAGGTCGGTCTGCTGGTACATTGCGGTGTGTCCGCAATTCGGGCAGTCAAGGGTGGTCCCTCCAATCGGAAAAGTTGGCTTGCTCGCCAAGAAGAAGTTTTCCAAAGTGTCTTTAACCTGAGAGTGCGCGAAGCCTGAATTGCACTTCGGACATATCAAAACCCAACTAGCCATTTGGGTCACCTCGGCTGGTCTCTGTAGACTGACCCTCAGTGGGCGGGGAAACCATGCTGTGAAGACTGTACGCGTGTATGATTCGGGGGCGCTTGTCGAGAACCGCGGCACTCTCGCTCTGCCGACGAGGACCGACAAAACCGCGACCGAAAACGAATTGTTCCTAAAGACGCATTTTCATTTTATGGAACGCAGTCTCAATTTCGGAAGCTTAATGTCCACGCAGAGGGTCTTTCGCTTTGTCCCGAGCTCTTCTTGATGAGAGCTAAATCCTGAAGCCTCAAGTTGCTCGTGAGGACCGCCTCCGGAACAAGGTAAACTGCAACTCCTCCGTTTCTTGTGCTTCGAGCTACCTACACGGACAGGCACGAAGAAGGTTGTTAACGTAGCGTTTTGGATTGATTGTCGGCAATCCGCAACTATCGCCACTCGCAGTAGCGAAGCACAACATAGTCTGTCATTCTTCCGATTACAGACAGCAGGTCTTTCTGCACGTGTCGCTGACGTTTGGGAGGAACGCCGTCATCGAGCTGAAGCCAACAACGAAATAATTCTCGAAAGAATTACGATTCGCATTTCGGTGTCCGCGGTTTGACGGCTGCTATTCCAAGCACCATCTCATCAAGGAGCAAGCACAGTTGACTCGCCGGGTAGTTGTGACAGGCATCGGACTCGTCTGCGCCGTAGGAATCGGCACGGACGAAAGCTGGAAGAACCTTCTGGCCGGGCAGGGCGGCATTGCCACCATCACAAGCTTCGACACCGCGGGATTCGACTGCCGCATTGCGGGCCAAGTGAAGAATTTCGACCCGTTCCAGTGGATCGGGAAAAAGGAATTAAAGAAGATGGGCCGGTTCATCCAGCTGGCCCTGGCCGGCGCGGATTTTGCGGTGAAGATGGCGGACTGGAAACCGGAGCAATCCGATCTGGATGAGGTGGGTGTTTACGTCTCCTCGGGCATCGGCGGCTTCGACATCATAGAGCGTGAGCACTCTAAGCTGATACAGGGCGGGCCGGGGAAAATCTCACCATTCTTCATTCCTTCCGCAATTGTCAATCTCGCTTCCGGACACATTTCGATTCGATACGGGGCGCGCGGGCCGAATTCGGCGACGGCGACGGCGTGCTCGGCTTCCGCACATGCGATAGGCGATTCGTTCAAGATTATCGAGCGCGGTGCGGCGGACATGATGATCTGCGGCGGGACCGAAGCGGCTGTCACGCCGATGGGAATTGGGGGATTTGCGTCGATGAAGGCGCTTTCGACGCGGAATGATGATGCGCCGCACGCGAGCCGGCCGTTTGACGCTCAACGTGATGGATTCGTCGTGGGCGAAGGCGCGGGAATTTTGATTTTGGAATTGTTGGAGCATGCTCAGAAGCGGAATGCGCCGATTTTGGCGGAGATTGTTGGGTACGGAATGTCAGGCGATGCCTATCACATCACGCAACCCGTCGAGAACGGCGACGGGGCGTATCGGGTGATGAAGGCGGCGTTGAAGGATGCGAAGCTCGCGCCGGAAGATATAGGGTATGTGAACGCTCATGGAACGTCGACGCCGATCGGGGACGTCATCGAGACGCGGGCGCTCAAGAGGTTGTTTGGGGAGCGGATGAAGCAAGTTCCGGTGAGTTCGACGAAGTCGATGACAGGGCATTTGCTCGGTGGCGCAGGTGGACTCGAAGCAGGCATTAGCGTGCTGGCGCTACGCGATCAGATCTTGCCCCCGACGATCAATCAAGAAGTGTCCGATCCGGAGTGCGACCTGGACTATGTTCCTAATAAAGCGCGCAAAGCGTCGGTGAACTACGCTCTATCGAATTCGTTTGGGTTTGGCGGCACAAACGCCGCGCTCATTTTCAGCCGGTGGACTGGCAAATAGCAGACTCAGCGGCCTTTAACGGTTCGTTGAAATAAGTTCGACTGTTGAAACTGACCATGACGGTTCTTCGAAAACGTGGAGTGACGCGGAATTCCCTGATCGAAGGTAAGCCCGTAAAAGGAAGTGACGATTGTCCTTCTCGTAGTTCTGCCCTCGCGACGGTCAGCGGGAATCACGCGCAAGCGGCCTCCCAGTCTGGTTCTGCCAACATGTAGGACATAACCGTTACGCATTTTCGGTCGCACCGGTGAGGGCAACGATGCGGCGCAGATAGGTTTTCGCGCGATCCTTTCTATCGAAGGGGTCTAGTGTGCCGTCCCGGAAATACGCTCGCATAGTCGCTGGATTTTTTCCAGGATCGAATCGGGCGTTGCCGTCCAGGAGAAGGGTCGGGCCTCAGCGTTGTAGCGGTGCACGAAGCGTTCGATTTTGGCCACAAGTTCTTTGACGCTGCGGAAGGTTCCCCGACGGATGGCCCTCTGCGTGATGATGTTGAACCAGATTTCCACTTGGTTGAGCCAGGAAGAGTAGGTCGGCGTGAAGTGCATGTGATAACGGGGGCGTGCTGCCAACCAGCGCTGGACGCGAGGATGCTTGTGAGTGGCATAGTTATCGATGATCAGGTGCACGTCAAAGGCTTTCGGCACACTGGCGTCCACATGCCGCAAAAAATCGAGGAACTCCTGGTGACGATGGCGGCGTTTGCACTGACTCAGGACCGTTCCGGTGAGGGGGTCGAAGGCCGCCAACAGTGTGGTGGTGCCGTGTCGGACGTAGTGGTGTGTGATCCCTTCGACGTAGCCAAGCCCCAAGGGCAGCATCGGCTGGGTCCGCTCCAGCGCTTGAATCTGGCTCTTCTCATCCACACACAACACCAGGGCCTTATCCGGTGGGTTCAGACTCGACGAAGAAGGGGTCGTTGGAAAGCTGGAAGTGGCGCGCTCGGTGCGGTTGCAAGCCGAAGGCGCGCCAGATCCGCTGGACAGTCGATTTCGACAGACGGGTTTCCGCAGCCAGCGAGCGACAACTCCAATGCGTGCCGTCTTTCGGTTTGCTTCGCAGGGTTCTGCGGATCAGCGTGGCGACCTTTTCATCGGGAATCGAACGCGGACGGCCGGGGCGCAGTTCCTCATGCAATCCCGTCATTCCCTGTTTCACGAACCGCCTTCGCCAGAGACCGACCGTCATTTGGTTCAATTGCAAACGGACGGCAATGTCCTTATTGGACCAGCCATCGGCGCTGAGCAAAATGATGCGCACGCGTGTCACTAGGCCATGGGGCAGCGAGCGAGAACTGGCCAGGGCTTCGAGTTGTTGGCGTTGCTCTGCGTCCAGCTGCAACGGGGGCAGCGGTCGTCCCAGTTTCATAGGCACCTCCATTCTCCACAGAAGGTGCCTCAGGGGAAACTGCTGTGCAAGACTTATATTAGTTACTTACGGGACAAAACACTAGGAGCAAGCCACTGTTCGGAGCCAGTTTTCTGTTACTCTGCGGCAAGTGGGAGGAGCAGTGAGCCTAATCTTCAAATACTCGAACTGGTTGGTCGCAGCCATATTGCTGCTTGTTGGAACTCGTGTACTCTTCGTGATTCTCCGTGCGGCCTTGACTCCTGATAGCTTCTGGAGAGAAAGAGCCGTCGCGTCACTTGTGCAGGCAACAGTTGCTGTGCTGTTTATCCTTGCCGCGGTGGGAACGGTTCGCTGGAAGCCTTGGGGACGGTCACTTGGAATTGCCATTTGTGCTTGGAACGCATTTGCAACCATTTTCTTGTCGCGGCTAGGTCCGAAACACAGAGCTACGGGCCTGAGTTTCTGTGCAGTCTTGGCGCTTCTGATTATTTGGTTCTATCTGCCCAGAGTCAAACTTCAATTCTTTCGGACTGGTGTTGCACAACCCAACCCGCCGCTAAGTCCCGTGTAGTCGTGAAACCGGCGCGATGGATTTCACTTGTACGCGTACGGCGTTAGGACTAAGCCGCTGGCACGGCGGACGCTACGCGTGCAATACTCCACGTCATGCTCCATGATCGGACCACAATCTCGATTTAAATACCCTTAGTTTTAATAACTCTTTTGCACATGATGGAAAACCCATAGCGCCCAGCATTTCCGCATCCGCCGCAATCGCCAGCGGCTTCCTGCAAACGACTCTATCGAATGTGTTCCGGAATCAATCCGTCGTCCTGATCTAGCTTCGTGCCGGAACACCGCAGATTCTACAACGACAGCCCCACGGTCGCAGACGAACAGGTTTCACTTGGAAGTTTAGTCGCCAAACCGGACAAGCTGGAAGTGCACGAAACATGCCTGATTTGTCTTACCGGACACGTGCTTTTGGGTCGGTAGGTACTTGGGGCTTCGACGCAGAACGCCTAGGGCGTTTCGTCAACTTGGAAAAAACGAACTCTTGAAGGACACCGGCGAGAGACGTCTCACCAAGTCTGATGAGCGCCGCCGAGACGATGAACCCGGATCCGCGGCGATCGTTCGCGGGAAGGTAGAGAGCTTGCAATCCGGCACCAGCAAAACTTCCGATGACATTCGAGTAATTCGGCTGCCAGCGTCCATTGTCCCCTTTGCATATAACCGAGCTGGCCACGGCATAGAGAATCCTGGATCGCTTGCTGCCGCTTCCCTTGTAGAAGTAGCGTGGATCCTGCTTGAGAACCGAAGGCATTACTGCACCTCCGATAAAAGTTGAAGCAAAAACGTTGGCGTAACTGGCGCCGTAGCGCTTTGCGTACCCTTGCGCTCCCTGTCCGTACGCGCCCCAACGATCTCCGGCCTGGCCAATCCCCGCCAGGACTCCAACGCCGACAAGCGTGACCGGGTCGCTAGCCGATTTCCACGCAAGCTCAAACTTGTGCTTCGTGGTGATAGGAGCGGCATTTGGTGCATAGCTGACATAGAAGTTCGGGATCACCCCGAAAACCCGCTGCTTTTCTTCTTCCTTGATCTGCACCTCTGCAAGTTCCTCCGGCGGCAGACCAACGTGTACCTCTGTTACTTGAGTGGGGATGACCAACATAATCAGCGGAGTGACGTAGGCTTCTCCAGATTGCAGAGTGCCGGAGAACTCGTGCGACGCGAGGCCCGGCGATGAAATTGTGAGCTGGAAGGGACCAGGGGCGACATTGGAAAACGCGAATAGCCCGTCCTCGCTCGACGTTACCTCCAGGCCCGAAGATTGGCCTTCACGCGTAAGCTTCACTACGGCTCCGGCAATATTGGCTCCGGATTGATCAACAACCTTGCCGCTGATGCTTCCCGCTTGGTGCTCAGCGTGTTGCTGCCCACTGGCCTGTGCTTCCTGCGAGTCAACTAGTGCACTCTTTGCTGGTTGGTCTATCGGAGGCTGTTGAGACCATGCGGGAAAGGTGCAAAGCAGCACTGCCAGGCCCAGGCAAACCAGCTTTCCGAAGCCAAGAATCAGGTTCTTTTTCGCGGAGCCCAGTGACATTCCTTGCTTTCACTTCCGCTCTATTTAGGGCCGCCTGTCTGGATACTGCCGAGCCGCTATGCCAGCGTAAAGGTGCGCCCTTAAAGTTAGCTTCGTTGTTAATTCCTTGGTTCGTCTTCAAATTCCTCGGGCGTGGCTCTATGCATGATGCGGTCAATGCGCGTGATAGGAGGATACAGCCAAAAATGGGCAGCGAAGCCACGGGCCGTTCCCGGTTCACCCGGAGTTTTCAGCGGAGCGCTTGAGGTCCTGGCAGGACTCGCCCCTTGAGTCGCGCACTTGAGCTGAAATGAGTCGGGACGCCGCCGAATTCGCCGCTGATAAACTGATCCAAGCCGGCGGCGTCACGTCCTCGGATATTTCTCAGGGTACGAACGGTTCGCCATGCGGGACACTGTCACTCTTGACAGGGATATGGAGTCGCAACTGATTGCCCTGGGCACAATCGGAGTGCCTTTTGGGGGAGATTCTTTCCCGATTCGCCGTTAATCACTCAGTCCATTTGGCCTGATGATCGCGGTTGCCAAGGCAGCGCGCTTGCCGGAGACGACGGAGATTCGCTCCGCGCTGCCGGCGAGCAAATCCATCCAATCGCAGATCCGCAGATCGCCGCTGTGTCGTCCGTGCGCTCACTCCTTCGCCCTCACTGCTTTGCGGAACTTGCCGCCGTAGGGTGCGGCTCGCCGAAATAGGGAAAATCCGGGCGCATCAGGCGCATATCGGGCGCCACCCCATCGCCGAGGGCCGTGTTCGTGACCAGCGTGAGAATCACGTCCATCACGTCGTCGCAGAGACCGCGGCCGTTGAAGGCGGCAAAGCTGAATGAGGCGGGCGTGTCCAGTTCATACGGCAGGACCGATGGGCAGAGGCGCGCGAGGAGTTGCGTAGCGTAGGCGGATGGGTCGGCCGCTGAGTGCGCGAGCGCGGTGACTTTTTCCACGAACTCGCGGATCGGTTTGGAGAACAGCGCCACTTCGTCCGCCGGGACCGCGCGGTTGTAGTTTTCCGATGCGTCGTGCAGCGAAGGATCGGAGAGCAGGATGTGGGTGATCATCGGCAGACCCCAACGCGATACCTGCACCTCCGGCGCGTGCCCGTACAGCGATGCGGTGGCCCATGCGTGCACCACACCTCGGCCGATCAGGCTGCTGGGG
>Ga0210406_10002116_pt1 | contig 23179 bp, 21 predicted proteins | sample IncBWC30MmetaG_FD_155454 | JGI IMG/M metagenome (GOLD analysis project Ga0210406, IMG submission 155454) | Forest soil microbial communities from Barre Woods Harvard Forest LTER site, Petersham, Massachusetts, United States - Inc-BW-C-30-M | ecosystem: Environmental > Terrestrial > Soil >...
ATGCCACCGAGAGGGTCCACCACTCCCTGATAGAGAAAATATCCCCACGCGCCAACGATCAGCGCACTGGAAAGGAGAATCCCCGGCATCCAGTTCAGGCGGCCCATCGGCTTCCAGACGCGGCCGCCAAGTTCTTGGATCATGAAGCGGCCGACGCGGGTCCCGGCATCGAGCACGGTGAGGATGAAGAGTGCTTCGAACATGATCGCGAAGTGATACCAGATGCTGAGGAGTCGTTCGCCGCCGATGGTGCTGGAGAAAATTTGCGCCATCCCCACCGCGAGCGACGGAGCGCCGCCGGCGCGGTTGAGCAGAGTTTGTTCGCCGACAGCGTGGGCCAGGCCGGTCATCGTCCCGGCGGAGATGGGATAGCCCCAACCGGAAATCGTGGCGGCTGCAGCTTCCGGCGTGCCGCCCACGATGGAAGCGGGGCTGTTGATCGCGAAGTAGACGCCCGGCGTCATCGCGCATGCCGCGACCATGGCCATCACGCCGACAAAGGACTCCAGCAGCATGGCGCCATAGCCGATGAAGCGGGCGTGGCCTTCGCGCTGAATCATTTTCGGCGTGGTACCGCTGGAAATCAGCGAATGAAATCCGCTGATCGCGCCGCAAGCGATTGTGATGAAGCAAAACGGAAAGATTTTCCCCGCAAAGACCGGGCCGCTGCCGTCAACGAAGCGCGTGAGCGGCGGCATCAGCACCTGCGGGCGCACCAGCAGAATTCCGGCGGCCAAAGAGAAAATCGCGCCAGCCTTGATGAACGCGCTTAAATAATCGCGCGGCGCCAGCAGCAACCAGACTGGCAATGCCGAAGCCGCGAAACCGTAAGCGATAATCGCGAAGGCCAGCGTGACGCCGCCGAGCGTGAACACCTTCGCCAAGTACGGCGAATCGGCCACCCACTGCCCGGCGACCACAACGAAGAGCACTAGCGCGACACCGATAAGCGAAGCTTCGAGCACGCGCCCCGGCCGGAAGTAGCGAAGATAGACGCCGAGCAGCAGCGCGATCGGAATGGTCATGGCCAGCGTGAAGGTGGCCCAGGGCGAACTTTTCAGTGCATTCACCACAACCAGCGCGACCACGGCCAACAGAATAATCATGATCGTGAGCACGGCAAGCTGTGCGATGAGGCCGCCGCGCTTGCTGACTTCGTCGCGAGCCATTTCGCCAAGAGTTTTGCCGTCGCGCCGGATGGAGCAGAACAAAATCACAAAATCCTGGACGCAGCCGGCAAACGCCGCGCCGGCAATCAGCCACAGCGTTCCCGGCAGGTAGCCGAATTGCGCCGCAAGCGTGGGGCCGACTAGCGGCCCCGGCCCGGCGATTGCCGCGAAATGGTGGCCGAAGAGCACCCATTTATTCGTGGGCACAAAATCGCGACCGTCATCGCGGCGCTCGGCCGGCGTGGCGCGCGTGTTATCGAGCGCCAGCAGCTTCGCCGCAATGAACGCCGAATAGAGGCGATACGCCACCAGGTAAGAGCACGCCGCGGCAAGGACAAACCACGTGGCGTTGACGGGTTCGCCGCGGTGAAAAGCGATGGTGCCGAGCGCCACGGCGCCGAGCGCGGCAACGGCGGTCCAGATCAGGATCTGCAAAAGTCGTTTCACGGTTTCTCTCTTTGCGCGGTTCGCGACTACGGGATGCTTGTGAATTTCAAAAGCGGGTAGACCTCGCGAAATATTTTGGACAACTCTTTCGTGAAACCCGGCTTTGTCGCATCACCAGGCTTCATTTTCCTGCGCACGATCCAACCCTGGATTTTCTTCCAGTCCTCCGTGCGGACGGGCCAGCCATCGTGCTTCGTCCAATTCCCTTTTTGGGTAGTGTACCAATAGCTGTCGAATTTCCTGCCAAGACGCCGCTTCTGGTCGGCGACCCACTTTGGTTTTGCGATAACCCGAGGCTCCGCGACCAGCGCCAGGGTGGATTCCCGGCGCTTAGGTCCGGCGTACACTCGGAACCCGGCGGTAACTACATCGGTGGAAAGCCCCGTGTAGAGCTGCCCGCTTTCGCGGTCGCCTGGGAGCGGCTGCTGAAATTTGAGGTACATCTGCGTTTTGTAGAGCGTTTTGTCCTTCGCAAAACGAATGTCGCGATTGATGCGCGAGAAATTCGCGCCGGTGCGGCCGGTGGTGTCGAAGCGATCGTCGAGCGTCAGCACCGTGGGGGCAAGCTCTTCCAGCAGGCGACGAAACGGCTGGACCACTGCGGACTGATAGCGATCGCGGTGCGCGTCCATCCAGACTTTCTTGTTGTTTCTGCCCAGGTCACGAAAGAAGCGAAACGTTTCCTGGGTGAAGACAGGTTTGGTTGAAGCCATGGTCATTCCCCTTTTCGGTCGCGGGCATCAGACTACACCATTCCCAATTTGCGTCAATTCCACTATTCTCGTTGCGCGTCTAATTGGATGTGGAACACACGCCGAAACCTACATCAATCACAGGGGATTTCCATGAATTTCCGCCAGCTTCGAATTATTGCGCTCGTCGCCCTTTGCTGCGCTTTTACGAACATGCCGCGCGCAGCTGAAGATACCAAGCCGCCCGCGAAAATCTTGCCGTGGAAACCGGAGGACGTAATCTTCGCGGAAAACGTACGGCAATTTCGGATCTCGCCCGACGGACAGTGGGTGGCCTGGATCAAGGCGCAAGGAGACAAAGAGAAAGACGCTGTGGTTTCGAATTTGTATCTCTCGAGCCTTTCTAGTGACCAGGAAATTCAACTCACCCGGGGTACCGATACCGTTTCATCCTTTAGTTGGTCGCCGGATGGCAAGTGGATCGCCTTTGTAAGCTCCAAGGCGCGGCCACAGGCAAAACCCGATACGGCCGCCACGCAAATCTGGCTGATCAATTCGCGCGGTGGCGAGCCGTATGTGCTCACAGAACTCCCGCGAGGGCCGCAGGGGATGGGCTGGCTGGACAAGGAAACGGTGATTTTCAGCGCCGAAGAGGATCCGAGCGCCTACGAGCAGGCGGAAAAGAAACGCAAAGATGATTCCGAAGTAGCCGATGACGCCGATCACGCACCGCCGGTGCGTCTGTTCAAAATAAACGTGAAAGATAAGAAGATCACTCGCCTAACAACCAACGCGGACTGGATCAAAAATTGGATCGTTTCAAAAGATGGAAAATACGTCGCGGCAGACCATGCGAAGAGCCTGCATTATACTTTTGATCAGAAAGTGCCGCCCGTCACCGTACTTCACAATCTTGTGGACGGCACCGAGAAACAGATCTTCACCGAATATCGCGGTCGCTCGTACGGATTCGAGTGGACCCCGGACAGCTCCGGCTTCTACGCATGGGCGCCCTATTCGACGGATCCGAAGTTCATCACGGCTTCGATTCTCCTCCTGTATTACTACGACATCGGCACGGGAAAAAGCGTAGAGGTGCCGCTCGACTGGGAAAATGGAATTGGTTCCGATCTTGCCGCGACAACTGATAGTTTTGTGCTCGGATTGGCTGCCGGACATCGTTTCGAGACTGCGAAGTACACCCGTACAAAATCCGGGGACACCTGGACATGGAGACGTACTTCGCTTGAAGGCGAAACGGCAAAAAACATCGAGCGATTTGAAGCAACACCGGACGGCAAGACGATCGTCTATGAATACTCGACATCCAGTGTGATGCCGCAGCTCTACCGCGCGCAACTCGACGGCGTCAAGCTGGTTTCCCCGGTTCAGTTGACGCACCTTAACGACGGCCTCCTGAAATCACGCGTGATCGCGAAAGCGGAAGTGATTCGCTGGAAGGGTGCGAATAACGACGACGTGGAAGGCATCCTGCACTACCCGGCGAAATACGAAGGCGGAAAAAAGTATCCGTTGATTACGGCGATTCACGGCGGCCCGGCGGGATCCGACAAGGATTTTTGGGACAACAACTGGGCGTATCCGCTGCAACTGCTGACTCAGCGCGGCGCGTTCGTGCTGCAGGTGAACTATCACGGCAGCAACAACTACGGATTGAAGTGGGTGGAATCGATCTGCTGCGGCAAGTATTACGACCTGGAAACGCCGGACATCAACGCGGGCGTGGATTTCCTGATCGAAAAGGGATTTGTGGATGCGGACAAGGTGGCGACGCTCGGCTGGTCGAACGGCTCGATTCTTTCGACGAGCCTGCTGGTCACCTACCCGGATCGCTACAAGGTGGCCAGCGTCGGCGCGGGCGATGTGGAATGGATCAGCGATTGGGGCAACGTGGTCTTCGGCGATTCGTTCGATTCTTACTATTTCGGGAAATCGCCAATGGAAGATCCCGACTTGTACATCCGCAAATCGCCGTTCTTCAAAATGGACAAGGTGAAAGCGCCGGTGCTGATTTTCCACGGTACGGCGGACATCAATGTGCCGCCTGCGCAAAGCTGGTCGTACTTCCGCGCGCTGCAATACTACGGAAAAGTGCCGGTGAAATTCGTGATCTTCCCCGGAGAGCCGCACGGGCCGCGCAAGCTGACGCATCAGATGCGCAAGGTCGAGGAGGAGATGGCGTGGTTCGACAAATATTTCTTCAAGACAGCGTCCGGGGAAAACGAAGCGTTGAAGGCGGGTTCGCCGCTGGACGCCGCGCTGAAAACAAAAAACATCGCGCGCACGGGCGGCGACCTGGGCAGCGCGTTCGCCAACAAGGGCAAATCGGTGGTGATTCCCGAAGTGGTGAAGCGCGGTGACGTGGAAGTGGGGCGGTTCGAAGTGACTCGCGCCCAATTCGCGGCATTCGATAAAAATTACAAAGTGGATCCGGGGACGGAGAATTATCCCGCGAATGGCGTGACATTTGAGCAAGCCAAGACGTATACGGAATGGCTTTCCAAACTGACCAGCCAAACCTGGCGGTTGCCCATGGAAAAAGAAGCGGCCGGCTGGTACGACAAGAAAGACGGCGAAAACACTCTGGATTATTGGGCGGGTTACGCGCCGAATCCCGATGACACGAACCGCCTTCGGCAAAACGTGAAAGAGCTTGGCGGAAACGCGCCGCTGCTTAAACCCGCGGGAAGCTTCCCCGGCCAAGGGCAAGAGGACCAGGAGTTGGTGTTTGACCTGGGAGGAAACGTGGCCGAGTGGGTGGCGCTGTCCGACGGAAAGGGCAAAGTGGAAGGCGGAAGCGCGGATTGTCCTTCGGATCCGCGATCGAGTTGCGTAGCGGCTGCGGAATACATTGGCTTCCGCGTGGTGCGCGGAACAGCGAAGGCCCAATGAAAAGCTGCAACAGGAAAAACAAAGGAGCGGCCTGGTGAGGGAGTTTTTTCGAGCGAAGGCGCCAACTCTGGTGATGCTTGTGGTAATTCTGACGCCTTTTGCTGCGGGCGCCCAACTGACGAAAGACGACATCGAGTTCCGCAAAAAGGTGTACGCCAACAAAAAGGGCGAGCAATTGTCGTATCGCCTGTACGTGCCGCTCGGCTACGACGCCAATCAAAAATACCCGCTGCTCCTTTGGCTGCACGGCGGAGGTGGCCGCGGCAGCGATAATGTGAAACAGCTGAACGGCGGGAATCAGATCGGCACGCATTTTTGGGCCGGCAAAGACGTGCAACTCAAATTCCCTATGTTTGAGCTGGTGCCGCAGTGCCCCTCCGGGGAAAACTGGTCCGACCCGGACCTGAACCAGCCGACGAAATGGCTGGAGCTGACCATGAGCGCGCTCGCCGAAGTCGAAAAAGAATTCTCGATCGACCAGGATCGCGTTTATCTGGCGGGGCAATCCATGGGCGGCCTGGGCGCGTGGTCGGCGCTGCAGGCATACCCCGGCCGGTGGGCCGCGGCGGTGATCCTTTCCGCGTACGATAATTTCACCGATGTGAAGGCGCTGGCGAGCACGCCGCTGTGGGTCTTTCAGGGGGAAGCAGACGAAACCGTGCCGGTCACGCTGGTGCGCGACATGATGAAGCAGCTCAGCAAGGCCCACGCGAATCTCCGCTACACCGAATACCGCAAGACCGACCACGAAGTCTGGAAGAAGGCCTTTGCGGAACCCGACCTGCTCGCTTGGCTCTCCTCGCAAAAGCGCGGCCAGGCTGCGGGAGGCCAACTTGGCTCTGGCGCAGGAGCTACAACGCACTAAACTGGAGTGCATGAGCGACTTCACACCCACCGAACGTACACAGGTCAAGCGGCTGCCGAAACGCGGCAAATATGAGCGCGAAACCGTGTTTGCGATTCTCGACGCGGGATTCGTCTGCCACGTTGGGTTTACAGTCGACGGCCAGCCCTACGTTATACCCACGAATTACGGCCGCTCGGGAGACACAATCTATCTGCATGGCAGCGCGGCGAGCCGGATGTTGCGCACATTAAGTGAAGGCGTGCCGGTGAGCGTGACCGTGACGCACGTGGACGGCCTGGTGCTGGCGCGCTCGGCGTTTCATCACTCAGTGAATTACCGCTCGGTCGTGATTCTGGGCACCGCGCGGCTGGTGACGGATCCCGCCGAAAAAATGGAAGCGCTCCGCGTCTTCACCGACCACGTGATGAAAGGCCGCTGGGACGACGTGCGCCAGCCAACCGAGCAGGAATTGAAAGCCACTACCGTGTTGGCGCTGCCGCTCGAAGAGGTGAGTGCCAAGGTCCGCACCGGCGGCCCGATTGACGACGAGGCAGACTACACCTTGCCAGTGTGGGCAGGAGTGCTGCCGCTCGAAATATCCGTAAAGGAACCCGTGCCCGATCCCCAACGCAAGAGCGATCAGCCCATCCCGGCGTATCTCAAAAACTATTCCCGCTAGAAAAGGCTGGAGTGCCGAAGCCTGGAATTAGGAGCGGAATGAAAGCGTGCCGGAACTCCTGGCGGACGACGCAGCTACGGCAACTTGCTGGCGATTTGCGTTGCGGCGGGTGCTGAGGCCGGATGCAATTCCAGCAAGAGCATGCGGCTGTCGGAGTAATAGGGCTGCCCGGTGGCTGTTTGCGCGCCGGATAGCGGCTCCGGGCAGTTCACGTACTCCTCACGGCTGAGTTGTTTCGCTTCCGAAAGGTTCCCGGCGATGAAGTCGCGCTCGGCATCCACATTGGGGTCAATCCTGTGAAACAGGCGAAGCTTGCGCTTCACAAACTGGATCGAAATGTCGTGCGTTGCCGCAGCCACCCACAGCGGGACGCCGTCCACCATCCGACCCGTTTTCCAGATACGCAGGTGATGGCGTCGCGCAACGATCGAAAGCGGATCCGGCAATGCGTAAGAGTAGTCCTGGGCTCTCCCAAAAACGTACAGCCTGTCCATCGGCAATTTCGTGTAGTGCCCACGCTGCCAGAGCAAATGCCAGAAGATTAGACGCTTGGCCTTCTCCACCTTCAGCCAGCCGGCCTGGGCAAAGGCCCCTTGCAAGTCCTCTTCCCTGGCCTGGAAAATCAGATTGAGCATGTCGCCCTCGCGCCCTTCTGCGTTGGTCACTCGCGGCGGCAACATCTTGAGCATCTCACTGAGCCCGGAAACATTTTCCCGCGCTGGCGGCAAGCCGGCGATTTCAACCGAGGAATCACTCCTCGTGTAGGCCGTAAGCTCGGTCCCCTTTAGAACCGTACTGTCCCGGCCGCGAGACAATATAAAAACCGGGGCGGCGGGAAGATAAATCGCGGCCGCGATGGCCATCGCCACTCCCATTCGGATGGTGTGCGATTTTCCTTTGAACTCCTTGCGCGCAACCAGGGACACACTCTCGCCCGTCGTAAGCTCCACAGAATCGAGTTTGATGATCAGGTCGCCGCCCATTCCCAGTGGCCGCTTCCCTTTTACTCCAATGACCGACCCATCGGCCCGGGCACCTGCACCGATTACCGTGAAACCAGCGGCTTGAACGTCCTTTGCAACGACAAAGCCGACACGATCGCCCTTGTGAGCACGCGCCGAAGAAATCGTTTCGAGCGATTGAAGTTCGACGGGAGTGCCTCGTGGCAGGACCAGATCAGCCGGCCCGGAGGGCAATCCTTGAGCGAAAAGAGCACAGGGCAACAGCAGGAATAGTGTGCGCCCTAGTAGGGCAAAGCGTTCCGTCCAGAACATCTAGTACGGCCTTTCTTTTGCGGGCAAGCCGCCGTTAGCCCTTCCAGACGAATTTTCCGCAGGAGCACGAAATGCTCTCAGTGGGAAGTTTCTTTTCCAAAGGTTGCCGGCAAACTGGACAATTTCTGCGCCACATATTTTTACCTGCCACTTCTCTTGCCAATCGAATTCCTAACGAAGCAAGTCTGTGCGGCCGGGTGCTGCGTGTCTGTCGCAATCTGCACAGTAGTCAAACTGTTCGTTAGTGCACAGGGTGTTGCTCTACGCCGCCTGGAGACGCGGCAGTGAGCAGACGGAAGTCATCCACAGGAGAGAAAAGCAGAGAAAACCGGGCAGCGTCGCCACGGAGCGCCGGTTCGCATGGCGGGGAACGGTACTGTTTGGTAGAGTAACGACCGCGGAACCCGGTCGTTCCCGCGGAGGGCAAGATGTCGGATGCGAACGTGGCCTTGGGAAGGCGGTGGTTCGAGGAAGTGTGGAATCAAAGAAAGAGCGAGTCCGTTGCGGAGCTTCTGGCGGCTGACGGCGTGATGCACGGAATCAGCGAAACCGGCGGGGATGTTCGCGGACCCGAAGGATTTCTGGCCCTGCACGCGAAGCTGCTGAGCGCGTTCCCCGACATGCAGTTCGCGCTGGACGACTGCTTTGGCTCCGGCGACAAAATCGTGGTGCGCTGGACGGCAACGATGCGGCATACCGGACCGGGCTTGGGAATCGATGCGACCGGCGCGGAGATCAAGCTGCGAGGGATGGGAATCGCGCGGATAGCCGGCGGCAAAGTGCAGGAAACCTGGGATAACTGGGACCGCATGGCGATGTTCGAACAGATTGAGGCGGCGGTGAAGGCGAAGAGCGCGGCTGGTTAACGCGGCGGCTTGGGTCGCGGCCCGATTCGATTACTTGGCCTTTGCGCCAGAAAAGGCGGATGCCAGACCCAGCGCGATCAGCACACTGCCAGAAACTTTGCGCTGAACACGGTGCAAACGAATGTTGCCGCGCAGATGCTCGGCGAATGTTCCAGCGACCATTGCCCAGACTGAGTCGCTTATCCAGCCCATCAGAGCGAATAGAACGCCCAATTCAAATATCTGCAACGTTGCGTGACCCCTTGCCGGGTCGACGAATTGCGGCAGAAACGCGAGGAAGAATAGCGCGGTCTTTGGATTGAGGAGGTTGACCAGAACTCCCTGGCCGAAAATACTGCGCAGACTGCGCTGGCCGTTGGACGCTTCCAGTAGACCGGTGTCCCCGCCGCGCAAAGTGCGGATGCCCAGATAAATCAGGTAGGCCGCGCCAGCATACTTCACCAATTGGAAAGCAGAGGCGGAAGAGACCAGCAGGGCGGAAAGGCCCAGCGTGGCCGCGGCAGCGTGAAACAACGTGCCGACCGCGATGCCCATGGCGGAGACGAGCCCAGCTGCCCGCCCCAGACCGATGCTTCGGCTGGTGATGTAAAGGACGGCAGGACCTGGAATCAAGAGCAGGAGCATGGCTCCGGTCATGAAAAGAACCAGGGATGAGGGAGCGATGAGCATCAGGCTGGGTAATTCCGTTTGGCTAGTGGCAGCCGCAGCCGCCACCGCAGCAGCCGCCTCCGCCACCGGAGAAGCCGCCGGAAGGCGCGGAGGAGCCGCCTGAGCCGGCCGTGGCAAAGACGGAAAGCTGTATCGTGGCCTTCTTGCTGGAGCACTTGGGGCAGGCGATTTCCTGCTGCTTATTGATGACGATCTTCTCGAAGTGTTCTTGGCAGTCTTCGCAGATGTATTCGTAGATGGGCATTGGGTTCCTCAGTCGCCGTTATCGCATTAATTATAGCAATTTACGGAGGAAAACAGGGAGGGTTGGGAGATGCCACCCAAAGGCTAAAAAAACAGCCCCGAGAATCAGGCGCCAAATCTTTCGGCGGCGCGAGCCTGGGCTTTTGCGGCTTCTTCTTCGCGGTTTTTCGGAGGGGCGCTGGTTTCGAGCGATTGCAGAAGCCGGATGGAGACACTCGCAATTTCGTCGATGGCGTTGAGAAACGCGGCTTCGTTGGCCTTCGACGGTTTGTTGAAGCCAGTGATTTTTCTTACAAATTGCAGCGAAGCGGCGCGGACCTCTTCCGGGGTGACCGGGGGATCGAAATTGTAGAGCGTCTTGATGTTTCTGCACATGAAAATGCTCCTGCCAAATATGCTAGTCGAATCGGACGGTCTCGTCACTAGCACATGCTTGCGAAAACAGGAAAAGAAAAACGGCCCCGGATTGGTCGGGGCCGTTTTGAGGTTGCGATGTCGTTTGGAAATGCCTCAGGCCTGAAGGCCTGAGCTACACAGATCCAACCCTCGGATTAGTCGCCGGCTACGGCTTCGGCGGCGGTTTCCTTGGACTTGGGAGCCGCATTGCCGTTGCCACTGGCCGGAGCGATGCCGATCGGCTTGTTCGCATTGGTGAAGTTTGCCGGAACGGCCTTGGCGATGTCGGAAACCGTGCCGATCTGCACGACCGTCGGTTGCGCCTTCTTCAGAACCAATTCTTCGTAGATGGCGCGAACCCGGGCCTGCTCTTCGAGAGCCATCTTGCGGCGAATGCGGTTCTCCTCGGCAGCGGTCAGAGGAATGTCGTGCTCCAGGTGGCGAACGCGCGCCGCGTCATCGGCATCAATGACCAGCGAGTGCTCATAGGAGCCGAGGTTGACGCTCTTGCCCTTGGCGTAAATCTCGTGCTTGCCATGGTTCTTGTACCACTCGGCCACGGTCGCGTTCTTGTGCATGTTTTCGATGATGTTGCGCCAGCCCACACCGGTGTTGTACGCGCAGAAGCTGATTTCGCCCTGCTGCGTGCCGTACGGGATGATGCACATTTCGGTGCGGCGGAAATCGTAGTTGAACAGATCCTGGAACCACATGCCGGCGATGAACAGGAAGTTCCACGGGTCTTGCGCGCGGCGCTTCATAGCATCTTCGTAAGTGCGTTCCGGAGAAGTCTTGCCGTACTTGCTGCTGGCACCCTTGGTGAGCGCCCAGGTCTTGTCGAACTTCTTGAAGAGGTCCCAAAGCTTCAGACCCTTCGGCCCCTGGAACGGGTGATAGTTCTTCAAGAGCGCCATGGCCATCATGAAGTTAGAGAAGCCCTTGCCGCGAGCGGCGTCGGTGATGGCGGTGATGTCCTTGGTGAGCTCCTGCGCGTCCAAGAACCGCGGAACAGGCGCCCATTCCTTGGTTTCCTTGTTGATCATCAACGCGGTGCCCACGCCGCAGTTCGGGTGGCAGCCGCAGGAGAGCGAACCCCACTGGGATTCGTTGCCCTTAACCATGTCGGCAAAGCCGGCAAAGGTGCTGATGAACGAGATGGGGAACCAGTCGCGGGTTGGTTGAATCTTGCCGACCTGGTTGCTGACATCCTTCGCCAAATGCGAAAGGGTGTAGCGCTGGCGGAGGCGGCGCTCCGGCGTGATGTCTTCGTCGCGGCCGGTGAACGAAACTGGCTGGAAGCTGACGAATGAGATCTTCTTGGGGTTTTCCATCGCGAATTTCACGACGGAGCCGACCTGGTCGTTGTTGACGTTGTTGACGATGGTCACGACCAGCACGATTTCGATGCCCGCTTCGTGCAGGTTTTCGATTGCGCGCAGCTTCACGTCGAACAGGTTGCCGATCTGGCGGTGGCTGTTGGCGTCGTTGCCGATGCCGTCGAACTGCAGGTAGGCGTAACGCAAACCGGCGTCGAACGCCTTCTTCGCGAATTCCTTGCTCTTGGCGAATTCGATGCCGTTGGTGGCCGCCTGAACCGAGTTGTATCCGACCTTGCGGGCGTAGCGGATGGCGTCGAAGAAATGCGGGCTCATGGTCGGCTCGCCGCCGGAGAACTGCACGGACATCTGGCGGCGCGGCTTGATCTTCACCGCGTTATCGAGAATTTCCACGATTTCGTCCCAGCTCAGTTCGTGGACGTAGCCAACCTGGTTGGCGTCCATGAAGCAGGGATCGCACATCATGTTGCAGCGGTTGGTGAGGTCGACGGTGAGCACCGAGCCGCGGCCGTAGCGAACGTTCGAAGAGCCGTGCTTGTGCAGGCCTTCATCGTTGTGCGCGGGGATATCGCGGCCGGGGAACTGCTTCTCAATCCACTTCAGGAAGTCGGAGTCAATGGCCATCATGTCTTCGTAGTGGCCGTGCAGCGGGCAGTCTTTCACCATCCAGACCTGGCCGTCGCGCTCGATGATCTGTGCCTTGATTTCGCCGACCTTTTCGCTCATCAGGTCGCGCCAGTCTTTTTCACCCTTAATGATGGATTCGCGGGCTTCTTTCACGCAGGCCGGGCAGAGAGAGTCGGTCTGGCGCGGGAAACCGAGAGTTGGCCTGGTCTTTTCCCATGACTTCAGCAGCGGTTTATCGGACCACTGCGGGGTGACCGATGGATTCGGATTCTTCTTGTTGAAATATTGAATGGTATCGAAGGTGATAGCTGCGGTCTTGCAAAGCACCCAGTCAAGCGAGCGGAAAATCTGCGTGCTAATCGTATTGGACATACAGCTGTAGCCTCTCTTTCAGAGTCGTGCGAGCAAAACTTGGGATTCGGTTGAAAGCCCCAAACCAGCCTAAATGGAACTGCCCCCCATAGGCATTTCCAGACTACCACGCGTTGCCGCGTGAGCTCTAAGTGCTTGAGCATAGATAGTTTGAATGGGTGAAGGAGGAGACGCTAGCGGGATGCGGCGAACGGCTAAAAAGGGGGGTTGAACGGCGCGGAAGGCCAGCGAACGGGGCTAACTGATGGTAAGAAAAGGGGGTTACTGCTAGGTACCAAGTACCAAAAGTTTTGCGGGTTCAAATCTGCAGCGAGGCTCCGCTATTCGTTCAAGCTGGGGTGCAGCACGGCGATCAGGAAATGGGCGAAGTAGGAAGCGCCTTCATCCATCTGCAGCCAGCGGACAACGCAATGATCCGCCAGATACTTGGAGACCCGGCTCTCGGCAATCCCCAGGTGCTCTGCAAGTTTCGGCTTGATGGACTCTCCGCCGCGCCGAGCGGTGCCGCCGCGAGCCATATTGGGAATGGCGACGCGCAAAGTCTGGCAGGCTTCGACGTAATAATACGTGGTCAGGTCAGAGTCGGTAAGAACCCAGACGCCCGGGCCTGCCGGAGCACGATCAGCGTCGTCCAATTTTGTCGGAGCGCACGCCAGAAGCCGGCGAAAATTCATTTCGAGCTGCGATAGCCGCGAGGCCAGCCCGGGATCGCCGGAGCGCCCGCGGAGACTGGGAGCCGAAATTTCGGGTGAGTCTTCGAAGGACGCGCGTGACGGGCGTTCAACGGGAACAGGAGCTTCCTCTTCGGCCGGCGGCGGTGTGTACCCCCGCGATGGTCCGAGCGGCCTTGATTCGCGCTGCCCAGTGGAGTGGTCAGCGCGACGGGGAGAGCGGTGCGAGTCGTGGCCGCGCCGTCCGCGCCTATGGCGCGAACCTGGCCCGGAGGGACCGGGACTGCGTCCTACGGGTGTTTGCGGTTCGGACTCAACCCCAGCCGCCTCTATTTCTGGCTGCTCTTTCTCAGCCTCTGCCTCAGGTGTCTGACTCTCTTCGCTGGCCGCTGGGGCTTCCTCGGATTTCGAAACGGGAGCCGGGATTTCCGCGGGTTCCGTGGCGCCCAGCCGCGTGGCGCTTTCGTGCGCCTTGGTTTTCCAGTCGCAGCGGCGGAATCGTTCGGCAGCGGTGAGATACCACCTGCCGGCATCGGCGGAATTCCCTATGGATTCCAGATAGCGCGCCAGCTCGAACGCGACCATGGCGTCGCGCGTTTTGGTAAAAAGATTCGTCAATTGTGCCGCGGGGTCTTTTCCGGTGCGTGCTCTGCGGATTCGCGCGGTGATCTGCTTCCAGTCGGCCATACAGTGAAGGCATTCTAGCAGCGATTGTGACCTTGTGCCAACGAAACGGGATATTCTCTGACGGACTATTGCGGCGGGGAGACGTCGCATCGGTTTACTGATTGACGGGAACTCAGCGTGGGAAGTATGCTTTTGCTGTACGGCCCGGGGAGGACTCTATGAGAGGTTTGCGCGCAACACTCGCGACCTTGATTACTATCGGACTGACGGTCGCACCCATATGGGGCGGCCCGAAGACGGCGAGCTCGCTGGGCACCATCGTCACCGCGGAACGCGCGCGCATCGGCGATTCCTCCGCCGAAGTTGGCACCACGGTTTTCAGCGGCGACCACCTGTCGACCGACCCGCAGGGCAGCGTGCAGATTCGCGCTGGCGCGGCCCGACTGCTGCTCCAGAGCGGGACCATGGCCAGGCTAAACGATTCCGAGGGCGCACCCTCCGCAAAACTTCTCCTCGGCACAGCCACATTTTCAACCGGCAATTCCAGGGCATTCTCGCTCATCGCTTCCAGAGCCGTCATCCGCGCGCAATCTGACGCGCCGACAATCGGCCAGGTTACTTACCTCAGCGAGAAGGAGCTTCTTGTCGTCAGCAAGCGGGGCCCGCTGACGGTTACGGTTGACGGTGAGACGGAAGTGATCGCAGACGGCACCGCGTATCGCGTACTCCTCGACCCGCCGCCCACCATGGCGCAGGGTCCCGAAGGCGCCGGCACGCACAAAGAAGATCGGAAGCGGGGCATGAGCGGCCCGCCGCTCAAAGCGGGACGCAACTACTTTATGGTTACGGCGGTGGGAGTTACCGCGATCGTGACAGGCTTGGCCCTTTCCGAAGCCCTGGAAAGCCCGGATCGCCCGTAAAACACAGAGTAGCACTTATACTGAAGATTGAAGAGGCCATCACTTTGGTGATGGCCTCTTTCTTTGAGAACGCCATTCTCCTGAATGGTGTCCTTGCTTGCTCCCCTGAACGCCAATCGGGAGATTCCCCGCTGAACCCGCAGGATGGAGCAGAGTCGGCGTTCCCAGGGGGTGCCGCCGAGGCATTCACCTCAGAGAAAGGCGACCACGTCAATCTCCACCAGGGCGTCTTTCGGCAATCGCGCGGCCTGGACCGTGGAACGTGCTGGCGGGGCCGCGGTGAAGTAGCGCGCGTAAACCTCATTCATCGCCGTGAACTCATTCATGTCCTTCAGGTACACGGTGGTCTTCACTACGTGCCCGAGCGATACGCCGCTGGCCTCCAGAATCGCTTTCAGATTCTCCATGACGCGCTCGGTCTGCTGGCGCACGTCGGCGCCGGCAAATTCTCCGGTCTGCGGGTCCAGCGCAATTTGGCCGGAGACGAAAATAAATCCGTTCGCCTTGATCGCCTGAGAATACGGACCGATGGGTTTCGGGCCGCGCGGGGTGAGTACGACATCTTTCATCTGAATCTCTCCTGAAATACGGAAAGCAGAATATCAGACGAAAGGAACGAGCGGGAGGACTAGCGGGGACGCCGGCCCCGCGTGCGCACAAAGTCCGTATGCGCATGGTTGCGGGCGGATTCGAGCCTGGCAACGTAAGCTTCGGCCTGCTGATCCGACAGCCCCTGGTAGATCAGCTCGAGAATCTTTTTTTCTGACTCGCCGATATTCTTCAGGCGTCCAATTTGCGCGCTGGTAAGAGTCGGCAACCCCTGTTCGCGGCGCTGGATGATTATCTGAACCGTGGAATTCGAAAGACCGATGAGCTTCAACATCACCGCGTCACTGCTGAGGGCATCGAGCTTGTCCGCCTGGGCCATTTCCAGAATTTGTGCGTCGGTGTAGCCAGCGCTGGACAACTCTATGACTGAATCACCACTGGTGAATTCGTGATTGTGGTCGCGCGCGGCCTTCAAAAGAGAGAGACACAACGGGTCGCTGGCGCCGGCTCGCTTCAGCTTGGTGAGTTCCGCGACCTCCGCGCCCGAAACATTCATCTTCTTGATCTGCGCCAGGTTGGTGGACCACATCCCCGACTGATCGAGAGCGGTGTAGTCGATCTTCGGCTGCGTCTTGCATCCGGCAAGACTAACGGCCATCAGTGAGAGGGCTAGGAGCGATTTCCGCATGATTCCAGTCTAAGCGTTACAACCGGCCAGGAGTGGGCGTGTGCTCTGGCCCATACTGGACATTTGGACAGGTGAATAAAGTGTGGTCTAGACCTGGTAAATACGCTCTACGCCGTAGACGCCGTTGATCCGCCGGATATTGGAGAGGATGGTCTCCAGTTGGCGCTTGTCGACGATTTCCAGGCTGGCTTCGATCCTCGCGTTCTGGCGGTCCGGCCGGCTTTCGAGCATGCGAATATTGGAGCCAGCATCGCTGATCACGGCGGTGATTTCGGCGAGCAGGCCGGCGCGGTCTTTTGCGCGTACCAGCAGTTCGACCGGGAAGGTGGCGGAACTTTCGCCGCCCCAGGCCACGACGATGCGGCGCTCCGTCTGATAAAGAAGATTCTGCACGTTGGGGCACGTGCGCGTGTGCACGGCCACGCCGCGCCCGCGGGTGACATAGCCGATGATGTCGTCACCGGGAATCGGATTGCAGCACTTCGCGCGGAAAACCAGCAGATCGTCGTGACCTTTCACAATCAGCGGCGCTTCGCCCATGCCCAGCATGCGCTTGACGGTCTTCACCAGTGTGGGCTTGGCGTCTTCCGCGGTCTTTTCCGGCTCGCGCGTCGTTTCGCCAAAATAACGCGACAGCACCTGTCGCGCGGAATATTTTCCAAACCCCACGGCGGCGAACAGGTCCTCCACCCTCGACAACCCATATTCTGACGACAGCTTCTGCAAGTCCTCGGTCGAAATTTTCTTCAAACCCCGGGGGAAATTGCGCGACTCGTTTTCCAGCAGGCGCTTCCCCATCTCCGTAGCTTCCTCGCGCTCCTGGGTATTGATGAAGTGCCGGATCTTGCTTTTCGCGTGCGACGATTTGACGAAGCTCAGCCAGTCGCGGCTGGGCTTGTGTCCTTTCTGCGTAAGGATCTCAACCACGTCGCCGCTGACGATTTCATGGCGCAGCGAAACCATCTGTCCGTTCACTTTCGCGCCAACGCACTGGTGGCCTACCTCGGTGTGCACGGAATATGCGAAATCCACCGGCGTTGCGCCACGCGGCAACTCCAGCACGCGCCCCTTCGGCGTAAACGCGTAAACTTCGACCGGAGCCAGATCCACTTTCAGTGTGGAGAGAAATTCTCCAGGCTCCTGCAATTCCTGCGACCATTCGATCAACTGGCGCATCCACGCGATGCGCTGGTCGTCGCCCGACGACATCGGCTTCCCGTCTTTATATTTCCAGTGCGCGGCCACGCCTTCTTCGGCGATGCGATGCATCTCCTGCGTGCGAATCTGAATTTCAAAGGGCTGCCCGGAATGAATCACCGTGGTGTGCAGCGACTGGTAAAGATTTGGCCGTGGCATGGCAATGTAGTCCTTGAAGCGTCCGGGAACCGGGCGCCAGATGTGGTGGACGACGCCAAGCGCCGCGTAACAGTTGCGATCGGAATCGGAGATGACGCGGATGGCGAGCAAATCGTAAATCTGATCGAGGCTGCGCTCCTGTCGCACGATTTTGCGATGCAACGAATAAAGGCCCTTGACGCGCGCTTCGAGTTCCGCGGGAATGCTGTTTTCGACGAGCTTCGTGCGGATTGTGTTCTGGACGTCCTCGAGGAATCGCTGGTGAAAGGGGGCTTTGTCGCTGAGCTGCTTCTGCAGGGAAAAGTAGGCGTCCGGCTCCAGGTAGCGGAAGGAGAGGTCTTCGAGTTCACCCTTGATGACGGACATGCCGAGGCGGTGAGCGATCGGCGCGTAGATGTCCATCGTCTCACGGGCGATGCGATGTTGCTTGGCCGGCTCCAGGAACTCCAGCGTCCGCATGTTGTGCATGCGGTCGGCAAGCTTCACCATCACAACGCGGACGTCCTGCACCATTGCCAGGAGCATCTTGCGGACGTTTTCCGCCTGGCGCGCTTCCGGCGCCATCATGTTCAAGCGGCTGATTTTGGTGACGCCCTCAACAAGTTGAGCGACTTCGCCGCCGAACCTTTCTTCGAGCCGCGAAACAGGAAACTCGGTGTCTTCAATAACGTCGTGCAGCAGGGCCGCCGCGAGCGTGGTGGCATCCATTCGGATGTCGGCCAGGATGTGAGCCACTTCCAGGAGATGCGAGACGTAGGGATCGCCCGACGCGCGGAATTGATCATGGTGGCGCTCAGAGGCAATTTCGAAGGCGCGGCGCACCGGCCACGGGTCCTCCGAAGGCCGGTTGGTACGCAACTTTTCGAGAAGCTCTTCCAGGCGGGCGTTGAGCTGCCTCTGGGTCCGGTCCCGGTTAAAGTTCAGCGGGATATTGGCAGGCGACGGCATGCTCCAGTATACCAAAAGCCCCCATTAAACCGGTTTTTGGAACTATCAGGACCTTGGGCGTTTCCGGCCAAATAGCGTAGTTCGAGCAGTTCAGATAACTGCGACCAGTCTACTCCCAGCCATGCCCATCACCTGGATTCTCTCCGCCACCTTTTGTGTTGCTGGGTGATTGATCCATAGCACTCGCACGTTGCGGCCTCCAGCCCCAAACGGTCTTCAATCCTGACCGCGCCGCGAACGTAAGCGATGAGTCCTGCCTTTTGCAAAAAACCCAAGGCAACGGTCACGCTCGCCCGGCGCATTCCGAGCATGTGCGCGAGGAATTCCTGGGTGAGGCGGACCTGGTTGCCGCCCAGCCGGTCCTGGCTCATCAACAGCCATCGTGCCAGTCGCTGGTTGGCGTTATGTAGCCGGTTGCAGGCCGCGATTTGCGCCGACTGCACCCCGATCTCTTGCCCAAATTGCCCCAGACTCTTACGCAGCTCTGGACAAATGGTCAAAGCAGCGATCATGTTCCTGGCGCTGATTCGGAACGCGCTCCCTGCGACCTGGACAATCACGCGGCTGGCGCTGCTCTTGAGGCCGGCAACCAACGGCAGCCCCACAAAGCCTTCCGCGCCAGTCAAACCAACTTCCACAATCTTGCCGCTCCCGAGGACAGTGAGGATTGACGCCAGTCCGCAACGCACGAAGTAGCAATAGGCGATCGGCTTCGCGGCCTCGTTCAAAATCGAGTGCAGATGCAGGGGCACCAGTTCCAAGTTTGGGAATATGGTTTTGAATTCCTTGCGGGGCAATCTTCGCAGAATTCCGTTACTGAGCGCGGCGCGCTTGGTCACCTGGCTCCTTGGCGAAATTCATCAGGATCCGAATGGAAGGCTGGCTCGAACCGGGCGGAAAGAAGCTCAAGCCAGCGGCTTCACGATATCTCTTTCTAACGTTCATGGCTAGCTGTCAATGTTAACCCGGGCGCGACCCGAGAGGTGTTGCGCCGAATCGTACGCTAGCGTACAGTGCTCCCTAGAAAAGAGATTCCCCATGCTCCGGAAACCACCCTCCTCCGGCAAGCCTTCTTGGGCAAAGGCCATCCGCACCTTGCGTGAGAGTCTCGACTTGAACCAGGCCGAATTTGGCTCAAGGCTGGGCTTTTCCGCCATGGCCGTCTCCCGCTGGGAACGCGGCGCACAGGAGCCCCCCTCTCACGGCTACATCGGACTTGGCAATCTCGCCCGCGACTCTTCCTGCTGGTATTTCTGGGAACGCGCCGGCCTCCGCAGCGAACACGTGCTGCGCGTCTTGCCTACCCTGGAACGAAACACCAGGTTTTCCAAATTGCAGAATTTTGAAATTGTGAGCGCCGGCATCGGCCCGAAGCAGCAACACGGCAAAATCCAGCTTGTCGCCTTGCCCCTGTTAAGGGTCGTGGCCGCTTCGCACGGAGAGAAGGGCGACGACCTGCATTTGCTCAGCGATGCGCCAATTGAGAGTATGATGGCCGCACCGAAGGACTGGTGCCCGAATCCCGCCTACACCAGTTGTTTGCGCGTGCGCGGCAATTCCATGGCCCCCATGATCCAGGACGGTAATGTGGTTGCCGTTGACTCTTCACAAATCGACATGAACAGCCTGGACGGGAAAATTGTTATCGCTTGGCACAAGGACGTGGGATTGACCATCTCGCGCTTGCGGCTGTACGACCAGACCGTGGTTCTCGTTCCCGAAAATTCCGAATACACGGGCGTCACCGTCAGCGCCAGACATCCGTGGAAGATTGTAGGCACTGTCCTGTGGTGGATCGGCAAAGCGCCATAACCGGCAACTCTGAATTATCCGCCCCTAGCTCTATTGTTCCGCCGGCGAAATTCACGGCGGCGCATCATCAGCTCAAAATGAATCGCGCAGAGGCAAATTCGGATGTCGCCGGTTCCATTCCAATCGCGCCTCGATCAACTGTGTTGCCAGCTCTGTGGGCTCGGGGTCATCCGGAGCCGGCCTCTGGGAAAGCCTCAATTTTGCGCTGACGCCAAACCGCAGAAGTTCTGTGCTCGACATGCGGGAAATAGAGACGCGGGCATTTTCGCGTTCGGATACGTATGTCTCGGTTTCACAAACCGTGGTTTCCATTCTGTCCGCTATGGCCATTGTCAGTCTCCTCTCCGCGTTCGGCCCTACCAACGCCCGCTAGCCGCCGCCGTTAGTGAATTCTACCGTTGTCGCTTATGTGAAGACAAGAGAAAGATAATGCCGCAGGGGGCCGCATCGATCGCACGAGTCACGGAACCTGGAGAAGGGTGGCAGGCTTACTTCAATTGGGTGCCAAATTCCCGCCCTCCTCGTGTCGCGATTCGGAACGATGTGCCGCAAAAAAGAGCCCCGACTTTGCAGGCGGGGCTCCGGGAGTTCAGGTCCGGCGTTTCGTGTCAGGAGGCCGGCTTTTGTTCCGTCTGCTCGGCGCGCTTCTGCTTGATTTCCTTCACCTTGTCGAGCAGGTCATCCGCCTGCTTCGTGAGCGCATCGCGTTCCGCGGTTGATTCAACCATATCCGCCTTGCGGCGATAGAGCAAGTTGAGATAGGTCATGGCGTCGTCGTACTCGGGATTAACTTGGATGGCCTTTTTCAGGCTGGAGATGCCGTCGTCCACCAGTGCGCCATACTTTTGTGTGTAGGTGGCCCGCACGTCCGCGGGCAATGGGTCGGTATCCTTCACTTGCTTGTTGATGTGCGCCCTGTTGTAGTCGGCGCGCATTTCGGTATTGCCGCGATAGGCGATCGCCCAGTCAATCACGCCGATGGAGTAATACGGCTGGGGATCCTGCGGCTTCAACGCAATGTGCTTTAGGTGGTAAGACTTCGACTCTTCGAATTTCTTTTCGTCGAACGGCTGTCCGGCCATCTGGTACAGGATGGACGCGAGCCCGTCGATGGCGCTCATATTATCGGGAGCCTTCTCGAGCACGCTCTTGTACTCCGCGATGGCCTCATCCCCGTGGCGCTTGTTCTCGTCCGACGGCGCGCCGGGAATGTACTGGCTGGCATACGCCGTGGCCAGATACAAGCGGGCATTCATGAGGTCGGGATCAAGTTCCTTGGCTTCCTTGAAGAATTCGACCGCCTTGTCGAATTGCGCTTCCTTGAAAGCCGCAACGCCCTTGTTCAGAAGGTCGCGCGCGCGCAATTTATTGCAGCCCGAAACGCCGGCCGCAAGGATCAACAACGCCACCAGGGCAAACGCCCGGCTGGCCGTGCGGGAAAACCGCGAGCGGGTTTCCCGTGACACTATTGCATCAGTCATTGAAGCAACCATCCCTGAATTGTGCGGCCGGCTTTCCCGCCGCAGCTAGGATTCACATCCACCCACTTGGGCCATTCCATCACGTTCAGCGGTTTTTTTCCAGTTCAGAACTCAGCAACCCGACAGGCGTGGCGCCCGCCGAATGCATGAGGTCCAGAACCTGGGCAACCGCTTGAAACTCCAGCGAACGATCTGCCTGAAGAAATGCAACTCGATCGGAGCGCCGGGCGAAAATTTCCTGCAACCGGGCCTGCAACTCCTCGAACTGCACTCCCGACTGGTTGATCCGGACCGAACCATCCGACGCAATCTGAACGATGATTGTTTCGGGTGGATGATATGAGCCTGGGCGGTCTGTCTGCTCCGGTATTGCCGCGTCCAGCCCCTTCTGGCGATGCGGGATGATCATGAAGATGACCAGCAGCACCAGCAAAATATCAATCAGCGGAACCACATTTACGTCGGAAACGAATCCGCGCCTGCCCACAACAACGCCCATGCCCATGAGTCACCTCGCGAAGCGATATTCCCTGCGAGGAGGACTCCCACATCCTTGCGCGAAACTCGAGCGCGAGCTACTGCCCTGCTTCCAGCTTGGCGGTGATCAGACCGACCTTGTCAATGCCCGCTCCGCGCATGATGTCAATCGCGCGTGCCACGGACATGAAAAGCACGTCGTTGTCGCCCTTGACGAACGCGACTTTTTCGGCGCGATCCTTGAACACCTGCTCGATGCGCGGTCCGAGAGCGTCCCAAGTGGTGTCTTCGTTGTTGATCTTGAGCTTGTCGCCCTTGAGCACCTGAACCACAACCGTCTTATTTTCGAGTTCTTGATTCTGCTGCTGGTTCGGCGAAGGCTGCGGCACAAGGGTATCCATACCCTTGGGGGTAAGAGGCGTGATGACCATGAAAATAATGATAAGCACCAGCAGAATGTCGATCAGAGGAACGATATTCGGCGTTGCCATTGCTCCTGAGCTAGTTCCTACATCCATCCCCATTGCGAGATCTCCTGTTGAGCCGCCGCTCACGACCGCTTTTGGAGTATGACTGCCGCGCCGGGTGGGAGACGGCGCGGAGCCTGATACTCAGCAAACGAATGAGCGTACAGCGAATCGCTACTACTACGCCCTCAGTCGCCGGGATTCGCCGGCGGTTGAGGAGGTTTTGTGTTAGGTCCGAGGGCCTGTGTTTTTTCCGTCAGCAGACCGAGCTGGTCGACGCCCGCGGACCGGATTTCATCCACGATTGCAACCACATCTCCGTACTTGGCGCGCGCATCGCTCTTCACATAGACGGTCTTGTCCAGTTTGTTGGCGAGGCGGTCCTTGATCTGCCCGGTGATTTCTTCCTTTTTGATCTTGGTGTTGCCCATGTACAGGCTGCCGTCACGGGTGACAGCAACCACGATCGCGTCATCCTTGTCGGCGTCCTTCATATCCCGGGCATTCTTGGCCGAAGCCAAGTCTACCTGGTGGGTCTTCTGCAACATGGGGGTGACCACCATAAAGATGATGAGCAGCACGAGCATGATGTCCGCCATCGGAATCACGTTCGGTGCTGCCATCTGGGGGCCGGCTTGCGGCTTGTAAGCCA
>Ga0210406_10002117_pt1 | contig 23176 bp, 22 predicted proteins | sample IncBWC30MmetaG_FD_155454 | JGI IMG/M metagenome (GOLD analysis project Ga0210406, IMG submission 155454) | Forest soil microbial communities from Barre Woods Harvard Forest LTER site, Petersham, Massachusetts, United States - Inc-BW-C-30-M | ecosystem: Environmental > Terrestrial > Soil >...
GATTCAGGTGCTCCACCGCAACGAGGGCAAAGGCTCAAATTACATTCTTTCCGACTATCTGGCCAAAGTGAGCCCCCAATTTCTTGCCGCCGCCGGCCGCGGCGAATCCCCGAAATGGCCGATTGGCATGAGCTTCCAGCGTTCGCAGGATCTGGTGTCCAAGCTGCGCAGCACGCCCGGGGCGATCGGCTACACGGAACTAAACCTCGCAGGAAGCTCCGGGGTTCGCATGGCAAGTATCAAGAATGCCGCGGGTGAATTCGTCAAGCCATCTGCACAATCCATCGCAGCTGCGGCATCCGCCAGTGGCAACAAGATGAGCAATGATTTCCGCGTCTCACTGACCAACGCGTCCGGGAAAGAGAGTTATCCGATCAGCAGCTTCACATGGGTCTATGTTCCTGCCGCCGCCAAGGATCCCGAGCGGGGCCGCGCCGTGGCGAGTTACCTAAAGTGGATCTATACCAGCGGCCAAAAAATCGCGCAGCAACAGGGCTACGCAAACTTGCCCGAAGATGTGCTCGAAAAAGTTTTAGCCAAGTCCGCTGCAATTCAGTGAATCGAAATCGCGAACAATTACACGTTTAGAGAAGTACGCACCGTGTTGGATCATAGGCCCCGCAACCGTCTGCCTCATAGTCATGCGGCTAGCGAGAAACTAAACTCTGTAGTAGGTGTGGTGCAAACCGGGCCCCCGGCACTACCCGTTCGCGCCGTCGCTTCATCTCCGAGGAAATCTACTTCGGCAGGCGGTCTGTCGAGCCAGCCGCCCTAAGCTGCAAAACACTCCATTCGAGAAGAAGCTCCGCCAACTGGCCGAGGTTTTTGTCTTCGCGCAGGGCGATTTCCTTCATTCCCCTCCATACTTCGTCGCGAACTCCGGGAGCCATCGGCGCTTTCGGCTCATGCGTCCGTGACCTCACCCTCGCCCTGATTGGCTGTGCTTGCTTCTCAGCGAGAGGGATTCCGCATCGCCGCAACCGCTCGGTTGTTCGGGCAGTCTTCAGCTGTTCATAGCCCCATTCGAGGAGCAATGTCGTGACAAAACCGAGAGTTTTATTCTCGCGAGTAGCGATTTCTTCGAGTTCGATCATAAGGGCCGCTTCGATTCGTAGACCGATCTGAAATCTCTCGGGCATCATGATTCTCTCCTTTCCTTTGGCTCTTGGGCGGTCACGCTGTCGTCTTGCGATTGCTCGGCACAGGGTAAAATCCTCACCAATTCTTCGGTCGAGCCGGCAGCCTTGAGGTGGCCGGTACTCCACTCCAAGAGAAATTCGCTAACATTGCTCATGTCTTGCCACTCGGCTCAGGTATCCCGCGGTAGCTCCGACCCATCGATCAGAGAACGAATCTCGAACTTCAACAACTGTTCGGTGGACCCGACAGTCTTCAGTTGCTTCAGTCCCCATTCGAGAACAACCGCCCCCACGTTCCCAATCGAACGTTGTTCTCGAACGGCAAATTCAAGTAATTCGTCTCGGGAAGACGGTCGGATTCGTATCGTCACGTTTGCTTTCCATTCACCCATTTACTCGCACCTTGCTTACCCTCTTTGCTTACCCCGCGCACTCGGAAGGAATCTTGTAGTTGATGAGGCGTTCTGTAGAGCCCGCGAACGCGACAAATGTCGGGACACACGGATAGCGTTATGGCCGTCGAACCAACCTGCCGGACACGTGTCTAGAGCGCGCGAAACTAATTGGCTATAGAGCTACGGAGGGGATTCAGCAACCGGATCAGGGCGGATTCGAGCCGGAAACGACGGACGCGAGGCGAGTTGCGCCCATGATGGGAAATGGATAAGTTCTCTTGCAGCCATCGTTGCCTCCCCGTGAGGTGATGGTGGTCAGGGGCGTCGTGCAGGTGACACTGCGTGGCGTCCCGCTACTTTAATTGGTTCGTTTCTTGCGCTTCTTACGACCGCCCTTGCCCCAATAATGCTCTGCTTTGTACTTCCTCGCCGCTTCTATGTCATTCTCGGACCAAAGACGAACCCGCATTCCGAGAACGTTTTGCACGGCGGGTGCCTCGATCCTTTTTTCCCGAATCCACCGATGAAAAGTCCCAGATGCAATCCCGAGCAATTTTGCCACCCGAATTGTGGTGTAGGTCTTCTCGGACATAGTGGTGTACCCCTACACCATTTGTCAAGTAAAAAGCGAAACCCGGAAAGGCGTAATTGCCGATCCGGGGGTTTGGAAAGAGTATCGCAGAACGTGCGCATCTGAAAGGCGACGAGGACCGACCAAGCGAGGAATCGATGTTTCTCGGAGGACTGAGGAAGCTTACTCTAGAACGGGTTCGCAAATTGTGCTCACGATTCAAACTTCCTGCTGACGCTCTCATCCGGCAAGCCGGGCCCCGCCACCATTGATACCACTCAGGTTCGAGCCTTCGACCGCATTTTCCAATCGTCTTGCTTTCCGCCAAGCGCCTAGTAATTCTCACCATTCCTCACCGGCTGTAACAGTCGCACGTCTGAAGCATCGAATAAAAGTAGCCGCTTCCGGACCAGGTGATTCGCGAGCGGCGGAACGGGGCATTCTTGCCGGATCGTACGCGTCTCGCCAGTACGCCGCTTTCCATCCTGGACCTCGCGCATCTGCGACAGGGCGGAACCGCTGAAGAGGCTTTCCGCAACTCACGCACGCTCGCACAGCACGCGGAAGCCCTGGGCTACAAACGATTCTGGCTTGCTGAACATCACAATATTCACGGCGTGGCATGTTCCGCGACTTCGGTATTGATCGGTTACATCGCGAATGCAACTTCGACAATCCGCGTAGGCTCCGGCGGCATCATGTTGCCGAATCATGCGCCGCTGGCAATTGCAGAGCAGTTCGGCACGCTCGAATCACTCTTTCCGGGTCGCATCGACTTGGGCCTCGGTCGGGCGCCTGGGGGAGACTCCGCTGCTGCTCGGGCTCTGCGCCGTTCTCTCCATAGCACGGGAGACGATTTCCCTGTACTCGTAGAGGAGTTGCGCCGATATCTTGGCCAGCCAGAACGCTCGCAGCGGGTTCATGCCTATCCCGGGGAAGGCACGAACGTTCCGATATGGCTTCTCGGGTCGAGTGACTTTAGCGCCCGTCTCGCCGGAGAACTTGGCTTGCCATTTGCGTTCGCCGCACATTTTCAGCCGGGACCGCTGCTGCCAGCCCTTCAGATCTATCGCTCGTCGTTTCGGCCCTCGCAAGTTCTTGAGAAACCGTACGCCATGGTTGGAATACCGATCCTCGTTGCCGACTCTGACCAACAGGCGCGGTTTCTCGCCACGACCCCAATTCAAATGTTTTTGAATTTGATCCGTGGAGTTCCCGGGCCGCTGCCGCCTCCGACAGAAAAACTGCATTGGACCGCAGATGAACAAGAAATGGTGGCCGCAAAATTCGGAGCGGCGATTTTCGGGGGCCCCGAACGCGTCGCGGCCCGCCTGAATAATTTTCTGGAAGAGACGCAAGCAGATGAGCTGATCGTAGTGACGAACACTTACAAGTTCGAGGACCGGCTCCGCTCCTATGAACTTCTCTGCACTCTCGCAAAGCGAGAACCAGAAGACGCGCAGATTGCCAATGCTATCCTATCGGGGTAGATGCACATCTAAAATAAGTGTGCATCTAGAGTGGTGGAACCGACAGAGCTTGCTTGACTGCAGCAGCGGCTGGGGCTATAGATAAATTTGTAGGGCCTGAAGCGGCAAAGCGGAGGCGGTACGATGATGAGATATCAACTGATTGCGTTGTCGCTCGGTTTGATGGGGGCGGCCTTGCTTGCGACGTTGTTAGCATCACCGGCGCGAGGCCAGGGCCACGGAGGGCATGGCTTCGCTGCCACAAGCAACGGCACCGGAACCGGTTCGCGAGGCCGCGCAGTGGGGCGTGCTTTTGGGCGCACGCGTCACGGACGGCGGGCCTTTGCAGGCTTGGGGTACGGACCAAACTACTATCCTTATTTCGATGGATACTACGATTCGGACTACTATTCAGATTACGATTCTCAAGACGCAACCGTCGAAGCGCCTCCGTCGCCGTTCCGAGCACAGGCTGCCGCGCCAGCGCCGCCGGCAAATCCGCCGAAACCTGCCGAATCCTTAGTGATGGAATTACGCGGGGACCATTGGGTACGGCTAACAAGCTACGGACCGATGGATATTCCTGGACAGTCCAGCGAGTTGCAATCGGGGGCACCGCAGGACAAAGGGAGTGCTGCTTCGCGCGCGGCGCAAACGCCCAGCGAACTTCCGCCCGCAGTACTCGTGTTTCACGACGGGCATCGAGAAGAAGTGGCGAAATACACGATCGTCGGCACAACGATCAGCATCAAGACCGACTATTGGAGCACCGGTTCGTGGACGCGAAAGATTCCGATTGCCGAGTTGAACCTGGCAGCGACATTGCAAGCGAATCAGGAACGGGGTGCGAAGTTCAGTCTACCGTCAAGGCCGAGCGAAGTGATCGTTCGTTAATACTCGGGCCTGAAATTTCGGGCGGCGCCCACAAACGCTACGGTGTCGTTTTCGCGGTTTTCGTCCCTCCGGACATCTCCGATTGCACGTTCACCACGTGTTTCACTTTCAGGAAAAAATTGCTGGGGTCCTTGATTCCCCATGTGACATAGGGAATCTCGAATTTGCCGGTTCCCGTCCAATGATCCCCCGCCAATTCCGCGTGGACCAGTGCCGTCAGTTCGTGATCCGTTCCGTGAATGGAAAACATGCCATGCACCTTCACGTCCGACGGGCCGGAGGCCGCAACTTTGCCTTCGATTTGTGTCGGATGAAAAATCACTTCGGGATATTTGGCGGTTTCCAGGATTTCTTTGTGCATGCGCTTGTCACGCCCATCGTTTCCGCTGTCGCCGCTGGTAGCAAAAACCAGGATTTCGCCGCCGGCTTTTCCCGTACTTGGATCAAAATGGATGGATCCACTCTTGAAATTGAAGGTGCCGTGAACGCTGTGCAGGCTGCTGTCCACATTCCAGTGCACTTTGGACTGCGCGGGATCGAGGGTCAGAACAATTTCCGATGCTGAAGCGGGTGCGGGTGATTGAACGCGAGGCGGTGCCGCGGCCGCGGAAAGAAAAATCACAAGGCCAGTGATTGACAAAACTGCTGCTCCGCAGGAGCGAGCTCTTCGGCTAGTCATAAATATTCCTCGGTCGCTCGCCAGCCATTCTTAACTGGTGAGAAGCCGCAAACCAAGCTGCGCCCCGGCCGAAACCAGATGCGCCGGGCTTCCATCTCCCACATGCGCCGACACCAGTCGCGCGAAGAGTTGCGGATTGACATGCATCGCGCGAAGAACTCTTGCGCGAATGCGCGGATTGCGGCCAAGCCAAAGCATCAGATTGCCCATGAGCATTGGCCGCCGCGCGAGTTTACGATGAGCGCGCTGGTATTGCGCCAAATCGTTTGCCGCCATGGCATCGGCTAGCGGAAGCGCCTGCCGGAACGCCAAACGCAGTCCTTCGCCAGTAATGGCATCCACTCCGCCGGAAGCGTCACCAATCAAAGCGACATTCCTTCTCTGTACGCGACGCAGCGTGCGCATGGCGCTGACAGCGCCGCGTTCCCTGCTGCCTAGCGGTTTGCCAGAAAGTTTTTCTCTCAGGGCTGGCATCTCATTGAGCGCCGTTTCAAATAGTCCGCGCGCTGGCGTCTGGGCCATCACCACGACGCAAACTTCCTCCTCGCCAATCGGGGTCACGTACGCCTGAGTCGTGCCAGCCCAATGAATTTCCATGTAATTCGACCAGGGCTTGATGCGGTAATGGCGGCGGCTCGCAAAGCGCTGACCGATGCTGCTGCCGGATTCCAGGCCAATCCAGCGGCGAACTCTCGAGCCTTGACCGTCCGCACCCACGATCCACTTGGCGCGTATATTTCGCTTTCCCAGTTGCACGCTGCTGGTATCGGCATCAGAAACCAAGCCGCTGATCGGCATCTTCCAAAGAAACTGCACGCCACATTCTTCCGCTCTGGCAACCAGGCGTTCATGCAGCAGCGGGCGGCGCAAACCAATTCCATGTTCGCGCGGAAAATCTGCGGAAACCTGCGCGCCATTTCCAATAAAAGAGATACCGCGAAACCTATGCCCCACACTGCGCTCAAACCTCACGCCGAGAGATTCCAGCACAGAAAGGGTCTCCGGCATCATGCCTTCACCGCAAGATTTATCAATGAAGGGCGCGGAGCCGTCGGCGACCATGACGCTGAAACCCTTTTTCCGAGCCGCAATCGCGGCTGCGAGTCCAGCCGGACCTCCGCCCACCACAAATACATCCGTCTTCTCTCCTGATTCCACCGCTCGCCTGCCTTTCGACGCACCGAATTCCGGCGCCTTCGCGCCAGAATTAATTTTATCGCTGCGATTCCCGCACAAATGTCAATTGCGGGTCATTTCGCTCGCACAAACCCTTTACACAATGCCTTGCAACTTTTTGCCGGTTTAGATGTTGACGGCCCGGCGCGCCATTCCAAGGGCTTCTGTCCAAAACGTCGGAGACGTATCGGTCAGCTCCACCACGTCGCGAATTGCCTGGACAAATTCATCCAGTTGCTCGTCCGTCACGATCAGCGGCGGCCGGGCTTTCAGAACCATGAAATTGTTTCCGCAGATCTGCGTGAGGATTCGCTTTTCACGAAACATGCGCATCACTATGATCTGGCCGAACATTGCTGGGTGAACGCGGTGGAAGGCTTCGTATAATACGCGCACTGCCAACTTCTTTGGCGTGGAAAATTCGCAACCAAAACATCGTTCGTACTCGACATTCATGCCAAGCAGGTTAAGCAGCGTCACCCGCTGCGGGTTAACGTAGTCGTGATCATTTGATGCAGTCGCTACTGTTGACGGCGCACCAGCCGTAGCAGTTTGAGTAGGCATGTTGCTCAAGTGGGATGCACTCCTTTTACGTGGGGATGCCCTCTACCGCACAAAGTGCTCTGAAAGAGAATTGCTCCCGTGCCATCTTTGCGAGGCTTCCGCCATAAGGCGGCAACGAGCGACCTCCAACCCCTTTAGAACTGTACATAAAATTGACGTTGCAATTATTCCTTTGCGTTTGCCAGTCCGTGCCCATGGCAATGTCCAATACGCGTACACTGGTTGGCCGGAGGAACAATGGTGAAGACCAGGCGAGAATTTTTGGCGGCGACAGGAATCGGTTTGCTTGGAGCAACAGTTAGCGCTGAAGGAATCAGAAGCCCGGCAGAAAGCAGCATTGGGGCGGCGCTCGCACCCCAAGATCCAAAACAGGTCCCAACGCAGGAACCGGCGGGAATGCCGCCCGCGTTTGGAACGGCAAAACCCGCAGGCCCCGAAGTCTCGGTGGAAACTTTCGTCGAGGCGGAAAAGCTGCTGCAGGTTGAACTCAAGGATGCCGACCTGGCCCAGGCGGCGAAAAGCTGGCGCGTAAACATGGCTCCGCTCTACGAACGCCGTGTCGGGCCTCGAAAAATGGAGTTACACAGCGGCTCGGCGCCATGGTCCCGCTGGGACCCGGTGCTGCCGGGAACAAAAGCCGGGCCAGAGCGCAATCGGATCGTAAGAAGCAGCCTCGACGCCGGTCCGCTGCCTTCGAATGACGCGGACATCGCCTTTGCTACCGTCACGCAGCTTTCTCGATGGATTGAATCGAAAAAAATCACCTCGGAGCGGCTGACAAATATTTATTTGCGGCGGCTTGAGGAATTTAATCCGACTCTGCGTTGCGTAATTACGCTGACTCCCGAGCGCGCTCTGGCACAGGCAAAAAAAGCCGATGCGGAGATTGCGGCCGGAAAATATCGCGGGCCGCTGCACGGCATTCCGTGGGGTGGCAAAGACTTGTTGGATACGGCAGGAATTGCCACTACCTATGGCGCGGAACCATTTCGCAATCGCGTGCCGAAAGACGATGCCGCGGTGGTACAGAAATTGAACCAAGCCGGTGCCGTATTGGTCGCCAAGCTTAGTCTCGGCGCCTTGGCGCTGAATGACATCTGGTTCGGCGGACAAACCGTGAATCCGTGGCTGCCGGAAGAAGGCGCCTCAGGATCGAGTGCCGGACCGGGAGCGGCGACCGCCGCTGGCCTGGTTGGCTTTTCGATTGGCAGCGAAACGGGCGGCAGCATCGTGTCGCCGAGCATGCGTTGCGGCGTCACTGGCCTGCGGCCAACTTATGGACGGGTGCCGCGCACTGGCGCGATGACCCTTTGCTGGTCGCTGGATAAACTTGGGCCCATGACGCGCGGCGTAGAAGACGCGTTGCTGGTGTTGCAGGCAATTTCCGGTCCGGACGCGGGAGACGTGAACAGCGCAGGGAGCAACCTGGATTTCGACGCCAGTGCCAGTGTAAAAGGCTTGCGCGTCGGCTACTTCCCTGCCTGGATGAAAGAGAACCCAGCGACCGACGTAGACCGCGCCGCCCTTAAGACCGCGAAACAAATTGGATTGATTCCGGTAGAGGTCTCTTTGCCGGATTGGCCGTACGACTCGCTGCAATCGATCTTGTTTGCTGAAGGCGCTGCAGCGTTTGAGGAATTGACTCTGAGCCACGATGTAGATCAACTGAAAATGCAGACCTACGATTCTTGGCCAAATTTGTTCCGGCAAGCGCGATTTCTGTCGGCGGTGGATTTCGTGCAAGCGGATCGCATGCGCAGAAAAGTGGCGCTGGAAATGGCGCGTATTTTCTCCGAAGTGGATTTGCTGCTGGTGCCGTCGCTGCGCGATGAAATGCTGACGATCAGCAACTTCACCGGGCACCCGTCGCTCACGCTACGCGCAGGCTTCGTCGAAGTAAGTGAGGCACGCAGCGACTGGGCGCCCGACCCGGCCCATCCTTTGCCAAAGTTTTCTCCGGCGCGGCGCGTGCCACATGGAGTAACGCTCATCGGACGGTTATTCGAAGAAGGAACGCTGGCGGAGGCTGGATTGGCGCTGGAAAAAAGCTTTGCCGTATCAACGGAAAGGCCAAAAGGCTTCTAACCCGAAGCATTTCTCGCAGCCCTCCGGCCCGAAACTTTGTTCAGAATCTGGAATTTTATAAACCCGCACGGTCAAGATTTCTTCACGCGCGAGGCAGGCCGATCTGAATCGGCATCGCGCGGACGACCGGGATTTATCGGCGTACGCAGCCACGTACGCAGCGGCGTCAACACCTTCCTGCGAAGCGAGTCCGCGTGTTGCGGAACGTTTCCAGCAAACGCGCTGACCATCGGCGCAAAGGACGCAAAAAGGGCCCGCCAGTCACGCACGAATGATGTAGCTACATCGCGCCAGTAAAGTGCGAACGCGGTTTCGGTGCGATGTTTGCGCCACGCGCGCTGAGGTGCGGGTTGGCTCTTATCGCGTGGCGCAACAATGTGAAGCGAAAATTGTTCTTCTTCGCCTGACGCGGCATTTTCGGCGATGCCCGTCGGCGCTGACTCGCTTCGCATGGCCGCAACCACCGTTTTCAGCTCCGGCGTCTCGAGCCCTGACTGCTCCGGTGTTTGGTCCTCGGACAACACCGAGTCGAGCTTCACCGCCGGAGATTCTTGTTCGAGCGGCACGGGCCGACTTGCTGTCCTCTCTTCGGCCGGAACAGCAGAATCAAGGACCTGCTGTGTCGGCACGGATTCCGCAACAGGCGGCAGGTGCTGTGCCGGCGCGGCGGCCGCAACGGATTCTGTCGCGCTGGCAGCCATCGTTTTCTCCACCGCAGGACTTTCTGCCGTAGCTGGAACGTGAGCAACGGCCGGCGGATGTGCATGTGCAAGCGCTTCCGAAGCGGGCAAAACACCCGCGGTAAATTTGGAAGTAAATTTCGACTCCAGATTAGGGGCCCGGAATGGCGCTCCGACCAGATCGAATTCCGCCGCCACTCTCCGCACATTTGCCGAGGATACGGTCGCGTTGCGATCCGCATACGCGCCAATCAACGACTGCTCGCACAGCAGATTGACCAGGCGCGGAATTCCTCGCGCGTACGAATAAATTGTCTCTACCGTTTCCGCAGGGAATGTTTGCACACCGGAACCACCCGCACCGAGCAAGCGCGACGCAATGTATTGTTCCGTTTCTTCCAGCGACAATAGCGGCAGCCGGCAGCGCACCATAATGCGTTGCCGCAACGCGCGCGATTCCGGACGGCGCAGTTTTTCTTCCAGTTCCGGCTGGCCCGCAAGCACGATCTGCACCAGCTTGCCGCGAATATTTTCCAGGTTCAGCAGCAGATTCAATTCGCTTAGGGTACGTAGCGACAACGCCTGCGCCTCATCAATAATAATCACCGGCGAATCGCCCTGCGCCTGACGCGCGTGCAGCCACCGATGCAGCGTCGCCAAAAGATCGCTCTTCTTGGTCGATTCCACCGGAACACCAAAATCGCGCAAAATAAATTCGAACAAATCGGCGGGATCGAGGTGCGTGTGGAAAATGTAAGAACTGGAAAATTGCCGGCCGTTCAGCCATTGCAGAAAGTGACGTATCAGGGTGGTTTTTCCGGTCCCCGCTTCTCCTGTGAGCACCAGCAAACCGCGATGCGCTTCAATTCCGAACATCAGTTCGGCCAGTGCAGTTTCGTACGACGCTCCCGAAAATAGGAAACGCGGATCCGGCGATACGTGAAATGGATTTTCTCTCAGCCCGAACGAACGGAACATATGCTCGTAAATCGTTGTTGTACCCGTAGTAGTCACAGAACACCTGGGGATAGCGAAGCTTGGGCAATCGAAATTGTAAGCGACGTTGAGTTAGCGCGACAACTGTAAGATGTTGCTAGCGCAAGAAAAGTACTACAGGAACTTCTGTACCACCTCTGAATAGTACCTCGTATTGACCAAGTGCTTACGGCGGTGGTAACCCGCTCCCGACGGTTTCACTCGCAGGCTAACTTTGCCGTACGGCCAGCTATAGGCAGCGGCGCAAGATGAATATTTTGTAATTGTCTGTTGACGGCTGGAATATTTTCATCGTTGATCTGCCGCCATGTCGCCAGATTTTTCTGCAACGCTGCGCACGTCTCATGAGCAACTTTTTGCCCCGAAGCCGCCGGCCGCATGTCCGCTGACTCAATCATCACAAAATAACGCGAGATGTCGCGATTGCTCGGCCCGATGCCGGGTGCTTCGTGGGTCCCTTCCGCCACATCGTTGGCGGCTTTTTGCAATTTTGTAAGTTCCTCAAGCAATTCTTTGGCTTGCGGCTTATCCTTCAATGCCGTCTGCTGCACCGCGATCGCCGCCTGCAGCGCGGAATAATCGTTGTAGGCGTTGTAACTCGCTTCCATCGCGGCGCTGATTGTCCGCGCAAGGTTCCACTGCTCTTGCAAGTCCGACGAAGAAGCGTGAACCCGCGGATCAAGCACCACTTCTAGTTTTTGCCGGTACTGTTTGCCATCCACGGTGAGCACTGCTTCGTACGTACCTGGCGGCACCAACGCTCCCGGCGGCTGCCGGCGCGGCGTCTGCCCCGGTATCGCGTGATCTGGCAAAGTGTATTCCATGTAGTCGAGCTTCCCGCCAAAATATCCGTAGGTCAGCGTCAGCGGATCTTCCGTGCGCACATCCCAAACAAAACGATGCAATCCAGCAGTGGTATCGAGCGCTGCCGCCGAAGCGAACCAATACTCCGGCGCGTTGCCAACAGGCAACTTCGCCGGCTCGATCTTGCTCGAATAATGCCGAATGCGATTCCCTTTCGCATCGAGCACATCCAGCGTCATTTCGCTTTTCAGGTCATTTTTTAGCGAGTAATAGAGAATCGCGCCGTCAGGAGGGTTTTCCGATGCGGGGAATTCGGGCACCAGCGGCGTCTCATTGTTGTTATCCCAACGTACCCGCATTGCGGGTTGCGGCTGGAAAAAGTGTACAGGCGAACCAAAATCCCTGGCGCTCAATTCGCGCAGCGGCGAAATATCGTCCACGATCCACAATCCGCGCCCAAAAGTTGCGGCAACCAGATCATTTCCATGCACCGCGAAATCAGTTACGTCGGTCGTTGGCAGATTCAGTTGCAGCGACTGCCAGTGATCCCCGTCGTCGAACGAAACCCAAACGGCTGTTTCCGTTCCGGCAAACAGCAGTCCTTTTCTCTTGATGTCTTCGCGTAAGCCCTCCGCCGGCGAGTCATCCGGAAGTCCGGCCACAATCTTGGTCCAGGTCTTGCCGGCGTCGCGCGTGCGAAACAGATATGGGTGCGGATCGCGCCGCGCAAGCACCACAACATACGCGCAATTAGCGTCATGCGGTGACGCTTCGACTACCCGGATGTCGCTTCCTTTTGGCAGACCCGGCGGCGTTACATCTTCCCAGCTACCGCCGCGCGAAAGTTGTACCAACCCGTTCGAAGTGCCTACCCAGATCGTTCCCGCTTCCACCGGCGAGGGCGCAATGCTGTGAATCGCGCCGCTTCCAGGGAACTGCGCCGCATCTTTGTCGCCGCCATCTTTACCGTCAGGATCATTGAACTCTTCTTCGTCGGGATCGGGCGCATGTCCGCCAGCGCCTGGCTTCTTAGCTTCGGCGGGATGTTGCGCCGACGAAGTCAGGTCCGGGCTGATAATTTCCCAATTCACCGCGCCGTCCGAAGTCTTCAACAAATATTGCGAGCCGTAATACAACGTGTGCGGATCATGCGGCGCGTAAATAATTGGCGTTTCCCACACTGTGTGATAATTCGCCGGCGGTACAAACACTGTCGCCAGCTGCCCGGTGGTGCGATCGAGCCTCATCACTGTGCCAAACCAGCCGATGGAATACACGATGTTGGGATTCAGCGGATCGGGAGCGATGTATCCGCTTTCGAATCCGCCAGCGGAAAACCAATCGCGGTATGTGATTTCGCCGTAGTCGCTGCGGTTCGGCACAACGATCGTGCCGCTGTCCTGCTGTGCCGCGTAAGCGTGATACGGAAACGTATTGTCAGTCGTGACGTGATAGAGCTGGCCGGTGGGTTGATTGAACCAGGAACTCCAAGTCTCTCCGCCATTCGCGCTGATGATGGCTCCCTGGTCGGTGCCTAGAATCATGCGGTTCGAACCATCGGGCGCGATCCACAAAACGTGGTGGTCTTCACCGCTGGGCGCTCCGCGAAACGCAAAAAATGTGTTGCCGCCATCGTTCGAACGATACGTACAAGTCTGCATCACGTACACAACTTGCGGATGGTTCGGGTCCACAAACACGCGGCTAAAATACCAGTTGCCCTCAATGCGAGGATCCTTGGTGGCTTGCTGCCACGTAGCGCCGCCGTCCTTTGAACGATATAGCCCTTGATTCATGATCGCGAGTACGCCGCGCCCGGAAGTTCCAGGGAGCACCGCGAGCCCGATTCGACCGCGGCCTTTTGCAGGCAATCCGTCGGTTCCGGATTGCTTCCAACTTGTTCCTTCGTCCGCCGAAACATAAATGCGCGATTCGCCAGCTAAGTCTCGCTCGCCAGGCTCGCCAGGTGGCGGATTCAACGCGGCATAAAGAAGCTGGGGATTTTCAGGAGCGGCCGCAATATCGGCTACGCCCGAGGCGCCTTCTGCGTCATTAAGAGTCTTCGCCCACGTTTTTCCGCCATCCGTAGTTTTGAAAAGTCCGCGCGGCTCGCTGGGAACCGAGCTTCCAAAGGCCCCTGCAACCAGCACGTCAGGATTCTTCGGATCGATGATGATCGAACTGATGTAATGCTCCTCAACAAGTCCTGCGCTGGTCCAGGTCGCTCCCGCGTCCGTGGACTTGAAAACGCCGCGGCCTCTGCTTTGCTCGCCAGTCGCAACGTAGATAATGTTCGGATTGGACGGCGCGACAGCGAGAGCGCCGATGGACGCTACATGCGGCGCATCAAAAATCGGCTTCCAGGTACGGCCGGCATCATCGGTTTTCCAGACGCCCCCATTGGGTGTTCCGGCGTAATAAATATTGGGCTGGCCCGGAATTCCGGCGACGGCGGTGATGCGTCCGCCGCGATGCGTGCCGAGAAACCTCCAGCGCAGGCCGGAATAAGCGTCGGGGCTGATATCTTGCGCGGCGCAGGCCATCGCCGACAGCAAAGAAATTGCCAGAATGAAGCAGCGTTTCAGATTGCGAATCAGGAAAGACCACAAAGATGTATCCGGGCAGGATGGATTCACGATTTCTCCACGGAAACTAGTCTACTACGGTTCGGGCGGCGGCATTCTGGTGTCACCTGTAATCAGACGCGCTCCGCGGCTGAAGGTAACAAATTGAATCCCCCATTGGATAAAAACGATGATCCGGCTTTGAAATTCCACAATGTAGATAAGGTGGATGAAAAGCCAGACCAGCCACGCGACCAACCCCGAAAGATGTAAGCCAAAAATATTGGCGACCGCCGCAGCGCGTCCAATCACAGCCATGTCGCCTTTATTGAAGTAGTGGAACGGCGGCGGCTGGAGCTTTTTCTCGACGCGAGCTCGAATCACTTTGGCTGCGTATGCTCCGCCTTGCATCGCGACCTGCGCCACGCCTGGAAGGGGCTTGCCATCTTTATCATTCGCCAGACCGAGATCGCCGACCACAAAAATATTGGGAAAGTTGGGGATTGTGAGTTGCTGCGTCACCTCAATGCGGCCGACACGATCCGTTTTCGCTTCAGTACGTTTCGCCAGCATGCGGCCAAATTCGTTTGTGGTGACTCCGCCCGCCCACAGCACGGTTTTCGCCCCCAGTCTCTCGGTAGTGGCGCCGTGTTCGAACGTCACCCCATCGGCGTCCACGTTAGTGACTTTCACCCCCTTCAGTACTTTCACGCCAAGCTTCGAGACAAGGCGCTCGGCTTTCTCTGCAAGATCCTCCGGGAATGCGGTCAGCACGCGAGGGCCGCCCTCCACCAGAAGAATCTGCGCTTCCGTTGGATTGATGCGCCGGAAATCGTGCTTCAACGTTTCGTTGGCGATCTCAGCCAGTGCGCCGGCGAGTTCCAGGCCCGTCGCGCCAGCGCCAACAATCACAAAGGTGAGCCAGGCTCGTGCCTCTTCTTCGCTCGCGGCGCGCTCCGCGCATTCGAACGCCAGCAGAATTTTCTGGCGTATGGTGGTCGCTTCCTCCACCGTCTTCAGGCTGGGCGCATTTTTCCGCCACGAATCGTTGCCGTAGTAGGAGGTCTGTGAGCCGGTAGCGACGATCAGCGAGTCATAGGTGAACTGCGCCCCGTCGGTTAAGGTCAGCAGGTTTTTGTGCGGGTCAATGTCCGCCGCTTCACCCAACAAAACTTCCGTGTTTTTCTGCTTGCGCAACACGCTGCGCAACGGCGCCGCAATCTCACCTGGCGAGAGCGAACCGGTAGCCACTTGATACAAGAGCGGCTGAAACAGGTGAAAGTTGCGGCGATCCAATAACGTAACTTGCACCGGGACGCGCTTCAGGGCCTGCGCCGCCGACAACCCGCCAAAGCCCCCGCCCAAAATCACCACGCGATGCACTTTTTCCGCCACAAATCCCTCGCAAAAGCTTCCGCAGCCCGGCACCATCCATCATAGTATTTTTCGCATAACAAGACGCGCATCCCATGTTTGGCTGTTTGTAGCAGCGGCTTACGCCGCGGTCTTGGTTTTTGGGTCCGGCCGCGACCGGGCGGTTTTCTGTGGAGTGCGGCATCCCAGCTGCCGCTTTCCCGAACTATGCCGCCCCTCCCACTCCCTCTGCTCTCGCTTCGCCGCCACCGATCGCCACCGATCGGCACCTGATTTATGATCGCTACGTGATCACCTCGCTGCCAAATGTGCTGGAAGCGCTTGCCTTCCCCGCATTCGTATCGTTCTACATCTGGCGATGGCAAGAAGCCAGCCCTAAAACCTGGCTCATTTTGCCCGTATGGCTCCTGCTCAGCTTCGTACTCCACCGCGACACTCCTAAAACGATCGGCTGGCGAGCCGACAATCTAGAACAAGCTACAAGACGCGCCGCCTCAATCTTCCTGCTCTTCGTTGTAGCGCTCGGTCTCGCCGGCATAGCTCTGGGCGCGCTTCATCGCACCCCGGTCCACTTCATCGCGCCAAAGCGTTTCGTCGGCTATTTCGCATTTTGCCTGTTGCAACAAATCGGTTTGCAATCGTTAACCATGAATCGTTTATTAAACGGGTTACGAAGCCCGGAGGTGGCTGCGTTTCTAGGAGGCGCGCTGTTCGGAGCCCTCCATTGGCCGAATCCGGTGCTGGTCCCACTCACCTTCATCGGCGGCACAATAATGTGCTGGCTCTTTGCCAGCAACAGAAACATTCTTCCGCTAGTGCTAGGCCAAGCCATCCTAGGAGGCCTGGTCTGGTGGGCCTTTCCCCTAGCATGGCATCACTCCATGCGCGTAGGCCCCGGCTACTACACCTACGTCCTGAAGTAATCCGCCTCTGCGTAATTCCGCGCCCTAGAGCGCCTCCGCGTTATCTTTTTCTTTCTTTGTGTAGCAGCGGCTTTATGCCGCGGTCTTGCGGCCGGGTGGGGGTAGCGCCACCTTCAGCCGGCCATCTTCGGTTAGGTAGGTGCCCGCGCCTTTCAAAAAACGAACGGGGTTCAATTTCCCCATACCCCGGGAATCGCCGTCGAACACCGTGGACACTTCCCATCGCTCAACAAATTCTCCTCAACCCGATGCCACGACCGCCGAATCACCCGCAAATTACACTGTGGACAAAAAGTCGAACCGTCCTCGGTAACGATGTTCCCTTCATAAACGTAATGTAGTCCCGCTTCCATCGCGATGCTTCTCGCTCGATGAAGCGTCTCCGGCGGAGTCGGCGGTTTATTCCGCAACTTAAAATCAGGATGAAACGCCGTGAAATGCAGCGGAATGTCCGGGCCAAGATTCTCCAAAATCCAGCCCGCCAACTTGCACGTCTCTTCCGGATCATCGTTCAAAGTCGGAATCATCAGGTTAGTAATCTCAAACCACACCGGCGTCTCTTTTTTCAACAGCAACAAAGTATCCAGCACCGGCTGCATGTGCGTCAGCGTAGTCTTCCCGTAGAAATTCTCAGTGAAAGCCTTCAAGTCGATGTTAGCCGCATCAATGTAGTCGTAAATATCGTGGAATGCGTCGCGCGTGATATATCCATTGCTCACCATCACCGTCTTCAATCCGCTCGATTTCGCAGCACGGCAAATATCGATGATGTATTCGCCCCAGATGGTCGGCTCGTTATAGGTGAACGCAATGGAGTCGCAGCCGTAGCCGAGCGCCAGTTCCGGAACAGCCTCCGGAGGCACATCGCGCGCATTCACTTGATCCTGCTTGGACTTCGAAATGTCCCAGTTCTGGCAAAAGAAACAGCCCATGTTGCAGCCAGCAGTTCCCATGCTGAACACACGGGTACCCGGCAGAAAATGATTCAGCGGTTTTTTTTCGATGGGATCAACCTGCAATGCAGCGGGCGCACCGTAACCCAGGCTATAAAGTTTGCCGCCGCGATTCACTCGGATAAAACAAAACCCGCCTTGCCCTTCACCAATGTGGCAGTGCCGCGGACACAAGTAGCAATGGATGCGGCCGTCCGGCTCGCGCTCCCACCACTGCGCCTCATGGAGGCCGGCGATTTCGGTAAGAATCGGGAGAGAAGTCATACCCGCTCCCATGGAAGTCGGTCCCTCACAGACTGCTTACCCAATTATAACGCTTATCCTAGCGCGAGCGCTCCTGCACGCGGCGGCGTTCCGCAGCCCAATCCACAAAATTCTGCATCTGCTGGCGATACTTCCAGAGGATTTTCAGGAATTGCGCCGGATTGAGATTCTCTGCTTCCTTGCCCAGGAATGTTTCCAGCCGCCAGTGCAGATACGGGCTATCCCACGGATGCAGTCTGTAGCCGCGCGCACTCATCCAGTAGTAGCTCAATAAATTCCACATATTTTCGCGGACAAGACTAAGCCGTCATTCCGAGCGAAGCGAGGAATCTCTCTTTGGTCGCCGGTCGCTCAGCTCATCGGCACAGACAAATGCTCATGCACCAGCAGCCAATTCGCACCGCGCCGTTCCCAAATCCCAGTGTAGCGGATATCGGCTTCGGTGGTTTTGCCGTCCCTGGTGGTCATCGAAATATGCATCGGCACCGTCATCCAGGCGAGGCTTCCGTGCCGCGACACTTTCAATTCCTTGCCGGCGGTAAGCTTGGCCGCGGTAGCGTTATCAAAAAACTGTTTTTGCACTCCAGCGCGATATTCCTTCCAGCTGTGATACGAGAATGGCGCCAGGTCGTAAAACACCTGCCCGTCCTCTTTAGCGTAGAATTTCGCGGCGTTGTCAGGATTGCCGCTGCTCCAGGCCGTGCAATAGCTGTCCAGCAATTTCCGGAACGCGGCTTCTTCGCTGGCTTTCTGTTGCGCATGCGCACCCACAAAAGTCAGCGAGCCTCCAATCAGTGCCAGCACCACGTACAAAACCCAGCGCAAACGGCGGACACGAGCGGAAAACAGCTGCGCGACAGAGAGCGTCATCCAGTTTTCTCCTCGAAAAGTTCTAGGCCTGATTCGATCGAAACTGTGTGCCATACCGTAGTGGCAAACGATTTATTTTGCAAGCGCTATCCGTGGCAGCAAGGACACCACGAGCCAGTATGGACTCACCCGCCGAATCTCTACCGGTTCAGGGAAAACCGGTTTCTCTGCTCTCTCTTTCTGTGAAGAAGCCATGCGCAGCCAAGAAACAATGATCCAAGCAGTCCCGGTGTAAGGGGCGATGGAAACTAAGATTGACACCACTACTTGCGGTAAGCTGCGACCTGGAATGATGGTCTGCGTATGCCGCGCCGCGATTCACCGCGCTCCGCAAGCCGAGCCCATGCCGCCGTTTGCCGGTAACCTGACGGTGTCCGCCGAATGGCCCGTGCCTCCTCTGGGCCTGCCGTTTACTGTGGAACTGCCCGCAAGGAATCGCGGGTGGGAGGGCGGCAATGGTAGCGGCAATTCAAGCTCGGCGGGCGTTACGGAAGCGCAACGCAGGACAGATACTCTTGGCAATCGGTGGGGCGGCACTTTTTCTGCAATTCTGGGCGTTATGGCTGGAAGCAGGCAACGCCTGGAGCCGCGCCGCTGCGGAATCACTGGGATGGATTGGCGCCCTGGGCATGGCCGCTCTGCAGATGGTGGACTTCATCGCATGGAACCCCAACGGGATTTTGCTGAGTCTGACCAGGGTGCTGCTATTATGCTGGCCGGTAGCGGTGATGATTGCCGGAGTTGCCGTCTCGCGCGGTTCGAGATGATCGATCGGCTCGCATGTTACGGGCGGTAAACCAGTCAATGAAGTTCGCTTCACGTGAATTGGGACAGTTCGCTTGGCGCGAATCGGAGAAATGATGGACAGTGGAGAAAAATTCGGTCGCGACTTGGGCGAGAAAATCAGATCGCGCGTGCACGACAGAATCAGGAATGGCGGTTACCACGGCGGCGGCCGCTACAACGGGATGATTCCGGGCGCGATCATTCTGGCCATCGGCGCGATTTTTCTGCTCAACAACATGGGCATCGTTAACGCCGGGCATTTCTTCCAGTTCTGGCCGCTGATTTTGATCTTCGCAGGAATCGTAAAACTATTCGACCCGTGCCGCCGCGCCTGGGGCGCGATGTTGCTGATATTCGGCGTGCTCCTGCAACTGAATCACCTCGGATTCGGGCATTTTTCCTGGGGCGAGATGTGGCCGATCGTGCTGATCGCCGCCGGCGGTTTTGCCATGTGGAGCGCGTTACAAGCGCGGAAAATGGCCGAGAACCTGGGCGCGAATCCTGGCGATCCGCTCACTACACTGAATGAAAGCGCCATTTTCGGCGGCGTGCAAAAGCGTGTAAACGCAAAAGAATTTCGCGGCGGGCAACTGCAATCGCTCTTCGGCGGAATCGAAATTGACCTGCGCGATGCGGACATGGCAGAGAACCAGGCGGTGCTGCACGCCAACGCGGTTTTCGGCGGTATTGAGTTGCGCGTTCCGGAAACCTGGTACGTTGCCGCGCGCGGCCAGGGAATTTTTGGCGGGTACACCGATTCGACCCGCTACACCCCACCAGCCGATCCGGACAAACCCAAGAAAACCTTGATCGTGATGGGCACGGCGGTTTTTGGAGGCGTGGAGATCCGCAACTGAGAGTGCAATGACCAACTCCACCGCTCGGCAAAAATCAAAAGTGGGAGGCGTCAACAAGTACTCCTGGATTCCGGTGGCTCTGGTGTTGGTTCCGGAGCTGGCGACGCTGGGACACCTTTCCTGGACCGGCAGCATATTGATGGGTGTGCCGCTGGCGATGATTTCGTTGTTCATCCCGATCGATGCGGCGTATATTTGCCGATTCGCTCCGCTCGGAAAAGGACAAACGTGGCGAATTTTTTTGACTCACTTCGCCGCCGCGCAAGTGCTGAGCCTGCTTTGGATGCTCATCGCCGGGCCGTATTCGCGGGCGCTAGCCTACATTCCGCAGCTGCACGGAATCGATCGAGCTTTTGCGCCCGACCGCTGGATCGTTTATCTGACTGGCTGTTTCTTCTATGTAATTTCCGTGGCCTATCACTATGTGGCGATGGCGCAGGCCGCTGCACGCGAGGTGGAAATGCAGGTGATGCAAACCAGCGTCTTGGCGCGGGACGCGGAGCTGCGCGCCCTTCGTGCGCAGATCAATCCACATTTCCTGTTTAACAGTTTGAATTCCATCAGCGCTCTCACCAGCATTGACGGAGCTCGCGCCAGAGAGATGTGCTTGCTGCTGGCGGATTTCCTGCGCTTGACCCTGGGCATGGGAGAAAAGACGGCTATTCCCTTTTCCGAGGAATTGGATTTATTGGAAAAATTCATGGCCATTGAAAAAGTACGATTTGGCTCGCGCTTGCGCATGGACGAAAAAATCGCCGACGATGCCCAGCGTTGCATCATTCCGGCACTGCTGCTGCAACCCTTGCTGGAGAATGCGGTAAGCCACGGAATTGCTTCGATGGCCGACGGCGGAATGATTCGTCTGGAAGCCAGCGTGCGCGACGGGCGTCTGTCAATATTGGTTGAGAATGATCGCGACGAAGAAGCTCCATCGCGGAAACGCAGCGGAGTAGGCCTCAAAAATGTGCGCAGCCGTCTTGAAGCGCGCTATGGAAATGAAGCCACCTTCCGCGCGGAAGCCGATGATGACAAGTTTCGCGTGACGATATCGTTGCCCGCGGAGTATGCGCCTGAAGAAGTTGTTCCAGTAGAAATTGCAGCGCGGAAATCCGGAGAATCGACGTGAGCAAGACTGAACCGACCAAACTGCGCACCATCGTCGTGGATGACGAAGAACTGGCGCGGCAAGTGCTGCGCGAATTGCTCCGCGCGCACGACGAAATCGAAGTCATCGCGGAATGCAGAAATGGCCTGGAAGCGGTGAAGGCAGTTGCGGAACATAAGCCAGACCTGCTTTTCCTGGACGTGCAAATGCCCAAGCTGACCGGCTTCGACGTGCTGGAATTGATTGGCCCGGATGTTCCGGTAATTTTTGTCACCGCGTACGATGAGTATGCGATGAAAGCGTTTGAAGTCCACGCCGTGGATTATTTGCTGAAGCCCGTCGGCAAAGACCGGCTTGCGGCCGCGTTGCGCCGGGTGAAAATGCGCTCGGAGGAAAAGCAGCCGCTCGCTGCAGATTTGGCGGCTGCTGCGCGTCCCGCGGGACAATTTGCCGAGCGCCTGGTGGTGAAAGACGGAACGCGGGTCACTCTGATTCCGGTCGGGAAACTCGACTACGCCGAAGCGCAAGACGATTACGTGGCGCTGGTCAGCGAGGGGCATAAACATCTGAAGCAGCAGACGATTGCCAGCCTGGAAGCGTCGCTCGATCCAAAATCATTTGTGCGGATTCACAGGTCGTACCTGGTGAATCTGGAACGCGTGGCGCGAATCGAGCCGTACGGCAAAGAAAGCCGCGTAGCGATTTTGTCGAATGGAGCGAAGCTGCCGGTCAGCCGTGCCGGGTATGCGAGGTTGCAGGCATTGCTCGATGAGCGAGGGTAATCTGGCTCGAGCTCCCGAGCACGCGCATTCGCATCAAGGAACGATCACGTCACAGCACGGATCGAAGAAATTTCCAGAACCATGTAATCGCCCCGCTCCATACCGGTATGATGCACGAGCGTTCCCAGGGCAGTAACCCGCCGATCTTTGAACCTTTCCAGCTCTTCGGCCGAGCCAGTGACTTCGACCGAACGCATCTTTTTCCCTTCGAGCGTGATTTGGTGCTTCAACTCCAGTGACCATCCCGAAGTCTCGCCGCCAATGGCCATAACGCGGGTGAGCTTCCCGGTAATGGTGATTTTCTTCGGTGGAGGGGTTTGTTGCGGCCGCGCTTGAGCTGAAAAAACTGCGCATGCCAGAAGACCAAACAGGAATCGAACGGTTCGCATGGCGGATTCCTTTCCAGCTGCGGCACTCGCAATTCTACTTGAATCAGGCGGAATTTTGCGCTTTCCGAGCCGGCATTGCTGATCGCTTTTCAAATGTTATTTGCGATTCTTCCGACTCGTTTGCCCACCTGGGTTAATCTTCTAAAGCCCATGCCCGCTGATCCCATCACTCCGGCAGCACCCCCGGCGCGCCCGTCGTTCATTGCTCCCCTGTGGCATATGTTTTCCGTCCTGTTGATCTTCGGATATTTCAGTTTTCGCGATGCCCGACACGCGCAGAATGCGGCATCTTCGTCGGCAGTAGGGTCGCACGGCGCAATCATTCGCGCGTATCTGCTTATGATTTTCTACGAATGGGGAATGGCGGCTTGGGCCTGGGGCGGAGTGCAGTTCAAGGGCGGCAATTTGCGCACGCTGACAGGCGGTCGCTGGACAAGCTGGCGCAGCCTGGCCATGGACGTGGCTATCGCGATCCCTTTCTGGGGCCTCTGGGAATTGACGGCGCGGCTGGTTCACCAAGCCGTTGATCGGGTCCAGACGCCCACGACTCCATACCATCCGCCGTCCGGCTTCATGGACGTTTTCCTATGGATTGTGCTGTCGGTCTCGGCAGGCATCTGCGAAGAGATCGTTTTCCGCGGCTACCTGCAGCAGCAGTTCCGCGCCGCGACTCGTAGCGTTGTTGCAGCCGTCCTTCTGCAAGGATTCGTGTTTGGGCTGCTCCACACATACCAGATGAGATGAGAAGGCCGGTCTCCTGCGGGATGCGATACGCTCCCAATGTTTGACGTGCTCAAGGCACAAGAAAAGGAGACCGGCTATGAAAAAGACTAGCACTGTTCGGGTAAATGGAAACA
>Ga0210406_10002119_pt1 | contig 23167 bp, 20 predicted proteins | sample IncBWC30MmetaG_FD_155454 | JGI IMG/M metagenome (GOLD analysis project Ga0210406, IMG submission 155454) | Forest soil microbial communities from Barre Woods Harvard Forest LTER site, Petersham, Massachusetts, United States - Inc-BW-C-30-M | ecosystem: Environmental > Terrestrial > Soil >...
AAAGGGCCTTGATTTGAACAGCCATGACACAGATGGGTCACTTGACCGCCCCTAGCCTAGAAGGACCACGCGATCGGCCCGGCGGGGAAGTGCTCTTACCCAGACGAGAGCAACGACATGGAAGGCGACGCTACAGCCCGTCCACCGAAGCGGAGGGGTCCGCCAATCCTGCGGCGAGTGCGGCGAGTCAATCGAGGTCGACTGCTAAGCGCTTGAAGTCCGCGAGCGAGCAGAAGCTCAAGGCACCTTCATGTGTAGCGCGCAAGACCACGCGCGGCGCGCGCCCCGCTTGGAGCGCTTCCTGCCACCGAGGTGCGCACAGACACCAGCGATCACCGGGCTTAAGTCCCGGAAAGCCGAATTCCGGGACCGGCGTCGAGAGATCATTGCCGCAGGACTTCGAATACTCAAGAAATCCCGCGGTCATGACGGCGCACACGGTGTGGCTGCCGATGTCCTCGCGGCTGGTGTCGCAGCAGCCGTCGCGAAAAAAACCGGTCATCGGGCTCAAGGAGCAGACCTCGAGTCGATTACCCAACACGTTCTTGGGCTCGTTCCGCCGGCCGCCGCCGCCCTTGCCAGCGTCATCTCTCAACATCGGGATTCTCTGCATCGTCGTTCCCTCTCCTATCTCCGTGCGGCACTCGTAGATCACTCGAATAGCCAATTCGAAATTCTTATAGCCCTTCTTCGCCGCAGTCTCGCGCTGCGCCTTTTCTATCCCTTCTGCTGCTTCTCGCAACCTCTGATCGACGAATTCGCCGAACCTACGACCAATTGATTAGAATTCGGCCGGCAGGGAAACAAAGCCCCGGAAACGTGCCCGCGCGCCACGCTGCCCCTCGCCCCGCAAGCGCAGCTCGGGCAGCCTCTGCAACATCCGCAGCAGCGCGACCTGTGCCTCCAAGCGCGCTACTCCCATGCCGACGCACGCGTGTGCGCCGGCCGCAAACGCAAGATGCCGATTGGGCTTGCGGGTGATATCGAACAGATCCGGCTGCGCAAACTCCTCCGGATCACGATTAGCTGCGCCGATGCACAAAGTGAGATAGGTACCTGCCTTCAGCCCGACACCGCCGATTGTGACCGGTTCGCTCACCAACCGGTTTCCGAGCTGGTTGGGGCTCTCGAGGCGTAGGCACTCCTCGATCGCAGTACCGGCCAGCGCGCGATCCTCGCGCAGGCGTTGCGCCGCAGCCGGTGTGCGCAGTAACAGGTGTAGGCCGTTGCCGATGATGTTGGTGGTTGTCTCGTGCCCCGCATTCAACAGAAATATGCAGTTCTGCAGCAGCTCGTCCTCCGACAATTCCTTCTCACGCAACAGGCGCGTGAGTAGGTCCGTGTCCGGCCCCGGCTGCCGGCGCCGCTCGCCGATTAGTTCGCGCAGATAGCGCGTGAACTCGCTGACCGCCTCGTTGCCATGCTGCCGCTGCGCCGCCGTGGTGGTGGCCTCGAGGGCGCCCAGGATGGCCAGGGACCACCCGCGCAGCGGACCGCGGTCCTCACGCGGCACCTGCAGCAGGTTGCCGATTACCTCCAACGGTATGCGAGCGGCAAAGTCCTCGATCAGATCGAATTTGCGCAGGTCTCGCAGGCTCTCGATCAGCGCGTCGACCAAGCTCGCGACACTCGCCTCGAGTCCACGCAACACAGAGGGACTGAGCGCATCAACGATGGGCCGCCGCACGCGTGTGTGATAGGGCGCGTCGTTGAATACCAGGCTCGTCGTGTGATGCGCGTACAGCGGCGAAGTCACGCCGAACACCGGACCGAACACGGCACGCTTGTCGGAGCTAAAGCGCACCCGGTCACGGTACACCTGATCAAGATCCGCGTAACGCGTAAGAAAGTAACTGCCATCGGCGCAGAGGTGCACAGGGTCCCACGCGCGCAGCGCGGCATACGTGGCATACGGGCTCTCGTAGAAATCGTCGGTCAGCCGCTGGGGGTCGAAAGTGCAAGCCAGTGCGCGTACCCCGTCGGCGTCCCTCGATGAATCAGTCGGCATTGAGAAGCACCTCAATGAGCCCGAGCACGGCACGCGGATCCTCGACGTGCGCGTTGTGGCCGGCTCCGCGAATGTCATACGCCAGACGCGCGTGAGCGCGCAACTCCTCGAGCGACACCATGGGATCGCGTTCGCCCCGCGCCAGCATCACCCGAGCTTGGGCGGCCGACGCGAGCGATGCAAATGAGGCGCCGGCAACGGCGAACGTGCTGGGATCTTGTGCCAGTCGCCAACCGTCCGGCGTGTGCAGCACCCCGCGCGCGAGCACCTCTCGTCCGGGTGCGAGTTCCTCGCCCAGCCCCGACACGCGCCGATAGCGCGTCACAGCTTCATCCTCAGTGGCATAACAGCGCACCGGACGCGCGGCCAAGTCCCGCCCCGCCTTGAGGTCGGCTTCAGGCCAGGCGATTTTCGGGCCGATACCGAGAACAGCGCGAACGCGCACGCCAAACCATCCAGTCGCGAGGGCGAGTCCCACGTAGGCGCCGAGAGAGTGGCCGACGATCACTCGTGCAGACTCTGGCCGAAGTGTCTGCGCGAGCTGCGCCGCAAGCTGCCCGACACCATAGAACGTCTCCCGGTCCGATCCGCCGTGGCCCCCAAGGTCGACCACCACCCAGCGCCTCCCGCCCCGCTCCTCAAGTGCGCGCCGCGCGCCGTTCCAGACGGCCGCCGTCGCACCCAGCCCGTGCAGAAAGAAAATCGTGCAGTCGCCGCTGCCACCGGATTCCCGCCAGATCACACAGTCCGCCCCAATGGCGCGTGCATGGGGCAAATTGATTTAAGCGGATCTAGCTCGTACCGATCTAACGTGTTGCCGAGAGGTTTATCCAGCGCCATTCTAGCGATATGTTCGACCCACGTTAGCAATTCGCGACGACGAGGTGCGGCAAACAAAGTCCGGAGAAATGCTGATGTGATCTTAATTGCAAGGTGCGCCTGAGCTACGCCCACTTCGTTTTGCTTTTCGCGTAAATGTTGGAGATTTTTCAGTCGGCTCGCGAGCACATCTACAGGATGCAGAAGTAGCTACATTATGGATCAGTCGCAATAAATATTTTTTATGTAACCTATTGATAATATGCAATATTATCTGAACTAGCCGCACCGTGATGCAACTCAATGAATCCCCTCTTACCTTGGCTGCACGGCAGCATTGGCTCCCATAGTAATAGGATCGGAGAAGGTAACCGGTTCGGCAGCGCTTGCCAGAGACATTTGCGATCTAGGAGATTTCCATAAAAACGGACCATCCGGCCGAGCGCCAACCGTATGTGAGGTCTGTGCTCTGTCCGACCTCGATAATATATCCGTCAGGATGGCCTTCGAACATCACAGCCTTGTGCGAGGCCCGTGGGTGGACGTAGAGCGGGATATCCAGCGCCGTCAGCGCTTCCCACAACGGTGTCATCCGTGCATCTTCGAGATAGATTAAATTGTCCGGGCTATCGACCTGGCCATGCCCCCTTTGAAACCGAGCTTGCAGCTTCCTTACGCGTCTCGTAGCGGCCCTCGCTGTCCCGCATAAACACAATTGGGTGGCCGAAGTGCTCCTCCAGCCCGATTTTGCGCAGGGGTGGCTGAGCGCCGATCTTTGGCAGCCTGGGAACAGTCATGGGAATTCTCCGGGAGCGAAAGTTTTATAACGGCCGTGCCCGCGCACCGATCGCCTGATCGATTCGAGAGAACGGGAAGGAAGCGATACGTTCCAGCCGGACACCCAAGGCACCCTCATCGTGACCTTGGCGACACTGGGCATGAAATTTCTGGGTCGACATAGTTTGACAGAGCGGCGGTCTTCAATTTCCGAAGAGCCGGAAGACCGTGAGCGTGGTATTTCCACCGCCGATTTCGGGAGCGATCAAGTTGTAGATTCCGACGAGACCTGAGACGACCGCGACGCTCTGTACGTTGCGGGCCGTGTAGGTCACGACGCCGCCGGCCGCCGGGCCACCCAAGGCGCTTCGTAACAGTACCTTGCCGGTGGTGGCGTCCAGCGCCAGAAAATCACCGGTCAATTCTCCGGTGAAAATCACATCGCCCGCGGTCGCCGTGACGCCGGCTATCAGCGGTTTCGCGGCGTCGTAGCGCCATTTCTCATGACCTGTGGAAGCGTCGAACGCAGTGAGCCGTCCCCGGGCGGCTGACCACGGATCGGGCTTCATTTGGCCACCAAAGTAATAGGCGTGAGTGTGTTCCTTCTGCGGATCCGGTGCGGTCGTATCCTTGCTGAGCTCCGTACACCAATCGGTAGTAGGAACAATCAGTAAGTTCTGCTTGGCGTAATAGGCGGAACCGTTCCACTCCTCTCCACCGAGGGCTCCCGGGCAGACGTGCACCGGCGTCGTGGTTATCGGGCCTTCGGCATTCTCCCGATTGGTGAACGGAACGCTGTAGATGAGGTCCTTCGAATCCCGGTCTAGCAGCCGCAGAATTCCGTCCTTACCGGTGCTGGCGATCACATTGCGGGTAGACCCATTGATCGTGGTCTTGAATACCGGGGCAACGTGCGTGACATCGTAGTCGTGAACGTCATGAGGTACGAATTGGCGGTACCAAACGAGATGACCCGTCCTAGCATCCAAGGCTATCAGCGAGTTCGTATATAGATTGTCGCCCGGACGGTTGTCATCGAAGAGATCGGGCGCCGCGTTTCCGCCGGGCACGTAGAGCAGGTTCTTCTGCACGTCAAAGGACATCGGAGTCCAGAGATTGCCGCCGCCATGTTTGCGAGCGGCTGGATCGGGCCCCCATGTGTCAGCGCCCGGTTCGCCATCGTCGGGGACGATGTTGAAACGCCACACTTGCTCGCCATCCTTGACTCGATAGGCACCCACCCAACCACGTGCGGCCGTCTCCGCACCCGCCGGCCCGATGTAGATCAGGTCGCCGTGAACCAAAGGCGGCATGCTGATGAAATATCCTTCCTTCGGGTCGGCGATCTGCTTGGCCCAAAGCGTGTGCCCGTCCTTGGCGTCGAGCGCCAGCAGAAAGCCATCGTCGGTACCGCGAATGATCTTTCCGTCGGCGAGCGCCGCGCCGCGATGCGTGTTTGTCGGCTCGTGCTCGCGCGGCGTCCACGTGCTCGACCAGATCACACGACAATCATAAGCATCAATAGCGACGGTGTGATGGGCGGTGGTCAGATACATCCTGCCGGCAGATACAATCGGCGCGGTTTGCGATGGCTCCTTTTCCGGGAAGGCGTAATCGCACGCCTTGACGAGCCGTGATACGTTTGCTGCGGTGATCTGCTTTAGATTGGAGTATCGGGTTCCCGCGAGGTCATGATCGACATACACCCAGTCGCCACCAGCGATGTGGCTAGCGACATCTTTCGAGGCCGCGGGTACCGGTGATGGGCCAAAGAACAGGATGGATCCTGCCATAGCACAGATGGTCTTGATGGCCGAGACATGCGCCATGTCCTGGCAACTACGCGGGACGATCTCGGCCCTGTTGAATCCGTTCGCCCAATATTGCGATTCTTTGATGTCACTCATTCTGACTGCCCCTTATTTGGATGGACACGACGATGCAAGCACCCGGCGCTGCGCACTCACGCGAACCGCCCCGCTTCCTCGAGACTGAGCCGCGGAAGGCGCGGAAACGGCGAGGCGTGATCGCCATGGCCCAAGCTGCATATGAAATTGGATTTGATGTTGGTGCCGGAAAAGAACTCGCGGTCGACTCCCGCGTTGTCGAATCCGGACATGGGGCCACAATCCAATCCGAGTGCGCGCGCCGCAAGTATCAAATAGGCCCCCTGGAGCGAACTGTTGCGAAACCCTGTGGCGTCGGCCATTCGCGGCTCCTTGAATGTGGCTTTCAACATCTCGCCTCGCGCCGGGAATGGCTGAGGCAGCCGATCCGCGAGATCCAAGTCATACCCGACAATGACAGTGCACGGCGCCGCCAGAATCTTCGGTTTATTGTTCTCGGACGACAAGTTCGAGAGCTTCGTTTTACCGTCGCGACTGCGAACCCAAACGAACCTTGCTGGGCATGTGTTCGCGGATGTGGGACCGAGTTTCACGAGCTCGTATAGGTGGCTGAGCAATTCGTCATCAACCGCGCGGTCGGTCCAACCATTTAGGTGCGCGCCTCGCGGAACAATTGGTCCAAACACGAATCCGGTAGCGCTTGCTTCACACTGACTACTCTTAGGGAAATAGGTGGTCTGGGAAGGGAATGCTAGTTGGCCCGCAAGCGGCTTGCTTGCGTCACTCTGATGTCTTTGTGCGAATGATGCGTGGCGCGAGCGGTGTGCCTGGCCTCGGCTGCCATTCGATCCGGGAACTGAGCTCGGGCCGGCGCACTAGCACGTCTGAGGGAATGTCCTCCTCGAGCTCGGCAACCATGTTTCCGCGGCCCAGGCCGCCGGAAAATTCGATACCGTCCGTGGCCGATCAGGCTGTTCCCGCCTCCAATGCCGCGCTCGCTCAAGACCAGATCGCTGTGTTCAAGGCGCTCGGAGGAGGTTGGCGGACAGGCTTGTGAATGCTCCGCCGAATTTCCCCGCGTGCGTAACGGAATCGCACATTTGTCCAAGTAAAGACACTTCAGCGCAAGCCTTTCCGGCTTTCGATCGGCAATATGCTAAGAGGTGTTCGCCTCGACCAAATCGTTGGGGGGGCACACACCGAAGTTGGATCGCTAGTGCTAACCCAAAAAGAGTACCAATCCATGCATAAGTCGTTTTTGTGTCTTCTTGTTACGCTCTTCATCAGCGGCGTGGCGGCTGCAGATGGTGCCTCCTCGACGCCCCCCGTCGCCGAGGGTGCCATACCGTCTGCCTACGTGTGGCTGAGCGGTGGCACCGTCGCAGTTGGCATCGGCTATTCATGGGGCCATGGAACGCTTTACTACAGCAAAGACCAAAAGCAGTACAAGTTCAAGCTCTCGGGCGTATCAATCGTTGATGTGGGCGGAGCCGGTATCAACGCCGAGGGCGAGGTCTATAATTTGACGTCACCGATGGATCTCAGCGGTGATTACAAGGCAGTCACTGCCGGTGTGACCATCATTGAGGGCGGCTCACTTGCCTACCTCAAGAATGACAAGGGTGTCGTCATCAAGCTGCACTCGCAGACCGGCGGCTTACGATTCAATCTGTCTGCAAATGGTATTCACATCACCGTCCAACAACCCTAGTGGCTGCAAGGTGGCTCCCAGCTTTTGCGGGATCGACTAGAAATCACACCCCCAATGACAAATATCATTCGGGGGTTAGAGCCATTTGAAGAAGATCATGATGAGACTGTCGTGAAGTTGGGAATGATCGCAGCGCGTCTTGACTCCTACCCATGGAGACTGCAATGAATACTTCCGTCAGAGCCTCGGGCGCTAAATTGAGTTCTACTTCCCCCATCACGCTCGCGAATTCTGCCGAAGTCGCGGGCCGCTTTCTCTTGAGCTTGCTTTTCTTGCTCTCAGGGCTCGGCAAGGTCGGCGCTTACGCGGCAACGGGCGCCTACATGGCGGCGACGGGGGTTCCTGCCGCTCTGTTACCGGTGGTGATAGCCACCGAGATACTCGGTGGCCTCGCGATTGTCTTGGGTTGGAAAGCCCGCATCGTCGCTTTCCTCCTGGCGGGATTCTGTTTGCTGACCGCCATTATTTTTCATCGTAACCTCGCCGATCAGACGCAAATGATCATGTTCTTCAAGAATCTGTCTATTGCGGGTGGCTTTCTGTTGCTCGTGGCCAATGGCGCGGGGTCGCTGAGCCTCGACGGGCGTGCTGCAAGGAAGCACACAGGCTAGAACACATTTCAAAACGTAGGCCGTTCGTATCCAACGGGCGGCCTACTTGTCATTGGGCGACGGTTCGCTTGGCAGTGCCTTTTGCCAAGTGTAGCCGCGCGCAGCAGCCTGATAGCCGTAGTCGAATAGGCGCTTCATATACACGGTGTCGAATCGTGCATGGGGTTTTGCGTCGAAGTCGGTCCCGATGTACGCAAGGTTGAGATTGATCCGGTCCTGCCGCGCCGTTTCGTAGATCCGGTGAATGTCGCCGATACCTTGAGTCTCAATCGGCGAGCCAATCGCCCGGCAGTCCACACTCAGCGTACGGCGCGACGTCTCGGACCACTCAGGTTCCAGTCTGCCGTTGCGGATTACGTATGCATGCACCACACGCTGTAAGGGGGTTCCCGTCGCCTTGGCGAGTTCGGGTAAGATTCTCGAGGGATACAAGAAGACCTGCGTGATGACTCCCCCGTCAACATGCATTTCCTGGTAAGGCCTTGCCGTCAACTTCCACATTGATCATGACCGGAGATACCGCCCCGGGGATGCTTGCCGAAGCAATCATAATGTTTCGGAAGAGCTTCAAGACCTCGGGTGAGCGGGTTGAGGCAATGGCGCCCATATTCCAGGTGACCGCTCGTCCGGCATCGAGATCCGTTGTTCCAATCTCAAGGACTCGCCCTTTCGCGAACTCTCGGGCAATCTCCTCGAGAAGTTCCGGCGTGACGTATTGCGCGACGAGCTGCGCCAGCGGCTTGCTTGCTTCACTCTGATGTCTTTATGCGAATGATGCGCGGCGGCCGCGAAAGAGCGATGCCGATCGCCCGTCCATTGAAGATCAGCGCGCCTATCAGCGAGGCCGCCGCCGCGGCCAGGGCACCGTAGGTGGTCACGCCCAGCGCGCAAACAAGCACGACCGCCAGGGCGCCGGCCCCGACCGCGACGCCGATGCGCTGTGCATTCCACTCCACCACCGCATGTCGAACCGCTGGACGACCAACGCCGTTTGCCCACTGCACCCCGAGAAGCAGCCCATACACCGTCAACTGCGAATCATACGGCTTCCCGTAGAGCGCAAGCGTTACCGGCGCCAACACCAAGAGCGGCACCAGGAACGCTGAGCTGTAGATCAATGCGACGGCGAGCTGCCTGAGCAACAGGCGCCGCGGCGCCAGCACCGGCTGTGTAGCTGACAAGGTTTCGCGGCAGCCCGTCAGGTTCAAGGCCGGCAGAAAAATATCCACGATCAGAGCCGTTCGCACGGCGACTGCATATTGCGCCATCTGTATCGGCGGCGCCCAAACGGCCAAGACGCACAGCGGCCCCCACAGGAGCACCCCGCGCGCAACGCCGATCAATTCCCGCGAGTCCATCCCCTGCAGTGCTTCACGGCGAATCGGGATAGATCCGTCGCCCGGCGCAATCGGGAAAGCACGCCGGGCAAGCGCGGCCGTGAGTCCTGCGGAAACGAGGCTCCCCGAAAGGAACGCCCACGAGTAAAACGAGAGCGACGCATCGGGCGGCGCCAGTATGACTGCAAGAAGCATGGAGAGGTTCACGGCATAGGCAGCAATCACGATGCCGAGCGTGCGATTGGCCGCCCGCAGCGCCTCGCCCAACAGACTCGACAGGCTGACGCCGGGTACTGCGAGGACAAAGGGCAGATAGGTCTGCAAGGTGGTTTGCAGCTGCGGCGCCTGAATGTCCAAGTCGGCCGTCACGACCAATAAAACTGCACAGAGCAGGCTCGAACGCAACAGCACCCGCCGAGCGAGCTGCATCAGGAGTACCCCATTGGGAATACCAGTAGTTGCGGCGCGCCGCCCGATGATGTGCTGCGCCATGTAGATCTCGTACTTTCCACGCAAGAGCGTGCTTAGCCCCAAGGCAATCACGAACCCCCGAAAATATATTCCCGCCTCCTCCGGTGTCAGAGCATGCACCAGCGCCCAGGTCGCGAGGATCTGAAACACCGCGCCCAGAACGCGCAGCAACAGCTCTCCAATCCACGAATGCGCGGGGGTGGTCGAGAACACGCTCCCGGTTGCTGCGGTCTCCGCCATGCGAGTTCCCTCGTCCTCCTAGCTGAACACTGCTCTTAGCCGCGCCGCGCTCGAAGCGGATGGGCCCGAATGCGGGGGTGAGATCTCAGAACGCGAATGCTCAAGGCTCGTCTGGGCAGGCGCAGCGTGTTCCCGCAGTCCTCCACCCAGTGCCTTGTAAAGCGTCACGAGATTTTGCAGACGCAGGAGCCGCACCGCTTGCAACTGCTGCTGGGCGCCATACAGCGAGACCTGCGCAACGAGCGCGCTCAGGTAGCTATCAACCCCGCCTCGATAGCGCATGTCGGCAAGTCGATAGGCTTTCTCCGAGGCGGTCACCAGAGCTTGCTGAGCCGCGAGTTGCTCATCGAGCGTGCCGCGCGCGGCAAGAGCATCGGCAACCTCGCGGAAGGCGGTCTGAATCGCCTTCTCGTACTGCGCGACCGCCGTCTCGCGTGCGATTCTCGTCGCCTCAAGGTTGGCGACGTTGGCGCCACCCGCGAAGAGCGGGACGCTGATCTGTGGTGAGAAAGCCCAGGCGTGCGAACCGCCCTTGAAGAGGCCCGAGAGCTGCGTGCTTTCCGTGCCGAAATCGCCGGTGAGCGTGATGGCGGGCAGGAACGCCGCACGCGCCGCGCCGATCTGTGCGTTGGCGGCCATGAGCCGATGCTCGGCGGCGAGTACATCGGGCCGGCGCACCAGCACGTCGGAGGGAATGCCCTCCTCGAGCTCGGCGACCGTGTTTCCGCGGTCCAGGCCGCCGGAAAAATCGATACCGTCCGGAATCGCCGCGCCGAGCAAGAGCTGGAGCGCATCGCGGTCTAAAGCCAGCTGGCGGTTATACTGAGCGAGGTTGGCGCGTGCCGTGTCGACTGTCGTCTCCGCCTGGCGCAGTGCGAGTTCGGTGCTCGTGCCACCATTGAAAGTCTTCTGCGTCAGCCCGTAGGATTGTTCTTGGCTCTTCAATGTGTCACGAGTGATGTCGAGCAGTGTCTGATCGGCGAGTACCGTGACGTATGCGGTGGCAACTTCGGCCACCAGGGTAAGCTGCACGCTGCGCCTCGTTTCGCCCGAGCTGAAGTATTGCTGCAGGGCCGCGTGGCTCAAGCTGCGGATGCGACCGAAGAGGTCCAGCTCATAGTTCGTGAAGCCGACTCCGACGTCATAGGTGTGCAGCGTAAGTCCGCCGCTCGGCAGAGCGCCTCCGCCCGCTCCCGCGCTGGGATTTTGGGCCTGCAATACACCGGAGGGAATCTCCTGGGCCTGCTCGACAGCGCTCGCGTTGATGGTCGGGAACAGCTGCGCGCGCTGGATGCGGTATTGCGCCTGAGCGCTTTGCACACTCAGTACCGCGACGCGCAGGTCGCGGTTGTTGGCAAGTGCGAGCGCTATCAGATCTTGGAGCTGCGGATCGGGAAAGAACTCGCGCCAGCCGATATCGACGGCGGCCGTGCCACCCGCCATGCCGGCTGCGAGTGGCGGCACCGGTGATGCCGGGCGTTGATAGTGCGGCTCCAAGGTACAGGCGCCGAAGAGTGCAGCAACCGCGGCGACAAGGAAACGGATGCTCCTGTAAGCCATCCTCAGCTCCCGAGCGCCGGCGCCGGCGCCGGCGCCGGGGACGGCGGCGCTTCCTCGTGCCGGCGACGATCGCCGAGCACCGAGCGGACGCTCACAAAGAACAGCGGCACGAGGAACACGGCGAGCACCGTGGCCGTCAACATGCCGCCGATCACGCCGGTGCCGATGGCGACGCGCCCGCCGGCGCCGGCCCCGGTAGCGATCGCCAGCGGCAGCACGCCCAGGATGAAGGCCATCGAGGTCATGAGGATCGGCCGCAGGCGCTGGCGGGCCGCCGCGACCGTCGCCTCGACCAGATGCATGCCGCGCTCGTGGTTCTCCAGCGCGAACTCCACGATCAGGATCGCGTTCTTGGCCGACAGACCCACCGTCGTGAGCAGGCCCACCTGAAAGAAGACATCATTTCCGAGTCCGCGGACGAGCGTGGCCATGATCGTGCCGATGATGCCGAGCGGCACCACCAGCATCACAGAGAAGGGAGTCGACCAGCTTTCGTACAGCGCGGCGAGGCACAGAAACACGACGATGAGCGAAATCGCGTACAGCGCCGGTGCCTGCGAGCCCGATCGCTTCTCCTCGTACGAAAGGCCGGTCCACTCGTAATCCACGCCCTTGGGCAGTTTCGCCACCGCGGCCTCCATCGCGGCAAGCGCATCCCCGGTGCTCCTGCCGGGTGCAGGGGCGCCCAGGAATTCAAGCGAGGGCGTACCGTTATAGCGCTCTAACTTGGGCGAGCCTGCGATCCAGTGCGCCGAGGCGAAGGTCGAGAAAGGCACCATTTGGCCCGCGCCGTTGCGCACGTACCAGAGATCTAAGTCTTGCGGCAACATGCGCGAATCCGCATCGCCCTGTAGAAACACTCGCTTCACGCGGTTGCGGTCGACGAATTGATTGACGTAGGCCGAGCCCCAGCCCGCACCGAGGGCATCGTTGATATTGCCGATCGCGAGGCCGAGGACGCTCGCCTTTTCCCAATCGATATCGAGCTTGTACTGCGGCTCATCATCGAGGCCGTTCGGCCGTAGCATGCCGATCGCAGGGTCTTTGCTCGCCATTCCTAATAGCTGCCCGCGCGCGTGCATCAGCGCCGCATGGCCGATGTTGCCGCGGTCCTCCAGCTCGAAGTCGAATCCAGAGGCGTTTCCGAGCTCGAGCGCGGCCGGCGGTGCGAATGCGACCACAAACGCTCCCCGGATCTGATGGAAACGCCGGTTGGCACGCACCGCCAGGGCGAACACGGAGTTCTTTTTCCCTGGGCGCTCCGACCAGTCTTTTAGTCGAACGAATACGAGTCCGGCGTTTTGTCCGTGGCCGCCGAAGCTGAAGCCGTTGACGGTGAACACGCCGCTCACGAGATCCTTCTCATCCTTGAGGAAGTAGTCGCGCGCCTCATTGAGTGCCCGCTGTGTGAGCTCGCTCGCTGCGCCCGGCGGCGCCGACACCTGGACGAACAGAATGCCCTGATCCTCATCCGGCAGGAAGGATCTCGGGACGCGCACGAACAATAAGCCCATCCCGACTACGATCACCCCATACACCAGGAAGTAGCGGCGGCGACGCCCCGTGACATGGCCGACGCCGCGCGCGTAGGTCCCGGTCATCCAGGTAAAGCCGCGGTTGAACCAGCCGAAAAATCCTCTCTCGCGCTCGTGCGCCCCCGCGATCCGCGGCTTGAGGAGCGTCGCACACAACGAAGGCGTAAAGACCAGCGCCACCATCACCGACAGAGCCATCGCGGAGACGATGGTGATGGAGAACTGGCGGTAGATGACCCCTGTCGAACCGCCGAAGAAGGCCATGGGCAGGAACACCGCCGATAACACCAGGGCGATGCCGACCAAGGCGCCCGTGATCTCGGTCATCGAGCGTCGCGTCGCATCCTTCGGTGAGAGCTTCTCCTCCTCCATCACGCGCTCGACGTTCTCCACGACGACGATCGCATCGTCCACCAAGAGGCCGATGGCGAGCACCATGCCGAACATGGTCAGCGTGTTGATCGAGAATCCCGTGGCGGCGAGGATGGCGAAGGTGCCCAAGAGCACCACGGGGACGGCGACCGTGGGAATCAGCGTGGCCCGGAAGTTCTGCAGGAACAGGTACATCACCAGAAACACCAGCACGATGGCCTCGAAGAGTGTCTTCACGACCTCATCGATGGAGACCCGCACGAAAGGCGTGGTGTCATAGGGATAATTGAGCTTGAGGCCGGCCGGGAAGAACGGCGCGAGCTTATCCATGGTAGCGCGCACAGCATTCGCGGTATCGAGGGCGTTTGCGCCCGGCGCGAGCTTCACCGCTAGACCTGCCGCCGGTTTGCCGTTGTACTCGTCGTAGACCGAATAGCTCTCGGCCCCGAGGCCGATGCGCGCGACGTCCCGGAGCCGCACTTGCGAGCCGTCGGCGTTCACCTTGAGCAGCACGCGGCCGAACGCCTCGGCGTTGGTGAGGCGCTCGGGACCGATGATGGTGGCGTGCAAGCGCTGTCCCCTCACGGAAGGAAGCCCCCCCAGTTCCCCGGACGGAACCTGCAAGTTCTGCACTTGCAGCGCGTTATTGACGTCCGTCGGTGTCAGCCCAAACTTATAGAGCTTCACCGGATTCAGCCAGATACGCATGGCGTACTGAGCGCCGAACAGCTGGAAGTCACCAACTCCGTGCGTGCGGCTCACGGGATCTTGTACGTAGGAGGCGATATAATCGCTCACGTCCGAGCTGCTCATCGAACCATCGGTCGAGTAGAAGCCGATGATGAGTAGGAAATTGCGGGTCGCCTTCGCGACGCGCAGCCCCTCCTGTTGCACTTCGAGCGGCAAGAGCGGGGTGGCGAGCTGCAGTTTGTTCTGCACCTGCACCTGCGCGATGTCGGGACTGGTGCCTTGCTCGAAGTAGAGCGTGATGGTCAAAGTGCCGTCGGCATCGCTTTCGGATCCGAAATACAGCAAGTGATCGATGCCGCTCATCTGCTGCTCGATGACTTGCGTGACCGCGCTTTGCACGGTGTCAGCCGAGGCGCCGGGATAGGTCACCTGGATGGAAATGGCCGGCGGAGCGATGCTCGGATACTGCGCGATGGGAAGCGTCGTGATGGCGAGTCCGCCCAACAGCATGATGACGATGGCAATTACCCAGGCAAAGACGGGGCGGTCGATGAAGAAATTGACCATGGCTCGCGCTTACTGTGCTGAACCCGGAGCCGTCGTCGCTTGCGGCTGCCCCGGGTTTCCACCCGACGACTGGTACTCCTCCGGTTCCACCTTCACCCCGGGCTTTGCCGACTGGATGCCCTCGACGATGACTCGGTCCCCGGGCTTGAGCCCTGAAGCAACCAACCATTGATCGCCGACCGCGCGATCGATCGTGAGCATCCGCCGCTCGACGGTGTTGTCCGAACCCACCACGAGCGCATCGGGCTCACCCTTCGCATCGTGACTAATGCCCTGCTGCGGCGCGAGCACGGCACCTTGCCGCACGCCTTCCTGGATCTCCTCGCGCACAAACATGCCCGGCAGAAGGAGCTCTTCGGGATTGGGCACCTGCGCACGCAATGTGACCGAGCCTGTGCCCTCATCAACCGTCACCTCGGAGAACTGAAGCGTGCCGGTGCGGCTGTAATCGCTGCCATCTTCGAGTCTGAGCCGCACCTGAGCCTGTCCCATCTCGTTTTGCTTGAGCAGGCCCGCGGCGGCTTCGCGTTTCAAACGCAGCAGCATCGTGGTTGGTTGGGTCACATCCACGTAGACTGGATCGAGTTGTTGGACGGTGGCTAGCGCGATCGCTTGATTGGCGGTGACCAGAGCCCCTTCCGTGATCAACGATCGCCCGATGCGCCCCGTGATCGGAGACAGCACTCGGGTGTAGATTAAATTGATGCGTGCCGTCTCCACCGCCGCCTGCGCCTGCAGGTGCGAAGCCACGGCATTGTCGTAATCCTGCTTGCTGACGGCACTCGCTTCGGCCAGCGGCTTGTAGCGTTCCGCGAGCGCCCGGGCGGACGCATCCGCCGCGACGGCGCTGTCGTAAGTGGCCTTGTAGGGCGCCGGGTCGATCTGGTAGAGCTGCTGCCCTGCCTTGACCTCGCCGCCCTCGATGAACAGCCGCTTTAGGATGATGCCATTGACCTGCGGTCGCACGTCGGCGGTACGGTAACCCGCCACGCGTCCGGGAAGCTCGGTGGTGATCGGCACCGCTTGAGCCCGCACGGTGACGAAGCTAATTCTTGGCGGCGGCGTCGTTGGCGGCTGGCCCTTATGTCCACAGCCGGCGACCAGCACTATGGCCAGTACGGCGGCGTGCGCCGTATTCGGCGCTTTCGCTGCGACTTCGGATCCAAACGTGGTCCTCACCCCAGTTCCGAGAGCGACAGGCCAACGCTACTGATGTATCCGACGGTCCCCTGGTGCGCCGTAAGCTTGCTTTGGCCACTTAGCATGAACGGCCCCTTGCGTTACGTGGGCTGAAATCAGCTGTTTGTCTGCGATCCTAGTCGTCCCGGAAGGGCGATGCTTGCGCCAACTTGATAGAAGTTGTGCGAATGCCGCGTGTCCTAGGCATTGCCGTCACGCCTCATGGCACTGAAGCAGGGTAACCGCAAGAAACGAGTGCCGGCGCGACATGAACTGGCTAGCCACGCATCATTGGCACAAGTGACGCCCGTTTAGCGCAAGCAAGCGGCCTCAAGAAACGGCTAGCGTTCGAGCTGAGCCGTCGATGTTCGAAGGCTTCCACCGTAGGCCATAGTCGCGATATCGAAATGGATGACACGCACGAATTTCTTATGGAGGGAGTCGCGGTTCTGGAATCTGCGTGATGTTTGCCGATTATTAACAGTCCGAAAGTGGTGATACGCGATAGCCATAAAGGGGCTTTAGAGCTGCTCCGGCGCAGAGCACACTCAGTCGCGTGCAAAGGCTTTTTTCAATGTTCCCCAGGGGCGCGCCGGGCCTTGCGCTGCTCCTCTTGCGAGTCTCTGTCGGGGCAAACATCTTGTTGGCCGCCGGCAGCACACCGCATCGCGGCGCATGGGTCCTCGCGTGCGCCATACCGGTTAGCATATTGCTGTACGTTGGGTTCCTAACACCCATCGCCGCCTGCCTCACAATACCCTTATACCTGGTCGACGCTGCAAACCTCAAAAGCGCGCCCTCTGCCGTGCTCATTCCCATTGCCCAGGCCGTCGCCTTGTCGCTCCTAGGTCCAGGATCGACCTCGATCGATGCACACCTCTACGGCCGTCGCCTCATCGACGTTCCGCAAAAACCCGATCGGAATTCACGCTAGCGACCCACCCGGAGCACTGCCAAGTGATTTCCAGCCAATCCTTTGGGACGACTAAGAATGACCAAACCTCCGTGTGCCTCTGCGTGCAACATCGACCCCAAAAGCGTCGTGCGGTGAAGCCTGGTACAGATTGCTGCGGCGAGTCGATGGCTATGCCCCTAACAAACGAAATGAATGTCTCTATTGAGAGGTTGGTCACGAGAGTCTCACCAGCACATGAAACGCTGGCGCAAGAACTATCGGTCGCTGCCGCCCAACTTATCGAAGCGGCATGTAGAGCTCGCGGGGGCGACTGCGAAGCAAGTAGAGCCCATGTAAAGCATGCAATGGCACTGCTTCGTGGAATACCAAGCCTCGGCCCACAGTACGCAAATCAGCTATCGAGTATCGGGACGCATATCGTGCGGGGATCTCTCCCAGCGTGGAAAATGCGCAAAGTGATCTCACATGTGGAAGCGCACTTATCGAGAAGGGTTCCCGTGAAAGAGCTTGCGGGTCTAGTGGGGCTCAGCGCCAGCCATTTCTGTCGGGCATTCAAATGTGCGTTCGGCGCGTCGCCTCGCGCCTATATTCTTCGTCGACGGATTGAGGTGGCCCAAGCAATGATGCTAACGACGGCCGAGCCCTTTCGCTCCATCGCGATGAGCTGCGGCATGTGCGATCAGCAGCACTTCACGCGCTCATTCCGTCGCATCGTCGGCGAGACACCCTCAATGTGGCGCCACACTCGGCGAGAATCGCTGGCCAAGAGCGGCAATCTTGCACAGACGATCAGTTGAAGGTTGCGATTTTCGGATTGTCGAGCGGGTCTTGGCTGCGCGCGCACTTGCCGCGCGCCCTAGCGTCGCCGAGAGACAGTGACTGCCCGGCTGACTTGATAGCGTTCTCATTCGACGAAAACTCAACTTACCGACAGGCGGGAATCAACAGTGCAGGATTATTCGGCGACGCAAGACAGTGGTTCCAGCGAGGAATATGAAATCTTCACCTTTGGGCCCTTCAAATTATTTCCCAGCCACCGGTTACTGGAGCGATCGGGACAACCCGTCAAGCTGGGTGGCCGTGCGTTCGACATATTGGCACTGTTGGTTCGACATGCCAGCGAGGTAGTAACTCACCGTCAAATTCATGCCACCGTTTGGGCGGGCCTGGTCGTCGACGAAGGTAGCCTTCGTTTTCATGTGTCGGCGCTGCGCAAGGCACTCGGAGATGGTCAATTGGACGTTCGGTATGTCGTCAACGTACCTGGGCGGGGATATTGCTTTGCGGTCCCGGTCACCAGTTTTCGGTTAGCTAATTCGGCTGCAGGAACTAGTACCGCCGCCGCTTCACGGAAGGTTGTGCATAGCCTTCCACCTCCATTAGCGCGCATGGTCGGGCGGGATGACGCTGTTATCGATATTGAGAGTAAATTGCTAGCCGAGCGATTCGTAACTATTGTCGGATCCGGCGGCATCGGCAAGACAACGGTTGGAGTTGCCGCTGCACATACTGTTCTTGCAAAGTTTCCCGACTCAGTACAGTTCATTGATTTGGGCAGCGTGCAAAAGCCCAGTCAGGTCGCGGCGGCTGTCGCGATCGCCATCGGGCTGCAAATTCGGACTGAGGATCCGGTTCCCGACATATTGGCAGCATTGCAGACGCGCCAGATACTGTTGATTTTTGACAATTGCGAGCACGTCCTGGATGCCGTAAGTCCGCTCGTTGAACAAATATTCACAGGCGCTTCTCAGGTATTCATATTGGCGACATCTCGCGAGCCTTTGGGAGCGGAGGGCGAGCATGTTTTCAGGCTGCCCCCGTTGCGGATCCCTCCAGAAGGCGCAGTTGTCACCGCCAAGGAGCTCACGAAATATTCGGCGCCGGAGCTATTCCTGGAACGAGTGCGAGCCGGTGGCACCTCAATCGAATTAAGTGATGCGGACGCCGAAACGGTGGTTGCCATTTGCAGCAGATTGGATGGCATGGCCTTGGCGATCGAGCTTGCAGCAGGACGAGTGCAGGCGTACGGGATTCATAAGACGGCTGACCTCCTGCGCCATCAGTTCTCGCTTCTCTGGCCGGGACGGCGGACCGCTCTTCCTCGCCACCAGACGCTGATGGCAACGCTGGACTGGAGCTACAACCTGCTTTCGCCGGCGGAGCGTCGCCTCCTTTATCGACTTTCAGTATTCGTTGGAGCCTTCGATCTCGAAGCGGCCGAGACCGTCGGTCGGGCTAACGTCGATCTTTCCCACTCAAGAGACGGTGGAGACTTATCTAGCCTCGTGGCGAAGTCCCTTGCGGTTGCCGAAGTGTTCGGTGGGCGCACGCGTTACCGTCTCCTGGAGACCACACGCAACTACGGTCTTGGAAAGCTGGGGGAGTCGGGTGAAATGGAGGAAGCGGCCCGGCTGCACGCCAGATATTACGAACAGTTGTTGATCCGCTACGCACAGATCGAGCAAAGGACCGAAGAGTGGCTTCGCGCTTTGGCGCCAAGTCTCAATGACATTCGCGCGGCGATGAGCTGGGCCATGTCGAAGAACGGTGACGTTTCTTTGGGTGTCCGTCTTGCTGCATATTCAGCATCGCTATGGTTGGGCTTAGGGCTGCTGGCGGAATGCAGGGAGAGACTCAATCAAGCCGCGGTGTTTGCAGACCAGAGCGAGACGACGGTTGAGGAGAAAACCCTCATTCAATCGGCGCTTGGCGTAGCTGTCATGTTCACCGTTGGCCTAGGGGAAGCATTTCGAACATCCTGGACCAGAGTGCTTTCTCTGGCCGAAGAAGCGAACGACAAACAACGCCAATTGAATGCATACTTGGCATTGTGGGCGCAACAGATCCGTACTTGGAACGCGGATGAAGCGCTCGCCCTAGCTCGACGCTGCGAAGCAGTAGCGTACGAATTTGGCAAGACTGGCCCGAAAGCGATGGTTCTCTGGATGCTCGGCCTGTGCGAGCATCACACTGGACAATACGAAAACGCTAAACGCCATCTTGAGGAAGCGCTTTCTTCGGAAGACGATGCGGATCGAATGCTGCAGCTCCATCAATTTGGTCACGATCGGCGATCAGACGCTCTTGGCGTATTGTCAAGCACCCTATGGATGTTGGGGCGCACGGCAGATGCGCTGGAAACAAGTGCTATGGCAGTGGTCGAAGCACGCCATTTCGGCTACCCGATCCCGCTTTGTATTGCACTTTCCTGGCACTGCTTCAATCTCTACGTGATTGGGGCAGAATGGTCTGAGGTTATGCGTCAAGCCACTGTCCTAGCTGAGCATGCCAGACGTCATGGAATAGAGGCTTACGAGGGATTTGGCATCTGTCTGCAGGCATTATCCGGCAAGCCGGATATCACCCCTGAAGAGGTTGCAGCGACCGTCGAGAGTGGAATCAAAATATTGGTCCGCGGGCAATACACCCCGTTTAACTCAATCTTTCAGGCCGAGGCAGCGTTGATACTGGCGGAGGCCGGGCTTCTGTTTCATGCCGAAACCTTGTTTGCTTCGATGCTCAAAGAAGATCGCAACCCGGACCACTGGTGCCGTCCAGAGATCGTTCGTATCGAGGGGCAATTTGCATTAGGTCGAGGTAACAACGAAGAAGCCGAGAACTGCTTCAAGATGTCTATCAATTGGGCGGCCCGGCACGGCTCTTTGGCGTGGCAACTGCGCTCAGCAAATAGCCTTGCCGCCTTGTGGATCGACGAAGGTCGCCAAGAGTTGGTCGGGGCCCTGTTGAGTCCGTTGGTTGCTCGGTTCAAAAAAGGTGTTGTCAGTCGCGATCTGCAAAGGGCGAGGGCTTTACTCAAGTCAATGACTGAGCCACATACAGCTGGCCGGGACACAATTCAAACGCCACCGGATTCAGCGAGGGACTAGCTCATGGCGACGACGACCCTTTCCGTTGGCGCGCCCTCGTTCTAGATACGCGAACGCTTCGGCTACCTTTGCGACTCACGACCGCGCGACTACCAGACGACGCGGTCACCTACGAGGACGATATCCACGAGTTCGAGGCCAGTCTTCAATATGCGGTTATTGCCCAACAGAAGCCCCCGACTTCTAACATCGTCTAACGTGCCCACGTGCCGGACCGCTTCTATGATCAATTGGCCTAGCAACTTCGTCGGAGCGCCGCATGATCCAGTTGAAGAAGACACTGAAGCCGGGACACACGTCGATGACCCCAATCGCCTGGGCGGCAACGCGGATGAAGATCGACCAACCGGACCAAGCCGGGCCTTGCGAGATCGACCCGCAGATTCGCGAAGTCCTCGAATCGATTCCTGGGCTCGTTAGCGTGGCGCAAGACGGCAAGCTCGAATACGTTACCCACCAAATCTGCGAACTGCTCGGCGTTTCCTTCTCAGCGATCCAGGGTGAGCGGTGGGTCAGCTTCATCCACGCCGATGACAAGCAGGGCGCGCTGGAGGAATGGCTTCGTCGCAGCACCGCCGGTCGTTCGTTCCAATACTACTGCCGCGTTCGAAACCGCGACGGCGAGTACCGCTGGTGCCATTGGTTGCTGAAGCCGCTGTTCGACAGGGGTGGCGACGCGGTGAAGTATTTCGGTCATCTGTCGGACGTCGACGCGTCGCGTGGACCAAGTGAGTCGCTTGATCGGGCATCGGGCGCAAACATGGGCGACCAAACCGCTGCGAACGCGCCGCCGTTCCGGAGTGCGCTGCAGCGTGCTGTTTCGCGTAACGCCCACGGCCCGTCGCCTTGCACTAATCCCGGCTTGAGCGCACGCGAATGCACGGTGTTGGCGCTGATCGCTAAAGGCCAGTCGAACAAGCGCATTGCGCAAACGCTCGGGATCGCGCCGGAAACCGTGAAGTCCCACCTCAAGCGTGTTTTTCTCAAGCTCGAATCGAAGACGCGGGCGGAGGCCGTTACGCGTGCCAGTGCATTGGGCTTTTTAGCTCAATTGCAAGATCCATCAAGCGCAGTCGAGCGGCGCGATTTTCGGATTGTCGAGCGGGTCTTGGCCGCGCGTGCACTAGCCGCGCGCTCGTCGCCCCCATAGTTTCCAAGGATGAAATCGCCTCGATCTTGAGCGTCGATCAACGCAATCGATGATGAGGTCGGCTTGTTGATTGCCGACAGGCCCGGGCACGGCCACCTGCGTCATCGCCCTTTGACACTCAACCGTCGCTCACGCGCCGACGTTGTCCAAGACCTACAGACGGCAGCATAACTCCCCCGATTTGCATCGACGCCCCCCCCTTTTCGGGGGAAAGCACGCAGCTTGCTCTGTGCTGAGAATTCTAGGCGTCCGCCGTCAACCGTTGTACTACCGAGGGGACTCAAATGCGCACGAAAAACTGGTTCTGGAACGGCGCCGCCATCGGGCTGACGGTCGCAACCTGCTTGCCGTCGATGGCCCGCGCAGACGACGCGCCGGATCTCGCCCAACTGGTCCAGAACCCGATCGCCAAGGTCATTTCGGTTCCCTTTCAAAACAACTTGACCTTCGGCGTCGGGCCCCAAAGCGATGCGCAAGATGTGCTCAACATCCAGCCCGTGTTGCCCTTCAACGTCGGTTCGGACTGGAACCTCATCGCGCGCGCAATCATCCCGGTGATTCACGAGCCGACGCTCGGGCCGGGGTTCGAGAGCACCAATGGCATCGGCGACGCCTCTCTGGCGTTGTACCTGTCGCCGTCGCATCCGGACGGCATCATCTGGGGCATCGGACCTGCGTTCACGTTCGCGACGGCCTCGCGTCGCCCGTTGGGTCAAGGCAAATACGACGCCGGCCTTTCCGCCGTGGCGCTGACCATTCGGGGTCCGTGGCTCGTCGGTGCACTCGTCACCGACGTTGCGTCGTTTGCCGGACCTTCCTACCGGCGCAATGTCCACCAAATGCTCGTCCAGCCATTCGTGAACTACAACTTTGCAGGCGGCTGGTACCTCACCGGCTCGCCGATCATCACCGCCAATTGGGAGGCGGCCAGTGGTCAAAAGTGGACCGTACCGCTCGGTGGTGGCGGCGGTCGTGCGTTCCGCCTCGGCAAGCAAGCGATGAACTTCCAAGTGCAAGCGTTCAACCTCGTGGAGCGGCCACGCTACGCCGGTGACTGGATACTTCGCGCGCAGTTCCAGCTGCTGTTTCCAAAATGAAGGAACTTTGAGGGAGCAGGGTCCGAAGGCTGAGGGATGAGCTGCGCCTTTTCAGTGCGTTGGCGCGGATGACGCTCGAAGATCGAGCGACCCCGTGCGAGCTGCCCATACGTCGCGGGGGGTCACCGTGCGCCGTCAATCATCCCTGAGCAAAAGGTCCGGCGTGGCTTCGTTAACGTCGCTGCACCCGGTCAAGATCATGGCGACCCGGAGCTCCTCTTTGAGGATCTCCAGCATCTCGTGGACGCCCGTTTCGCCGGCGGCGCCGAGGGCATAGGCCCATGCCCGTCCAAGGAAACAGGCTTTGGCGCCGAGCGCCAGCGCCTTGAACACGTCGAGGCCAGAGCGAATGCCGCCGTCCATGAACACCGGCACGCGGCCTTCAACGGCCTC
>Ga0210406_10002120_pt1 | contig 23166 bp, 20 predicted proteins | sample IncBWC30MmetaG_FD_155454 | JGI IMG/M metagenome (GOLD analysis project Ga0210406, IMG submission 155454) | Forest soil microbial communities from Barre Woods Harvard Forest LTER site, Petersham, Massachusetts, United States - Inc-BW-C-30-M | ecosystem: Environmental > Terrestrial > Soil >...
ATGTAGGACACTTCCGCATCCCCGATCACTTCGGCCGTCAAGCTGTAGGGCGAGTCAGAGAGGGTTGCGGGCAGTCCGAGAACGGTGCCCGGGCCAAAGTCGCGAGAGGGAAAGTTGGCCGGATTTTTGTCGAGGCCGAGGCGCACTTCTCCCGAAAGGATGAGGAACACGCCGCCCACCGGGTCGCCGCGGTGGAACAAGAAGTCCTTCCGGCGATAACGTTGCCGGGAACCGGCTTCGATCAGATGTTGCTGCAGTTCAGGCTGAACCAGCAGGAGTGTCATGTGCGCCTCCCCCTTTGTGGAGGGTTATATTCCAGCGCTGGCGAGCTTGATGGGATGTGCATCACGAATTTCTGTGACAAAGTCGACTAGCGCCGGGTCATTCTTTATCCGCTTCCTTTGGGGGTGGCATGACGGCCGGAAGGTCGAGGCCCGCGACGTGGTGAGCGATGCTCGATGGGGCGCCCCCTTCGAGGTTGGTGAGCACGACCACCGTGAGCTTGTCGTCGACGTAGCGGGAAATGTTGGTGGTAAATCCCTGCCAGGCTCCGCCGTGTTCGATGACGCGGTGGCCTCCGGCGTCATTGATGAACCAGGCGAATCCGTAGTGGTCGGAGTTCGGCTTGCCATCGTTGAGTTTGACGGGCGTCCACATCTGATCGAGGCTGGAGCGCTTGAGAAGCTTCTCGGTATAGAGGGCGGCGTCCCACTTGGCGAGGTCGAGAATGTTGAAGTACAGGGCGCCGTCGGCGGTCGTGTTGAGCGTGGGCGAGACCCATTCCTGGTTTTTGAGCTCTCCTTTCACCAGGCGATACCCGGCCGCGCGGTTGGGAACGATGTCGGCTTCACTGATGATGCGCGTGCCCATGCCGAGGGGCTGAAAAATACGGTCGTGCAGGAAGTCTCCGTAGAACTGCCCGGTGACGCGATGGATCAGGATGCCGAGCGTCAGGTATCCGAGATTGCTGTAGGCCCACTTTGAACCCGGCGGGAATGAAAGCGCCTGGGCCTCGACGATTTTCAGCAGGTCGTCTTCGGTGTAATCGCGGCGGAAATCGAACTTCTCAGGATAATCGGTGAATCCGCCGGTATGGCTGAGCAGATGGCGGACCTTCACGTTGTTCCACGCCGGAGGTGCGTCCGGAAAAAACTTCGTCAGCGCATCGTCCAGTGAAACTTTGCCGTCCTCCACCAGCATCATGATGGCGGTGGCGGTGAACTGCTTGCCCATTGAGCCGGACTGAAAAATTGTTTCCGGCTTCACGGGCACCTGCAGCTCGACATTCGCCAGGCCATAGCCTTGCTGCTTGACCGCTTTGCCGTCGCGAATGACCAGGAGGGCGAGACCGGGAATATGGCGCTTCTGCATCTCGGCCTGAATGTAGGCATCCACCGGATCGGGAGACTGGGCGTGCGAGAACGATGCCGCAAGAACGACACCGAGCAGAATCAGGGAGCGGTGCAGCGGCAAGATTGGTAAGCCTCCGGATTGTGAGTGACGGCAAAGTCTAGATCGACATCGCATCGGCGTACATGCGGTGGAATGCGTGCACGCCTTTCTCCTGCTTCACGCTGTAGCGGCCGCGCTGGTAGCTGCGCGAGCGCAGATTCTTCTGCACGGCTTCGCAGATGGCGACGTCTTCCATCTGGATCTGGTCGCTGAAGGCCACCGCGGCCTTTGCGGCTGCGCTGCCCAAATCTTTTTCCGGAAGATACCACTCGAACACCGCGAGGCTGCGCTCTGCGTCAACGGGCAGCACGATGTTCACGGAGACGTTGTCGGGGTAACAGTTCAGCATCCAGTTGGGAAAGGCCCAGAAGTAGTCGGTGGTGAGATCGTCGCGCGCTTCCTGGTAGCGGCGCGGGGACGCATCGCCGGGCTGTGCTCCACGGATCGGGCTCCACTGCCGCACGTGGTGCGCGTAAGGCTCGACCGCGTAGGCATTAAAGTCGAGTTCGCGGTTCAGCCCGGGATGCACGGTCGGCAGATGGTAGCCCTCGAGATAGTTATCGACATAGGTTTTCCAGTTGCACTTCATCTCGTAGGTGCGGCGCTCGAAGAGCTTCATGCTGCGAAACGGAAAGCGCTCGGCCTGGCCGGCGAGTTCGCCGAAGCTCTCGGTAAGCGGGCGGGCGTCGGGATCGAGGTTCACGAAGACCAGGTTGAACCATTCTTCGCAGCGCACTGGGACAAGCGCAAAGTCTTCCGCGCAGAAGCCTTCGACTCCGTCGATTTCGGTGGCGTGGTTGAGCGAGCCGTCGAGGTTGTAGGTCCAGCCGTGATATATGCAGCGAAACAGTTTGCGCGATCCGCACCCCTCGGCGGGCGGCCCGGCACGATGACGGCAGACATTGTAAAAAGCGCGCAGCTGTTGATCGGCTCCGCGGACCACCAGCAAAGGCTCGCCAACCAGGTTGGTGGTGAAGTAGTCGCCCGCATTGGCGACCTGGTCCCGGTGGCCAACCAGCTGCCACGTACGGGCAAACATGCGGTCGCGCTCGGTAGCAACGACGTTGAGATCGAAGTAGAAGGGTGCGGGAAGCGTCGAGGCCCGTGCTATGTCGGCGTCGACGATCGAGGAGTTGAGCAGGGTCATAGGTGTGCGGCGGCAGCCATTGTACGGCAGAGCGGAAGCCGGTTGAAATTCAGGGGGCCGCGGGCCAGGGGTGGTCGGCCCGCGGGGCTCACAATCCCGCGGGCACATAATGAGGATGAAGTGACGCTCGGACGCAGGAGATGGACAGCGGGTGGATTACGGTGGTTACGACAGAAATTGGCAGCTGGAAATTGTCATCCGCGCCGTTTCGTAACATCAAGTCCGCAGGAAGGGAGCCGATGTACATGGGGAAGGACGCGTTAACTTTCTGATTTCGCTGGCGGGAAGGGTGCCGCCCATGCGGCCGGAAGCGAGCGTGAGAATTGGCATCGGACGTGCCATCAGTCAGAGTGCAGTTTGAGATCTTCTTAACAAGTTAGGCGAAGTACCTGGGGGAGGGTACAAAGCCGGAAAGCAGCGGAAGGCAACTTTCGCTGCTTTTCTTTTTTGATGGAAGGGCTTGCGATGACAATGTTTGTCGTCCGTATTTGTCAGGCATGACTGGGAATGCTCCCGCCCGGACGGTAGAATTTGAGTACCGGTGGACAATGCATAATTGAAAAATAAGGGCGTTAGACGGAGCAGGTTTGATTACGAGGGTAACGCATCCATTCGGCCCTTCGAGTGCCATTATCAAACGCATCGGTCTCTTGAAGACCACTACACACAGTTAAAACCGGAGATGAGGGAACAAAGAATGCGGAAACAAAAGGGTTTTTCACTGATCGAGTTGCTGATCGTGGTCGCGATCATTTTGATCATCGCTGCGATCGCCATTCCGAACCTGCTGCGCGCCCGTATGGCGGCTAACGAGTCGTCTGCGGCCAGCTCCGTTCGTACCGTGAACACGGCTCAGGTCACTTATCAGTCCACCTATCCGACCACCGGTTATGCAGCCGCGCTTCTGGATCTGGGCGGCCCGATTGGTGCGGCTTGCGTGCCTGGTATCAATAGCGCTTGCTTGATTGACAGCGTTTTGGCCAACAACGGCAACCCGGCGGGCAGCGGCAAGAGCGGTTACAAGTTCGTGGGCGCCGGCGCTGCCGGAGGTTACTACATCCAGGGCAACCCGATCACCATCGGTCAGACTGGTAATCGCAGCTTCTGCTCGTATGAAGATGCGGTAGTGCGTGTCGATCCGGCGGGCGCGGTTGTTGCCGGTACGGCAGCTTGCCAGGCTCTGAACCCGCTTAACCAGTAAGCTGAAACTCATCGCTCCCTCGGGAGCGGTAACGGGGCGGAGGAGCAATCCTCCGCCCTTTGTTTTTTGCGAGTCTCCTGGAACCCGACTCGCCATTTTCTGGGACGACCTCTTGCCAGAAATCGTCACTGCACTAACAGAAACGGACGAAGCTGGCTGGTGACGTAACCCGGTGCGATTGCCGGAGGTTGTATTTTCAACGCGTTAGAGCGTGACCATCGTGATGTGTGTAGCGGAGCGATGGCCTTCGGAATGCAACATACAAACTGAAACAGGCGGGCAGCACTTGGGGGCCAGCCAGGCTAAACGAAAATGAACCCGAAAAAAACAAACCGGGGATTCTCGCTGATCGAGCTGTTGATCGTGGTGGCGATCATCCTCATCATCGCGGCGATTGCCATACCGAGTTTGTTACAGGCGCGCATCGCGGCGAACGAATCGTCGGCGGCAAGTTGTCTGCGCACCATTAAGAGCACCGAATATTCGTATTACTCGGCCTATCCGGCCGTCGGCTATGCCACGCAGTTGCAGGACCTGGGCGGAGCTTCGCCATGCACACCCTCGCCCGCGGGGGCATGCCTGATCGATTCGTCCCTGGCGGGGGCGATCGTCGGCACCAACGGGAAGAATGGCTTCGTGTTTGCCGCCACTGGCATCAACGGTGGCTCCGCTACCAACGGTGACTTCGTGGCAGCCGCGGCTCCGGTCACAGTGAATAAAACGGGGATTAAAAGCTTCTGTTCCAACAGCGATGGAATTCTGCGCTCCAACCCCGGAATCGGTGGCAACCCGGTGACCACTGTGCCCGGCTGTCTCGCGTATCCGGTCGCGCAGTAATGCACCATTTTGAGATTTTGCTGTAGCAGATTGATCTACTTCAAGCTTGGCGAAGTACCTGGGGGAGGGTACATAGCTGAGGGAGGCCAGGATGAAAATCCTGGCCTTCTGAGTTTTGCGACCCCTCCTTCCGGCCCACCCGTTACGATGGTACTTTCCTGCGCCTTCTGTATGTTGCAAGCGGCTGCATCGCTTTGCTTATAATTTCCCCAGAGTCGACCATGTCCGCGATTGAAATCATTGGTCTCGAAAAAACCTACAGTGTCGGCTTCTGGCGCAAACGCCCGAAGTGTGCGCTGAAGCCTCTTCACCTCACGGTGGAGGAAGGCGAGATTTTCGGATTCCTCGGCCCCAACGGCGCCGGCAAAACCACCACCCTGAAGATGCTCATGGGCCTGGTCTTCCCTACCGGGGGATCCGCCCGCATTCTCGGTTTGGATATTAACGATCCGCAGGTGAAAGCGCAGATCGGATTCCTGCCCGAGCAGCCCTACTTCTACGATTACCTGACCGCACATGAGTTGCTGGATTACTACGGGCGCCTTTCAGGAGTTCCGGGCAAGGACCTTCTGCCGCGCATCGAAAAAGTTCTCGACCGCGTGGGCTTGCGGGATGTCCGCGGCGTGCAATTGCGCAAGTTCTCGAAAGGCATGCTGCAGCGCGCCGGAATCGCCCAGGCGATTCTGCACGAGCCGAAGATTGTTTTCTTCGACGAGCCCATGTCGGGGCTCGATCCGATGGGACGACGCGAGGTTCGCGATCTCATGGAGCAGTTGAAGCAGGAAGGAAAGACCGTTTTCTTTTCCACTCACATCCTGTCCGATGCTGAGGCGCTCTGCGACCGGGTGGCGGTGATTCATCTGGGCGAGTTGCGCGCGGTGGGCGCTGTGGCCGAACTCACCTCCAGCGTGCAGGGCCAGATCGAGATCGTGTGGCAAGGGACAGCAGTTCCCGCATCGATCAAAGCGCTGGGCGCGGAGTGTCACGTGACGGGCGACACGGTGCGAGCCGTGCTTTCCGAGGAACGCCAGGATCTTGCGGTGGATGTGCTACGCCGCGAACGGCTACACATGATTTCGCTTGTGCCCGTGCGCACCACCCTTGAGCAGTATTTCGTCGAGAAACTGAAGCGGTCTGAACAAACCGCGGGGAGCCTCGCATGAACCAGCGGATCACCTGCATCGCTTCGAACACGTTCCGCGAGGCCGTGCGCGACCGCGTGCTCTACAACCTGATCGCGTTTGCGCTGCTACTCTCCGGCGCCGCCATCCTGGTCGGCCAGATCTCCATCGACATCGAGAAACTGGTCGTCATCAACCTGGGCCTGACGGCGGTATCGCTGTTCGGCATGATCATCGCGATTTTTATCGGCATCGGGCTGGTCTCGAAGGAAATTGAGAAGCGCACGCTGTACACCGTGCTGTCGCGCCCGGTACGGCGCTGGGAATTCATCATCGGCAAGTTCTTCGGGCTGGCCGGAACGCTGGTGGTCAACGCGTTCTTCATGGCGATCGGCGTGTTCGGTGCCCTGCTCTACGTGGCCCATAAATTCCAGGCACCCGACGCATGGGTGCTGGTCGCGCTCTACTTCATCATCCTGCAGTTCCTGATCATCTGCTCGCTGGCGCTGCTGTTCTCGTCATTCTCGTCGCCGCTACTCTCGGCCGTCTTCGCTTTTTCGCTGGTCGTGATCGGAACGTTTTCCGAAGACTTGCGCAATTTTGCCGCGATGGCGAATGGCCCGACCAAGTGGCTGGAGACGGCGGTCGCCTACATCGTCCCGAACTTCTCGGCGCTGAACATCATCAGTTCGGTGGCGCATGCGCAACCGGTCCCGACGCAATTGATTGTCTACAACACCATCTATGCGCTGTTCTACGCGAGCATGGCGCTGTGCGGCGCGGTGTTGATCTTTCAGCGGCGTAATCTGAAATGAACGGGTCGCGCAGAGTCACGATCACGGCCGCTGTACTCCTGATTGTTTGCCTGGCGGGATCTATCGTGTTCCTGCGACGGATCGATCAGCTGCGCACGAGCGCGACGCTCGAAGACGTGCTGTTCATCACGTCGCCGACGGCCGTAAAGCGCCTGAGCCTGGGTTATGAAGGTCTGCTCGCCGACATCTACTGGACGCGCGCGGTGCAGTACTTCGGCGGGCGACACGTTGCGGGCGCAAGCCATTACCGCCTGCTGGCTCCGCTGCTTGAAATTACCACCACGCTCGATCCGCATCTGGTGGTCGCCTACCAGTTTGGATCCAACTTCTTGTCGCCGAAACCGCCCAACGGAGCGGGCATGCCCGAGCGTGCGATTCAGCTGGTGAATTACGGGATCCAGAACAATCCCAACGACTGGAAGCTCTACTACGAACTCGGGTTCATTTACTACATGGACGTGAAGGACTACGCCAAGGCGGCCAATGCCTTCGCGCGCGGCTCGCGGATTCCCGATGCGCACCCATTTCTGAAAGTCATGGCAGCGCAGATGGCGCAACATGCTGGCGACGCCCAGATGGCGCGTGCCCTCTGGACCACCACATACCAAAGCACGCAGGACAAGCAGATCCGCGGCAACGCGATTGCCCATCTGCGCGCGCTGCAGGTCGCCGATGAAGTTACGGCGCTGGAAGCACTCGTCGGACAATACAAGCAGACCACGGGCCGCACCCCGACGTCGCTCGACGAACTGGTCGCGGCGCACTATCTCAAGTATGTTCCGCTGGATCCGACCGGACATCCCTATCGCCTCGTCGATGGCAACAACGTCGAGGTGGAATTCCCGGATGAGATTCCCTTCATAGAGAAAGGCGCGCCGGTCGGATATAAGCCGCCAAGGCCCAAGGACCTAGAAAAACTTGGTTCGCGTTATAGTACTTGCGCTAGAGATTTGCCGGATTGCTTGATTCAGTGAGGCCGAGTTCCTTTGGAACAAGTCGACTTGAGAGGGTGTCAGTGTCGTTTGAGGGACTGACTTGAAGAAGTTGACGCTGCGCGCGCTACTTCCGATCCTGGCCGCCGTCGCGTTTGCCATGCTGTCGTTCGCCACCACAATTCAAACCCACATCATCGAAATCGACAATCGGACGCCTTCTTCAAACGGTGCAATTGGCTGGCGAGAGGGACCCACTGATATCGGCACGCCTGCAGACGCATTGCTCCTCGTTCTGGGTTTCCCTGCGCTCATCGCTTTAATTCCCCTGAGCCCTCTCGCGTATTGGGCAGACTCCTCTGAGACAGTTCTGCGCACGGTGTGGGGTCTTGCTGTGGTCGGCCAGTCGTTGCTGATTGGGCGCTACTTTGACGTCCAGCGCGGGCTCCTCTCACATAGTCATCCGCAGAGACGCGTTTGGCTCAACAAATTGTTGTTCGGCACAGCGATGTTGGTGGGCGCGCCGATGGCTGTGGCCGGCCTCTTAAGCCTCCTCGCTTGCGTCCTGGATCACCTCGGCGTGTGTAGCTTTGTCATCTATGCGGGCATGACTTTCTGGGGATCGGCTGCGGTCATGGGCGCCTTGCGCTGGCGATCAAGTTCATCATGGGCCGCAGCGGATCTCGACGCCATCCATCTCGCGTGACTCTACAGTACGTGCCCGAGAATGCGCATGCGATACCATTCCTGCGAATGGACACGGCGCAGCAAGAGCCAAGTCTGACACGGACAGTGCGCGATTGGTGGCGACAGAACGCCGCCGACATGGGCCAATTGGCCACCGCTCGCATGCTTGCTGCGGAACTCTGGGGATTTCTCCTCGACTCAACCCCCGAACAGCGCCGCCGGCGCTATGGCGATGTCGAGTACGACTGGGATCACCGCGTGGATACCACCAGCGCCACCGTCGGCTGGCGCGATCGACTGCTCGGCGTTTTTCATTCGCCTTACCAGCCCACCGAGCCTGCCCTGTTTCACGAAATGATGGCCGCGCTGAACATCGCCTTCGAGGACATCACGTTCATCGATCTGGGCTCAGGCAAGGGGCGCACTTTGTTGATGGCATCGGACTACCCGTTCCGGCGAGTCATCGGCGTTGAACTTCTGCCTGAGCTAAACCAAGTGGCTCAAGCCAATCTGCGGAAGTATAAGTCGGATGCCCAGAAGTGCTTTCAGTTGGAGAGCTGCTGCGCGGACGCACGCCAATATGTGTTCCCCACCGAACCGGCCGTGCTCTACCTGTCGAATCCTCTGCCCCGCGCCGGGCTTGTCCGCGTGATCGAAAATCTCGAGCGCTCGCTCGAAGAGCATCCACGCAGGGTGAGCGTGCTCTATCACAACCCCATTCACGAAGATGTCCTGGCGGCTCGACCGTGGCTGAAGCGGGCTGGGGGAACTCACCAATTTTCGCTTTACAAGAACCCCTGAACTGATAGTCCGCGCCGGGCACTCATTCGCCGGTGGGTTCAGCCTCGGGCATCGGCGATCATTGCTCTACGCATCTGACGAAGTAGCGATGCTCGAAGATTTTCATCTGCCCGCAACGTGTGCATGTTCCCTCGGCAATCACGATGGCTTACAATGAAGTGTCTGCAGCAGGCCGTTCGAGCCCCGGGAAGACCATCCCCTGCCCGCTGCATCTTGTTACCTGGAGTTTCCGCGTCGTTTCAACCCGTGAAAGCGAAACTCATATCGCTCTTCTTGCTTCTCGGACTATGTCTGGGCCGCGCCCACGCCGCCTCGCCGGACTTACACACGCTCGCCCAGGCCGTTGACGAACACTACAACCGCCTGCGCAGCCTGCAGGCCGAGTTTACCGAGACCTACAAGGGCGTCGGAATGGACCGTTCGGAATCCGGCACCCTGTGGTTGAAAAAACCTGGCAAGATGCGGTGGGAATATCGTTCTCCGAGGGACAAGTTGTTTCTCAGCGACGGCAAGGACGCCTGGTTCTATGTGCCCGGCGATAAGCAGGTTAGAAAGACGCCGGTAAAGAAACTAGAGGACTTGCGGTCGCCGCTGGGCTTCCTGCTGGGGAAGACCCGGTTGGAGAAGGAGTTGCAAGGCTTAGGGTTTGCGCCAGATATCGCCCCACTGGACCAGGGGAACTACGTTCTGCGTGGCGTTCCCCGGGGAATGGAAGACCGTATCACCCATATTTTGCTTGAAGTTACGGCCGATTCTCGAATCCGTCGCATTCAGATCGACGACGTCGACGGGTCGACAACCGAGTACCGCTTCAGCCAGCCGAAGGAAGATGTCGCGATTTCGGACAATCTCTTCCACTTCACCCCTCCCCCCGGTGTCGAAACGATAGACGCAGCGATCGGTCCTTGAGGGGACGGCAGGGGGCCGCGAGAGGCCTCTTCGAGCTCGCACCGGCCGGCAAAAGTGGCTGAAAAACCGGGTACTTTCGAGCATCTCGGGGTAGGACTTTGGAGTAGGGCGGCGGACAAACGGGATAGCGTACCAATGTTAAACTTGGGCATTACCCCGGGTCCGTAACGGTTACCGAAATGGCGGAATTCCTCGTAAAACTGGCAGACGAGCGTGGTCATGTCAGCGAACAGCTCGAGCATGGCTACTCGGAGAGCGAAGTGCGCGAGCGCGTCGCGTCGCAGGGCTATCTCGTCTACTCCGTCAAGCCGCGCGGCATGTTCAGTCCGGGGCGCGGCATGGGCCGCGGGCGCGTGGGCCAGACCACGTTTCTGATTTTCAATCAGCAGTTCCTCACGCTGATCAAGGCCGGGTTGCCGATCCTGACCGGCCTCGAATTGCTCATTAAGCGTCAGAAAGATGCATCGCTTAAGGCTGTGCTCGAAAACGTGCGCGAGCGGGTCAAGGGCGGCGAGTTGCTCTCCGATGCGTTCGCCGCGCAGAACATGTTTCCCAAGATGTACACGACCACGCTGATGGCGGGCGAGAAGTCGGGCAATATGGAAGAAGTGCTCGGCCGTTACATCGCCTTCCAGCGCATCGCGATGAGCTTCCGCAAGAAGCTGCTGGTTTCGCTGGTGTACCCCACCCTGCTGATTTCGGTCGTGCTGATCATGATGGTGTTCCTGGTCACGTACGTGGTGCCGCAGTTTGCCAAGCTCTTCGAGAACCTGGGCGCGAAGCTGCCGACCATCACGGTGATCATGCTGGCGATCGGAGTGGCAGCGCAGAAGTACGTGGTGTTTTTCGTGGCCGGCCTCGCACTGTTTATTTTCCTGACCTGGCGGTGGAAGAACACCGACAAGGGCGCGGAAATCATCGACAGCGCCTTGATGGCGTTCCCGCTGCTCGGCGACATTCGACTCAAGTACCAGGTTGCGAGCCTGTCGCGCATGCTCTCGACGCTGCTCCAGGGCGGCATTCCGCTGGTTCCGGCGATGGAGACGGCGGGCGCCTCGATGACCAGCCGCAAAGTTCTGAATGGCGTTTCGGCAGCGGCCGGTCGCGTGCGCGAAGGCCAGGGCCTCGCCAAGAGTCTGGAAGAGCAACATATCTTCCCCGACCTTGCGGTGGAAATGATGGAAGTGGGCGAATCGACCGGCGCATTGCCGGCGATGCTGAATTCGGTGGCGGAATTTTACGAAGAAGATGTGCAGACCGCGCTGGGCGCGGCCATGGCTTTGATTGAACCAATCCTGCTGATCTTCATGGCGATCTTCGTGGGTGGAGTGCTGATTTCGCTCTACCTTCCGATTTTCACCCTGGGCGCAGGCGTGCAGTAGAACTGGCAGGCGGCTGTGCGGGGGATCCGGCAGGCGCCAGAAGGTAGATGGGCATTGTGGCAATGGCGGAAAAGAAACCAATCATCAACGGCGCAAACGGGGGTAAGGTAGCCAGCGTGGCCCCGGAAAAGCCACTCACCGAAGCAGAGCGCGCGCAGGACACCGCGCGCCGGTACCGCTGCGAATTCGTAGACCTCAATGATTTTCAGCTCCAGCACGAGCTCTTCAAGAAGGTGCCGGTCGATCTGATGTTCCGGTACAACTTCATCCCCCTGGAAGAGACGCGTGACGGCAAGCTGGCGATTGCGATCGCCAATCCCAGCCAGTTGATGATGATCGATGAGATCAGCCTGCTGCTGGGCAAGCGCATCGTGACCAAGGTTGCCACGCTCAAGCAGATCAGCGACATTCTCAAGAAGACCGAGCAGTCGCAACGCGTACTCGAAGAAGCCAGCGAAGGCTTCGCGCTCGATGTCATCCGCGAGGACGACCAGACCGGCGAAGAGACGATTTCGATCGACCGGCTTACGCAGCAAGGCGGCGACCACAGCCCGATCATCCGCCTGGTCGATACCACCATCTTCACAGCCCTGCAGCGGCGCGCCAGTGATATTCACATCGAGACCCGCGACGATTCCGTCGCCATCAAGTTCCGTATCGACGGCGTGCTGTCGCAGGCCATGCCGCCCATCGGCAAAGAGCACCACTCGACCATCATTTCGCGTATCAAGGTCATGAGCGAGCTCGACATTTCAGAGCGCCGTGTCCCGCAGGACGGTCGTTTCCGCGTGCGCTTCAATGGACGCGCCATCGACTTCCGCGTCTCGATCATGCCTTCGATCCACGGCGAAGATGCCGTGCTCCGCGTGCTCGATAAAGAATCGATGAGCGAGAAGTTCCGCACGCTCACGCTCGACGTGGTCGGCTTCGATCCGGAAGACCTGCGCAAGTTCCGCCGCTACATCAAGGAACCCTACGGCATGGTGCTGGTCACCGGGCCAACGGGCAGCGGCAAAACCACCACGCTGTACGCGGCCGTCAACGAGATCAAGACCGACGAAGACAAGATCATCACCATTGAAGACCCGGTCGAATACCAGTTGCGGGGCATCACGCAGATTCCGGTCAACGAGAAAAAAGGCCTGACCTTCGCCCGCGGACTGCGTTCCATCCTGCGTCACGATCCCGACAAGATCATGGTCGGCGAAATCCGCGACATGGAAACCGCGCAGATCGCCATCAACTCCGCCCTTACCGGCCACCTGGTGTTCACCACCGTCCACGCCAACAACGTGGTCGACGTCATCGGCCGCTTCCTGAACATGGGCGTTGAACCATACAACTTTGTGTCCGCGTTGAACTGCATCCTGGCGCAACGGCTGGTGCGACTGATCTGCGAATCGTGCCGCACGGTGGTACATTATCCGCCTGAAACACTGGAAGCCAGCGGCCTCGATCCACAACAGTGGGCGCAGGTGTCGCTCTATGAAGGCCAGGGATGCATCGAGTGCTCGGGCACCGGCTTCCGCGGACGAACCGCCATCCACGAGTTGCTGGATTTGAGCGACCGCATTCGTGAAATGATTCTTGCCAAGAAACCGACATCCGAGATCCGGCGGGCAGCCCGCGAGGAAGGCATGCGCTTTCTGCGCGAATCGGCGCTCGATAAAGTCCGGCTCGGCCTCACGACCCTGAAGGAGATCAACAAAGTCACCTTCATTGAGGCGATGCGGTAGGCGACCATTCTCCTATAATGTGGAAGGGCGACGGGAAGGCGTTACGTCCGTGGCCTGTTCAAAAGCTGATATCGAATGAGTGTGAATTCAAAATCGACTGCGCGCCCGCGAATTGCCTGCGAAATCTCCGCGGATCGCGTGCTGGCGGGAAAACTGGCCGATGCCGGCGGAGTGGTCGACTCGGTCGCGGTGCACGAACTGCCGCCGGGCAGCGTCGTTCCTGACCTGACCGAGAACAATATTCTGCAGCCGGAACTCGTCCGCAAGGCTATCAACGACACGGTCGGCAGCGTGGCCGGGCGCATGCGCGATGTGGTCGGCGTTCTGCCCGATGCAGCCGTGCGCGTGGTGCTGCTCGACTTCGACACCCTGCCATCCAACCCTGCCGAAGCGGAAGGCGTGGTTCGCTTCCGTCTAAAGAAGTCGCTGCCTTTCGATGTCGACAAGGCCAAGGTCTCGTATCACGTGCAGCAGTCACTGGGCGGACTGCGACTGGTGGCTGCCGTAGCGTTGGCAAGCGTCATCGAAGACTACGAAGCCGCGTTTCGCGACGCCGGCTACACCGCGGGCGTGATTCTGCCCTCGATGCTGGCCGCGCTGGGAGCGGCCGATGCCGACTCGCCCACGCTGGTGCTGAAAGTTGACGCTCGAACCACCAGTCTCGCGATTCTCGACAAAGGGCAACTCTTGCTCTTCCGCACGCTTGAAAATACGCGCGGAATCACAGTTACCGGAGAGCAACTGGCGGAAGAGGTTTATCCTTCGGTCGTATTCTTTCAGGACACGTACCATACGAACATTGAACGGATTTACGTGGCAGGCCTGCCCGAGTCGGGCGGCGCCGCCCCAGCGTTGCGTGCGCAGACCGGCGCAGACGTGCGCGAGCTGGTCGCCAACTCACAACTCGCTGCCAATGGCTCGTCCATTCCCCGCTGGCGAATGGCGGGTGTGGTGGGAGCCCTGATTTCCTGATTTATGCGCCTTGACATTAATCTCGCGACCCACGCCTACGAAGATTCCAAGCAGTTCTGGCTGCGCTGGGGCACGGGCGTCGCCATCCTCGGAATCGTAACGCTAGGCTTGCTGATCGCGGCCGTCCATGGCTGGTACGACGCGCGTCTCGATCGCAAGAAGATCAGCGACCTGCGCGCACAAATCGCGGAGCGCGACCAGGAACAGGCGACGGCCCAGGCCATGCTGAACCGTCCTGAGAACCGGACGATGCGCGAGAAGTCGCAGTACCTGAACGAGCTGATCGCCCGCAAGTCGTTCTCCTGGACACAGGCCATCGAGACTCTCGAGCGGCTGATGCCTCAAAAAATCCATCTGGTCTCGATCGCTCCAGAGCTGAATGAGGACAATCAGCTGGCCATCAAGATGGTCGTGGCCGGGGATTCTTCCGCGCGCGCCATCGAACTGGTTCACCGGATGGAAGGTTCTAGACACTTCCGCGACACTCATATCGAAGGGACGCAGACCATGATTCAGCCCGGCTCCGACTCGGTCCAGGTCAGCATCCTCGCCCTGTATGTTCCGACTTTCGATCAGGAGAAAACGCGCTAATGCCTGATCTTCGCGAAACTCGGCGGAAGCTGAAAATCACGGCCGGCGTGCTGGTCGGTATCAGCGCGCTGGCGGGCGGTCTATTGATTTCGCCGCTGGTAGGATCGGCGGCTCAGCGCCAGCAGGATATGAACCAGTTGCGCGCGCAACTCACGACCAAGAATCACCAGGTCGAGCCGTTACACGGCCTCGACAAGAAGATTCCTCTGGCGACGCAGCAGATTGACGAGTTCTATAAAACTCGATTCGCGGATCATGATTCCGAGATAGCCGAGGCTCTGGAGAATCTGGCTAAGGAAACGAACGTCAAGGTCCAGAACACAAAATTTAAGTTGGACGATCCCGAACCCGTTGGACTTCGCCGGGAGGCGATTGAAATCGCAATTCAGGGCGACTACCAGCCCCTGGCAAAGTTTCTGAACGGCCTGGAACGCTCCAAGGTATTCTTCATCATCAACAGCATCGCGCTCGCCCAGCAAAACGGCCCGATCCAGTTGCAGATGAAACTCGAGACTTTCCAGAAGGTGGGAAGCTAACGTGCAAATCGGCTCCGACAACAAGAAGAAAGTCGTCTGGGCAAGCGTGCTGGGCGGACTCGCCTTGCTGCTGGTTGCGTACCAGCTTTTCAGCGGACCCTCTGCGCCGGTGACCGCCGCGCAACCCGCCACCACCACCGTCGCAGGCAAAGCAAAAAAGTCCATCAGCCGCAACGGCAAGGAGCGCCCTGCCGCGCAGGAGCGCCTCGATCCGACGCTCGATCTGCGCCTGCTGGCCCAGACTGAGCAGACCAAGTACGCCGGCAGCGGCCGCAATATCTTCGTCGCGCAGGTCGATATCCCAGCGCCAGTCGCGCCGGCAGTCATCGAAAGCACTGGTCCAATCGGGCCGCCAGCTCCGCCTCCGCCACCTCCGCCCCCGCCCATCAATCTGAAGTTCTTCGGCTTCGCCAACAAGCCCGGTGAGCCGAAGAAGGTCTTCCTTTCGCAGGGAGAAGATGTTTTCATCGCAGTGGAAGGCGACATCGTCGACCGCCGTTACAAGGTCGTTCACATCGGCCCCGCCTCGGTCGAAATCGAAGACGTTCTCTACAACAACAAGCAGAACATTCCGCTCACACAGGCACCGGGGTAAGAGGCGACTCATGCGGAAGCCGATCGTACGAATCCGGAAACGCGAGCAGGGCTACATCCTGCTCACCATTCTGCTGTGGGTATCGCTGCTGACGATTACAGTGTCGTTACCCATGCTCACCTACTATCACCAGCAGATGAAGCGTGATCAGGAAGAAGAACTCGTGCATCGCGGCGTGGAATACGAGCGCGCCATCCGCAAGTATTACCGCAAATTCGGAAGCTATCCGGCGACCATCGAAATGCTGGAAGATTCCAACCACATGCGCTTTTTGCGCAAGCGCTACAAGGATCCCATCACCGGCAAGGACTTCAAGGTTCTGCACCAGATGGACGTGATGATGGCGTTCGGCAACGCGCTCGGCGGCGGCGGTATCGCGGGTGGACAGAACCTGGGACAGCCTGTCGCCGATATGAACGCGCCCGCAACTCCCCCTTCCGATTCCAGCGGCAACTCATCCGGTACTACGACCGCAGCCTCAGCCGGCGATCAACAGCAACAGAATTCCTCGAGCAATTCAGGCAGCACGATGCCCTTCACCGCCATGCCGGGGCAGACTGCTGGCCCCCAGACGATGGGCGGCGGCGGGATCGCGGGTGTGGCCAGCGTGAGCCCCGATGCAAGCATTCGCGTGTACGCCAAGAAGGATCACTACAAAGACTGGCTGTTCGCCTACAATCCAGCCGGCGACCGTGGAGGCCTTCCTAAGGGGCCATACGACCCAGCGCAGGCGCTCGCGAGTCAAATGCAGATGCAGGGACTGCAGAACGGCATCAATGGCCTGAATGGAATGAATGGCCAGAACGGAAATAATCAGCCCTTCGGACAGAACGGCCCAGGCATGAATTCAGGATTCGGCCAGAGCGGCATGGGTGGCGCAGTCCGCAAGTAAGCCTGGCTGAACTTCCAGACTTGCTCACGGCCGCAGCACGAATCGCCCGCCAGCATCACCCTCAACGGTCGGCGAACTCTTCCCGCAACTCTAGAAGCTGAAACTCGCCTGCAGTTCGATCTTCCGGTTGGCTGCCGCGCTGGAAAACGCGCCGCCGGCCAGAGCTACCGACTGACCGAAATTCGGTGAACTCAGGTTCCCAATCGGCGCGGCCAGGTTCACGTGGTTCAGCACGTTGCGCGCGTTCACGCTGAACGTCAGGTTGTAGCGGTGATTCGTATTCCCGGGCCCGAAGATCGCGCCCATGCCGGCGCGCGGGCCGGCCCCGAAACCTCCGCCGCCGCGCGGACCTCCACCCCCGCGACCACCGCCCCCCGAACCTGCGCCGCCGGCTGCGGTCTCCTTGCCGAAACCGAATGTCTTGGAGAGCCGCAGATTCAGCGTGAACTGCGATGGACCGTTCAGGTAGTTGATCGGGATACGCGTATCGGTCGCGAGCGGGCTCCTGTTGTAACAAGCCCGATCGGCGACCGGGCCGCAGCTCGCGGCAAACGAAGGGCGATCGTTATATACGGAGTCGCCGTTCCAATCGCTCCCCAGTGAAACGTTGTAGGGCGCTCCCGAGGTTGCGATGAGGAACGGACTCAACCGGAATCCATAGGGCCCGGAAATCGACCCCCCAAAGAACACACGGTGACGGATGTCGTAGGCCGCACGCCCATAGTCCTGGTCGATGTCGTACTGGTTCGAAGGGAATCCACCCGAGGTGTTCGAGTGCACGGAATTGAGCGTGTAGTAGCCGAACAGAGTCAGCTTCGCGCCCGCGCGCACGTTGGAGCTGATGATGAGCTGGTTCTGCCGGAAGATCCCTTCCGTTGTGTACTGATAGATGTTTCGCAGTCCGCACGCCTCAGGCTCTCTGGTAGCGCTGTTAAGACAAACCGGCACGTTGCCCAGCGGCCGCAAATTCGGGTCATTGACGTCGATCGGAAAGGTCGAAGTCGCGGTTGGGATGGGTGCATTGATGTTTCTGGTAAACAGCTGATGGTAGCCGCGCGAATTCAGGTACGAGACCGTGAGGTTCGCGACTTTCGTGAGCTGCCGCTCCAGCGTGACAGCCGACTGAAATATGTACGGGGAATGCAGCCGCGGATCGACCTGGTAAAAGGTGGGCGAACTCGATTGCAGGTCCGACTGGCTCGGAATATTCGGATAGGTCACTCCGGGAATCGGAGGCTGCGGTGGATTTGGATTGTCGTTCGTCCGAGGAGGCGGCGCCTGCGCCTGCGCGATGTATTGCAGCTGCGTCAAACCGTCAAAACGCGTCGCCTGCAGCACGTCTCCTTCGCTGAAGCGGTCGTAAAACAGGCCGACTCCCGCGCGCAGCACGGTTTTGGGAGCATTCTTCCCGCCGCCCCCGATTCCCCATGCCAAAGCCAGACGCGGCGCAAAATCCCCGTGATCGTGAATGTCGTTCTGGGTTTCGAAGCGCAGGCCGTAGCTCAGCGTGAAATTCGGTCGCACGCGCCAGTCGTCCTGAATGTATAGGCCAGCGTCGACTACATTCACGGTGACTGTCGGAATAATGGCTGTAGTGGTATTCGGAACGGCGTTGAGGCTGAGCTGGAATGGCGTCTGTTGCTGGAAGTACCCCAGATCCTGGAAAATCCAGGAGCCGTTGAATCCTCCCGCAGCCGTGCTCACGTCGTGCACGACGCGCAGGCGTCCACCGAACTTCAGGAAGTGCTTGCCCAACGACATTGACGTGTAGTTCTGCAGTTCGTAGTGCTCCTGCTGGTCGGTCGATGTACCGCCGCTGGCCCCTCCTGATGTAAATGCATTAGGCACCGAAATCGTCGGCGCCGTGCTCAGCGGAACCTCCTGGTCGTTTTCCCGCAGGAACTGAAAGCGCGTTTCATTAATCACCTTCGTGGACAGCACCTGCGTGTCGCTGATCTGGACCGTGTGCTCTGTGTTAGTACTGTTGACGCCCTGGTCCTGCAACGCAAAGCCGCCGACTCCGCTGTTCTCTTCCACATTGCGGAAGTACTGATAGCGCGTGGTGAGAGTGTTGTTCTTTGAAATCTGGTAGTCGAAGCGTGGACCGATGTTCGTGCGGGTGTGTGGCTGCGGAACAGCAGCTGTGTAGGGCATCCCCACACAAGCAGGCAGTGGACTGCAGTTCGGATCGGGACTGGGGTTCAGGATGGTCGCGTTGATGATGGCGACCTCGTCGATATTCCGGCGCTGCGCGTCGAAGAAGAATGACGCCTTCTTCCCCAGCGGCCCACCGATGTTGCCCATGTACTGCACCGAGTGATAGTCCGGTTCGCTGCCGATCAGGAACGGATTCTGCGAGTTCAGTGCGGAGGAGTTTCCCAGAATCGAAACTTGCCCGTGATACTTATCGGTGCCAGGCTTGGTGAAGATTTCGATGCGTCCGTAGCCCAGTTTGTCGTACTCCGAAGAGAACGGGTTCTGGTTGATGCGGATTTCGCGAATCGACGACTTGGGTGGAAGTTGTCCAGCGGTGAATCCGTCGATGTAGATCTGCCCGCCGTTGGGCCCCGCCGATGGACCAGCCAGCGCTTCGAGATCGGTTTGCAGTTCGTCGGGATCGTCGGGCAGCGCATCGAGATCCTTGCCCGAAAGCACGATGGCTCCCGCATTCGCTGACGGATTGGTGTCGACGGCCGTACCTTCATCGGTGACGTTGACCTTTTCTTTCTCCACCGCGATCGAGAGCGGGATGTTGAGCAACTGCGAATCGCCCGTGGTGACGTTCACGTCGTCCTGCACGAAATCCGAGAAGCCAGCTGCGCTGACAGTGAGCGTGTACTTGCCGGGGGCGAGCCCGGTGATCTCGTAGGCGCCGGTCCGATTGGTGGTCGCCGTTTTCGCCTGGCCATCGGGTGTGATGGCAATGACCGTGGCGGCGCTGACTGCCGCACCCGACGGATCCGTCACCGTGCCGTGCAGGCTTCCAGAGGCGCTCTGCGCCTGAGCCCCGCAGGCAATCCCCAGGACGACCAGAATCGCGACCACCCACATGCTTCGAGTACAGAACTGCATTCTTACTCCTGCGAGGATTTTGAATTCATTGAGATGAGCCTGCGTCCTAAGGGTTGGCCGCGGCCTCCGCGCCGACCGATCCCAGGCTCCAGGGCGTCAGCATCATGGCCTGCGTCGCGTTCGGCGTCGCACTCAGGATGGGCTCGACTCCGGCGAGCAGCGTAATTGCATTCACCATCCCGGAACCATCGCCCCCGGTGGAAACGATCATGACCACGTCTCCCTTTTGCAGGTCCGACAGGTTCGCAGGTGGTATGCGGCTCAGAATCTGCTGAATGTCCGGAGGCCCGCCGTTCCGCAAACCCCGGCCCGGACCGCTGCCGCCCGGCCCCATTCCACCACCGGACGATTGACTGGTGTCGCGCGACTTCTCTTCCGATGCGCCGCCCACGGCCGCCGCAGCGCCCGGGATGCCGGCCGCAGCCGCGCCCTTCAAGCGGGTGGCGATCCTCTGCGCAAATTCGGGGGGAAGTTTGCGCAATTGGGCGTCGGGCGTGACCCGCACCACGACTGTCTGCTTGCTGATCGAGTCTTTGAGGGTCAGCGTGTTGGCCGCGCTGTCGACAGCCGTAATCGGCCCAGCCAGGTTGCGGAACGTGCCGGATACTACTTCCTCGGCCTCGAGCGTCGTGCCGTCGTCATTTTTCGCGCCGCGGGCGCGCAGCTGATCGCCGACTTTGATCTGGTCGATGAGTGCAACCTTTGCATCATCGAACTTCACGGAATTCGGAGCATAGCGGCGCATCACTGTGCTCTTGCTGGCATGCACCGTGACCGTCTTCGTTCCAGTGAATAAGGTGGTCGAGAGCGCAATGGCGCCGGTAGCGGGATCAATCGCCGTGACCAGTCCGCCGACGCCACGCTTCTGCCAATCCTCGCGATCCTTCTGCTGCTTGGCGGCCACGTCGGCCTGCTTCATGACGACGACGGCGCCGGCCACGATCGAATGCGCGTCTGCCCCGGCTTTGCCGCGAACCAGCACGCGGTCGCCTATCTGCAAGTCCTGCTTTTGCAGAGGCGTCGCGTTCTTCAGGTCCTTCTCACCGGGTGCCACGCGCAGGACGCGCGTCGCGTCTTGAAAGCTCACCTGGACTTCATCGCCAGCATCGGAGGAGAGGGTAATGCCCTTGTCTGTAACGGCCTTGATGGCTCCAATCGCCCGCTGTTGCGCGGAAGCGTCGTTGGCAGATGGCGTGGAAGTCTGGGCAAAGGCGCTCGGCTCCAAAACAGCGACAAGCAGGCAAAGCAAACAAGCGGCAGCCACACCCGGCCCGGAACGATAGAAACCAAACTCCATGTCTACCAATTTAGCATCGTGGGAACGGCTAACGGCCTTCCTTTACAAAGTTTTACCCATGAGACACAAAGGTAATAAATGATGGCGACTTCAGAGAAAAGAAGGAGCCCAAGACGCGCCTGGATTCGCGTGGTCGGTCACACACTCGAAATGTTTTGAGAACTAATCGCCGAACAGCGCGCGATATACACCGCCGCCCAAAGCTCCACCGATGATGGGTGCGATCCAGAAGAGCCAGAGCTGCGCCACCGCCCAGCCGCCGACAAAAATCGCCGGGCCCGTGCTGCGCGCCGGGTTCACCGAAAGATTCGTGACTGGAATGCCGATCAGATGGATCAACGTCAGGCCAAACCCGATCGCGATTGGGGCAAAGCCTGCGGGAGCGCGGCGGTCGGTCGAACCCATGATAATGAGCAGGAAGAACATCGTGAGTACGACCTCGGCCACGAAACACGCCATGAGCGAGTAGCCGCCGGGCGAATGCACTCCATACCCATTCGAGGCGAAGCCTCCGCTCACGTCGAACCCCGCCTTCCCGCTGGCGATGACGTAGAGCACGCCGGCACCTGCAATGCCGCCAAGCACTTGCGCCGCCACATAAGGCCCAAGGTCGGACATGGGGAATCGCTTACCAGCGACCAAGCCGACGGACACGGCTGGATTCAGATGGCAGCCCGAGATGTGGCCTATGGCAAAGGCCATGGTGAGAACGGTGAGGCCGAAGGCGAGGGCAACACCGAGAAAGCCAATCCCCAGGTTTGGAAACGCTGCCGCAAGAACCGCGCTGCCGCATCCGCCAAAAACTAACCAGAACGTTCCGAAAAACTCCGCTGCCGCACGTTTGCCGACACTCATGGCGCAACTCCTTTGTCAGACGAGATTTGATCGAGGATGAAAACACCGGGGCCTGGGAAAGAAGCGGTTGGATAGTAACAGCCGCGATGCATTCGGCAAAGGGGAAGTCAAGGGGCAATCGCTACGCGGTTTTCAGGACAAGCGGAACTCGCTCGTGGGTCGTCGCCGGATTCGATCAGTTATTGGAAGGTGCTACCGAACTCCATATCGGTTTTTGAGAACCGAGGTTGCGGACGGCGACAAAAATAAACGGCCGAGCCAAGTCGGAATGTGTGCTCTCCCCCACGAGACCACATCAGAGACCGATGGCCCGGCCAAAACGTCGACATAATACTCCGGCCTGCGCCAACAGCAAGTAAACTTTCACTTACAAATTTCGCCCAAAACGCTGGCGGGACGGGCAGTTTGGAGGTTGTCGGTCGTCGGCCAAAACCTGACACCCAAGACCTAACAACCTAAGACCCAACAACTAAGGCCTGAGACCTGACACCTGTGACCTGTCCCCTGTGACCTGCCTTGTTATACTCACTCTCCATGCTCCGAGACACCCTGGAAGAGGGTCGCGTAGCGGCCGATCGCGCCTTGCAGCGCCTGATCCCGGCCGAAACACAGCATCCGGCTTCCATACATAAGGCCATGCGCCACAGCGTTTTCGCGGGCGGCAAGCGCCTGCGGCCGATTCTGTGCCGCGAAGCCGGACGCATGATCGACGGCAAGCTTCCCGACGGCGTCGATGAGCTAGGCGCCGCGCTCGAAATGCTGCACACGTACTCGCTCATCCACGACGATCTGCCTGCGCTCGACAACGACGACCTGCGCCGCGGCCGGCCGACTTGCCACGTGGTCTTCGGCGAGGCCACCGCGATTCTCGCTGGAGACGCGCTGCAGACGCAGGCCTATGAAGTCCTTTCGCGCCTTGCATGTCCGGCGGAAGCGCGCGTGCGCATCATTGAAGAAATCGCACACGGAACTGGCACAATCGACGGGATGATCGGCGGCCAGGTGGTGGATCTCGAGGTCGAACACTCCAAGCCCGATCTGCCGACGCTCGAGTACATTCATCGCGCCAAGACCGCGGCGCTCATCACGGCCAGCCTGGTGAGCGGCGGCATCTATGCCGGAGCCGAGGCGGAGGAAATCAAGTGCCTTCGTTCGTTCGGGCAGCAAGTTGGCCTCGCGTTCCAGATTGTCGATGACGTGCTGGACGTCACGCAGACATCGGAGCAACTGGGAAAAACCGCGGGCAAAGACACGGCCTCCGAGAAGACGACGTACCCGGCGCTGTTCGGCATCGACGAGTCTGTGAAGAAGGCCGACGCGCTGGTCGCGAGCGCCT
>Ga0210406_10002121_pt1 | contig 23161 bp, 19 predicted proteins | sample IncBWC30MmetaG_FD_155454 | JGI IMG/M metagenome (GOLD analysis project Ga0210406, IMG submission 155454) | Forest soil microbial communities from Barre Woods Harvard Forest LTER site, Petersham, Massachusetts, United States - Inc-BW-C-30-M | ecosystem: Environmental > Terrestrial > Soil >...
CGCTTCACTTTCCGCAGTCCCGGGCAGGCGAACAGCTACTTCTACGGCTATACGCGACTGCTGTCTTTGCGCCAGGAGACCGAGAAAGCCTTGGGCAGGAAATTCGACCAGAAGAAATTTCACGACTTCATCTTGGGCCAGGGCCTGCTACCGCCGGATCTGATGCGCAGCGCCGTGCTCGAGGAATTCATACCGCCGCAACGCTAGGCTTCGGCAGTGCCATTCGTCGTCGTGTGATCTCATTCGCACTCGTGGGCCGAGAAATCGCATATCGTCCGCCACCCACCAGTAGCGCCGGCACCGTGATGTTGATCGGTGCGAGTTTTCGTCGACCGCTACCCCAACCGGTCTTCATCACGGCGCCTCGGCACTAACCGAATCGGCCCGTAATGTAGTCCTCGGTGAGTTTCTGTTGCGGGTTGGTGAACACCCGGTCCGTCGGTCCGACCTCGACCAGATCGCCCATGTGAAAATAGGCCGTGCGCTGCGACACGCGCGCGGCCTGTTGCATGTTGTGCGTCACGATGGCGATTGCGTAGTTCTCGCGCAGCTCATCGATCAGATCTTCGATTTTGGCGCTGGCGATGGGGTCCAGCGCCGAAGTCGGTTCATCCATGAGAATGACCTCGGGATTCACGGCGATGGTGCGCGCGATGCACAGACGCTGCTGCTGGCCGCCCGATAGGCTGGTACCGGGGGTCGACAGACGGTCCTTCACCTCTTCCCACAGCCCCGCGCGCGCCAGACTGGTCTGAACCAGATCATCCATGTCGGCGCGATTTCTCGTCAGACCGTGGATACGCGGTCCGTAGGCGACATTGGCGTAAATGGAATGCGGAAAAGGCGTGGGCTTCTGAAATACTATGCCCACCCGCGCGCGCAACTGCGCCACGTCCTGCTTCTTGTCGTAGATATTTTGTCCGTCGAGCGTAATCGTGCCATCGACACGCGCGCCGGCGATGGTGTCGTTCATGCGATTGAGGCAGCGCAGAAACGTGGACTTTCCGCAACCCGACGGCCCGATCAGGGCCAGCACTTGATTGCGGCCAATATCAATGCTGACATTCCTTACAGCGCACTTGTCGCCGTAATTGACGTTGACGTTGCGCGCGGTCATGACAGGGTCGAACAATCTATCGCGCGCCTCCGGAGGACTCATCGTCGATCCGGCAAGGCTATTGCCGATGTTGCCGTCGCTCACGCCGGTCATCCGAAACGGCCGGTGATGTAGTCATCCGTTTTGCGATCCTTCGGCGAGGTGAATATCTGGCTCGACGGGCCAATTTCAACCAGTTCGCCCATGAACATGAATCCGGTGACATTGGACACCCGGGCCGCCTGCTGCAGATTGTGCGTGACGACCACGATGCAGTACTTTTCGCGCAGCGCCTGCAAGGTCTCCTCGACGCGCAGAGTCGAGATCGGATCGAGCGCAGCCGTGGGTTCATCGAGAAGCAAGACCTCGGGTTGCACCGCGATGGCGCGCGCGATGCACAGCCGCTGCTGCTGCCCTCCCGAAAGGCTGCGGCCATCCGCGTTCAGCTTGTCCTTGACCTCATCCCAAATGGCGGCATCGCGCAAGGCGGATTCGACACGCACTTTGAGATCGGCGCCGCGAACACCTCCGGCCAGGCGCAAGCCAAAGGCCACGTTCTCGAACACCGACATGGGGAATGGCGTGGGCTTCTGAAACACCATGCCGACCCGATAACGAAGCTCGGCGACATCAACGGAAGGCTTTAGGATATCGCTTCCGCCGATCAGCACTTCGCCTTCTGCCCGCTGCTTGGGGTACAGCGCATACATCCTGTTCATCACCCGCAACAGGGTCGATTTACCGCAGCCTGAAGGGCCGATGAAAGCGGATATCGAGCGGTCAGCCAGCGTCATGTTGATGTCGTGCAGGGATTGCACGGCGCCGTAGTAGAAATTCAACGAGCGAACCTCGATTTTCGGCGGCCCTGAGTCCGGCGCCGGCTCCGCCGCCACCGCCGTGGGCAGACGCATTTTTAGATGCTTCGGCGGCTTGGTCGACGGGATCAACGACCGGATCCTCGTTCGGCCTGCAGCAATGCCAGCAACACGCGGGCGGAAATACTCAGCAGCAGGATGGTCACCGTGATGATCAATGCGCCTGCCCACGCCAGGTCCTGCCAGTCCTTGTAGGGGCTCAACGCAAACGTAAAAATCACCACGGGCAAATTCGCCATGGGAGCGTTCAAATTGGTGCTCCAAAATTGGTTATTGAGCGCGGTGAACAGCAGCGGCGCCGTTTCTCCGCTGATGCGCGCGATGGCGAGCAGCAGCCCGGTTACGATACCGCTACGCGCCGCCGGATACAGCACGCTCAATGTCGTGCGCCACGGATAGGCACCCAACGCCGCCGAGGAATCCTTCATGCCGATGGGCACCAGATTCAGCATGTCTTCGGTGGTTCTCAAGGTGACCGGGATCGCCAGGACTGCCAGTGCCAGCGCGCCGGCGATGGCTGAAAAATGGCCCATCCGCACCACGACAATCTCATAGATAAACAGGCCGATGATGATTGACGGCGCACTCAACAGGACATCGTTGATGAAGCGGATGACCATGCTCAAGCGGGAATTCCTGCCGTATTCCGCGAGGTAAGTCCCCGCAAGCACGCCGATCGGAGAGCCGATCAAGATTCCCAGCAGCGTCATCACGCCGCTGCCGTAGATTGCATTGAGCAGACCCCCCTGGCTGCCGGGAGGCGGGGTCATCTGGGTAAATACGCGCCCGGACATGCCCGCCACCCCATGCGATATCAGGGTCCAGAGGATCGCGGCCAGGCAGGCAAGACCGGTAAGGGTGGCGATCACGGACAGCGACAGAAAAGTGCCGTTTTTGATCTTGCGCAGCAGGCGCCGATTCATACGACGGCACCCGTGCGGCGTTCGAGCCGGCGCAGCATGGCCTGTGCCAAAGCGATCACGGTGAAAGTGATGAGAAACAGCAGGAGTCCCAGAGAAATGAGCGAAGAGGTGTACAGATCTCCCACCGCTTCGGTGAACTCGTTGGCGATCGCGGAAGAGATGGTCGTGCCCGGCGCCAGCAAGGAAGAACTGATGCGATGCGCATTGCCGATGACGAATGTCACCGCCATGGTCTCGCCGAGCGCACGCCCCAGGCCCAACATGACGCCGCCGACGATGCCCACCCGCGAATGCGGCACGACCACGTTCCAAATGACTTCCCAAGTCGTTGCGCCGAGTCCGTAGCCGGATTCCTTCAGCATCGGCGGGACCGTATCGAAGACATCGCGCATGGTGGCGGCAATGAACGGCAGCACCATGATGGCGAGCACTACCCCCGCCGTGAGGACGCCGATGCCGTAAGGCGGTCCCCTGAACAAGTGCCCGACGGCGGGAATGTCCCCGAGATTGCGGATCAGCCAGGGTTGCACGTGCCGCTGCAGCACCGGTGCGAGAACGAATAAACCCCAGATTCCAAATATGATGCTGGGTACCGCCGCCAGCAGTTCCACGGCGACGCCGATCGGCCGCTTCAGCAGGGGCGGACACAGCTCCGTCAGGAACAGGGCGATCCCGAATCCGGCCGGCACCGCCAGAGCCATGGCGATGAGCGAGGTCACCACCGTACCGTAGATCGGCGCCAGCGCGCCGAACTGGTCGGTGACCGGGTTCCAAACCTCGCGCGAGACGAATGAGAGTCCGAAATGCGACAGTGCCGGCGCGGCGCCGCGCAACAGCGAGACGGCTACACCGCCCAAGATCAACAGCACCAGGAGCGCGGCGATGAACGTGGCCGAGCGGAATATTCTCTCGAAAACCAGCTGCTTTGCGGCGTGTCCCGGATCTATGATCGCCACGATGTCAGTTCCGCTCCCGCCATAAGATCGAGCCCGGCAGCACTTGCTGCCGGGCCCAACCGTATCTTAACCACCTAAATCTTGGCTAGCTAATCCGCAAAGACGCTTACTGGCCGCTGTACACCGGCCGGCCGCCCGACGTGATTTGCGAAGCCCAGGTCTTCTTCACCTGGGCGATCAAGGCTGCGGGCAGCGGTACATAGTCAAGTTCGGCCGCCATGGTAGCGCCATCCTTGTAAGCCCACGCAAAGAACTTCAACGCCTCGTTGACGGGCGCCGCATCATCCGGCTGCTTGTACACGAGAATGAAGCTCGCCCCGGTGATCGGCCAGCTCTTCGCACCGGGTTGGTCGGTCAAAATGAGATAATAACTATCCGCTCCCACCCAATCGGCAGTTGCCGCCGCGGCCTGGAAGGACTCGGTGCTCGGGGCTACGGCATTGCCGGCCTTGTTGGTGAGCGTGGTGAAGGACATCTTGTTCTGCTTGGCGTATGCATACTCGACATAGCCGATGGCCCCGTCGGTCTGGGTGGTCATGTTCGCCACCCCCTCGTTGCCCTTGGCGCCGATTCCCACCGGCCATTGCACCGAGGTGTTGGCGCCGATGTTGGACTGAAACTTGGCGCTCGACTTGGACAAATAGTCTGAGAACAGAAAGTTCGTTCCGGATCCGTCCGAGCGATACACGGGCGCAATAGCCGTGCTGGGCAGCGTCAACTTCGGATTGAGCTTCTTGATCGCCGGATCGTTCCATGCCGTGATATCGCCCAAATAGATGCTCGCCACCGTTGCGCCGTCCAGATGCAATTGACCCGGCGACACGCCCTTGATGTTCACGACCGGCACGACACCACCGATGATCATCGGGAACTGGATCAGGCCCGAGGACTTCAGATCATCGGGCTTCAACGGCATATCCGAGGCACCGAACGTCACGGTCTTTGCCTTGATCTGTTTGATGCCGCCTCCGGACCCGATGGACTGATAGTTGAGACCGACACCGGTCAGTTTCCTGTAGGCGTCCGCCCACTTGGCATAGATCGGGTAGGGAAATGTTGCACCGGCCCCGGAGATATCGGCGGCAGAAGCCGCAATACTCAACGACGCTGCGACGCCCAGTATCAAAAGGCGTTTATATATTTTCATTGATGGCCGCTCCAGTTGAATCATCCGCCCGGCGTTTTTGGGCCTTGAGGCTTGGCGGAGATTATCTGGATGAAATGTGACAGTTTTGTGACAGACTAATGGAAACAGCCACTTAGCCGCCAAAGTGCCCGGCGCCGGGGTTCCCAAGCCTGTGCAAATAGTGTCGAAAGTCACTATTCGAAAGTGACCAAAGTCACTTCCCGGCGGAACCGCCCCCGGCGCAGCATCGGGCAATGATTTGCAGCAGTTCTTCTGGTTTCTAAAGTGACGGCGGTTGCCGGCGGCAAGCACGCGGTGATTCGCGTGGTCATTGCGGAAGATCAAGCCTTGGTCCGCAGGGGAACGGCACTCATGTTGTCCATGGCGCCCGACATGGAGTGCGTTGGTCAGGCGAGCAATGGCGACGAAGCGGTCAAGCTGGCGCTGGCTCTGCGCCCCGACATTGTGCTCATGGATCTGCACATGCCGATCAAAGGCGGCGTAGCCGCGACACGTGAAATTACTCTGGCGCGGCCGGATACCCAGGTGTTGGTGCTCACGACATTGGATGATGATGAAACGGTTTTCGAAGCGGTGCGAGCGGGCGCGCAAGCCTATCTTCTAAAAGATGCCAGCGAGGATGAATTGTTGGAAACCATTCGCGCACTGCGTCGCGGCGAATCGCGGCTCACGCCCCAGATTGCCAGAAAAGTGATGGATCAGTTCCGGCATCTTGCGCTTGCCCGCCATTCATACGGTTCAACGATCGAAAAGCCGGCGCCGCCGGCGCCCGATGCGCCCGGCGGCGATGGCCTCTCAACGGAGGATCTCACCGATAAGGAGGAGCGGGTTCTCCGGCTCATCACGGATGGCTGCAGCAATCGACAAATCGCCCAAGCAATGGCTCTGGCCGAGGGGACCGTAAAAAATTATGTCAGCCGCATCATGAGCAAGCTGCATGCCAATACCCGAACGCAGCTTGCCGTTCGCGCGCACGGCAGCGCTTCTTTAGGCACACCATGTCCGTCGTCGAAATTGCGCTAAAGCGTCCCTACACCGTGGTCGCCACGCTGATTCTCATCACCCTGATGGGCGTCGGCGCCGCATTGCGAATGCCCATCGATATTTTCCCGGAAATCGACATTCCTGTGGTGGCGGTCGTCTGGACCTACAACGGGATGAGCGCCCGTGACATCCAGAACCGTATTTTGACGCTGCACCAGCGGCAGCTTGCCTCGCTCGTGGACGACATCTCACGCATCGAGGCCATCAGTTATGAAGGCGTCGGGGTGGAGAAGATCTACCTTCACGAAGGCGCTGACGTGACGCGCGCCGTCTCGCAGCTCGCCAGCAGCGCGCTGGTGGTGCTGAAGTACATGCCACCGAATATCACCCCGCCACTGGTATTGCGCTATGGCGCGACCGATGTGCCGATCATCCAGCTCAGCCTTTCGAGCAAATCCCTCCCCGACACGAAGCTCAATGACCTCGGTCAGAACATCATTCGTCCGGCGCTCGCAGTGGTTCATGGGGCCGAGGTGCCCTACCCCTACGGCGGCAAACCGCGCGTAATCATGGCCGACCTGGACTCGGCCGCCCTGCAGGCGCGTGGTCTGTCGGCATCTGATGTGAGCTCCGCCTTGCAACATCAGAACGTCATTTTGCCGGCGGGCGACGTGAAGATCGGGGACAAGGATTACACCTTGGCCATGAACAACTCGCCGGATGTCATCGAATCCATCAATGCCTTCCCCATCAAGCAAGTCGATGGGCGAACGGTATTCATGCGCGACGTGGCACATGTTCACGACGGATTTCAGGTTCAGACGAATTCCGTGTCCGTCAATGGAACTCCCGGCGCGCTGATGACGATTCGCAAAACCGGCGGCGTGTCGACGCTTGCCGTCATCGACGGCGTGCGTGCGGCTCTGCTCGACATCAAAAAGGTCTTGCCCAAGGATGTGACCGTCAAGGCCCTGTTCGATCAGTCGGTGTTTGTGAAGGGGGCGCTGAACAGCGTGCTGCTGAGTGCCTGTATGGCGGCCGCCCTGACCGCGCTGGTCATCATCTTGTTTCTGGGCAATGTCCGCCTGTCCGTGATCATTCTCGCTGCGATACCGTTGTCCATCATCACGGCCGTTCTGTTCATCAATCTCACCGGACAGACGCTGAATACCATGACCTTGGGCGGATTTGCCCTGGCGATCGGCATTCTCGTCGACAATGGGACCGTGGTCATCGAGAACATCGAGCGCCACGTCGCGATGCGTGAACCACTGCATCAGTCAATTGTGGAGGGCGCCGGCGAGGTGGCGATACCCACCTTTTTGTCCACGCTTTGCATTTGCATCGTCTTCGTACCGGTGTTTTTACTTCAAGGCACCGCAAAGTACCTGTTTTCACCGCTGTCGCTCTCCGTAATCGGCGCGTTGTTGGCGAGCCTGGCACTGTCATTCACCATGGTCCCGGTGCTGTTCAATTACCTGATGCGTCGCGCGGTGCATGAATTCTCGGCGGAACCGACCCACAGGCCGGCAAAAGAGGATGCCCTCCGCAAGAATCCGCTGGTCAGATTCCAAGCCGGCTTCGAACGGGGCTTCGAGAGACTCCGGGAGCGCTACCGCGATACGCTGTCTTGGGCACTTTCGCAGGCGCGCCAGACTGTGACGGCTTTCATCGTCTTGATGGTGGTGTCGGCGCTGCTGTTTCCCATACTGGGACGCGACTTCTTTCCGCAAGTGGACGCGGGGCAGATGCGCCTGCATGTCAGGGCGCCTGCGGGAACGAGGCTGGAGAAGACCCAGCAGTACTTTGCCGAGGTCGAGTCGCAGATTCGAAAGCTCGTCGGCAACGAACAAATCGATGTGATGCTGGATAACATTGGATTGCCGTATAGCGGCATCAATATCGCCCTGAGCGACTCAGCCACGGTGGGACCGATGGACGGCGAGATATTGATCTCATTGAACAAGAAACATACCCCCACGGCAAAACTCATCGCCATGCTGCGCCGGGAGCTGCCCGCGCGCTTTGCCGAACTTCAGTTCTTCTTTCAACCCGCGGACATCGTCGACCAGGTTCTCAATTTTGGACAGCCGGCGCCCATTGATGTGAGAGTTTCGGGGCCGGATCAGGACGCTGCCTTTGCTCTGGCGTCGCAGATTGCCCAGGCTTTGCGCGGGGTCGCGGGAGTGGTGGATTCCCACGTTTTTCAAGTGCCCAATGCACCGGCTCTCACGGTGGACATGGATCGGGCTCTGGCGACCCAGACGGGTGTGACGCAGCAAGAGGCGGCCAATAACGTCTTGGTGGCGACGAACTCAAGTGCGCAAACGGCGCCCAATTTCTGGGTGGATCCGCGCAATAGCGTCAGCTATCCGCTGGTGGTCCAAGTCCCAACCTATCGAATCCGCTCCTCGCAGGATTTGCAGACGATGCCCGTGACCTCCGCGGCAGGCGCTGCGTCCGGGCAGCTTCTCCTGAATCTGGCATCGTTTGGCCGCGAGGCGGTCCCGATGGTGACCTCGCAGCTGAACATCCGCCCGGTTTTCGACGTGCATGCCGATGTGCAGGGGCGGGACCTCTTTGCCGCGGCCCAAGACATCGACAAGGTTTTGAAACAACACCGCCCGGATGCCTCAAAGGCTTTGACCGTAACCTTGAGCGGTCAGGTAGAAACCATGCGCGAGAGCTATACCGGATTGTTCACCGGCATCGCACTCGCGATTATTCTCGTGTACCTATTTCTGGTCATGAACTTCCAGAGCTGGATTGATCCGCTCATCGTTCTGATGGCGGTTCCGTTTGCCTTGGGCGGCGTGCTGTGGATGCTGTTCCTCTCGCAGACCCCCATGAGCGTACCGGCCCTGATGGGGACGCTCATGTGCATCGGATTGACCACGGCGAACAGCATTTTGGTGGTCAGCTTCGCCAACCAGCGCATGGCGCTCGGCGACGACCCGTTGCGCGCGTCAATCAGCGCCGGCTACACCCGTCTGCGGCCGGTTCTCATGACGGCTGGGGCGATGATCCTCGGCATGGTCCCCATGGCCTTGGGCATAGGTGAAGGTGGCGAACAGAATGCGCCACTGGGCAGAGCGGTGATTGGCGGACTGCTGTTCGCGACATTTGCAACTCTGATCTTCGTACCCACGATGTACAAATTGTTGCGCCGCCGACCGGCGGCCGTCACTGATTCGGACATTAAAGGCAGCGCCAATGCAATCGCATGACTCAGAACATCCCCAATCGCCGCCGCCGCTGAGCGAGAAGTCCTCTCACAGTCGGTATCCGGACAATGTGTCGCGCAGCGAGGACGACGAAGTATCGACGAGCTTTTCCGCGCAGACCGGTCAGCGCACGAAAAGAGCGGTGGGCATTGCCGCGACGTTCTTGCTGGTCTGTTTCGTGGCCGTGATTCTCGTCCGCTATTTTCACGCGCACGCGGTTGCGAAGGCCGGGGAAACCGCTTTTGCGGCCCCGCCGCCGGTGGATGTCGTCATCGCCCGACCCGCGACCGCGGGTCAGGACCTGGTCCTCCCGGGGGAGACGGCGGCGTGGTTTGAAACGACGATTTACGCGCGGGTCAACGGCTATGTCGCCAAGTGGCTGGTGGACATCGGCGATCACGTCAAGAAAGGCCAACTGCTTGCGACAATCGAGACACCGGAACTCGACGCCGAGCTGCAAGCAGCGCGAGCTCAACTGAAGGCATCGGAGGCGCAGGTTCAAGCGCGCAGGGCTGAAGCCGAATTCAGCAAGACGACCAATGAGCGCTGGCGCGATTCGCCCAAAGGGGTTGTGTCCGAACAAGAGCGGGAGTCGAAGAAGGCGGACTACGAAAGTTCAGAGGCGCGCCTCTATGCAGCCGACGCGCAGGTCAATCTGGATAAGTCCAAAGTCGATCAATACAACGCGTTGACCGAATTCAAGCAGGTCAAGGCGCCCTTTGACGGAACCGTCACCGAACGCAAGATCGATATCGGCAATCTCGTGACGGCCGGCAGCGGATCGACGACCACGCCGATGTATCGCATGGCGCAGACCGATCCATTGCGCATTTTCGTCGATGTTCCACAAAGCGCCGCCGGAGAATTGATGAAAGCGGGAGTGCCGGCGGAAATACGCGCGACCGGCGCGGTGGGCGGGGTTTTTTCGGGTGCGATCGCCCGCTCCGCGCAATCCATCAACGCGCAAGCCCGCACCATGCGGGTGGAGGTGGATATGCCCAACGCCACTCATGCTCTGGTGCCCGGCATGTATGTCAACATCGCTTTTCGGCTGCCGCCCCGCGGGCTGGTCGAAGTTCCCGCGGCCGCATTGATCTTTCGCGCAAGCGGCACTCAAGTGGCCAAAGTCGCCGCCGGCGGCAAAATTCAATTCGATGATGTCGTCATCGCCCGCGATAACGGCAGCCTGGTCGAACTGCTTTCCGGTGTGCGGCCCGGCGACAAGCTGGTATTGAACATCAGCAGCCAGATTTCATCGGGCCAGGCGGTCGCCGTGAATGAGCCCGAAGCGGCCGATAAACCCCTGCGCGCGCAGTCGGCAAGTCAGTGAAAGCGCCACGACTGGTCGTTCTTGGAATGTTGGCCGGATTGGCCGCCTGTGCGGCGGGACCGAACTACCGTACGCCGCCCGCGGATGCGCCGGCGAGTTTCGCGGCGGCCGCCGGGCCCAAGTCTCTTGGCCCGGACGCCACGCCTAAGCCCCCTCCTGCGGATTTGGCGGCGTGGTGGCGCGCATTGAATGACGCGGAACTGGACTCGCTGGTCGAGCGCGCCGTCAAGTCCAACCTGGACCTGGAAATCGCGCTGGACCACCTGCAGCAGGCACGCACCTACGAGGCGGCCGTCCTCGGACACGCCTTGCCGGACGTCGACGCAAGCGCCGCCGCCGGGCGCGGCACCGGAAGCGACCTCACCAAGGGACGCGCGGATCCGGGACTTCGGTCCGCGGATACCGGAACGGGTCTGCAGCAGATCAACACGATTGCAGGTTTCGACGCCGTGTGGGAGCTCGATATCTTCGGCAAATACCGGCGCGAGTTCGAGGCGGCACGGGCCGACACTGAAGCGGCGCGCGCCGCGCGCTACGAGGTCCTGACTGTTGTCGTGGCCAATGTGGTGCGTGCCTACGTGGATCTGCGGGGCTTTCAAGTTCGCGCGAGTATCCTGCACAAGGCAACCGATGTGCTGCGCGAGTCGCTGCGCATCGTCAGTATTCGCTATGAGCGCGGCATCACCAACGAGCTCGACGTGGCCCTGGCGACCCGCGAACTCGCCACGTTGGAAGCGCAGATTGCACCCGTTGAAGCCGAGGCGAATGCGGCGCAGTACACGCTTGCGGTCCTGGTCGGCGAATATCCGGAGAACATGGTTCAAGAGCTCTCGAAACCGGACCTCATTCCTTCGATGCCCGCGCCCGCCGCCCCGGGCGTGCCTCTTGATCTGTTGAAGCGGCGGCCGGACATTCAGCAGGCGGAACGCGAGCTCGCGGCATCGACCGCGCGCATCGGTGTCGCAACCGCCAACCTCTTTCCTCAGGTCGCTCTCGTCGGCTCGATCGGCAGCCAGGCACAGGGCTGGGGAACGATTCCGGGCGTCGGCAAACACATCTGGTCCTTCGGACCGGGAGCGGTGTGGCCGCTTCTGGACTTCGGCGCATTGGATGCGCAGGTGGACATTGCCCATTTGGCCGCTCGCGCGAGCATGGTGAACTACCGCAAGACCATCTTGAACGCCGTGCAGCAAGTGGATACATCGCTCGACGCCTATGAGGCGCAACAGGTCCGCATGGAGAAGTTGAGCTCCGCGATGCTGGCGGGCGAGCGCGCCGTTGATCTGGCGACCCAGCGGTACAATCGCGGCCTCACCGATTTTCTCAACGTCGTCGATGCCGAACGCGAATTCTACGATTTGCAAGAGCAGTATGCGGTGGCGCAGGTGACCCAGGGCGAACAGTTCGTGCAGCTTTACAAAAGCCTCGGCGGCGGCTGGCAAAACTATCAGGCCGTCCCGGCCATCCGCCGGCCGCAACCGGCCATCATCGCCGCGTTCCGACGTGCGCTCACGAGTTCGGCGCCATGACCTGCGATTTAATGATGTTCTAACGGCACTCTAATGCGAACGCTGTGAAATGCCATTGAGGAAATTCCGTTGCGAATACTCATGGTCGAAGATGATCGCAAGCTCGCCGAGTTCGTCGCTCGCGGGTTGCGGGCTGAGCGATTTGCCGTTGATCTCGCGGCAAACGGTCGCGAAGGCGAGAGCTATGCCCACGCCTATGACTATGATCTGCTCATTCTGGATCTCATGCTTCCGCAGTTGAGTGGTACGGAACTGCTGCGCCGCGTGCGCAGATCCCATGCATCGCTTCCGGTTCTGGTGCTTACCGCTCGAGATGCCATCGAGGACAAAGTGATGCATTTCGAGGCGGGTGCGGACGACTATCTGACCAAGCCCTTTGATTTCGCAGAGCTGTTGGTGCGGATCAAAGCCCTGTTGCGGCGCACGCCGGTCGAGAGAACCGATGTGCTGCGCATTGCCGATCTGGAACTGAATAGGCTGACCCAACTGGTGCGGCGCGACGGCCGTCGGATCGAGCTGACGGCGAAGGAATTCGCACTATTTGAATATCTCCTGTGCTCGCCAGGCCGCGTCTTCTCCAGAACCATGATTCTCAATCATGTCTGGGACCAGAGCTTCGAAGGCGTGACCAACATCGTGGACGTATACGTACGCTACCTGCGCAGAAAGGTCGACGAGCCGTTCCCGGTCAAGCTCATTCACACCGTGCGTGGGGTGGGATATTGCGTCCGTGAGACCGAGCCCGATCGGCACGTGGCGCTCGAATGAACTGTCGCTCACTCGCGTTCCGCTTGGGAGCCTGGTACACGCTGCTCCTGGGCGCCACTTTCATTCTCCTCGGGGCAGCCACTTTCTACGGCCTTCAAGAATATTTGCGCGCGAATCTGCGCGATTCGTTGAGCCGCCGCTCGACACAGGTAGAACGGATACTGACCCAGGCACCGGCCGTGGTGTCCAACATGACGATCGCGCAGGAGATCGAAATTCGTGTCGCTCCGGAATTCAACAATCGCTTTGTGCGGGTCACGCGTCTGCCGGCCACCGTGATTTATCGCTCCGGGCTGCCGGCGGATCGCAGCTTCAATCCGGCGAAGTTGAGCGCCGTTGCTCTACCAAACGCCGTGGGGACCGCGATCGTGGAGCAGCACCTCATGATTCGCACGACGCCGGTCACGGCGGCTTCGGGCGACTACCTGGTCGAATTGGGCGTCTCCGTTCAATCGATCGATGAGGGATTGGCGCGGCTGCTGGATCTGCTCGCGTTGCTTCTGCCGGTTCTCATCGTCTGCGCCGCGGGAGGCGGCTATTGGCTCGTGAATCGCGCATTGCGGCCGGTCGACCACCTATCGCAAACCGCCGAGCAGATGAGTCTGCAAAATTTGACGTTGCGGCTGCCCGTGGCGCCGAGCGGCGATGCGCTGGAGCGCCTTGCGATCTCCCTCAACAACATGCTGGGACGGCTTCGCGACTCCGTGCAAACCTCGCGCCGATTTCTAGCGGATGCCTCGCACGAGCTTCGCACACCGCTGACGGTGATCAAAGGCGAGCTGCAGGAACTGACCCGTGCGTCGCATTTGACCAAGGGCGACGTGCGCGAACGCGTGGGCAGCGTTCTGGAAGAGGTCGCCCGCCTGGAACACTTGGTGTCCGGACTACTGGTGTTGTCGCGGCTTGATGCCGGCGAGACGCGAAGCGATTGGGTCAACGTCGATTTGGCAGAATTGGCGTCGAACACCGCCGAGCACATGCGCCTGATGGCAGAGGATCGGGGCATCGAAATCGACCTGTCGGCACTGCGCAAGGCCGAGATTCTCGGGGACCGCGCACGGCTCAAGCAAATCATCGTCAATCTCCTTGATAATGCGATCCGCTTTACTCCCGTGGCGGTTGCGTGACCCTTGCGTACGGATTCGGATGACAGCGGCGCCGTCCTCGAGATATCGGACACCGGTATCGGCATTCCCGCCGCATCAATTGCCCAGGTATTCGATCGCTTCTTTCGGGTCGACGCAGCCCGATCCCGGGAAGACGGCGGCGCCGGGCTGGGGCTGTCGATTGTCAAATCCATCTGTACTGCCCACGGCGCAGAGATCGATGTGCAGAGCCTCATAAACAACGGTAGTAGTTTTCGCGTGAGGTTTCCCAGGCGCTCAATTGCGACGAATTCACCCCACGAAATCGACTCGGGACTGTCCCCGCCTTCCGGCAACGACTGCACTCATCTCTCGGTAGCGGCAATCCCGTTGACGACCATCGCGACGCCGGGGGCGCGAAGCGCGACGGTTTCCGCCATGTCGCGCTGCAAATCCGTGGCGACCAGCCCATTCAAGAAAACGATGCGGTCAGCGGTCTGAACCGTGAGCAGATTGGGTGGCTCCAATACGGGATACATGTCAAACAGAGCCCGCACCGCGGCGGTGATTTTGGCGTCTCTCTGACAACCGTCCGATCCGCATTTCGGGTTTATCGCGCAACCTTGGAGAACGCCGGCGAGAATGACCGCGAAGGCCAATGTGCAGAGATGCGAGTAACTGATCATTTCCGTGCTCCTTGTACTCACGAGATTTGGTTCCTGCCCACTCCCTCAGTACCTTAGCGCACCAACATTAGAGATCAGCGAAGCGCACATTAGAAACATCGTTCGAGTTCCAATGGGCTGCGAACGCATACGGGGTTGATCGCATGAGCGCGCCGCCGGCGCGGCAGTCTCTTCGCCCGAGACCCGATCGCGTCAGGCCTGATAATCGGCCGCCACGGTCTGATCGACGCGGGACTTGTCGGCGGCCATGGCGTTGAAAACCGGCGTCAAAACGACCACCACCAGGAGATTGAGGATCACGCTGTATACGGCGCTGTATCCCGGGAAGGTATGGTCTCCCACGTGCAGCGGATAGGTGTTCGTCAGTTTTACCGCGATGGCCATCCATGTTCCGGCAAACGTCCCGACCGCCCAGCCCGCCAGCAACGCCCAGGAATTGAACCAACGCGTATAGGCGCCGAGCATGACGGGAGGCAGCGTCTGAATGATCCAGATGCCGCCCAACAGCTGCAGCTGAACGGCGTATTGCGTGGGCACGAACAAAATGAATATCAGCGCGCCGACCTTGACGATCAGCGACGTCAATTTCGCGACATGAGATTCCTGCTTGTCGGTGGGGTTCTTGTTGATGAACTCTCGATGAATGTTGCGCGTGTACAGGTTTGCCGCGGCGATCGACATGATGGCCGCCGGTACCAGTGCGCCGATGCCGATCGCCGCGAACGCAACGCCCGCAAACCAGGCCGGGAAGCTGTGCAGGAGCAGCGCGGGCACGGCAAAATTATTGCCGAATTGCTTGAAGCCCGCGGCATATTGCGGAAGTTTGTCCACGCCGCTGGCGATCACGAAGAAACCGAACAGCGCGAGCAATCCCAGCATGAACGTGTAGCCCGGCAGCATCGCGGCGTTGCGGCGGATGACCTTGCCGCTGCTGGCGCTCAAGATGCCGGTCAGAGAATGCGGATACAGGAACAGCGCCAGCGCGGATCCCAAGGCCAGTGTGGCGTAGCCGCTGTACGAGCCGGTGGTATTGGGGCCCGGTACCGCCAACAGCAGCTTCTGCGCGGGCACCGATGAAAATATCTTGCCGAATCCTCCCAGCTCGTACGGAATGATGATGACCGCAGCGATCGCGGTGACGTAGATCAAAATGTCCTTGACGATGGCGATGGACGCGGGCGCGCGCAGGCCGCTGGAATAGGTGAATGCGGCGAGGATGACAAAGGCTATGAACAGCGGTAGATCCGCCATCAATCCGCTTCCGGAAATACCGAGCGCGCCGATGACCACCTGCAAGCCCACGAGCTGCAGTGCGATGTAGGGCATGGTCGCGACGATGCCGGTAATCGTGACCGCCAGCGCCAGCCAGCGGTTGCCGAAGCGGCCCTTGACGAAGTCACCCGCCGTGATGTAGCCGTGCTTGCTGCAGACGTTCCACAGGCGCCGAAAGATGAGAAACATCAATGGATAAATGATGATGGTGTAAGGCACTGCGAAGAACGCGACCGCGCCCGCGCCGAACGCGAGCGCCGGAATCGCGATGAAGGTGTAGGCCGTGTAGACGTCGCCGCCGACCAAAAACCAGGTAATGACGGTGCCGAAGCGCCTGCCGCCCAAGCCCCACTCGTGCAGCAGGTCGAGGTCGCCTTTACGCCAGCGGGCCGCCGCAAACCCCAGCCAGGTGATGAATCCAAACAGCAAGACGAAGATAGTCAGCGCAATCCAGTTCACGTCCTTCACGAGTGTTCCCCTGTGTCTGCCTTTTATTTATTCTTCGATGGCGAAATAGACGATTGCCGTGAATACGGCACTGACGATCACCCACAGCAGTTGGAACCAATAAAAGAACGGAATTCCGAACAGATAAGGCTCGGCCCTGTTGTATAAGGGCGGCCAAAGAGCGACTGCGAACTGCACGACGAAGAGCAGGTACCACCAGCTCCATCCACCGCGTTTCTTATCTGTGTTATTCATGGTGAGATCCCCTCCGGCTTCCCTGAAGGGTGATCCTACCCGTGTCGGTGGGCGCATGTCGAGAATGCGCTTCATCGCGCCCGGTTCTCCCGCTCAATCCGCTGCCTCAGGTCCCGCCCTGGGTTTTGACATCGGCATCCCTTACCGTTATATACAGCCAACTATAAGGAAGGGAGCATTTCCAATGACTGATGAAACACACCGCAACAGCAGCTTGCGCACCGTCGCACTGTTGGCAGGCACGGGAATCGGAGTACTGCAACTCAACGCGATCCATGCGGCGGAGTCGGAGTCGGCCGCCGACGCGCCGCCCAATCGCGATGCATTGGAACAGGTGACCGTATTCGGTCAGAAGGATTCCTACAAGCTCGACAAATCCGGCCTGACAAAGCTGGGCGTACCGCTCATCGATGTGGCACAGTCGATCAACACGATTTCCGCGCAGGAGATGCAGGACCGGGCGGTTATCGATCTTAACCAGGCTTTGAAGACCGTGCCGGGCGTCACCATCGGCGCGGGCGAATTCCGGTCCCTCGGCACAACGCCCACGATCCGCGGCTTCGTCGCACGCACCGACATGTTTGTGGACGGCATCCGAGACTACGGCAACTACTACCGCGATCCCTTCAACCTCGAGGCCATCGAAGTCCTCGAAGGACCCGCGGGCGTCGTCTTTGGCCGCGGTTCGACGGGTGGCGTGATTGAACAAGACAGCAAACTGCCGAGGCTGCAACCACTCATCGCGGGAACCCTCACCGGTGGAACCGACAGCACCCGGCGCGCAACCATCGATGTCAACGAGCCGCTGACCGGCTTCGGTGAAGGTGCGGCGTTCCGGATCAATGCCATGGGTCACAAGGCGATGGTCACCGATCGGAACGACGTCGAGGACTCTCGCTACGGCTTTGCGCCGAGCTTTTCGCTCGGGCTCGGGACGCCGACGCGCCTGACGCTCGCCTACTTTCGTCAATACAACGACGACATCCCGGACTACGGATTGCCCTACCTTGGCACGCAGCCGGCGCAGGTTCCGCGCGACAATTATTACGGCTTTCGCGATGACTTCTTGCACACGCTCACCGATGTCGCGACATTCAAGGTGGAGCACGACTTCTCTGACGCCGTCACGATCCAGAATCAGGCCCGTTACGCGCGCTATTCGCGCGATTTCCGCTTCACCGAGCCCTTGATCGCCGCCACGGTTCCCGCGACCACGCCGCTTACGGCGGTAACCGTCACCCGCAACGACAACACGGGCCGAAGCGTCGATTCATTGCTCTGGGACCAGCTCAACGTGACCATTCACTGGTCGATAGGCGGCATTGACAATATTTCCGTGGTTGGCATCGAGGGCGGGCACGAAAGAGCCGCGCCGGAGTTCGACAACAGCAGCGGCGTGCCCACCTCGCCTTTGCTCAACCCGAACGAAAACCTGGATTTCACGGCAACCCGCACTTTCCCGCGCTACAAGACGCACCTGACCGCCAACAGCGTTGCACCGTACGTCATCGACACGCTGAAATTCAATGCGGCGTGGGAGGCGACGATCGGTCTCAGGTACGATCATTTCGCCGTCGACTACAACGATGCCAACTTTTCGACCACCGCGCCCGGCGTCGTCGTCAAGGCCGACCATATCGAGCACACCGACAACATGGGCAGCTACCGTGGGGCGCTGACCTACAAACCGGCTGCCAACGGCTCCATTTACCTCGCCTTCGGAACCTCGTTCAACCCTTCGGCGGAAGACCTGTCATTGATCAGCAGCTCGCGCTCCTTCTCGCTGAACAACGCCAACCTCGATCCCGAGAAGAACCGGACATACGAACTCGGCACGAAATGGGCGGTGGTCGATGGTCATCTCAATGTGAGCGCGGCGATATTCCGTCTCGAGAAGGAAAACGCCCGCGTGCCGGACCCCACCAACGTCCTGCTCAACATTCTCGGCGGCTCGCAACGCGTCGATGGCGCTGAACTGCGCGCGGAAGGCCAGCTGACCGCCAAGTGGCGCATCGATGCCGGCTATGAGTATCTCGACGGCAAGCAGACCGGATCAACCAAGGGGGCCGCACCCGTCGGAGCGCCGCTCATGAACACGCCGAAGCATGCGCTCACGTTTTGGAACGTCTATCAAATCTTGCCGCGGTTCGAGGTGGGCGGCGGCAGCCGCTTCGTCTCCTCGCAGTTCACGCAGAACGTTCCGCCCATCAAGACAGTGCCGGGGTTCTGGACGTTCGATGCCATGGCCAAGTACGCCTTCACCGCGAACATCGCCGCACAGCTGAACGTCAACAATCTGACCAACCGGTATTACTACGACCAGCTGCACTTTTTCCACGTGGTTCCCGGTGAGGGTCGTACCGCATTGCTGAGCCTTAATGTACGCTACTGATGCATGGTACTGACCATTCCCGGACTCCTGAGCGCGGCGCAAGTCGCCGAATTCCGGCAGGCGCTCGGAAGCGTCGAGTGGATCGACGGAAAAGCCACCGCCGGATACCTCTCGAGCCGTGCCAAGAATAATGAGCAGGTTCCTGAGGGACATCCGCTGGGCCGTCGTCTCGGCAATGTGATCCTCGAGGAACTCGACAAGAATGAGAGCTTCATCAGCGCGGCGCTGCCGCTGCGAGTTCTCCCGCCACTGTTCAACCGCTACACCGGTGGGCGCTCCTACGGCGACCATATCGACGGTGCTGTGCGGCCCATAGCGGGCACCCCATTCCGCGTTCGTACCGACCTCTCCGCAACCCTCTTTTTGGCTGACCCCGCAGAGTACGACGGCGGCGAACTTGTGATCGGTGAGGCCGGAGACGAAAAAAAGGTGAAATTGCCTGCCGGTGACCTGGTTCTGTACAACGGCGGCACCGTTCATCGCGTGATGCCGGTTACGCGGGGTGTGCGACTGGCTGCATTCTTCTGGGTACAGAGCATGGTGAGGGACGAGACTCAACGCACGATTCTTTTCAACTTCGACAACGCCCTGCAGCAGCTCGGCCGTACCGGTGCGGATCACGAGGCATGCGTACGCCTGGCGGGGGTCTATCACAACCTGCTTCGCCAGTGGGCTGACTCCTAGCCTGCCCCTCATGCCGCGGCTGCACTATGATTGGGGTTAGAGGTGACCCCATGTCCATGCCAACTGTGCGATTTCGCATCGACTTCAACCGGGACGAGGCCATTGGCCCCGGGAAAATTGCGTTACTGGAAGCCATTGCCAAATGCGGTTCGCTGTCGCAGGCAGCCCGGGATCTCGGCATGAGCTACAGCCGTGCCTGGCAACTGCTGGACAGCACCAACACGGCGTTTGTCGACAAGGTCGCTGTCATGAGCAAAGGCGGCCGCGGCGGCGGCGGCGCCAGCATCACGGCGTTTGGGCACGCGCTGATCGGCAGCTACCGAGCGTTCGAAAAGGATGTGCAGGCGCGCGCAGCGCGGCATTTTCGGCCGATTACGAGCCATGCGCGCCAAGCGCAAGCGCGAACCAGACGATCGCCGGTCATGCGATTGAGCGATCGCTGAACCGAAAATGCGGTTCATGGCTTTCGGCCATGAACCGCATTCAAAGGAAGGCAGGTAAAGCGCTTAGAAGGTAAAGCGAACGCCTACCATCGGCGTCCAATCATTCGTGAACAGATAGCCGTTGGAGAGGCCGTTCTGAATCAGCGAATAGTTGACGCCGGCATAGGTGTCGAATCGCTTGGTCCAATGATAGTCGGCCACCAGGGATCCATCGTGCAACTCGCCGGCGCAGGTTGCGGCGCTGTTGTTGGTGCAGCCGTTGGCATTGTTGCTCTTCTGGTTGTACTGGTAGTACGCGGCCGACAGATCCAACTGCGGAATCGGCGAATAGCGCACGCCGGCCCATGAAATCTGCAATATTCTCTGGATACTGAACGCCGTGTTGTTGACGATGGCGAGAACGTAGCCGCCGATGTCCGTCGTTCCGGCAGGAACCTGGTGTGCGGTATTGTTGAACTTGATGCGCTCCCATCCGGCATACAGCTTGATGGGCACCCACTCCTTCATGTCATATCGAGTCAGGAAGCTATAGCCGGTATTGTCGGAAATGGTGGCGGCCAGCGAGTTGCTCGGCGAGTAGCCCAGGGCCGGCAATGTAGCGACTTGGGCGGCGGTCAGCGAAGCAGCCGCAACTGCACCATGTATTTTGCCGTAGATGGCATCCACCGAGAGGCCGGCGATATCGGCGCCGACGCTCGCTTCGTTGGAGTTTTCAGGAATATATCCGTCGCTGCCGAACTCATGAATGAACGCTACATGCGCCACACCGACATTGAGCACGTACTTGATCGATGAATCGAAGATTCTGTCCTGGGTGTCGCCGAAACCGCCCGCGGTTCCCTGCAGCGAAATGGGGGAAAATGCGTTCGATTGCAGCTGCGGATCGTACTTGGACAGCGCTTCGGACTGGAGGGTGTTCTGGCGGCCAAAGGTCAGCGTGCCGAAAGTCACGGAGCTCAAGCCCGCATAGGCCGCACCCTGGAACGGTTGGCCGGCGCGGCTGGAATCGCCCGCGGAAATCTTGGTGGCCGTTGTCCGGCCATTGTTGTTGACCAAAGAGCCCGGTCCGTCCGTCAGCCTTCCTGAGGTGGGATCAAACCCCGTTTCCAAGCGGAATACGCCGGTCAAGTCGCCCCACAGCGGCTCGACGCCCGAGAGTCCGACCTTCGATTGGCTCAGGCCGTTCGGACCCGCCGAGAGAATCGAATGATTGCTGAAGCTCTGAATGAAATAAGGCAACCCGGGAGACCACGTCTGGCTGAGCGGCGCGCCGTGGGTCATGTACGCAATGCCTGCGTCAATGGTGCCGTACAGCGTGACGCCGGCAAAAGTCAGCGAGGGCGCGTCTTTGCTCTTTGCCGGTGCGGCGGCGCTGGGACTCGCGGAACTCGGCGATGCAACCTTAGCGGGTCCGCTCAGCTGATCGATCTTCTGCTGCATCGCCCGTACTTGATCCTTGAGCGCTTGAATATCCGAAGCATTGTCAGCAAGCACAATCGCCGGGGCAGCACCGAGGGCGATGCTGGCGCCCATGGCGGCCAGTACTGACTTGCGCAGATTGAAATTAAACATTGCGTTGACTCCCGCGGTTTTCGATTGTTGGATTTAATCGACGTATTGTTACATCAATGTGACACTTTCTTTAGTCCGTAATTTTGGCGGCTCTCGGACTTACCCTTACATATATCACATACGTCACAAACATCAACTAATCATTGTGGCGTTTTCACAACAGAAGATCATGCGCGATTCGGGCCGTCGCGGCGCCGCGGCCGAGGCCTGATCAGGTGCGTGCGCGGGATTTAAACGCCAGCGCAGTGCGGGTGTTGGCGTGCAACTTTTGCATGATGCGGCTGACGTAGTTCTTGACGGTGCCCTCGGCCAAAAACATCGCAGCGGCGATTTGCCGATTGCTCATGCCCTCCGCAATGAGGCGAAGCACTCTCTCCTCTTTATCATTCAACGATTCAGTACTTGATTGGTTTTCGTCCACGGCGGGCACGTCCCTTGCCGCATGGTTCGCACCTCCCGCCAGGCGGCGAAACTGATCCATGACCTTGCGTGCGATCTGGGGCGTCAAGCGCGACTCCCCGCGCCGCAGCGCGCGAATGGTGTCGAGCAGTTCCTGCTCCGTGACATCTTTCAACAAATAACCCAACGCTCCGGCTCGCACCGCTTGGAAAACCGTTTCGTCATCATGCAACGTGGTGAGGACCAGCACCTGAGTGCCGGGCAATGTCCGCGTGATCTCGCGGGTCGCTGCCACGCCGCCCTGCCGCGGCATGTGCAGATCCATGAGCACCACGTCGGGACGCAGTTGTGCCGCCATGGCAACCGCTTGTAATCCATCGCAGGCTTCGCCGACGACCTCCATGTCCGGCTGCATGGATATCAGCACGGAGGTGCCGCGTCTCACCAGTGCCTGATCTTCTGCGATCAGGATGCGCACTCGCCGTGCGGAAGCCGCTTCTTCGGTGGACATGGATGTGCTCGCGAAACCGCTCGGTGCTGATTTCTTGCTATTCTGAGCCATTCCATGGTCAGTCCGCACCCGTTGGGTTTCCCGAGACAGATGCTGCGGGACTTGAATCCGCGGCACAGTCTGGTTGCCGGCATCATCTGGCTGGTCGTTGCGCTGGCGGCCAGCTTTGCGATTGCGGCATCACTTTGGGCCGGCCGCGTCGCCCGAGAAATCGTCGTGCAACAGCACGTGCGCAGACTGGTGCTCGAAACCGATCAACTCGGATCGGACCTGGGCCAGGCGGTGAGCATGCGGCTGGATGCCATACGCGCCGTCCAGGAATTCACGCAGCCCGCCGATGTTTTCAAACGCCTGCTGGTTGCGTACCCGGACTTGAGCTGGACTGCGATGGCGGATCGCGATGGAACCTTGATCGGCGCCGCCGACCACGCGATCTTCAATGGCAAACCGGGTTCCGCGACCAACGTGTCCGACCAGCCGTGGTTTTCGCATGGGCTCGCGGGACCTTGGCTCGGTTCAATCGAGCAATCGCGGGAGATGCGCGAAGCACCGCGGCGCGGCCCCACGGCGCCACCCCTGCTTG
>Ga0210406_10002123_pt1 | contig 23141 bp, 14 predicted proteins | sample IncBWC30MmetaG_FD_155454 | JGI IMG/M metagenome (GOLD analysis project Ga0210406, IMG submission 155454) | Forest soil microbial communities from Barre Woods Harvard Forest LTER site, Petersham, Massachusetts, United States - Inc-BW-C-30-M | ecosystem: Environmental > Terrestrial > Soil >...
CAATCAGGTTGTGAGTTCCATTTCAACGGCTGGCCCCAAGAATGTGATTGGCAGCCTCGAAACGTATCACGGGTTTACGCCAAACGGTTTGACCCTGTCTCCGGACGGGAAGAGTCTCTATATCACCGTCGGGGGTACCAACTCCTTAGCAGTGGTCGATCTGACGAAGACCCCAAACGCGGTCGTTGGCCTCGTACCGACGGGTTACTATCCCAGCGATGTCAGTCTCAGCCAAGACGGGAAGACTCTTTACGTCGTAAATGCCAAGAGCGTCACCGGTCCCGACCCCGACTATTTTCCGAAAAATACGCCGGCGGAGAATGCTAGTAACCAATACATAGAAAAAGACGAGAAATCGTCTTTGCTAAGTTTCCCCGTACCGGATTCTTCTACGCTGGCCAAGCTCACTCGCCAAGTCGCACAAAACGACAACTTCGGTAACGGATCCCCATCTAAGGATAACGGGATCATGAAGGAATTACACAAGCGGATTAAGCACGTAATTTATATCATCAAAGAAAACCGTACTTATGATCAGGTGCTGGGAGACTTGGACCGGGGCAATGGCGATCCTTATATCACAGAGTTCGGCGAGGCTTACACACCGAGCCAACACGCGCTAGCCACGAATTTTGTCGATGCCGACAACTTTTATTGCTCGGGCGACGTCAGCGCAAACGGATGGCCTTGGAGTACTTCCGCTCGGGAGAGCGATTTCGGCACCAAGTCTGTTCCATTGAACTACGGCTCGAGTCCTGAACCCAAAGGTGGCGGCCGGGGAACGGACTATGAGTATGAAGGCGACAATCGCGAACTCAACGTCGGGATAGGAACTCTCGCCGACCGCATCGCTGCCGATCCGGCGACGCCGACCGATCCTGATATTCTGCCTGGAACTGGTAACGTGGCTGCACCGGATGGTCCCGGAACGGATAACACACAAGCCGGCTACATCTGGGACGCGGTACAGCGCGCCAAGCTGTCAGTGCGTGACTATGGGATGTTCATCGATCTGACGCGTTACTCTGCTCCGCAAGGGATCCCTGGCCTTAGTATTCCGGAAGATCCCAATGCTTTTCAGGACAAAGTTCAGGTCTCCTGGGTCACTATGCCGGAATTGCAGAACTTTTTTGACCCCTATTTCCGCGGATTCGACAATGTGTTTCCGGATTTCTACCGGGAAACGGAGTGGGAACGAGAGTTCGCTGGCTATGTGTCCAACAACCACTTACCGAGTCTAGAGCTTGTCCGCTTCATGCATGATCACACTGGTAACTTCACGACCGCGCTAAATGAGGTTAACACAGTGGAACTGCAGCAAGCGGATAATGACTATGCCGTCGGCGCATTGGTAGAAGCACTGGCTAAAAGTCCGTACGCGGACGACACGTTAGTGTTCGTGTTGGAGGACGACGCCCAAGACGGGGCAGACCACGTGGACGCACACCGTTCGATCTTTTTTGTGGCCGGCCCTTACGTTAAACACGGCGCCGTAGTTTCGACGCCCTACACCACAGTTAATCTTCTGAGAACGATCGAGGATATTCTGGGGACTGATCACTTGAACGTTCGCACTGCCACAGCGGCGCCGATGAGTGATCTTTTCGATCTCTCGCAAAAGAAGTGGGATTTCAAGGCGATCGCTTCGGATTACCTGAAGAACACGACATTACCAATCCCAAGCGGCGCTTACGCCAGCAAAGCGACTCCACGAACCACTCACGACGCTGCGTATTGGGCAGCGAACACCAAAGGATTCGATTTCAGCGTTGAGGATCATTTGGGCAATGTCGAGAAGTTCAACCGGATCGTCTGGGAGGGACTGAAAGGATCAGCACCTTATCCCACGCAGCGCACCGGAATCGACCTGCGCCAGAACCGGCAACAATTGTTGCTCCGCGCGTCTACCGCAGCGAACGCCGGCAGTTAGTTTTCTCTCGAGGGCAGATTGAAGGTAGCCAGCCTCGAAAGCTTTCGAGGTTGGCTGCTTTTCTGCATTCGTCAGAGGACCTCGGCGTCTTAATCCGACTCCGCCTCCACATAGACATCGTCGTCCCGCAGGACCACGGCAAAAGTCTGTACCGGCTCGGTTGCTGGCGGCGTCAACGCTTCTCCCGTCCGCAGATCGAAACAAGCGCCATGCAACGGGCACGCCACCGTCAGTCCGTCAACCTGTCCCTCAGACAATGATGCCTCGGCGTGCGTACAGATATCGCTGATGGCAAACAACGCTCCCTCCACATTAAATACCGCGATCGGTGGATTGTCTATCCGTCTAACATCACCGGGACCCAGCTCAGATATTCGGCAAACTCTCTGCAAAGCCATCTTCTTCTAATGCCTCCTGTGCTTCAATTATTGCTGACGGAACGGGATTCTTTCAACGGTTAAGCGCATCATTTGGCGTCACCACGCTCTAGTTTGCTATTTGCTATTCCGCCTAAGCGCTAGCCGGAAAGAGCTCCGTGTCGTGAATTCGGCCATAGTCCGCGGTGTAAGTACCATCCGGGTTTTGGCTGTAGATATCAACGAAACGGCGATCCCATAAAATTTCGTCAAACATATAGTCAGCCTGGCTCTGGATCGGCGCTACGATCACCGTATCGATACAGACGACGGATGCGAAAAGACGCATGTCGGCGCGCTGGAGCTGCTCACGAGTCCAGCCATATAATGGACTGGTCTCGTCGATCCGATGCCGCACAATCAGGGCAACCGGAAACGAAATTACTCGATCGAAATGAAGTTTGAGGTGATAGAATCTCCGCATATCATCCCCTTCTTTCGTTGGTTCGTTGCGAATCATCATCACGCGAAACTCGGCTTCAGCCATCGTCTGATGGCGCAGGTTGGCAACGCGGATCATCAAATTCTGATAACCGTCAAAGAGGCCTATAGTCGCAACCTTGCTGAACAAGATTTTGGCCATCGGACGAGAAAAACGGATAAAGATGAGGCCAGTGATAACGGCCATCCCAAACATTCCTACCATGATTTCCACCGTCGCGATGCTGTGGCCGTAGAGAGAATCCGGATACATGTGGCCGTAACCAACCGTGGCGAACGTTTCCACGCTGAAAAAGAAACCATCCAAGAATGAGCCTGGATGCATTTCTGCAATATCTTTGCCACCGAAGACGTAGAGCACAGCAAAGATCACGTTAACGATCATGTAAGTCCCAAACACCAGACCGGCAAATTGCGGCCAGCTGAGGCTGAGCACCCAGTGGTAAGTATCACGCCAATCGAACCGATCGGCGTTGATTTTCAAAAACTCACTCTTACCAAATCGGACAGATATAGGAGATAGCTTTGTCATCTTAGTTAGTCTTGCAGTTTCCCAGGACCGAATGCGGGTTTCAAGGTTGGTGGGCGGGCTCAATCGTCCTCGTACTCGTCGTCGTCCTCATCCTCGAGAAGCTCCGTTCATCTGCGCGTTAGAATCTCGCGAAGCGAGCAAAGCGATAGCCCTGATGCTCCATTCCCTTATCACTCGTGAAGCACACGCCCTGGGAACAAACCGAGGACGAGGACGACGACGAGGACGAGGACGATTCCCCTCCCCCCGAACTGGCTCGACAAAAAAAGGGTTCCGTGGAAAATCGACATAACCATTCACCCCTCAGGATGAAAGACGTCAGTCCCGGTTTCTTCCCGCCAATCCTGGTCGATAACGACCCGGCGAAGCCGATGTACGTCCAATTGTACGATTGGTTTCGGTCCGCCATTATCGGCGGCCGGTTGCGACCCGGACAAAAAGTTCCCTCCAGCCGGCAACTCGCCGCAGAGCTAAAAGTTTCTCGGATTACCGTATTGAGCGCGTTTCAACAGTTGCACGCCGAAGGTTATTTACAGGGGTCGATCGGCTCGGGGACTTATGTCGCAAAATCTATCCCGGATCATGCCGTCAAACTGACACTAGGTGATGCTCTGCGAAGGTTGCCTTCGGACGCAGAGCACGGACCGCGCAGGGTTTCAAAATTAGGAACGAAATTTTTATCGGCGCCGGCAATACCTCGAGGATTCCGCCCTTTTCAGGTGGGTCTGCCCGCACTTGACCGGTTCCCGAGAACAATCTGGTCGAGGCTCCTGATCCGGCATTCACGACAGACCAAGAAAGAGTTAATGGCGTATGGCGACCCCATGGGCCGCCCAGCTTGCCGCGAAGCCGTTGCGGAATATCTGAGCGTGGTGCGAGGAGTGCGGTGTGAGGCGGCCCAGATCATGATCGTGACTGGTTCCCAGCAAGCCTTGGACATTGCCGCCCGCGTTTTGCTAGACCCCGGCGACCCCGTTTGGCTCGAAGAACCATGCTATCCAGGAGCAGTCCGAGCGTTTGCTGCGGCCGGCGCTCGCCTGATACCGGTACGGGTAGATCAGGAAGGGCTAGACGTAAGTAGAGGTATCAAGCGATGTGCCGGCGCGCGCGTTGCCGTCGTCACTCCCTCGCATCAATTCCCACTGGGAATGACCATGAGCGCGACCCGGCGCGTTCTATTGCTGGATTGGGCCACGCGCAACGGTTCATGGATTGTCGAAGACGACTATGACAATGAGTTTCGCTTTGGCGTACGGTCGATTGCTTCTCTGCAGGGCCTGGATACAGATGAAAGAGTCATTTACGTTGGAACCTTCAGCAAGGTTGTATTCCCATCGCTTCGGATCGGGTATCTGATTATTCCGAATGATCTTGTCCCGGCCTTCTGGCGTATTCGGGAAACATCGGACATTTTTCCGCCCCCCCTGCATCAGGAAGTCTTGACTGACTTCATCCGGGAAGGACATCTGGAGCGACATGTACGACGCATGCGGACGCTTTATATGGAACGGCATGACACGCTGGTGGCGGAGATTCGAAAGCGCCTGGGACCAAGCTTCGAGGTGGTAACGGCTAACGCGGGGACCTATCTAGTTATGCTATTGCCGGAAGATTTCCAAGATACCGTTGTCGCGGAGAACGCGACCCAATCGGATATCTCCACCGTACCCCTATCGATTTGCTATCAAGAAGAGCCTCGCAAACAGGGCCTGATTCTAGGTTATGCCGGCGTTAATCGAAAACAAATTCAAGACGGAATGAGCAAACTCGCGAAAATCCTGAAGGCGTGAGTCTTGGGGATGGAGCGTGACAACTAACAAATCGTCCCGGAGCGGAAACAGCCCAGCCGGACAAACCGGATCGCTTCATCGAAGAGCAGGATTTTCGATAACCACGACCGAGCTTGCCGGCATAGGCCTACTCCAACGGACTCATAAGGCAAGCAGTGGCATTGTGGTAGGACCACTTTTTGAAATAAAGATAGAACCACTTTTGCTTTTCCTGAGCGGGATAGAGCAGTGGCTTAAAACTTCTTTTCCACTGAAACATAGAAGAACCGCATCACCGGATTACCGACATTCGCATCATAGTTACCCTGCACATTGTCTACAGAGAGCGGCGGGTAAGTATCGAAGATATTGCTGATGCCGAAGGTGAGCGTGGTATTCGCTAACAGATTCCTCAAGCCCCAAGGTGAAGCCTGCCGCGGGGGAGCAACTGCTTGTTCTCCAACAACTTTTTTCCCCTCTTTATCATAGCCCGGTTTCGGGGTCTCCGGTGTAATCAGCTCTGGCTGCCCAAATCTGTATGAGATCTGCCAGTCTAGCGTCGTCCAGTTCCCAATGACATGGATGTAGCCCGGGAAATCCAACCCGGCTGCCGCTGCGGGATTAGTTCCGTTGAACGTATTGTTCGCATCAAGCTCCCATCCGGTATAGTGAAGGGTGAAGCCGGTTCTGACGGTATCGCTGCCGAAGATGGTCTTTGAATAAAAAGCACTTGCTAGCAGCTTGAGATTCGGCGCACCGAACGAATCGGTTTCATCAAAAACCCGATAGAAAAACGCGCCATTCGGCAGCAGACCCTGCACCGTTTTATCGCTGATATTGTAGAGGTAGCTACCATCAAACTCCAATTCGAGCTTACCCCAATTGAATTCTTTCGTGTTGTAAGTGAGCCCGAACTCGATTCCGTCGTTTCGACTATCCCCTAAGTTCAAGTAGGTATTAACGATTTCAGTTATCTGGCCGTTAGGGGAACGGACCACAAAATTGCCGGCCGGCGCGCTACTGCCCAAGTCAACAATATCCTGCTGGGTTAGCGTACCAATCACATTATGCTGATCGACTTGAAACCAGTTAATGTAAACGCTGAACCCGTTTGCCCATCCCCAAGGACTGTGCTCAGGCTCCGTTGAGCCGGGGCTCCAAACCGCGCCTAAATAGTAGGTATACGCGTTCTCAGGCTTAAGCCGGGGATTGCCGTTTGTCGGCGCAACTACGGTCTCTTGTCCGACTTGCGGATTCTTGGGGTCAACCACCACTGCCTCTGCCGGCAGCGGGGCGCCGAATAGCTCAGCTAACGATGGCGCCACAAAGCCTTCCGAATACGTTGCTCTGAAGGTCAGATCATTAAAGGGCTTGTAGCGTATCGCGAATTTGGGTTTGGCGGCACTACCGAAGTCGCTGTAGTAATCTTGGCGCTCCGACAGCTGGATATCAAGGTTACGTAGACCGGGCCAGGACCATTGGTTACCAACGATGGGGATGTCGATTTCGCCGAAGATGCTCCAGATATAACGACGCGCGCTGGTCAGCTGACCAACGGTAAACTGGAAGCCGGCTACGTTCCCATTTTTGCTATTGGCGTCTTCATTCTGGATTAGTTCCTCACTCCGGTACTCGAACCCGCCCGCCACCGTTAGCGGACCAGCTGGAAGTTCGATCAGGGTGCCGCCGGCGGTTAGGTGATACTGTAGGATATCGCTGCGATTGTCCTCCCAAATGCTGGCAACAAGCTGTTTATCGCCGTAGAAAGCGCGATTTGGTCCAACTACCGACTCGTCTGCGAACGGATTGAAGAATTGACCGATGTGACCGGGTAAAGTGCCGTTGAGAGCCGCGTTAAGACCGCTAACGGTAAAGGAGTTATCGTTCGTTTCAGTCCCGTCACTCTCTCCATAAAGAATGTTTGCGTCGATGATCCAGCTATTCCAGGGCATTTGTATAGTGGCGCCGGCAACTTCCCGGATCGTGGTGATAGTCGTATCGCTTCGGAGCGGACCAAACTCGCCCAGCGCCAAACCATCGACCGTTAAGGGTATATGAAAAGGATTGTAGGGATTGCTTGCCGGCACCGTAACCCCACCGCTATTGAAAGAGCTGGGAGGATAAATCCCTTGATTCGGGCCGAACGAGCTCAACTCTTCGTTCCGCTGAATCAGGATGCTGTCGTACAGCTTGAGCCAGCTGGTGGGCTCATAGTTAATTTTAACCATCCCACCCAGCCTGCTTTCGCGAGGAAGGAGTTGAACGTATTTCTCATTGAAACTAGGGATCGACGGACCATTGATCGAAAAGTCAGCGGTACTTATCGGCGGAACTGTCCCCGGCAGGACCTGGTAGAAGTTACCGGCCGCATCACTGAAATTGCCAGCGTAGGTTGGAAAAATAGGATGGCTCGGATACTTAAAGCTCAGCAGATTGAAATTGACGTTGTTGAAAGGCCGATCTGAAAACATGATCGGTCCCGAGGAATAATAATCGAGAGCGGCCGTAATATTTACCTTCGACGTATCGCTGAGTTTCTGGCTGATTCCCCCGACGAAACTGCCGTGATACGTGTCGTCATCACCTCGCTGGCTGATGCCATAGTAGTTGAAGATGTCGGCACCGTTATAGTCATCCTTCAGGATGACGTTGATAACGCCCGCAATTGCGTCCGTGCCATAGGTAGCACTGCCTCCATCGTTCAAGATTTCGATCCGGTCGATCGCTGCCAAAGGGAACGAGTTCAGATCGACAAAACTGATGGTCGCTGCGGTGCTGGCTTGAGCGAAAGGGTAGGCCGGATAACGAAGACCGTCGACTAATACGAGCGTATCGTTGGGTGGAAGCCCTTTCAGGCCAACTGAGGCTGACCCCGGAGAGAAACTGAATCCAGTGGTTGTATTCGGGCCAAAATTACCGACTGCGCCCGGCAAAGCCTGCAAAACGTCAGTAGCAGTTTGGTAGCCGGTTTTCTGGATGTAATCCTGATCGTAGGTAGTCACCGGTTGGGGACCATCGCCTACTCGCGGAATAAGATAACCGGTCACGGTTATCTGCTGAAGCTCGCCACCTTCAGCAGGTGTAGCGCCGGGCTGACTGGCCGCGGGAGTTGGAGCTTCGCTGTTTTGGGCTTGAGCGGCGACTAGGAGGATCCTCAAAACCGTGGCTAACCCAGCGCCTAAGCATAGCTTTCGATTATTGATCATTGCTCTTCTTTGGTTCTCTCTTCTCTCGGACAAAGGAGAAGCGGCCTGCGACTGCCGTTCGGCAGATAGGCCTATCTTAAAAAGTGGGTCGACAAAATAGCCGGTTCGAAAAAAAATGATGCTACCACTTTGGCAACCAGGATGAAGCACAGCCGGGCCTCCCGGACTGGTTCAATCGCTGTGATGCCCAGATCCGTAGGAGCGAAATCTTTATAACTTGCCTGCTGAAAAACGAGACCAACTCCGTAGAAGCGACATCTAATCGAGGGTCCCTCCCATAGGCCGCTCCTAACGGAGCTTGTCGCCATTTGTGTGGCCGTTGATGCAGAAGAATCGTGGAATATAGTTGATCTCGCAGAAGTCGTAGTTTCCCTCAACATTGTCTGTCGAGAGAGGTAGAACTGGGGCGATCGGCGACGACTCAGGCATAATTTAGCGACAAAACTGGATCGACAAGGTGACCGCTTTCTGAAAAAGTGGCATGTCCACTTAGGCCAGCTATGAAACAGGTCAGCACGGGCTTTTTCCCCTCGATCCGTTTCGAAAACGACGCATCGAGTCCGATGTATCGGCAGTTATACGCCTGGTTTCGATCGGCAATACTAACCGGCGAACTACGGCCCGGTCACAAACTCCCTTCGACTCGTTACCTGGCCTCCGAGTTAAACATTTCCCGCATCACGGTCTTGTGCGCATTCCAGCAGCTAGCCGCCGAAGGTTATATTGTGAGTTCCACCGGCTCGGGCACCTACGTAGCAAACTCGATCCCGGACCAGGTAACTCGGCTAGGATTCGGCAAGCAGCCGCGATTGATGAATCATTCTAAATGCTCCGGATCGCGCAAAATTTCCCAGCTTAGCGCTAAAATATCTCCCTTCCCGACTCTGCCTTTTGGACTCGAAGCTTTTCGAGTTGGGTTGCCGGCGCTGGATCGTTTTCCAGTCACGGTCTGGTCCCGGCTGGTGGCTCGCCGCTGGAGACAGCCAAAGAAGGAGATGCTGATGTATGGCGATCGCATGGGATTCGGGCCTTGTCGGGAAGCCATTGCCGAATACGTGACTACGGTTCGCGGCGTACGTTGCGATGCATCGCAGGTGATGATCGTGAACGGCTCCCAGCAAGGTTTAGAGATTACCGCGCGGGCACTGCTGGATCCCGGTGACCACGTCTGGATCGAAGAACCGGGTTATCCGGGCGCAGTTCAAGCTTGCGCTGCGGTAACCGCCAATCTGATCCCAGTGCCGGTGGATCACGAAGGATTGGACGTCAAAGAAGGGATCAAACGTTGTCCAAAAGCGAGAGCCGCATTCATCACCCCGTCTCACCAATTCCCGCTGGGCATGACCATGAGCGCGGGGCGCAGAATGATGCTCCTGGACTGGGCTTTCCGCAATAACTCCTGGATCGTGGAAGACGACTACGACAGTGAGTATGATTTCCGCAAACGCCCAATCGCAGCGGTCCAGGGCCTGGACGCAAATGCGAGAGTAATCTACGTCGGCACCTTCAGTAAGGTCTTATTCCCATCGCTTCGCATTGGCTACTTGATCGTTCCTTCCGATCTGGTTTCTGCTTTCTCCCGAATCCGCCAAGCTTCGGATCTATCTCATTCTACGCTGGAGCAAGCCGTGCTGGCGGACTTTATCCAAGAGGGACATCTAGCCCGCCATATCCGGCGGATGCGCATGCTCTACATGGAAAGAAACGAGATGCTGGCGACTCAGATCCAGAAGCAACTCGGTTCGACGGTGAAGTTAGTCAGCGCCCAGGCCGGTATGCACTTGGTTTGTCTACTCCCTTCCGAGGTTGAAGATACGATCGTCTGGCAACGCGCTGCCCAGGGAGGTGTCGCTTCCTGGCCCTTATCAACCTGCTATCAAAGAACCCCGGAGCGAGGGGGCCTCATCCTTGGTTACGGCGGCGTCGGTCAAAAGCAGATCGAAGACGGCGTCAAGAAGCTCGCCGCGATTATTCAGGACAGCCTCTAAAATCTCGTTTGCAGCACGGGCGCCGCGCCTGGAGGGGAGCCGCTTTTAACTGTCCTAAGTTGAACGGACGCTGCTGGAACATTGGGTTTTCCAGGCTCAGCGTGTGTTGGCAGGCGGCCCCCGCGAACGTTTCCTGATGCGGCCACAACCTACAGTGTCTTTGTTTGCTCCGAACAATAGAACACCGCTCGGATAATCCACGCGTTGAGACGTTCCCGGGAGCCGCCTGCTGCACGACGTTGAGTAGCGCCAAGATTTTTCGCGCGATCATGCGATGGCATCGGCAACAGTCAAAAGCGGTTCCCCTCCAGGCGCTAGGCGAGGCCGGCCGCAATTGTGAGGGCAACAAAAAAATCGGACCAGCCTGTCCTCAACGGCGGTTCTCATCCGTCGTCTCTTTGCAACCATGAAGCAGCTCAGCGCCGGCTTTTTCCCGTCAATCACCTTTGAGCGGGAGGAATCGAGGCCGATGTATCACCGGCTATACGATTGGTTTCGATCAGCGATACTAACGGGCCAATTGCGTCCGGGGCAGAAGATTCCTTCAACCCGTTACCTGGCTTTAGAGCTAAAGGTTTCCCGCATTACAGTATTGTGCGCGTTCCAACAGTTATCCGCCCATGGTTATATCGAAAGCTCCGCCGGCTCTGGAACCTACGTAGCCAAATCGATCCCGGATCAGGTGACCCGGCTAGGGCTCAGCAAACAGCCGAGATTAATAGACCATACTCAATGCGCCGGATCGCGGAAGATTTCCCAACTCAGCGCTAAGCTGGTTCCTTTCCCGACTCTGCCATTTGGTCTCGACGCGTTCCGGGTCGGATTACCTGCGCTCGATCAGTTTCCGGTATCGACCTGGTCGCGGCTGGTGGCTCGGTGCTGGAGACGGCCTAAGAAAGAGATGCTGATGTATGGCGATCGCATGGGATTCGAGCCGTGCCGGGAAGCCATTGCTGAATACGTGACGACGGTCCGAGGGGTACGTTGCGACGCATCGCAGGTGATGATCGTGAACGGCTCCCAGCAAGGCTTGCAGATTACCGCGCGGACACTGCTGGATCCTGGTGACCACGTCTGGATCGAAGAACCGGCGTATCCAGGTGCAGTTCAAGCTTTCCACAGTGTAACCGGCAACCAGATCCCGGTGCCGGTCGATGACGAGGGATTGGATGTGAAAGAAGGCATTCGGCGTTGCCCCAAAGCGAGAGCCGCATTTATCACTCCGTCCCATCAATTTCCGCTCGGCGTAACCATGAGCGCCGGGCGCAGAATGCTTCTCCTAGAATGGGCTTTTCGCAACAATTCCTGGATCGTGGAAGACGACTACGACAGTGAGTGTGATTTCTGCAAACGTCCGATCGCAGCAGTCCAAGGATTGGATACGAATAGGAGAGTAATCTACGTCGGCACCCTTAATAAGGTGTTATTTCCATCGCTCCGAATTGGCTACTTGATCGTTCCTTCCGATCTGATTTCTGCTTTCTCCCGAATCCGCCAGGCTTCGGATCTTTCTCACTCTACGCTGGAGCAAGCCGTGCTGGCGGAGTTTATCCAAGAGGGACATCTAGCCCGGCATATCCGGCGAATGCGCATGCTCTACATGGAAAGAAACGAAATGCTGACAAATGAAATCCGGAAGCAACTCGGTTCGGCGGTGGAGTTAGTGAGCGCCCAGGCCGGTATGCACTTGGTTTGTTTACTCCCTTCTGGGATTGAAGACACGATTGTCTGGCAACGCGCCGCCCAGGCGGGTATTGCCTCGTGGCCGCTATCGATTTGCTATCAAAAGAAGCCGCAACGAGGCGGGCTTATTCTCGGCTACGGCGGTGTGGGTCGAAGCCAAATCCAGGACGGCATGAAGCGACTTGCTGCGGTTATTCGGACCGCTCTGTAAATCCGGTCCACAGGTTTTTCCGACGCTTGCCCACTTTATCCCTTGGTTTCGAACGAGGTAAACGCGATCCATTCTGGACCTCGTTTTTCCGCGACCACAAAAACGTTGTAGGTTGTGTTTGGTTGTAGCCCTACGAAATTAAAATTGCTTTTTTTCGTAAAATACACCCCGTAAATTTCTTGGGCGAAAACCAAATAACGGGTTCCACTGTCGATGGGGGTCCAGGTTAATTGCGCGGACGTACGCGCCGTTGTGACGCTCAGGAAAGCGAAACCGCGATAATAAGCAGCGGCGTTTTTGACAATCGGAAAAGTCAGGGCATTTCCGTTTACACCATTCATAGTCTCCAAAAGGCGGATAAATACTTGAAGTACCGAGCGGTCCTGTTTCCATCAGTAGGGATTAGCTCCTACTCGTCCGCCCATATCGCTGGGAACAAGCCGTAGCCGGTTCGTAGAATTGTCTGGGAAGGTAAAGAATCACGAATGAGCGGGAGCTCATCCCTACCGCCTCTAAGCTGTGCCGACCAGGTGGTGAGCGAAAGAGCCACTTCATGAATAAATGATGGTACCAATGAGGATTTTCTTAAACTCGTGAAGGTACTCGGTTAGTTCGTACGAGTTATGGAGACCAAAATTGCGCTAAGACTTCTGGCAATCGGTCTATTTGCTGGAACGCTCGACATTGCTGACGCGTTTATCTTCAAAGTCCTGCGCGGAATAACCCCGGTGATGGTACTCCAATATATCGCCAGCGGCTTGGAGGCTGCTCAGTTTCAGTATCTAAAAGGCCGTCGGCAAAGCCAGGCTCGTGCCAGACCGCGGAAGGCACGCTCCACGCTTGATAGTCGGATGCCGTCGTCTACGGTGTTGCCGGACTATCGGCCGATTTTGGCGGTACCAGCATCGAGGCTCGCTGTGAAAGGTGAAAGGATCCCGTCGTTTTTGACTCATTATTACGAAGCGGAAAGAGGACCGTTTAAGAATGTTTGTGATCTATCCGACGAAGAGCTCGAACATCTGATTGCTTCAGAAGAGGATGCGGAGACGGCTTTTAACCGATTTGCGTTGGGAAAGGATTTCTTCAAAATCAGACGAGCAGCTGACGATCTGTTGATCGAGAAATACCGCGAGAAATTCGGCGTCATGCCCGCCGGCCGGCCATTCTATGCAGTGTTAGGCGAGTTCGATCGGACGCTGTCAATGTACCGAGATGGGAGAAGCGTCCGACTTGATATGTCTCAGTTCTCTCGCGAACAAGTTACGTTTATGTATCCGGACCACTTCGTTTTGGTCTGGAGCAAAGGATTGTATCCTCCGCTACCCGCCTTGTTTGGGTCGTCTACTTACTCGTACGAGCTCGTTCATGACTGCTTATTCACCTACGATGAGTTGCCGGCAGCCTTTCTGACTTATTCTCTCGAGAATCGGATCGCACGAGCAAGAGAGGGCGATTTATGGGTGTCTTCTTACATTGAGGCGCAGGTTTGGGATTCAGATATTCGAATATGACGGATTCAGGCCAACGGGAATAAGCTTTCGCTTCCCGGGTGAACCCATCGTCGAAAAAACAGCTCCGTAGGAGCGAAATCTCTATAGCAATGGCAACACAAATGGCGACAAGCTCCGTTAGGAGCGGCATAGGAAGGGTCGTCGATTAGATGTCGCTCCTACGGAGTTGGTCGCGTTTTCAGCGCGCAAGCTATAGAGATTTCGCTCCTACGGAGCTGGGCACCACAGTAACTGAATCAGTCTGTGGAAAGACAAGCTCCGCGGGTTTGGGAATTTTCTATTTCCGAGCGACCGGCACGCCACGCGCAACAGATGCCGATCAAATGCGTTTGGCGGCTGAGAACGTGCCCAGTCAAGGCGCGATAAGTATTGCCAACGCCATCCAGGCGCTCAGTATTCGGCATTAACCCATGATCCAAATCCGACCGGTACGAGTCGACGACGCAGAGGGAGTTGTTAAGGTGTTAAACCCGCTAATCCTGTCGGGTGAAAATACGGCTCTAGATCGCGTCGTCACCGCGGATGAAGAAAAGACGTTTATTAACGGTTTTCCGGTCCGCGGCGTTTTTCATGTTGCGGAACGAGCCGACGACGGGGTGATTGTCGGTTTCCAGAACATTGAGCCTTTTGCTACGTACACGAACGCCTTCGCGCACGTCGGTATAATCGGCACCTACGTGGACCAGTCCGGGCAGCGTCAGGGAATCGGCCGGCTTCTTTTCGAAGCAACTCGACTAGCCGCAAAGGAACAAGGCTACGAAAAATTCATCGCCTTCGTCCGCGCTGATAACGCCGGCGGTCTGGCTTACTACAAGCGTATCGGTTTCGAAGCGATCGGGGTGGCCAAGCGGCACGCGAAAATCAAAGGCAGATATATTGATGAGGTGCTGATCGAGAAGCAACTGTGAGGCGGGGGGGAAGTAGGAGCGCCGTCGGTCGGCTAGCGCTGGGTCGAGGCGAGCATCTAGTGGACTAAGTGGACGCAGTGGAACAAAATGAAGCTAGGACGCTTGACTCGTCCACTCGGTCCACTCCGTCCACTACTGTCCACTAAGAGAATCCACTCCACGCGGGTCAGTCCGGAATAAGGTGCAGCTTCTGCAGCTCCTGCTTGCTCGGTAATTGGGAAGTTTCCCAGCCACCGCCCAGCGCTTGCACTAAGGCGACGCTGGCGACCAGGCGCTGTTCCTGGACCTGCAGCGCGGTCTCTTGATCTTGCAACAGGGTCACCTGCGCTGTGATCACCGTCGTGTAAGGAATCGTCCCAGCCTGATACTCATTCAATGAGATTTGCACGGCTTGCTGAGCCTTTGCCACCGCATCGCGCTGCACTCCTATTTGTTGTCCTAACACTCGCAACGCAACCAGTTCGTCTTCCACATTTTGGAATGCAGCCAGGACCGTCTCTCGATAGTTAGCGACGCTTTGGTTATACGCGGCACGGGCAGCGGCAACCGCGGCAGAACGTTGACCGCCGGTCAATACACTTTCACTGGCGCTTGCCATTAGGCTCCACACTTCACTGGAGCTAGAAAAAAGAGCCGTGCCCGGATTCCCGGCGTAGCCGAATACCGCTGAAAGATCAAAGGTAGGAAAATAAGCCGCTATCTGCACCCCAATCAGAGCATTCTCTTCCTGCATCTGGCGCTCGGATTCGGCGATATCAGGCCTGCGTTCTAGCAACATCGAGGGCATATTGGTAGGCACAATCGGGACCCGCTCTGCTAAGGTTCCAGGCGGAATTGAGACTTCGGCGGGTGGCTTGCCGACAAGCAGTGCAATGGCATGTTCAAATTGGCCGCGTTGGACTCCAACGCTAATCTCCGATGACTGAGCCGCCAGGAGTTGAGCCTGAGCGTTGATGACATCCGATCGGGCAGCCGTTCCAACCGCATACTGGTTCTCGGTTATTTTCAGAGAACGCTCAAAGGCAGTAACGGTGTCCGCGAACAATTGCTTAAGAGCATCCTCGAAACGCAGCTCAATGTAGTCAGTTGCCAATGTTGCCTGAGCCGACAGCTTGGCTGCCGCTAAGGTGGCGGCACTGACTTGAGCGCTCGCCACACTGCTTTCGACCGTCCGGCGAATCTTACCCCACACGTCCGGTTCCCATGTGGCTGTCCCTTCCAATGAATAAGACGTAATAGCGCTGGTACTAAAACCTCCTGAGGAGCCACCGGATTTTTGTCGTTCGACTTGGGGCGCCACGGTCAAAGAAGGAAAAAAAGCAGATTGCTGTTCATGCACGATTGCCTTGGCCTGGTCATAAGCCGCTTCGTTCGCCTTAATCGTCTGGTTCGAGAGCTTGACTTGGTTCTCAAGGCTGTCGAGTGTTCCATCGTGATAAATCGACCACCATGCGCCTCGGTTAATCGTGTCGTTGGGAGTGGCCACTTTCCAGCCCTTATACTCCTTGTACACGGATGGCACCGGCGCGGAGGCACGATGATAATTAGGGCCGACAGAACAAGAAAGCGCGGCTAGGGAGAACGCAGTAAGAAGGAACGGGCGAAGGGGCGAAAGGGCGACGCGACGATGCCGCGACTGGGCAAGGTCCCGGTAGGAATTGTGTAAATGATCCATCAAAAGAGTCGGTTCAAATTCGAGTCGAGGACAAAAGCCCGACCGGCCTTACGCTGGTACGCAGACTAACGCCTAGCGAGGGCTTCGCTCCGGCAACTGCCGAACCCATTCGCCCGCTCGCCCATTCGTTCTTCATGCGGGCTGTCGCCTCTGTGCGGAATGTCTCAAATTCTCAAACCAAAGACGCAGGCGATCGAGGTAGAGGTAGATTACGGGTGTCGTGTAAAGGGTCAGAATTTGACTAATAACTAGACCGCCAATGATGGATACTCCTAGAGGCCGCCGGAGTTCCGATCCGTAGCCGTTCGCGATCACCAATGGGAACGCGCCCAGGATCGCCGCGAACGTCGTCATCATGATGGGACGAAACCGCACCAGACATGCCTTGCAGATCGCGTCATGGGAGCTGAGAAGTTCCTCTCGTTCGGCTTGAAGCGCAAAATCGACCATTAAAATCGCGTTCTTCTTAACGATGCCGATTAGCAAAATCATACCCAGCATGGCGATGATGCTGAACTCCATATTGAACAGGATCAGCGCGATTAACGCTCCTAACGTGGCCGAAGGCAAAGTTGAGAGAATGGTTATCGGATGAATATAACTTTCATACAGAATCCCCAGAATCACATAAACAGCGATTAACGCCGCCAGGATCAAAATCGGTTCATCTTTGAGCGACGATTGGAAAGCGTTGGCAGTTCCAGCAAAGGTTCCATGGATCGATGCAGGCATATGGATTTTGCCTATCGCTTGCTGAAACGCGACCACGGCATCGCTCAGCGAATAGTCAGGCGCTAGGTTGAATGAGATCGTTGAGGCCACGAAAAGTCCCTGATGGTTCACTGACAGGGGCGCATGATCGAATTCGTAGTGGGCGAAAGCCGCGAGTGGCACCATCGATTCCACGCTGGTAGTTACAGCGGCGCCGCTGGAAGCATTAGATTTTCCTCCCACCGCTAACGAATTGGTTGCCTGATTGACAGAGGAACTCGTGCTACGTGAGGTATTGGCCCCACCGTTGGAGTTGGTAGAAGCGCTAGACCCTGCCGAGAAGGTACCTACCACCGCGTTAGTTGATTCGGTTCCGGAAGCATTCTGACCTTGAGTGCTAACGTAGAGTTTCTTTAAGGTATCAGGACTCTGCCAATATCGCGGCGCCACCTCCATGACGACGGAGTACTGATTCATTGCGTTATAGATGGTAGAAACCTGGCGTTCTCCAAAGGCGTCATACAACGTGTTATCAATAGCGCTGGGCAAAAGTCCGAAGCGTCGCATGGTAAGACGATCAAATTTTATATCGGCTTGTAGTCCATTTTGTTGCTGATCGGAATTCAGGTCAGTTAGTTCCGGACGCTCCCTAAGCGCCGTGAGCAACTTGGGGGTCCAAGCGAGTAGTTCACTGGTATCGTCAGCCTGCAGAGAGTACTGATATTGGGACAAGCTTATCCGGCCGCCGACGCGTATATCCTGCATCGGGAAAAGAAACAAACGCGCACCTGAAACCCGAACCAATTTCGCCCGCAGACGGGCAGCTACGATCCCGACCGGATCTCGCTCCTGCAGCGGCTTGAGGGTCACCCAGACATTCCCGGAATTGGTTTGCCGCCCACCGGTATTCGCCACCACGCTATCAACCGCGGGATCGTTTTGCACGATGGTCTGAATTTCTTCCATCTTTTTCCGCATCAACTGGAATGAAATCGCCGAATCCGCTTGGATGCCCCCGATTAAAATTCCAGCATCTTGGTCCGGAAAGAAGTTTTTCGGTACTACGTTGAAGAGATGGAAATTGAGCACGGTACTGGCAATCAGGATCAGCAGGATCAAAAACGAATGTTTTAGTGACCAGCGCAGAGTTGCTTCGTAGAAGCCTAACATCCGCTTGAAAAACCCTTCACTAACCCGGGAGAACCAGTTTGCCCGCTCTACCCTGCGCCTACGCAGGAGTTTCGAACACATCATTGGTGTCGCCGTGAGAGAGAGCACAAGCGAAATCATGACCGCGACCGAAAGCGTCATGGTAAACTCGCGAAAGAATCGACCAATGATTCCCCCCATTAAGAGGATCGGCAAAAAGACTCCAATCAGCGATAGGCTGATGGAAAATACAGTAAACGCGACTTCCTTGGTTCCCACTAAAGCGGCCCGAAAGCGGGACCGGCCTAACTCCATGTGCCGGGAAATATTTTCCAAAACAACTACGGCATCATCGACCACGAATCCGGTCGCAATCGTCAACGCCATCAGCGAGAGATTATTTAAGGAGTAACCCAGCAGATACATGGCGGAGAACGTCCCGATGATAGAGATCGGTACCATGACCCCCGGGATGAGCATGGCTCGGGTATCTCGTAGAAACAGCAGCACAACCAAGATGACGAGTACAATCGCGATTACCAAAGTTTGCTCGGTATCAGCGAGTGACGTGCGAATCGTCGCCGTGCGATCACCCGTTATAACCATGTCCGTACCGCCCGGCAGCGACGCCTTTAAGAAAGGCAAAATGGCTTTGATGCGATCCACGGTCTGAATCACGTTCGCGCCGGGCTGCTTATAAACGACTAAAGTTACTGCCGGCTTGCCATTGCTGGAGCCGGCATAGCGCAAGCTCTGGACCGAGTCATTTACTTGGGCAACGTCCGACAACAAGGTTGCCCGGTTATTACGGTAAGCGACCACCAGGTCGCGATAGTCGGCGGCGTGGGTGGCCTGATCGTTGGTGTAAACTTGGAACTGCCGGTCCCCGACGTCGACGGCGCCTTTCGGACTATTCGCGTTCGCGGCGGCCAGAGCCGCTCTCACATCCTCTAGTCCGATACCATACTGGGAGAGCGCATCCGGGTTCAGTTCCACTCTGACGGCCGGGAGTGAACTGCCACCCACATCAACGTTCCCCACCCCTTCGATTTGCGACAACTTCTGCTGGAGTACGGTTGCCGCGGTATCGTAAAGCTGGCCCGCGGTACGAGTGGCAGAGGTTAGAGCTACTAACAGGATAGGAGCGTCTGAGGGGTTATACTTCCGGTAGGTTGGGTTGCTCCGCAGATTCGAGGGTAAATCCGCGCGAGCCGCGTTGATCGCTGCTTCCACATCACGAGCCGCCCCATCGATATCGCGATCAAGAGCGAATTGTAAAGTAATTTGGGTTTGCCCGAGCGAACTGCGGGACGTCATTTCAGTGACGTCGGCGATAAAGCCGAGGTGACGTTCAAGCGGAGCCGCCACAGTGGCTGCCATCACATCCGGACTGGCTCCTGACATGGAGGCCTGGATCATCACGGTAGGGAAGTCGACCTGCGGCAGGGGCGCCACCGAAAGATGCAGGAGAGCGAGGAGCCCGGCAAATGCCACTCCGATTGTCAGGAGCGTTGTGGCGACCGGACGCCGAATGAAGATTTCGCTGAAGTGCATCCTCAGATTACAGAAGAGTTTAAGATCCGCAGATTACACAGACTACGCAGATTCTGCCGGTGGTTTCGATACGTCCCATGAAGATCAAAACGCGCATCCGGCCAACGCAGATTCCTTCGCCCTGTCGTACCGCGCCACCGCAAACCGAAATCTGTGTAATTGGTAACCCCGGAAGCTTTCGGGGCTGTGTAATCTGCGCATTTTTCCATCTTTCGGAATTGCAGGTTAGTCACGCCTCTTCAGTGGATATCCGCGGTGACATGCGACGCCCCAAACGGTCGAGGGTGAGATAGATCACTGGGGTTGTGAAGAGGGTCAGCACCTGGCTTAGAAGCAGACCGCCTACTATTGAGATACCGAGCGGTCGCCGAAGCTCAGATCCCGTGCCGGTTCCTAGCATCAGTGGTAGCGCTCCAAAAAGAGCGGCGAGCGTCGTCATCATGATCGGCCTGAACCGGAGAAGACATGCTTCGTAAATTGCTTCTTGGGGAGACTTGCCGTGCTCTCGTTCCGCTTCTAGAGCGAAATCGACCATCATGATCGCGTTCTTTTTGACGATACCGATTAGCAGCAGGATGCCGACGATCCCCATTACATCTAGCCCACAACCAGTCAACATCAGGGCCAGCAAGGCCCCTACTCCTGCCGACGGCAGCGTGGACAGGATGGTAATCGGATGAATAAAACTCTCATAGAGCACACCCAGAATGATGTACATCGTTACAATCGCGGCGATCAGTAGAAAAATTTCGTTGTTAAGCGAGGATTCAAAGGCTGAGGTTGCTCCTCGAAAGTTTACGATGAAACGGTCCGGCAGCTTTATTGCTCGTTGCGCTTCCCTAATTTTGCTGACCGCATCTCCCAGCGACGCACCCGGCGCTAGATTGAACGAGATGGTTGCCGCCGGGAACTGACCTAAATGCTCGATCCGTAAGGGAGTGTTCTTTACCGAAACCGTAGAGATGGCTGATAACGGTACCTGGCCTGCTCCAGACACTGTGCTCGTTGAAACGCTTGAGCTCGGCACATGAATTGAGCCGAGCGAATCCAAACCGCCCTGGAGGTCAAGAGCAGCCTCGAGAATTACCCGGTATTGATTTGACTGGGTGAAAATCGTAGAAGCAATCCGCTGACCGAAAGAATCGTATAATGCGTTGTCCACCGTGGCGGCGGTTACCCCAAAACGCGCGGCGCTTTTCCTGTCGATGACGATGTCCGCGGTTAACCCGCTCTGCTGCAGGTCACTGGCCAAGTCGGTAATCTCGGGAATACCTTGCAACTGGGTAACTAATTTCGGCACCCAAGTATTCAGCTGGTTCAAATCCGCGTTCTCTAGAACAAACTGATATTGAGTGGCGCTAACGGTAGTATCGGTAGTTAGATCCTGGACTGGCTGAAGGAACAGGGCAATCCCTTCTACTCCATGCGCCTCTTTCTCGATACGCCGGACGATTTCCTGAGAGGTGAGTCGCCGCTCGTCATGAGGTTTTAAGCTGATCAGAAATCGCCCATTATTTACGGTGGTATTAGTTCCATCGACCCCGACGAACGAGGATAAATTGACGACATCAGGATCTTTTAGAACCTTTTCTGCCAGTGCGCTTTGTCGCCTGACCATGGCGGAATAGGAAGTTGATTGAGACGCTTGGGTAACCCCGGCAATTAGCCCGGTATCCTGGACTGGGAAGAATCCTTTCGGGACGATGATGTAAAGCCAGACGGTGAGCCCTAAAGTCGCGACCGCCACCACGAGGGTCAGGCCCTGGTGACGCAGCACCCAGCGCAACATGCGCCCATACTGCTTTATCATGGTGCCGACGGTTTGCTCACTCAACTTTTCGAAGCCACCAGTCGGTCTATGGTGGCGCAACATTTTCGCGCACATCATCGGCACCAGGGTCAACGATATAACCGCCGAGAGAACGATGGTGACAACGGAGGTAACCGAGAATTCGTGAAAGAGACGTCCGATCACATCGCTCATGAACAGCAACGGAAAATGAACTGCGATCAAAGAGATCGTGAGCGAAACGATGGTAAAACCGATCTGTTTCGAGCCTTTCAGAGCCGCCTCCAAAGGGGTGTCTCCCATCTCGATGTATCGGCTGATGTTTTCTATCACGACAATGGCGTCATCGACCACGAAACCGGTCGCGATCGTGAAAGCCATCAGCGAGAGGTTATCGAGATTAAACTTGAGCAGATACATTGCCGATAACGTACCAATCAGCGAAAGCGGCACCGATAAACTCGGGATGATGGTGGCGCGCAAATTGCGCAAGAACAAGAAGACCACTAACACAACCAGCGCCACGGAAAGGCAGAGCTCGAACGCCACGTCCTTGACCGAGGCCCGGATGGTCACTGTCCGGTCAGTGATCACCGAAACCTGGACCGCAGCCGGCATGGTAGCCTCGAGTGTCGGCAACAGGGTCTTGATATTGTCCACCACGCTAATGACGTTTGCGCTTGGCTGGCGCTGCACTTCCAAGATAATCGCCGGAGTCGTATTAACCCACGAACCGAGTTTGGTGTTCTCGGCTGTCTCCGTTACGTCGGCAACATCACGCATCCGCACCGGTCGGCCATTCTTGTACGCGACGATCGAGTCCATGTACTCCTGCGGATCATGCAACTGATCGTTCGCATTGATGGTGTAGGATTGAGACGGACCATCAAAATTTCCTTTGGGCGTGTTGACGTTCAGGTTGCTGATCGTCGTACGCAAATCGTCAATGTTGAGACCGTATGCTGCTAGTGCTTGCAACTTCGCCTGGATCCGGACCGAAGGGCGGTGACCGGTACTAACTTGGACCAGGCCGACACCGGGTATTTGCGACATCTTCTGGGCCAGCCGGGTATCAGCCATATCCGCCACTTCAGGCAGCGGTAGAGTCTTGGAGGTTAGCGCCAGTGTGAGCACCGGAGCATCCGCGGGGTTCACCTTGGCGTAAATAGGAGGCGCCGGCAGATCCGATGGAAGCAGATTGTTAGCGGCGTTAATCGCGGCCTGCACTTCCTGCTCAGCAATATCCAGATTCAGGCTGAGACCAAACCTGAGAGTGATGATTGATGCTCCGGCCGAGCTCGAAGAAGACATTTCCTCCAGGCTGGGCATCTGCCCTAACTGGCGTTCCAGCGGAGCGGTAACCGAAGTGGTCATAACCTCCGCGCTAGCACCAGGATAAAACGTCTGGATCTGAATGGTCGGGTAATCGACTTCCGGGAGGGCAGATATAGGAAGGAAATTGTAAGCGACCATTCCCGCGAGCATGATCGCGATCATCAGCAGCGAGGTCGCAACCGGCCGAAGTATGAAAAGGCGGGAGGGATTCATTGGGCAGGAGCCAGAATCTAGGAGCTAGGAGGAACACAACCGCGAATACACACGATGGGCGCGAAAAAAACGTCTTGCGAATCCTAGATTTTAACTCCCAGCTCCCGAGTTAGAGGCTCC